>Ga0209254_10005040_pt1 | contig 12131 bp, 11 predicted proteins | sample FrelakmetDIP11DI_FD_187148 | JGI IMG/M metagenome (GOLD analysis project Ga0209254, IMG submission 187148) | Freshwater lake sediment microbial communities from the University of Notre Dame, USA, for methane emissions studies - DIP11 DI (SPAdes)... | ecosystem: Environmental > Aquatic >...
GGAGCGCTTGGACAGGCTGTGGAAGCAGATGCAGCGCTCGAACCGGTCATTGCATATCGCCGCGGCCGCCTGGAGCAGGCCCGGGGGCGGGGCGGATTCGTCCGGGTAGAGCTCCGAATAGCACTCGTCGGAGGCGATGACGAAGTCGTGGCGGTGGGCGAGCTCGATCAAGCGTGTCAGGATCCCCTGGTCCAGCACCGCCCCCGTGGGGTTGCCCGGCGAGCAGATGTAGAGGAGCTGGCAGCGGTCCCAGGTGGTGGAAGCCACTGCGTCGAAGTCCGGCCGCAGGCCCGTCTCCGGCGGGCAGGGCAGGTAGCCCGGCTCGGCCCCGGCGAGCAGCGCCGCCCCCTCATAGATCTGGTAGAAGGGGTTGGGCATCAAGACCAGCGGGTCGCGACTGGTGTCCACGGCGGCCTGGGCGAACGCGAAGAGGGCCTCCCGAGTGCCGTTGACCGGCAGTATCTGGTGCTCCGGATCAATCCCGGCCGCACCGAGATGGAAGCGCGCGCCGAGCCAGCGGGCGATGGCCTCCCGCAGGGCTGGCAGGCCGTGGGTGCTGGGGTAGGCGGAGAGGGTGTGCAGGTGGGCGATCAGGGCATCCGAGATCAGGGCCGGGGTGGGATGCCGGGGCTCTCCGATGGAAAGAGTGATCGGGTCCAGGTGGCCGGGCGGGGTCACCCCCCGCAGCAAGGCGGAGAGCCGCTCGAAAGGGTAGGGCTTGAGTCGCCCGAGGGCCGGGTTCATGGACTGGCGAGTCGCTCGAGGTTGGACGGGGAGGGCTCCCCGCGGGTACGCCTAAAAGGCGCTAGTATAGGCCAAGCCTCGCCCGATTCACGCCACGGAGCTGCAAGCCCCGCAGCCGATGGCCCCACTGGAGTACGCGGTGCCTATTCACCCCCAGATCCAGGAGATCCACCACGCCAGCCTGCTTGTGGCGGACACGGCGCTTTCCCTGCGCTTCTATTGCGGGGTCCTGGGGCTCGAGGCGATCCAGGAGCGTCCGGACCTAGGCTATCCGGGGGCCTGGCTGCGGGTCGGGCGGGGCCAGATCCACCTCCTCGAGCTGCCTAATCCGGACTCGGTGGAAGGTCGGCCGCCCCACGCGGGGCGGGATCGCCACCTGGCCATGACGGTTGCCGATCTGGAGCCCCTGATGGCGTGCCTCACCGCGGCCGGAGTGCCCTACACCCTGAGTCGATCCGGGCGCCGGGCCCTGTTCTGCCGGGACCCGGACGGCAACGCCCTAGAGCTCATCGAAGTCCCCGCGTGAGGCGCGTGGGTCTGGGCCCGAGGCAGGCGGCTCAGTAACCGCGGTAATACCAGAGATTGTCCCAGTCTTGGGGCGAATAGGGGCCCCTGGGTGGGGCGCCGGGCGGATAGATGATGCCTGGGGCGAGCGACTCCCCGTGGACCGATTCGCGTCCGTCGGCAGCCGGGTCCTCGACGGGTGGGGAGCCCGTCGCCGGCCGTGGAATCCGTGCCGGGTACCCTTGGGGCGCCATGGCCTCGGGCCAGGGTAGGGGTGGATCCGAGGGGCCGAGGCCACGAAAGTGCTCCCGTTCCTGCTCCCGGTGCTGACGCCGCGCCTCACGGCGGCGCTCCACCTCGTCCTCCCAGGCCTCCTGTTGGGCCGCCCCCCAGGGGTCGGCAAGACGGCGCCGTGCCTCGAAGGCCTCGCGGCTCACCTTGCGACGCTCCTCCCAGGCCTGGCGCTGGGCGCGTACCTCATCGAGCCAGCGGTCGCTCGGGTCCGGGGACGGCACGACCTGGGGGGCGGGTTCGTCCGGCGAATCCTCAGACCGGGGTCCTTGATCTGGCGCGGCGGACGATGCGCCGGGGGCTGGGGGCTCGGGCTCCGCCCAAACCGGGACGACCCCGAGCAACAGCAAGAGGGCGAGCAGGAAGGCCCCCGTCGGCCTCCGTGGCCCACAGGCCGCCCGCGGGCCGGGCTGATGGTTAGGCTGGGCCATGGTCTTCCAGGCGGTTGTGGATTTCCCGCCGCAGGCAGGCCAGGGCGGTCTCGCAAGTAATGGGGGCATCTTCGCCGGTGGTGATGAAGAAGACGTCGTCCACCTCGGCTCCGACCGTGGCGATCTTGGCGTTCTGCAGCCGAATCCCGCAATCCTGGAACACGGCGCCGACCTCGGCCAGCAATCCGGGCCTGTCCAGGGTGGTTAGGCGCATGACGGTACGCCGATTGGCCTCGTCCGCGGAGAAGCTCACGCGGGTCTGGATGGGAAAGTGACGATGCCGCCGCGGCAGGCTGCGCGCCACCTGGATGCCGCTCCCCGCCTGCTCGCGCAGGACGGCGGTGAGGGCCACTCGAATCTCCTCCATGCGGCCGGGGTCATTGACCGGTTGGCCGTCCTGGTCGAGGACCTGGTAACTGTCCACCGCCATCTGGTCGTCGGTGGTCATGACCCGTGCGTCCATGATGCTCAAGCCCATCTGATCCAACAGGGCCGTGGTGCGGGCGAACAGACGGGCATGGTCCTTGGCGTAGAGGAGGATCTCGGTCCCGCCGCGGGCGGTGACTGGACGGATCACGACCAGGGGCAGGTCCTGGGGCCGGGCGGCGAGGATCTGGCGGGTCTGCCAAGCGATCTCGTCAGGCGAGCTGTGGAGGAAGTAGTCCAGGCTGAATCTGGCCCAGAGGGTTGTGCAGGCATCGGGGTCGCCCCCATAGCGCGCCACCAGGCGCTTGGCCTCCGCCTGCTTCTGCTCGATCAGCTCGTCCTGGGCCTGAGGGTGCTCCAGACCCCGCAGCAGGGCGCGCCGGGTGCCCTGGTAGAGCTCCCGCAGCAGGGCGTCCTTCCAACTGTTCCAGCGCTCGGGGTTGGTGGCCCGACTGTCCGCCACGGTCAACAGATAGAGATAATCCAGGCGGGTTGGATCGCCGACCAGCTCGGCGAAGGCCTGGATCTCCTCGGGGTCGCTCAGGTCCTTGCGCTGGGCCGTGATGGACATCAGCAGGTGCTGCTCCACCAGCCAGGCAACCAGCCGGCTGTCGAACTCCGAGAGCCCATGCAGGCGGCAGAAGTCCCAAGCGTCCCGGGCCCCGAGCTGGGAGTGGTCGCCCCCCTGCCCCTTGGCGATGTCGTGGAAGAGCCCCCCGAGATAGAGGAGCTCCAGCTTAGGGATACGCCGGGCGATGGCGCTGCACAGGGGGAACTCGGCGTCGTGCTTCGGGATCGTGAAGCGGCGCAGGTTGCGCAGCAGCATCAGGGTGTGCTCGTCCACTGTGTAGACGTGGAAGAGGTCGTACTGCATGCGCCCTACGATGTTGGCGAAGGACGGGATGTAGGCGGCCAGCACCCCGTAACGGTTCATGCGCCGCAGGGCATGGGTCAGCCCGGTGGGGGAGCGCAGGATCTCCATGAAGAGGCTGCGGGCCCGTAGGTCCGCCCTGAAGGCGTCGTCGATCCGGTGACGGTTCTCGCGGATGAGCCGGATGGTGCTGGCCCTCACCCCTAGGAGCTCCGGGTGCGTCTGGAGCACATGGAAGATCTCCAGCAAGGCGATCGGCGAGCGCCGGAAGACTTGCGCCGAGGTCACCTCGAGGTAGCCGCTGCGGGCCTGGAAACGCCGGTTGATGGGGACCGGCGGGCCGATATCGTCGTGCAGCAGGATAGCCTCGCGAAAGAGCTGGAGCAGCATCTCGTTCAGCCGGCTCAGCTCCTGCACCGTGCGGTAGTACTGCTGCATGAACTGCTCGACGGCCAGGTTATGCTCCCCGTCGCAGAAGCCGAACTGGTGGGCCAGGGTGCGCTGGTAGTCGAACAGCAGTCGGTCCTCTTGCCGCGTGCCGAGCCGATGCAGGGCGAAACGGATGCGCCAGAGGTGCGTCTGACCCTCGATCAGGGCCTGGTGCTCGGGCTCCGTGAGGAAGCCGTGGGTCACCAGGTCATGGAGGGTCTCGGCGGCGAAGTGGCGCTTGGCGACCCAGCCGATGACCTGGATGTCCCGCAAGCCCCCGGGATTCTCCTTGATGTTCGGCTCCAGGTTGTAGGCGGTGTCGCCATACTTGTGCCAGCGGGCCTGCTGCTCCTCCATCTTGGCGTTGAAGAACCGTTCGCTGCCCCAGAGCTGCTTCGGTCCGGTCGCTTCCCGCATTCGCCGCAGAAGCTCGGCCCCGCCGGCCAGCAGCCGGGCCTCCATGAGGCTGGTCATGACGGTGACATCGCGGCGGGCCGCCGCCACGCAGTCCTCAACGCTGCGAACGCTCTGCCCCACCTGGGGGCCGAGGTCAAACAGGAAGGTGACGAATCGCTCCAAGGGCTCCCGCAGGGCCGCTTCCGTCTCTGGCTCCACCAGGATCAGGACATCCAGGTCCGAGCCCGGATGGAGCTCACGGCGGCCATAGCCCCCCACGGCAACCAGGCTCAGATCCTCGCGGTCGCCGAAGTGGGCCCGCCAGGCCGTGCCCACAACCCCGTCGGCCAAGTCGCTGCGGGCCCGCACCAGGGTGGTGACCGGTACCCCCAGGTCGAACTGCTCGAAAAGGACTTGCGTCCCCTCGTGCAGGCGCCGGCGGCAGGCGCTCAGCAAGGGGTCGGGTTGGAGTGGATGGGCGCTGGCAGTCGCGACGGTCGCCAGGGGGCTCAGGGCCAGGGTCACGGGAGCAGATCCTCACCCCGCTCGTCGGCCCGCAGGGTCAGGATCTCGTGGCCGTCCTCGGTCACCAGGATGGTGTGCTCCCATTGGGCCGAGAGGCTGCGGTCCTTGGTGACTACGGTCCAGCCGTCGGGCAGGAGCTTGATGAAGCGCTTGCCGGCGTTGACCATGGGCTCTACGGTGAAGCACATGCCGGGCAGCAGCGTCAGGCCCTCCCCCGGTTTTCCGTAGTGCAGCACCTGGGGGTCCTCGTGGAACTCCCGCCCGATCCCGTGACCACAGTACTCCCGCACCACCGAGTACCCCTGTGACTCCACGAACCGCTGTATGGCGTGCCCGACGTCCCCGAGGGTGGCCCCTGGGCGAACGGCCCGGATTCCCTGGAACATGGCCTCGCGGGTGACGTTCACAAGGCGGCGCGCAAGCACCGAGGCCTCGCCCACGAAGAACATCTTGCTGGTGTCGCCGTGATAGCCGTCCTTGATCACGGTGATGTCCACGTTCACGATGTCGCCCCGCTTGAGGCGCTTATTGCCGGGGATGCCGTGACAAACCTGGTGATTGACCGAGGTGCAGATGGATCTGGGGAAGCCCCGGTAGTTCAGTGGCGCCGGAACCGCTTCTTGCACCCGGGTGATGTAGTCGTGGCAGATGGCGTCCAGCTCGTCGGTGGTGATACCGGGCTGGACGTGGGGCCCGATCATGTCCAGCACGTCCGCCGCGAGGCGCCCGGCGACCCGCATCCGCTCGATCGCCTCGGGGGTCTTGATCTGTACGCTCATCGCCGTGCCGGATGCATCCACGTCTGTTGCGGATCTCTCGGAATTACTTAGCTTATTTCCTGGCAGCGATTGCCGGGGCCAAGCGCGCTATGGTATATAAGCGCCCGCTCTGCCGCAAACCGCAGCCGGGCGGGCGCTTGGGCCCTCCAGCGAAGGGCCCAAGGTCCTGCGACCTAGCGAAGCCCTCGGCGCTTGCCCGTTTCGCTCTTGCAGGTAGCGTGAGACCGCCCCGTCGCCGTTGCGGCGGGGTAAACGACCACACACGCATCGACACATGCCGCTGGGTGCCCTTCCAAGGGTTGTGGCATGGGATGCGTGGAGGCACAACCCGATCCAAGAGGAATCGACCATGACCGACGTATCCATGCGTCAGATGCTGGAGGCCGGTGTCCATTTCGGCCACCAGACCCGCTACTGGAACCCCAAAATGGGTGCCTTCATCTTCGGGCACCGCAACAAGATCCACATAATTAACCTGGAGAAGACGGTTCCGCTCTTCCAGGATGCGCTGAACTTCATGAGCACGCTGGCTGCGAACGGCGGTCGCGTTCTGTTCGTCGGTACCAAGCGCGCGGCACGGGATGCCATCCGCGAAGAGGCGCTGCGGTGCAACATGCCCTTCGTCAATCATCGTTGGCTGGGGGGGATGCTGACCAACTTCAAGACCATCAAGCAGTCCATCAAGCGGCTCAAGGACCTGGAGGCCATGTTCGATACAGGCACCATCGAGCGCTTCAGCAAGAAAGAGGCCCTGGACCTGGCCCGCGAGCGCGACAAGCTGGAGCAGAGCCTTGGCGGTATCAAGAACATGGAGGGTCTGCCGGACGCCTTGTTCGTGATCGACGTCGGTCACGAGAAGAACGCCGTGACCGAGGCCAACAAGCTCGGGATTCCAGTGGTGGGGGTCGTGGACACCAACAACGACCCCAGTCAGATTGACTACGTGATTCCCGGTAACGACGACGCTATCCGCGCCGTGCGCCTTTATATCGCCGGTGCCGCAAACTCGGTGCTGGATGGGCGCAACACGGCGGCCGGCATGGTGTCGGGTCGCGAGCCCGAGTACGTCGACGTCTCCGCCTCGGCCCCAGAACCGGCGTAGGTCAGGGCGCCGGCGCAGCAATAGGCACTGGCCTCGGATCGCCGGCGCGGCTCACCGCCGCGATCCGGGGGACACTTCTCGGAGGTCCCGCCGAGTTGGGCGGGGGCCATCCATCACCCTTTATGTTCCCTGGCCCCCCGGAGGGGCGAGTAGGGGGCGAGGTAGCTCAACAATGGTAATCACAGCGGCGATGGTGAAGGAGCTTCGTGAGCGCACGGGCGCTGGCATGATGGAGTGCAAGAAGGCCCTGGTGGAGGCCGATGGGGACATCGAGGCCGCCATCGAGGCGATGCGCAAGTCTGGCCAGGCCAAGGCCGCCAAGAAATCGGGCCGGATCGCCGCGGAAGGGGTGGTGATGATCGAGATAGCCCCGGGGGCCAAGCAGGGCGTCCTGGTGGAGATCAACTGCGAGACGGACTTTGTCGCCAAGGACGAGAACTTCGGGACCTTCGCGGCCGCGGTCGCCCGCACCGCCCTGGCGCCGGAGGCCAGCGACGCGGAGGTGCTTGCCCAGATGCCCCTGGCTGGGGACCCTGCCACCACGGTGAATGGTGCCCGGGAGGCCCTGATTGCCAAGATCGGGGAGAACGTGCAGGTGCGGCGGCTGGTCCGATTCGATCAGGTGGATGGCAGCCTCTACAGCTACCGCCACGGGGTTCGCATCGGGGTGGTGGTGGATCTCGTCGGCGGGAACGAGACCCTGGGGCGCGACATTGCCATGCACATCGCCGCAAGCAACCCCCTGTGCGTGAGCGCGGATCAGGTGCCTGCCGAGACCCTGGAGAAGGAGCGGGAGATCTTTCGCGCCCAGGCCCTGGACAGCGGCAAGCCCGCCAACATCGTCGACAAGATGATCGAGGGGCGGGTGCGCAAGTTTCTGGAAGAGGTCACCCTGCTCGGCCAGGCCTTCGTCAAGGACCCGGAGATCACGGTGGAAAAGCTCTTGAAGCAGGCGGGAGCCGAGGTCCGGCGTTTCGCCCGCATCGAGGTGGGCGAGGGGATCGAAAAGCGCACAGAGAACTTCGCCGAGGAGGTGATGGCCCAGGTGCGCGGGGACTAGGACCCGAGCTGGCCGTTGGCCGGCCCGCGCCGCGCCGCCCTTCACGGTGGGGCCTCACCTCCTCACCCCAGTCCCCAACGAGGTTTCAGGGTCATGACCATGCCTCCGCGCGCCCCCGATGGGCCCGTCTACAGACGCATCCTGCTGAAGCTCAGCGGCGAGGCCCTCCAGGGCGCCTCCAGTTCCGGGATCGACCCGGATACCCTGGAGCGGTTCGCCCGCGACGTGCGTGATCTCGGTTCAGCGGGCGTCCAGGTGGCCCTGGTCATCGGTGGTGGCAACCTCTTCCGCGGCGCGGGCCTCGCCGCCCGGGGCATGGATCGGGTCACCGGCGACCACATGGGCATGCTCGCCACCGTGATGAATGCCCTGGCCATGCAGGATGCCCTGGAGCGCATCGGGGTGCCCGCACGGGCCCTGTCCGCGCTGAGGATGGACCAGGTCTGCGAGGCCTACACGCGGGATGCCGCGGTCCGCCATCTCGATCAGGGCAGGGTGGCAATCCTGGCCGCCGGCACCGGCAATCCCTTTTTCACTACGGACTCCGCCGCCAGCCTGAGGGCCATCGAGATCGGAGCCGACCTTCTGATCAAGGCCACCAAGGTCGACGGCATCTACTCCGCGGACCCCCTGCGGGACCCGGGGGCGACCTTCTATCCCCGAATCAGCTACGATCAGGCCCTGCGGGAAGGGCTTCAGGTGATGGACGCCACGGCCATTGTGCTGTGCCGTGACCATGGCATGCCCTTGCGGGTGATGAACATCAACGAATCCGGGGCCTTGCTGCGGTTAATCCGCGGCGAGGACCTGGGCTCCCTGGTCGTGAGTGGTGACTGAAGATGATCGATGATGTCAAGAAGGATGCGGCGGAACGTATGGCCAAGAGCGTCGAGGCCCTGACCCACGAGCTGGCGAAGATCCGCACCGGGCGCGCCCATCCCTCACTTCTGGACCACATTACCGTCTCCTATTACGGCACTGAGATGCCGATCCGGCAGGTGGCGAACGTCACCGCGGAGGACGCCCGCACCCTGGCCGTCACCCCCTGGGAGAAGGGGATGGTGCAGGCAGTGGAGAAGGCGATCATGCAGTCGGACCTGGGGCTCAATCCCAACACCGCCGGGACCGTGATCCGCGTCCCCCTCCCGCCGCTCACCGAGGAGCGGCGCAGGGACCTGATCAAGGTGGCGCGCCACGAGGCCGAGCAGGCCCGGGTGGCGGTGCGCAACATCCGGCGTGACGCCAACGGGGAGCTGAAAGACCTGGTGAAGGAGAAGCTGATCTCCGAGGACGACGAGCGGCGCGGCCAGGAGCTGGTCCAGAAGCTCACCGATCAGTACGTCAAAGAGGTGGACGCCGTGCTCGCGGAGAAAGAGCAGGACCTGATGTCCATCTGAGGCTGCTCAGGCAGACCCAGGGCCAGATCGTGGACAAAGGCACGTCGGAGCTCGGCGGTACTGATCTCCCACCGCGCGTTCCCCGGCACGTCGCGATCATCATGGACGGTAATGGACGCTGGGCCCGCCAGCGCCACCGCCCCCGAACCTCGGGCCACCGGGAGGGGGTGAAGAGTGTGCGCGCGGTGGTGGAGGAGAGCGTGCGCCGGGGGATCGGAACCCTCACCCTGTTCGCATTCAGCAGCGAGAATTGGCGCCGCCCCGTGTCCGAGGTCGGCGTGCTCATGGATCTCTTCCTCAGCACGTTGCGCGGCGAGGTGCGGCGACTCCAAGAGAACAACGTTCGCTTGCGGATTATCGGCGAGCGTTCCGCCTTCTCGGAAAAGCTCCAGCGCCGAATCGCCGACGCGGAGGACCTTACCGCCAACAACTCCCGGCTCTGCCTGCAGATTGCCGCCAACTATGGAGGCCGCTGGGATGTCACCCAGGCCGTCCGGCGTCTCGTCGCGGACGTGCAGGCCGGACGCTTGAGCCCGGCGTCCATCGACGAGGCCGTCCTGGCGGAGCGGCTCTCCTTCGCGGATCAGCCGGACCCGGACCTCTTCATCCGCACCGGGGGGGAGAAGCGCCTCAGCAACTTCATCCTCTGGCAATCCGCCTACGCCGAGCTCTACTTCACCGATCTGCTCTGGCCGGAGTTCGATGCCGTGGCCTATGGTCAGGCACTAGACGATTTCGCGCGGCGTCAGCGTCGCTTCGGGTTGACCGGGGACCAGGTTCGTGCTGGAGATCAGGTGCAGGTCGCCGAGCAGGAGCAGGCGCGCGTCTTCGCGGACATCGATGAACGGCGCTAGCACCTTGTCCATTGGGAGCTCCTTGCGTCAACGCGCGCTGACGGCGTTCATCCTGGGGCCCCTGGTCCTTGCCGCTGTACTGTGGCTGCCCACGCCAGGGTTCGCCCTCTTCCTGGGGTTGGTGACCCTAGGCGCCGCCTGGGAATGGGCTCCCCTGGCCGGGCTTGAGCGCCGGTACGACCGGATCGGCTACCTGGCCTTCATCGGGATCCTGTTGCTCTGCCTTTGGCTGCTCCCTGGCTTGCGTCTCTGGGTCATGGGTGTGGCGGCCGTCTGGTGGATCCTACAGGCGCTGCATCTTGCTCGGCTGCGGGAGGTCCCGCCCAAGGCCGGCGTCCAAGTGAGCGACCTTGGGTCCGGTGTCCTGGTGCTGGCGGCGCCCTGGGCCGCCTTGGTCGCGCTCCATCAGATCGATCCCCAGGGACCCGTGCTGGTCCTGTTCTTGATGGCCCTGGTATGGACCGCGGACTCCCTGGCCTATTTCGTGGGTCGGCGCTTCGGTCGCATCAAGCTGGCGCCCCGAATTAGCCCCGGTAAGACTCGGGAGGGCGTCTACGGCGCCTTGGTCGGTGCCGTCTTGTGGGGCCTGCTCTACGGATGGATCCGTTCAATCGGCCTGTCCGGTACCCTCCTGGCGGCGCTGCTGTGCGTGCTGACCGTCCTGGTCTCGGTGGTCGGCGACCTCTACGAAAGCCTGTTGAAGCGCGGGCGTGGCCTCAAGGACTCGAGTCACCTGCTGCCGGGTCACGGGGGGCTGCTCGACCGGGTGGACAGCCTCACCGCGGCCGCCCCCGTCTTCGTGCTCGGTCTCGCCGTCATTGGAGACCCCCCGTGATCGGAATCACGGTGCTCGGCTCCACGGGCTCCGTCGGGGTCAGCACCCTCGACGTGGTGGGGCGCCACCCCGACCGCTTCCGGGTGGTGGCCCTCACCGCGAACGGCAACGCGGAGCGTCTCGCCGAGCAGTGCCGGCGCTTTCGCCCTCCCTTTGCGGCCATGGCGGACCGCGAGGCGGCCCGGCGCCTGAGGGACCTGCTTGAGGGAATGCCCGAGGCGCCCGAGATCCTGGGCGGGGTGGAGGGTCTGGAGCAGGTGGCCAGTCTTCCCGAGACGCACTATGTGATGGCGGCCATCGTGGGCGCCGCGGGCTTGCGGCCCACCCTGGCCGCCGCCCGTGCCGGCAAGCGCCTGCTGCTGGCCAACAAGGAGTCCCTGGTCATGGCGGGCGCGCTCTTCATGGGGGCGGTCGCGGACAGCGGGGCCGACCTCCTGCCAATCGACAGCGAGCACAACGCCATCTTCCAGTGCCTGCCCGGGGGATTCCGCCACGGACTTCCGGAGGTGGGGGTGGAGCGCATCCTGCTCACCGCCTCGGGCGGCCCCTTCCGGGACTGGCCGGCGGAGCGGCTCGCCGCGGTCACCCCGGAGCAGGCCTGCGCCCATCCCGTCTGGAGCATGGGGCGCAAGATCTCGGTGGACTCCGCGACCCTGATGAATAAGGGCCTCGAGGTCATCGAGGCCTGCTGGCTCTTCGGCACGGGTTCCGATCGGATCCAGGTGGTCGTCCACCCCCAGAGCGTGATCCACTCCCTGGTCCAGTACCGGGACGGGTCCGTGCTCGCCGAGCTCGGCAACCCGGACATGCGCACCCCCATCGCTCATGCCCTTGCCTGGCCCGAGCGCCTGGACTCCGGGGTAGCGCCGCTGGACTTGGTAGGGGTGGGCCGGTTGGAGTTTCAGGAGCCGGACCCATCTCGTTTCCCGTGTCTGGGGTTGGCCTTCCAAGCGGCCCGCACGGGAGAATCGGCGCCGGCGGTGCTGAACGCGGCCAACGAGGTTGCCGTCGCCGCCTTCCTGGATGGCCGTTTGGGTTTTCCCCGGATCGCGGAGCTGGTGGACCGAACGCTCCAGACCATGCCCCTCGAGACCGTGGCCGGTCAGGGACTGGAGACGCTGCTGGATATTGACCGGCGCGCCCGTACCCTGGCCCGATCACTGCTCGGGAACCTAACCTGAGCGAGAGAGTCCTTTACAGCACCGTGGATCTGCTCTTCACCATCGCCTCGTTCCTGGTCGCCCTCGCGATCCTGATCTCGGTACACGAGTTCGGGCACTTCTGGGTGGCGCGCCGGCTTGGCGTCAAGGTGCTGCGGTTCTCCATCGGCTTCGGCCGCCCACTGCTGCGGCGTCAGCGGGACCCCGAGTCCACCGAGTATGTTTTGGCGGGCATCCCGCTCGGGGGCTACGTCAAGATGCTCGACGAGCGGGAGGGGGAGGTCCCCCCCGATCAGCTCCATCTCGCCTTCAACCGCCAGCCCCTGT
>Ga0209254_10005041_pt1 | contig 12129 bp, 17 predicted proteins | sample FrelakmetDIP11DI_FD_187148 | JGI IMG/M metagenome (GOLD analysis project Ga0209254, IMG submission 187148) | Freshwater lake sediment microbial communities from the University of Notre Dame, USA, for methane emissions studies - DIP11 DI (SPAdes)... | ecosystem: Environmental > Aquatic >...
CAAGGAGACTCGCGCATACAGTGGCGTTCTCCGTGGCCCCCTGCCAAAGCCCCAGGACATGCTTTCTGCCGCCCTTGTCCAGACCTAAAGCCACGACAAATTCTATGCCGGCGATAAATATTAAAATTCCAGAGTAAGAAAACCAGGGACACATCCAAATATGGAGAGGGAAAACAGTCTTGCTGGCTTGAATTATGATTAGAGATTATTTTTAGAAATAAAAATGGAAGAGCAGAGGATATTCAAAGAAGGAGTCCGGTCCCTCCAAATAGATGGCGGACAGGCGTGCCGGAATGACAGAGAAAGATTCCAGAAAGGCAGAGGGGATTCAAGTGATTGAAAGAGAAAAGTTGCAAATTATTGAATTCTTCAAAGGTCAATTCTGCCTGGCTAATCAATTTGCGAAGCAAGCCGGGGCCGAGTTCATTGTGTTGAGGAATAGATAATGTCCACTGATATCCGGGTTTGGTCATCATTACATGAGAGCCTTTCTGACGAACAGCAGTCCAGCCTGCTTTTTGAAATTTTCGGACTGCTTCAGAGCCGGAGCAGAGCTTTAATTGCCCCATTAAACGGCAACTTCGATAAGTCTGGAGGGGTCATGCGGTTGTTTGGATTCCATTACTTCAAGCCATCCTTCAATGGCTTCCTTGATGTTGGTTATTGCTTCTTCATAAGTCTTTCCCTGAGAGAGACATCCGGGGAGTGCAGGCACTTCAGCTACATAGTAACCGGCCTCATCCTTTTCTATAATAACGTTCACTTTCATTTTATCTCCTCTTTTAGAAACACTCTAACTCAAATTTACCATATGCATAATTTTTATGTCAAAAAACATCGAGGATTTATATAAATGGTCAAGGGTCCTCAAAAGGTGCGAACGAAGTAGACAGGGTTGCGACTTGCAGAGGGAAAAGGAGAGGGCCATCTGAATACATTTTCTTTTATGCCTCCCTGCTTCCTCATTGCAAAGCGGAGCCAAATCAATACTGAAGAGAAAATGGTAAACTATAATAGTGAAGGTTGTATGCCAAAACAGGAAGGCCTATCACGATTACCACATAGAGGAGACCTTAGAAGCGGGGATAGTCCTGACAGGAACCGAAGTTAAGTCTCTGAGGGAAGGAAGGGCCAACCTGAAAGACAGTCATGTGATGATACAGGGGGGTGAGGCCTTTTTATTCAACTGCCACATCAGCCCGTACAGTCACGGGAATATCATGAATCATGACCCCCTGCGGACCCGGAAACTCCTCCTGCACAGAAACGAGATAGACAACCTTACCGCTAAAGCGAATATAAAGGGATATACCCTCATCCCATTAAAAATATATTTTAAGGACTCTTTTGTTAAAATAGAGATAGGACTTGCTAAAGGCAAGAGGCTCTTTGAAAAACGGGAATCGATAAAAGAGAGAGAGGCCAAACGAGAAATCGAACGGGCCATGAAGAATTAAGTAGGCAGGATAAAAAGTAGGTAGCATATAGGGAAAACGTTTTCTCTATTTACTTCTGTCTCCTATCTACTGTTTTCTCCCGGGGGCGAAAGGACTCGACGGGGGTTATGAGGCTCAGGTTGCATGCCGTGGCTCCGTCACCACGTAAAAAGGCGGGAACAAACACAAAAGCCAACAACGAACTGGCATTAGCTGCTTAATTAACTAAGCAGCCGCTGCCCTGAAATTGTCTGTGTTTCAGGTCACAGCGTCATTCAGCAGGCTGGCTCCGGGGATTTTCCCCTGCCTCCGGAGCAAGACAAAGGGGGATGGGATTTCGGGACGCCTGCCTTCCGGCAGCCCGGGATCCGAGACTCAATAGGAAGGATAAGCATGTAGAAGCCTGAGAGTAGTACTTTCGGACGCGGGTTCAATTCCCGCCGCCTCCACCAAAAGGTTTTTCTATTCACCGAGGGCGAGGAAAATACCTCGCCTTTTTTTGTGCGTGAATGTGAAACGGTATCCTTTCTGGCGTATTGATGGTATAAAATAATAGGTACTCCAAACGCATTGTGAGACAGGCTTCAGTTAACAAACAACAAAGAAAGGCTGTTTACTATTGAAAAGGATAGCGGTAATTGTTCTGTCGATGGCTTTGCTTATAACGGGATCCCTCTGGGCCGAGAAAAAAACGGACGTTGTGATGAAGTTCAGCAGGCAGGGAGACCTCATGCGCATTGTCTTCGAGGCCGAGGATACGTTTATGAAAGATACAAAATCCGCTACGACCCCTTTCCAGATAAAGGTGGAATTCCCCGGTCCGTTTCTCCTGCCGGTTGAAAACAATCTTCCCTTTGAGGTTATCGTGACCGACCGGGCGGCAGTAATCAATTTAAAAGAAAAAAATGAGGTCAAATATTTTACGCTTTCCTCTCCGGCTCGTCTTGTATTCGATATCCAGAAAAAGGGGGCGCAGACGGAAAAACAGCCGGAAAAGCCAGGGGAAAAATCGTTGCAAAAACAGACCGAGAAGCAGCCGCCAACTATTATTCCTAAGGTTTTTGTCATCGATGCGGGACACGGCGGCTATGATTTTGGAATAACGTTTGGGAATACGAGTGAAAAGGAGATCAGCCTTAGGCTCGCGAAAGAATTGAATGCGGCCCTGTCCAAAAAGGGCAAGAAAGTTTTTCTCATTCGTCAGGCTGACCAGTATCTGTCGCTCTCCGAACGGATTCATTTTGTGAACCAGAAGAACGCCGATATCGTTATCAGTCTGCATGCTTCAGCCTCTGGGAATTTTGTTCTCTACAGTCCTAAATTAGAAGAACAGGCATCAAATGAACCTGTTGATCTGTACGGCGTTTCTTCGAAACAGAGACAATATACAGCGAAAAGCAGGGCATTATCGGAGAGTATCGAAAAAGCGATAAAGAATCAGTTTAAGATGAATATTCAACGACGGGAATTGCCTATTCCGCTCCTTGACGCAGCCGGCGCGCCTGCGGTTTTTATCGAATACCCTTCCCCGCAATTGCTGACGTATGACCAACAGACGAAGACACGGCTCATCAACGCATTGCTCATAGGGCTTGCAGCGTATGGACAATAGACGCGGCAGACAGTTTGAGGCAAAGTACACAGGGCATTATGAATAGTAAGAAAGCATCAGGGATTGTCTTGATAACGCTGCTTTTCATCGGCGGGATTGCAGGGGGGTATTTCTATTTTTCAACACTGTTCCCCAAAGAGAAAGCCCCTGAAGAAACCGTCAGGGCAGCAGGAGAGCAATTTTTTTTAAGGGTATACTATCCGGTAGACAATCAGATTCAGATCGAAGAGAGAAGGTCTCCCCGAAGGTCCGGGCTGATGGCTGTCGCAGAAGCCACCATGGAGGAATACCTCAAGGGACCTTCGGGCGGCAAAACGACTTCTCTGCCGAAGAATGCGAGACTGTTAGGCGTGTATAAAGGGGCTGACAGGATATTGTATATTGATCTCTCCGGTGAATTCAGACGCAATTTTCAGGGGGACGCCTTTGCCGAATTCCTCCTGCTGAAAAGCCTCTATGAAAGCCTTATTTCAAACGTGGAAGATATTCAGGACGTTAAAGTCCTTATCGACGGAAAAGAAGCGGAGACGCTTGGAGGACATCTCTATCTGCTCTATCCTCTCAAAGACATCGTTACCTATGGGTATTGAGAAAAAAGACAGACCGATCGGTGTTTTTGACTCAGGAGTAGGCGGGCTTACCGTGTTAAAGGAGATCTTGCGGGAGCTGCCTCATGAGAACACCATCTATCTCGGGGATACCGCAAGGGTACCGTACGGTATACGGTCGCCGGAAACGGTCATACGGTATTCATTCGAAAACACCCAGTTTCTTTCCTCAAAAGATATTAAACTTCTTGTAGTCGCCTGCAATACGGCGTCGTCGGTAAGCCTCGATGCGATCAAAGAGCAGATCTCGATCCCGGTGATCGGTGTGATCGACCCCGGGGCAAAGGCCGCTGTCAAGGCAACGAAGAACAAAAAGATCGGGGTGATCGGGACGGAGGCGACCATAAGAAGCAACTCGTATACAAAGGCAATTAAGGGGATTGACGCCGGCATAGAGGTTTTCGGATTCCCCTGCCCCTTGTTCGTGCCACTGGTGGAAGAGGGATGGGTAGAAGGGGAAATCGCATCATTGATTGCCAGGAAGTATCTCGACAGTCTGAAGGATAAGGGCATCGATACGATTGTGCTGGGATGCACGCATTATCCGCTCCTGAAAAGAGTAATAGCCGATGTTATGGGAGAGGATGTCAGGCTTATAGACTCGGCAGTGGAGACTTCTCAGGAAATTAAAAAGATCCTCGAAACCGATGGCCTCAAGAACGGGCAGAAAAAGGCTCCGGTAAGGGAGTTTTTTGTAACCGATTCTACGGAACGGTTTTTGAAAGTCGGCGAGCATTTTCTCGGACAAAAAATAGAGCACCTTGAACAGATAACAGTCGGCAATTAGCAGCATCGGTGGCAGTGTATTGTGATTATACAAAGGATGGAGGATATATGAGACCGGACGGCAGGAAGAATAATCAGATGCGGGAAGTAAAAATACAACAAAATTTCGTTGACACAGCGGAAGGATCGGTGCTGATCTCTATGGGCAAAACCCGGGTGATCTGCACCGCTTCCATAGAAGAGCGGGTGCCCCCCTTTTTAAAGGATCAGAAAAAGGGCTGGGTGACGGCTGAATACTCGATGCTCCCGAGGTCCACAAAGACGAGATCGGCACGGGAATCCGCCACGGGGAGGATCAGCGGCAGGACCCACGAGATACAGCGGCTTATCGGGAGGGCTCTCAGGTCTGTTGTCGACCTTACAGCAATAGGCGAAAGAACGATATGGATAGACTGTGATGTTCTCCAGGCGGATGGAGGAACGAGGACAGCTGCTATCACAGGAGCGTTCATATGCCTTGCGGATGCATTGAAATACGCACTGCGAAACGGTCTCATCGAGAAAACGCCGCTGAAGGACTATCTTGCCGCCGTCAGCGTCGGCGTTGTGAAAGGCGAGCCTGTCATCGACTTGTGTTATACGGAAGATTACGCTGCAGATGTGGATATGAACATTGTTATGACAGGGAGCGGGAAGTATGTCGAGGTACAGGGCACTGCAGAGGGAGCCCCCTTTTCCCGGGAGACGCTCGACGTTCTCCTTAAACTTGCCGAGGAAGGGATCCATCATCTCACGGGTATTCAGAAAAAAATATTGGAAGAACAGAAGATCAATTTCTAAAAAAGACGGATTGATGTGCTAAAATAAACGATACACAAATAACGAAGGGCTTAGCGACTACTCTCATCGTTTATTATACGGGGTATGCCCGCAAAAATATAGAAACAAGGACGGTTTTGGGAAGTGAATAAATTGAGCGCATATAGAAGCTTATTCATCTGGCTGTTAATCGGTGTAATGATGATACTCCTCTTTAACCTCCTTGGCACACAGAAAAAAGGCGAGACCGAGATCATCTTCTCCGAGTTTATGGACAGACTTAATGCAGGAGAAGTCGAAGAGGTAACGATGAAAGGCAGCGTCATAACCGGGCAGTTCAATGATGCCAAGATGTTCAAGACATACGCTGCGGAATATCCCGAACTGGTCAGGACACTGCGGGAAAAGAACGTTAAGATTACCGTAAAGCCGGAAGAGCAGAACCCCTGGTACTGGAACCTTTTCTTTTCATACGGTCCAATAATCCTGCTCATCGTGCTCTGGGTTTTGTTCATGCGGCAGATGCAGACGGGCGGGAATAAGGCTTTATCGTTCGGGAAGGCGAAGGCGAAGATGGTGTCTGAAAAGGCCGTTAAGGTGACATTTGCAGATGTTGCCGGCATTGAAGAGGCGAAGGCAGAGGTCCAGGAGATTATCGATTTTCTCAAGGACCCGCAGAAGTTCCAGAAACTCGGGGGGAAAATACCGAAAGGCGTTCTCCTGGTGGGGGCGCCGGGCACAGGAAAAACCCTTCTCGCGAGAGCTATAGCAGGTGAGGCCGGGGTACCGTTCTTTTCAATATCAGGCTCTGATTTTGTTGAGATGTTCGTCGGAGTCGGCGCTTCGAGGGTCAGAGACCTCTTTGAACAGGCAAAGAAAACTGCGCCGTGCATTATTTTTATCGACGAGATTGATGCTGTCGGCCGTCACAGGGGAGCCGGTCTCGGCGGCGGGCACGATGAGCGTGAACAGACCTTAAACCAGCTCCTCGTTGAAATGGATGGTTTCGAGGCGAATCAGGGGGTTATTATCATAGCAGCCACCAACAGGCCTGATGTCCTCGACCCTGCGCTTTTAAGGCCCGGGAGGTTTGACCGGCAGGTAATTGTACCACAGCCGGATGTGAAAGGAAGGCTCGAGATCATCAAAGTCCATACGAAGAACATCCCGGTTGATGAGAATGTGAACCTTGAAGAAATCGCCCGCGGAACACCCGGGTTTACCGGCGCTGACCTCGAAAACCTCGCGAACGAGGCTGCCCTGCTTGCAGCGAGGAAGGGAAAAAGCAAGGTGGAGAAGTCTGACTTCGAGGCGGCAAAGGACAAAGTGCTTATGGGCGTGGAGAGAAAGAGCATGATCATCAGCGAAGAGGAAAAGAAAAATACCGCTTTTCATGAGGCAGGCCATGCACTTGTCGCAAAGCTGACGCCGGGAACCGACCCCCTGCATAAAGTCAGCATCATTCCGAGAGGCCGGGCGCTCGGCGTTACACAGCAACTGCCCATTGATGATAAATATACCTATTCAAAAGACTATCTGGTGAAGGCTCTCACAGTGCTTCTCGGAGGAAGGGCTGCCGAGGAAATAGCGTTGCAGCATACAACGACGGGGGCAGGCAATGATCTCGAACGGGCGACTGACCTCGCACGAAAGATGGTTACCGAGTGGGGAATGTCAGACAAGCTCGGGCCGCTTACCTTCGGGAAAAAGGAAGAACAGATATTCCTTGGCAGAGAGATTGCACGGCATAAGGACTACAGCGAAAAGACAGCGGTCGATATCGACGAAGAGGTGAAAAGAATTGTGCTTGATGCATACGCTACCGCTAAAACCCTCCTTTTGGAAAACAGCGAGCTTCTCGATATATTCGCAAAAGCGCTTCTTGAACGCGAGACCATGGATGGACCTGAGATCGAAGCGCTCATCCAGGAAGAGGAAGCAAAAAGAACTGTTCAGGTGTAGCGTTTTTCTCACGGGTTCAGTGTCTCTGCCCCGACCCTATTTATTATTGTCTGCGTGATGAAACTTTTTTGGTCACATTATTCTTTTGACTTCAGCAGGAAAACCTATATTATGGGAATCCTGAATGTGACGCCTGATTCTTTTTCCGACGGCGGTATTTTTTTTGACAAATCTGCAGCAATAAGACAAGGGATTAAGATGGCCGAAGACGGTGCCGATATCATCGACATCGGAGGGGAGTCAACACGGCCAGGGTCAGAACCAGTCACTATCGAAGAAGAGTTACGGAGAACAATCCCTGTAATCGAAGCGCTCGCAGAGGAAGTCAATATCCCAATCTCAATAGATACCTATAAAGCGGAAGTTGCGAAGAGAGCTCTTGATGCCGGCGCGGAAATGGTGAACGACATAAGCGGATTAAGATATGACCCCCTGATGCCTAAGGTTGTTGCGGAATATAAGGTTCCTGTAGTAATCATGCACATAAAAGGTTCGCCGAAAGACATGCAGAAAAACCCTGTGTATGAGGCGTTGTTGCCGGAGATTATGGATTACCTTCGGGAAGGGATACGGATAGCGATGGAAGCGGGTATACCTGAAAATAACATTATTATCGATCCGGGAATCGGGTTCGGGAAGAGATTCGAACATAACCTTGAGATTATTCATGCCCTCAGTGAATTTGCCTTATTGGAAAAACCGTTGCTTGTCGGTCCATCGCGTAAGGCGTTTATCGGAAATATCCTTGGAGATGTACCTCCCGGGGAGAGGTTTGAAGGGACTGCAGCAGCAGTCGCGGTATCCATTTTCAACGGGGCTGATATCGTCCGCGTGCACGATGTGAAAGAGATGGCAAAGGTGGCAAAGGTAGCGGACGCGATAAAGAGGATGAGGATTGCATAGCTATACAAAATGAAACTACTCCTTTTTTACGCCCATACCTGGTGGTTTAAAACTGCTTCGAAGAGCCTTCCGCAGGCGCCGGATATTGAGAAGGAGGATGCCATTGAGAAGACGGTCGTGGTATTTTTTCATGCAGAGGCAGAGGACGAGGAGAAAGGCAAAAGCCTGCTCGACAAGGTAGTGAAGAATATCAAGTGGCTTGCAGGAAAGTTCGGGACGAAGAGCGTTGTGATCCATTCATTCAATCATCTCTCATCAAGTAAGGCGTCTCCTGAATTCTCGGAGCAGATCATAAAGCAGGCTGCGGAAAAGTTGCAAAACGCCGGGTATACGGTCATGTGTACGCCGTTTGGCTATTTCAATGAATTTAAGATGCATGTCGGAGGCGAAAGCCTTGCGAAGGTCTTTAAGGAACTGTGAGGCCTTCGGATACAGGTTACCGTTTCACAAACAGCAGCGCTGCAGAGTTGATACAGTAGCGAAGGCCTGTCGGAGAAGGCCCGTCATTAAAGACATAACCGAGATGGGCATCGCAACGAGCGCATAATACTTCAATCCTTTTCATGAAGAAGGTTTTATCCCTCTCGGTTCTGACATTATATTTTGATACAGGCTCATAGAAACACGGCCAGCCCTTCCCTGAATCAAATTTGGCATCTGCACTAAAGAGACCCGTCTCGCAGCAGATACACTGATACATCCCTTTTTCCTTATGGTTATGATATTTTCCGGTAAACTCCCTTTCCATTCCCTTCTGCCGGGTGATCTTGAACTGCTCGGGCGTCAGGCATTTCTTCCAGTCTTCGTCGGTCTTTACAATCCGATCGACTTCTCCAAGAGACCGCTTATTTGGATCATAAATCGTCATCTTCTGAGTGACCGCTGTCTATCCTTCCTTTCATGCGGGGACTGCACGGGTAGATTCTATCATAAAAAGAAATGTAAATTACAATATACTGAACCTGCAGAGGTGTGCGCATGCACCTTTTTACGTTTCATGCGAAATATTTTACTCTTGTACCAGTGAAGGATGGTGAGAGATGAAACTTATTTATAGAGATTATTGCCGGATATCTTACAGAATGAATTCCTCGGCTGCCTGTATGGTAACGCCTTCGATAAAAGTATAAGAGGTGTAATAGTTCTTTGTCAAAAATATACTAAACTATATGTTGCGATGGTGGTTCTATGCTCCAAATGAGATTGCTGTTTTCACACAGCGAGGATACCTTGCGGGATTCTCTGGCGAAGATGACTGGGAAAACCGTTTGGCTGACGCTTACGGACAATGCGACCAGCATGCTTTCAATACGAAAAAAGCATGGCTCCGTTGCTGTCAGGATGCACCGCATGTTTCTCACCGCCGGGCAGGAGGTGATCAAAGAAATAGCCGGCTTCATCAAAAAAAGGAAAGGCCAAACACCCCTTATCAGGCAATTTATCAGGGATAACCGAACATCACTGAAGACAAAGGAACGAAAGGTCAGACCTCCCAGCCTCTGCGAACAGGGGAACGTTTACCATCTGAGGGAGATTTTCGATACCATCAACAGGGAGTATTTCGAAGAGAGTATCTCTGCTGCAATAGGATGGGGAAAAGGAAACTCACGGCGTGTAGTCAGGAAGCGCACGCTGGGAACGTACTGCAGTGCTACCAACACCATAAGAATAAACCCCGTTCTGGACAGAAGAAATGTCCCGCATTACTTTATGCGCTTTGTTGTTTACCACGAGATGCTTCATAGTGTGGTAAAAGAGGAGAGAAAAAACAACAGGAGAGCGATGCATACCCCTGAATTTCGAAGAAGGGAAAAGTTGTATAAAGATTATGCAAAGGCGCTATCTTGGGAGAGAAGAGAGGGATGACTGGTAAATATTTTCATAATATATTAATATAATACTATATAAATAGGAAGGGGTACGAAAAGAATGAAACCGCTGATAATATTCCCCGTTGCGAATAAGCAAATGTGCAGTAATTGCCGCGTATCGCTGAATATGGATAAATTACTCAACAATGTGATGCATATGACTGAAGACGCCTCTGGCATCCCTGCTGTCATCGTACGATGTCCTGTCTGCAAGACCCTTATGGAATGGGAGACGCTGAACAACTGATTTATATACGGAGGAAGGTAACAGGGAATGGGCTTTCCTCCATGTTTGCGTGGAAAACCATTCTCCCCTGCATTATTCATGAATTTCAATGATAGAAGTCGGAAAGAGCGTAACCTTCCCTCATTTCTTATCATGCCCGCGCCATTCCCGATACCGCTCCAATTCATTCCTCATGGAATTGAGAACAAAAAGAATGACCGCAGCGTCGTCGGTGAAGCCCACCGCGCCCAGGAAATCGGGAATGGTATCCAATGGCGAGATGAAATAGAGAAGGGCCGCAATCGCCAGGAGAATGGTTTTTTTTGATACGTCCGTATAGATTCCCCTGTTCCAGTCTTTAATGAGACTGACGAGCGTCCGGAGGTCTCCCTGAAAGCCTTTTATCAGATGCCCTTTATTGTGAGCATACTCTTTGACCGCTGAAAGAAGGCGCAACCGTGTGTGCGGGTCTTTCAGGTACACCCCGGCAAGGGTCAAAAAACGTGTGAACCCTTTCGGACCTTTCATTCGAAATCTCCGCCTATTTATTGAGCAATTTCGCGTTCTGCAACTCGTTGACAATTGCGGCGATATACGATTGAATGGTTTCCTCGCGGGCGCGTTCGAGGACTGTTGCAGAGAGAGCCGACCATATCAATGTGTCATAGCGCGCATCAAATATCCTCGTTTCGATCTCCACATTATATCCGGACATCACGTTGTAGCAGCATTGCATATAGTAACCATAGAACTCGGTTGGAGCCAAGAAGGTGGACGACTCATATGCCTCAGTTTCCTTAACGTCGACCAGTGTTGTGATAAGCACTGAATCTATCCGGAGCTCGCTAATTTTTGCAGTGATCACCTCTTTCTCAAGTATGGTATCTTCATGCAGAACAGTATGGCTCGGCACAGCATCTATCCCTTTGGATTTCAATTGAAGGACGAATTCATTTTCAAGAAGTCTTTTCATTCCCTGATTCCTATCGACCCCGATAATGAGTATCTTCCTGAGCGGGCCTCCCTGATATGTTTCATTCTTCCAGACTGACGTCAATGCAGTGGTAGCGCATGCATTAATGAAGGTTACGGAAAGCACCAGAATAATACTGCAAAGAACTTTTCTCCCTTTCATCTTATCCTCTCTCTGTGTTTATTCAAGTATACAGAAAACGATGATGATATACTATTCGACCAAGAGCGGACAATCATGCTGATCAGCGAAACATATGGCAGGCGGGAAGCATGCTGGACAGGGCGGGCAGGAATGGGCGCAGCAGAACTAACAGTTGTGCCTGTGCAGGAGTTCCGCGGATATCAGCAGTCTGCACTTTTTCTGAAGCTCATGAATCGTGTGAAAAGACTCTCTTTCTCCTGTGCTTGCACAAATCCTCTCTGTTCGAATAACATCGCGGTCCTCTGCATAGACTGCTTCCCCACCTCGAACGTTGGTTCGTAAATCGATATGAGGCCGCCGTATTTTATCGCTCTGCTGATAGTATCGGCAGCCTTTTCTTTATCGCCGAATTCATGAAAACTGTAATAGAGGATGCAGACGTCGGCGAGTTTCTCATCGAGAGATATCAGGGAAATATCGCCTTTGATGATGGAAACCTTCTCTCCGAACCTGGCAACGCGCCTCCTCAGCTTTCTGATCATTCCCTCCTGAAGCTCCACTGCATAGACCTTCCCTGAACGTTCCGCCAGTGCTTCGGTGAGAAATCCATTCCCTGCGCCGACCTCAAGCACAACTGAATTTCCCGTAACTCCCGATTCATTCAGAATAGCCTCTCTGCGGGTAAACGCTTTTCTGAACGGATTATAGAGGATAAAGGAAAGCCAGGATGGACAGACCACGCTCAAGGAATCCTTTTTGTATCAGCGTTAGTGAGAGAGGAATTTCTCATTTGGATTCATAAGAATATAGAATATCATAATACGAACCTCTTTTTTGTGCATTCAGTTA
>Ga0209254_10005042_pt1 | contig 12129 bp, 9 predicted proteins | sample FrelakmetDIP11DI_FD_187148 | JGI IMG/M metagenome (GOLD analysis project Ga0209254, IMG submission 187148) | Freshwater lake sediment microbial communities from the University of Notre Dame, USA, for methane emissions studies - DIP11 DI (SPAdes)... | ecosystem: Environmental > Aquatic >...
CCGCAGTTGAGGGTGGTTGACCGGCCTCCCCGACGCAGATAGTTGAGGGCGTCCAGGTGCGCGGTGGCGAGGTCCTCGACGTGGATGTAGTCCCGAACACCCGTTCCGTCGGGCGTTGGGTAGTCCGTGCCGAAGATCGACACGTGTGACCGTTTGCCGACGGCCGCCTCGCAGGCGACCTTGGTCAGCAGTGTTGCCTGCGGCGTGGATTGACCGATCCTGCCGCCAGGATCGGCGCCGGCGACATTGAAGTACCGCAGGGCCACGTAGCCAAAGCCGTGGGCATTACTGGCGTCGCGCAGCATCCACTCGCTCATCAGTTTTGATGTTCCATAGGGGTTGATGGGCGCTGTCGGACTGTCTTCCGCGGCCAACCCGCCCGGAGGAATGCCGTATACAGCGGCAGTGGACGAAAAGATGAAGTGCCGGGTGCCCGCATCCACCGCGCACTCGATAAGGTTACGGGTCGCGCAGGTATTGTTGCTGTAGTACTTGAGCGGATTGCTCACCGATTCGGGCACGATGGTATGGGCCGCAAAATGCAGAATCGTGCTAACCCGGTGCTCTGCCAGCAGGCGGCTGACGAGCGCCCGGTCGCCGGTATCTCCGACCACCAGGGTGCCGCTGGTAACGGCCGAGCGGAATCCCGTGCTGAGGTTGTCCAGAACCACGATGTCTTCCCCGGCTTCTCCCAGTTGACGAACGACGTGGCTGCCAATGTAACCGGCGCCCCCGGTGACGAGTACCTTGCCCTTGTCAGAGCCGCTTGCTGCCATTGGTTTAGTATCCCCTGCGTTTTTGATGGCCGGCCTGTAGGGTACAACACCCACCCTGCACCCCGTGCCGGAGATTCTGTCTTAAGTGTGAGTAGTTCAATACCCAAGCCGCTGATCAGCCCTGGCGAGCCAGCTCCCTTTGAGGAGTGGTGGCCCGAGGTGCCTGGGTTTCCGGCTCTGTTGGCTTGCGATCACGCCAGTTCCGCGGTGCCAATAGCGCTGAGTAATCTTGGGCTGACCGCCGCCGACCTGGGTTGCCACGTCGCCGTGGACATCGGCGCTGCGGCACTCACCCGCAAACTCGCCGAAATCCTGCAGTTGCCGGCGGTCCTGTCCCGCTATTCACGGCTGGTAGTTGACTGCAACCGCCACCTCGATGACCTGTCGGCGTTTCCGGAGATCAGCGACGGGGTGGTCATCCCCGCCAATCGCCAACTCACCGTCGAAGAGCGGTGCGCTCGCGCCGATGCGCTCTACTGGCCCTACCACGCTGCCATTTCAAGCAGTCTCGCAAGACTGGCGCCGCTTCCTGCATTGGTAGCCATCCATAGTTTTACGCCGTGCATCAACGGTCTGTCCCGACCCTGGCAGCTTGGTATTCTTTGGGATGCTGATGCCCGTATCGCGGCGCCGTTGCTCGACGCATTGCGGGCCGACGGGCGCCTGTGTGTAGGGGATAACGAGCCCTATACGGGACGTCATCCTGCAGCCTATACGATCTATGCGCATGCCGAGAGTCGCGGCTTGCCGCATGTGTGCATTGAGGTACGGCAGGATCTCTTGCTCACACCCGCCGGCATCAACCAGTGGGCAGCGTTGCTCGCCAAGGCTCTCCGCCCCATACTCGCGTCCGGTCCAAGCAGGGCGACGGCGCCTCAGTTTCAGTAATTCCGGCCGCATTTCATGAACGACATTCATTCGCAGGACCGGGCCAAACAGGCCGCAGCATGGCGCGTGTCGGTGGCTCCAATGATGGACTGCACCGACCGGCATTGTCGCTACTTCATGCGCCTGCTGTCGCCCCGGGTGCGTCTATACACGGAAATGCTGACAGCTGCTGCAATCCTGCGCGGGGATAGCGACCGCTGGTTGCGTTTTGACCCGTCCGAGGAGCCCGTAGCAATCCAGCTTGGGGGCAGCGACCCCGCACTTCTGGCAGCTGCGGCGAAGCTTGCAGCTGACTATGGCTACGATGAGATCAATTTGAACGCCGGCTGCCCGAGCGAGCGCGTGTCGGATGGGGCCTTTGGGGCCTGTCTCATGAAGTCGCCGGGCCTGGTGGGCGAGTGTGTAACCGCGATGCGGCTAGTGACCTCTGTGCCTGTGACGGTCAAGACCCGGATTGGCCTGGACGACAGGGATGATTACGGATTTGTGCGGGACTTTATCGGGACCGTGGCCGCTGCCGGCTGCGGCACCTTCATCCTCCACGCACGCAAGGCGTATCTCGCAGGACTTTCGCCCAAGGAGAACCGAACCGTGCCGCCGCTTCGGTATGACGTGGTTTACCAGTTGCGCCAGGATTTTCCCGATCTGCGGCTGATCATCAATGGAGGTATCGAGACCGAGGCGGGCGTACGCCAGCATCTCTCGGCCGGACTCGACGGCGTAATGATCGGTCGCAAGGCTTACGCTGATCCCTGGTGGTTGACGGAACTGGACGCCGCTTTTCTTTCGGACGATAGACCGGTAGCGCCGCTGACCCGAGTTGACGTGGTATCTGGCATGGCTGCCTATGCCCGCCGTGAGGTTGGCAGAGGCACCCGCCTGCACCACATCAGTCGACACCTGCTGGGCCTGTATCATGGGCAGCCGGGTGCCAGGAGCTGGCGTCGGGCCCTCACGCTCGGTGCGGCGCGAGCGGAGGCCGGCCCGGACGTTCTGATGGCCGCGCTCGATGAGGTCGGTGCGAACAGGGTTGGCGCTTTGGCCCTTCGAGCAACGGGTACATGACCTCCGGTTGCCCCTGAACTACTGCCTCACAATCTATCTCTAGGGAGTCTGGACCAATGGCTGACGGCGGCACGCTGCGCAAACTCACAATGGCGCAACAGGCGGACTTGCACGAGACCTACGAGGCGGCGGTACAAACCCCCGACGCGGAGTGCGAGTACATCGTGGATACGTTCCGAAAAATCCGGGGGCGAGCACCCCAGAGTCTGCGGGAAGACTTCTGCGGGACGGGCAGTATCGCCTGTGAGTGGGTCCGTGGCGGACCAAGACGACGTGCCATCGGCGTGGACCTTGACCCAGCCGTGCTGGACTGGGGCCGCCGGCGTCATGTGTCCCGTTTAAATCCATCCCAGCAGGAGCGGGTTCAGTTCATCCAGGGCGACGTGGCCCGGGTGAGGACGGATCGGGTTGACGTCGTCGGTGCGTTTAACTTCAGCTACTGGGTTTTCAAGACCCGCCCCGCAATGCTCCGTTACTTCCGCCGGGTGCGGGACGCCCTGGAGTCCGACGGCGTGTTCTTCCTTGATGCCTATGGTGGCTACGACGCGTACAAGGAGTTGCGCGAGACGACCAAGTGCAAGGGCTTTACCTACGTATGGCACCAGGAGAAGTACTACCCGGTGACTAGCGACATTCTCTGCCACATCGACTTCCGGTTTCCCGATGGATCAAAGATCGAGAAGGCATTCACCTACGACTGGCGCCTATGGTCCCTGCCGGAACTCCGGGAGCTTCTTGATGAGGCGGGCTTCAGCCGAGTGACGGTCTGGTGGGAGGGTACCAGCAAGGACGGGCGGGGGAATGGGGTCTTTACGCCCGAAACCCGCGGTGAAGCCGACGCCGGGTGGGTGGCATACCTTATTGCGGAACGCTGACGATACCCGGGGCTGGCCTTCGCTGCCCGTGGCATACTGACAGGGTCTGTTTAACATATTGCGCAAACGGTGACGTGTGACCGCGGGCTCAGAAAAGAAACTCGCCATTCTCTTTGCGGACGTGGTGGGTAGTACCCATCTCTACGAGGTCCTTGGGGATGATCGTGCCCGGGAGACCGTCCAGCAGTGTCTGCGGGTCATGAAGCAGGCCACCGAGCATTACGGGGGCACTGTGATCAAGACGATGGGGGACGAAGTGATGTCCACGTTCCCATCCGCGGACGATGCACTGAATGCTGCCAACCAGATGCAGCAGCGAATTACCAACACCATCCGTATCGAGACGGACGACTCCCACGTCTCGATTCGCATCGGCTGTCACTTCGGGCCGGTGGTGGCTGAAGATCGGGATATCTTCGGCGCTGCGGTGCATACGGCGAACCGGATGACGTCCCAGGCAAAGGCGGGACAGATCCTGACCACCAGCACTCTCGTTGAGCAGTTGACTCCCCAGTGGAAGGCGCTGGTCCGTCAGATCGACGTAGCTACTCCCAAGGGTCAGTCAGACGAGGTCGCCGTCTTCGAGGTTCTCTGGCAGCCCGAGGAAGCGACCAACATGTTGCCCTCGATCGATCCGTCCGCCCGGCCGCCGACGTCTGCTACCAGCCTGCGCCTGCGGTTTCGTGGCGAAGAGCTGGTAGTTGGGGAAAACGGCAAGGTAACGATCACTATGGGTCGCGCCGACGAGAATGATGTCGTGATAAAGGGCAACCTCATTTCCCGCGTTCATGCCCGCATTGACGCCGCCCGGAATCGCTTCGTTCTCGTGGACGAGAGTACCAACGGGACGTTTATTCAGCAGGATGCCGGGGAAGAGCTCTATGTTCGCCGCGATAGCACGGCGCTGACCGGCAGCGGTGTCATCAGCATGGGGCGAGTGGCGGCACGCGGCACACCGCTCGCCATCGAGTATCGCGTCGAGGAGTAGGGAATCCCCTACTGGGCCCTATCCGAGTCCGCTGACCACTCGCTGATGCTCTGCCAGTAATTCGCCGGGCAGGTGTGCACCAAACTCCTGCAGATACGCTTCCACCGAAGCCATTTCGTCCCGCCACTTCTTCGCCTCGACGGCCAGCAGGGCATTCATGGCCCCGGGGAGCAGATCAACGCCCTCGACATCGATGTCGCCCGGGTTGGGCAGGAAACCGATTGGTGTTTCCCGCGCGCTGACACGGCCAGCGCAGCGATCAATGATCCACTGGAGCACGCGCAGGTTGTCGCCGAAGCCAGGCCACAGGAACCGGCCCTGTTCGTCCTGGCGGAACCAGTTGACGTGAAAAATCGCCGGCAGATTACTCGAACGCTGGCCGAAGCTCAGCCAGTGCTTCCAGTAGTCACCGAAGTTGTAGCCGCAAAAGGGCTTCATTGCCATTGGATCGCGGCGGGTGACGCCGACCGCGCCAGTGGCCGCTGCGGTGGTTTCGGAGGCGACGCCAGCACCGATGAGAACGCCGTGCCGCCAGTTTCGGGCCTGGTAGACCAGCGGGGCCAGTTCGCGACGGCGCCCACCGAAGATAATCGCGCTGATAGGCACGCCGTCAGGGTCATCCGCGAGCGGCGAGTAGCTGGGATTCCGGGGTGCTGAGACCGTGAACCGGGAATTCGGGTGGGCGGCCGGCCCGTTCCTGGGGTCGTAGGGCCGGCCCTGCCAGTCGATGGCAGGGGTGCCGCTGCCCTTTCCCTCCCACCAGGGTTCGTTGTTCGCCGTCAGGGCGACGTTCGTGAAGATAGTGTCCCGCTGGATCATCTCGAAGGCGTTTTGATTGGTTTTCGGACCGGTGCCAGGAACTACGCCGAAGTAGCCGGATTCCGGGTTTATGGCACGCATCTGGCCTTTCGCGTCAAGATGCAGCCAGGCGATGTCATCACCCAGCGTCCGCACCTTCCAGCCCGACAGCGATGCTGGTGGAATCAGCATCGCCAGGTTGGTTTTTCCGCAGGCGGACGGGAACGCGGCAGCAAGATTGTGCTTCTCGCCGGTCGGACTCTCGATTTCCACCAGTAGCATGTGTTCGGCCAGCCACCCTTCCTGCTGGGCCTGCCAGCTGGCGATGCGCAGGGCGTGACATTTCTTGCCAAGCAGTGCGTTGCCGCCGTAGCCAGAGCCAATGCTCTGGATCAGCAGTTCGTCCGGAAAGTGCATGATGAACCGCTGATCTGGATTGAGGTTGCCAGTGGAATGCAGGCCACGGACAAAGGTGTCGTCCCGCTCGATACGCTGGAGCGCAGCTTTACCCATGCGTGTCATCAGCCGCATATTGGCGGCGACGTAGGCGCTGTCCGTGATCTCGACGCCGCAACGGGCGTAGGGTGATTCGAGGGGGCCCATGCAGTAGGGCACCACGTACAAAGTGCGCCCCTCCATCGCGCCAGCGAAGAGGCCGTTCATTTTCGAGTGGGCATCGGCCGGAGACATCCAGTTGTTATTGGGGCCGGCCGAATCGCGCACGGGCGTGCAGACAAATGTCAGGTGCTCCACGCGTGCGACGTCAGACGGGTCTGAGCGGTGGAGGTAGCAGTTGGGGTAGGTCTTGGGGTTCAGGGGCAGCAGGTCTCCTGACGCGACCATCTGGTCGAGCAGCATCCGGTACTCGGCATCAGAGCCGTCACACCAGTGGATGGCCGCCGGTTTGGTGAGCGCGGCTACGTCCCTCACCCAGCGGTGCAGCGCTTTATTGCTTGTCGTCATCAGATGTCCTTGTAAGATGCCTGTCGCCAGATATGCGTCGGCTGCAGGTTAACTATTATACAGATCGGTCCGCGTTGGTCAGGGGGTCTGCACTACCAGGGGCCCGCGTCCGGAGTATCGGTCAACGTATGCTGGTAACCGGGCCGGCCAATTCGTCTGGCCCCGGCCCCACTACTGAGGATTTAGACGATTTATTCCGCGCCGTTCATATGTCTGGCCATTGAAACCGCAACGGAGCTTCCGAGTCTCGCTCTGTTGCGGGGAGATACGCTCGCGGTTCGTGAGGCCCGCGGAATGCGGGCGCCGTCCCGTGCAGTATTCGAATGGGTCCTCGAACTGCTGGCGGAGACGCATACGACGCTTAGCGAGCTCGACTGCATAGCCTTTGGTGCCGGCCCAGGCAGCTTTACCGGCTCGCGGGTTGCCGTAGCGCTGGCGCAGGGCCTTGGTTATGCCCGCGGACTGCCCTTGTGCCCGGTCTCAAGCCTGGCAGCGCTCGCTGCGGGTACTCTTCGGAATTCGGTTGCCGACGCAGTAGCCTGTTGTCTTGATGCACGGATGGGGCAGGTGTACTTCGGCGTCTATTGTCGTGATACGGAGGAGGGCGTGCGAGCATTGGCGGCTGACGCTTTGCTGAATCCCGAGGCCGTCAGCCTGCCGGAAGAAGGCACTTTTCTGGCTGTAGGGGCCGGCTGGACAGCGTACCCCCAGATTGCCGCGCGCCTGCAGGCTCGCATTCTTGGGGTTGAGCCTTTGCACCTGCCGTCGGCAGGAGACGTCGCGCGACTGGCCCGGCCGCGCTTTCTGTCGGGCCAGGTGGTTTCGCCCGCCGGGGCGCTGCCCAATTACCTGCGTGAGCGCGTCGCCTCCCCGTCATGAAGCCGATTGAGCGGAAGAGCAAAACGATGAACGTCCGCATCGCCAACGCCCTTGGAGCCCTGGCCTGCGCCGGACTGATGGTCTACGCGCTCTATGCGCAGCACGTACTTGGACTCTTGCCGTGTCCGCTTTGCGTCCTGCAGCGGGTAGCCGTGATCGCTCTCGGTGGTCTTTTCCTCGTCGCAGCCCTGCACCCGGCCGGCACCACTGGCCGACGTGTCTACGCAGTTTTGCTAGGGTTAGTTGCCGTCATTGGCGCTGGTGTGGCCGGCCGTCACGTGTGGCTAACGATGCTGCCGCCCGAGCGTGTTCCGGCTTGTGGCCCCGGCCTCGACTTCATGTTGGAGTCCTTTCCGTTGCGGGATGCCCTGAGCATGGTGCTGTCAGGCTCTGGCGAATGCGCCAAGGGGACGTGGCGGCTGCTTGGCCTCAGCATGCCCGCGTGGGTCCTGATTGCGCTACTCGGTCTTGGCGCTTTTGGAGTCGTCTGTAACTGGCGCGATCGCACGGTTAGCGAGGGAAGCCAAGGCGCCTGACTGTCAGCTGAGAAGGCGATCAAGGATCTCGCGGTAGACACTTCGCATGACACCGATATCGGCAACCGGGATCTGCTCGTTCGGCTTGTGAATTGTGGCGTTCACGGCGCCAAATTCGACAACGTGCGTGCCGCTGGGCGCGATGAAGCGTCCGTCCGAAGTGCCGCCGCCAGTCGAGAGTGCTGGCACGACACCGGTCATTTTCGTCACGGCAGCAGCGACCGTGTCAATAAGTTGGCCGGGCGGAGTCAGGAACGGTTCCCCGGACAGGTGCCAGGTTAGCGTGCAGTCAAGCTTGTGCTCCCGGAAGATTTTCTCGATGTGGGCGCTGAGTCGCTCGTGAGTCCAAACTGTCGAGTAGCGAATGTTGAATCGTGCCGACAGTGAACCTGGGGTCACGTTTACCGCTTCACCAATGCTTTCGAGCTTAACCATCTGGAAGCTGGACGGCGGGAAGGACTCATTGCCGTTGTCGAGGGGAGTCGCGTAGAGCGCCGTCAGCACCGGGGCGAAAGCCTCGATAGGGTTCCGGGCGAGGTGCGGATAGGCAACGTGCCCGGCGAGGCCATGTACCTTGAGTATGCCGGCGAGGGAACCCCGGCGCCCGATCCGGATGGTGTCGCCGAGTTCCTTCTCGCAGGAAGGCTCGCCGATGACGCACCAGTCCAGTCGCTCACCACGCTCCTTAAGTAACTGTATCACTCGCTTCGTGCCATCCTGAGCTTTGCCTTCCTCGTCGCTGGTGATCAGGAACGCAATGGAGCCCCGGTGGTTGGGGTGAGCTGTCACGAAGCCGATTGCAGCATCCAACATTGCCGCAAGGCTGGCCTTCATGTCGGCGGCCCCGCGACCGTAGAGGATCCCGCTGCGCAATTCCGGCACGAAGGGCTCTGACCGCCATTCCTCCCGCGGTCCCGGAGGTACTACATCGGTATGGCCCGCAAAGCACAGCACGGGCGCGGCCGTCCCGTGGCGGGCCCAGAGGTTAGTCACTTCGCCAAACTGCATTACTTCTACGGTGAAGCCCGCAGCGGCCAGGCGGGCGGCGAGCAGTGCCTGACAGCCTGCGTCATCGGGGGTGACTGATGGACGACGAATCAGGTCGCACGCAAATGCAAGGGTTTCTTCCATGACCTATGGTCTAGCCTCAGTCGCTGCGTAAAAGTTCATTGAGCGACACCTTGGCCCGGGTTTTTGCGTCCACCCGCTTTACTATGACAGCGCAATAGAGGCTGCATCGTCCACTTTCCGAGGGCAAGCTGCCCGATACGACCACGGCACCCGCAGGCACCCGGCCATAGAGCACTTCGTCCCTTGCGCGATCGTAGATGCGCGTGCTCTGCCCGATAAAAACACCCATCGAGATCACGGCCCCTTCTTCGACAATGACGCCTTCGACAATTTCGGATCGGGCGCCGATGAAGCAATTGTCCTCGATGATTGTCGGGCCGGCCTGGACGGGCTCAAGGACGCCGCCAATCCCGACGCCGCCCGACAAATGCACATTCCGTCCAATCTGGGCGCAGCTGCCGACGGTGGCCCAGGTATCCACCATGGTGCCGCTATCGACGAATGCCCCGATGTTCACGAACGAGGGCATCAGGATCACATTGGCAGCCACATGCGCCCCCTTCCTGACGATCGCACCGGGAACGACTCGAGTCCCGGCAGTGGCAAACTGCTCCGTGGTCCAGTTGTGGTACTTGAGCGGGACCTTGTCGTAGTAGTCAGTGAGCCCTGCCGGCATCCGCACGCTGCGCTCAATGCCGAAGTGCAGGAGCACCGCTTTCTTGAGCCACTGATTGACTAACCACCCTTGAGGCGTCTTTTCAGCGACACGCACTTCCCCGCTGTCCAGTAGTTCAATGGCCCTGGATACCGCAGAGCGAAGCTCCGGAGTGGCACTCGGCAGGTCCAGTGACGCGCGCTGTTCGAAGGCCGTTTCGATGATGCTCTGAATGCTGGCGTGGTTCACAAATAATGTCCGGTAAAGTTTGGCGCGTATATGCGCGTTCCTCAGGCTGAGCTGTCGAGTGCCTGGGTAACCGCTTGCTTCAGGAGTTCGCAGACTTCCGGCGTTAGCGGTGCGCCGGCCGCATCAGTCACATAAAACACGTCTTCCGCGCGTTCGCCGACCGTCAGGATCTTGGCCGCCTGAATCCCGACGCGGTGATTGCGCAGCACCTGACCCACCTGACAGAGCAGGCCTGGACGGTCGCCGGCAACGATCTCCATGACAGTGCGGTCATTGGTCTCGTCCGCTGCAAAGCTGACGTGCGTCGGCGTGGAAAACATCCGGACCTGCCGGGGGGGGCGCCGCGTAACGCGCAGGGCCTTTTCTTCGCCCTCGGTGATGGCCTGTTCCAGGCGGCGCAGGATCTGTTCGCGGCGCTCGTCATCGCGAGTCTGCTCGCCGCCATTCTCAAGGACAACGTAGGTGGAGAGGCTAAAGCCATTCCCAAGCCGGATAATGCGGGCATCCGCGATGTTCAGCCCCAGTTCGTCCAGCACGGCGGTGGCCGTCGCGAACGTGGACCGGTCCTGCGGTGCGTAGACCACGACTGAGGTCCCTGCGCCGGAGGCCTCGTCCTGGACGCCGACCAGAACCCTTCGCCCCTCGTCGTCTCTTCCGGCCAAGAGACGGGTGTGCCAGGCGATCTCCTCTGGACGACAGCGTAGAAAGTAGTCGTCGCCAAGCTCGGCCCACAGTGCATCAATTCTGCTGTCCAGCACACCCGCCAGGCCTGGCAGGGCACGAGCTGCAGTCTTCCGCTCGCCGATGAGTTCATCCCGGTCAATCGGGTTCTCCAGGCCCCGCCGCAAGGCCCGCTTGGCTTGATTGTAGAGTTCTGCGAACAGTTGGGCTTTCCAGGAGTTCCAGAGCTTTGGGTTTGTGCCGCGGACATCCGCCACGGTAAGGAGGTAGAGGTAGTCCAGGTGCAGTTCGTCGCCGATCTGACTGGCAAATTCGCGAATTACGGCCGGGTCACTGATGTCGCGCTTCTGGGCGGTCAGCGACAGGAGCAAGTGCTTGCGCACCAGCCACGCCACCAGGCGCGCATCGTAGCGGCTCAGTCCGTGTTCCAGAACGAAGGACTCTGCGTCCAGCGCTCCCAGTTCCGAGTGATCGCCTCCGCGCCCCTTAGCAATGTCATGAAATAGTCCAGCGAGATAGGCGAGCTCCGGCGTCGGCAGAGCCTGCATGATCTCTGAGCAGCGTGGGAACTCGTGGTTATAGCGGTCCAGCGCGAAACGGCGCAGATTGCTGACGACAAACAGCGTGTGTTCATCAACTGTGTAGGCGTGGAACAGATCGTATTGCATCCGACCGACGATGCGACCGAACGCTGGTACATAGCGGCCCAGCACGCCGTAGCGGTTCATCCGGCGCAGTTCGTGGGTAACGCCCTCCTTGGCCCGCAGGATCTGCAGGAATACCCGATGGTTGCGTGGATCCTGGCGGAACTCATCATCGATCAGGCTGAGGCTGCGCCGGATCAACGAGATTGTGCCGGCACTGACGCCCTTCAGTTCCGGCCGCTGTTGAAGGATAAGGAACAGTTCCAGCAGCGCCGATGGAGTCCGATCAAAGGCGCTATCGTCCACCACCTGCAGAAAGCCGTTGTGCACGCTGAAGCGCTCATTCAGCGGCTCGGTATCGGCGTTCGGGTCGTTGAGAATCGCCTCCTGGAACTGCTGCAGAAGCATCTCGTTCAGGCGACTGAGATCCATGACGGTGCGGTAGTAGCGCTGCATGAACTGCTCGACAGCGAGCATGTAGGACGCATCCTGATAACCGAACAGCTGCGCAATTCGGCTCTGGTGGTCAAAAAGGAGTCGATCCTCATGGCGCCCGGTCAGCAGATGGAGGGCAAAGCGAATCCGCCAAAGAAACTCGCGACCCTGGAGGAGCAGGCGAAGCTCAGGGGGACTCAGGAAGCCGCGGCTTACGAGGTACTCCAGATCGCCGCGGCCATACTCGCGGAGCGCGACCCAACTGATTGTCTGGATGTCCCGAAGACCGCCCGGACTGCCCTTGACGTCGGGTTCCAGATTGTAGGCGGTGTCGTCGTAGCGGTGATGTCTGCCCTGCTGTTCACGGATCTTGCCCTCAAAGAAGGGCCGGGAAGGCCAGATCTTTCCCGGGGCAATCGCCGCCTGCATTTCCCACAACAACTCCTCCGGTCCTAGCAGCAGGCGAGCTTCCATCAGGGTCGTGATTACGGTCAGGTCCTCGCCGGCATCCTGCCCACACTCTGCGGCGCTGCGAACACTGTGACGGATCTCGATGCCGGCGTCCCAGAGCAGGGTAAGGAAGTCTGAGAGACTGTCAGCTGGCGGCGGGACTGGCCGGGGGGGTG
>Ga0209254_10005044_pt1 | contig 12128 bp, 7 predicted proteins | sample FrelakmetDIP11DI_FD_187148 | JGI IMG/M metagenome (GOLD analysis project Ga0209254, IMG submission 187148) | Freshwater lake sediment microbial communities from the University of Notre Dame, USA, for methane emissions studies - DIP11 DI (SPAdes)... | ecosystem: Environmental > Aquatic >...
TTTCATCAATTACGGCCAGGCCAGCGCTAAGGATGTTTTCCAACTAATCTGCATGGCTCGAGAGAAAGTACTGGAACAGTTTGGGATCAATCTTGAATTGGAAGTTGAGTTAATCGGCGAATGGCAGTTATAAGAGTTTTGGTTCTTTTTGGTGGGCGTTCCGGCGAGCATGAAGTTTCGCTGGCTTCGGCGCGTTCAGTTTTATCTGCCCTGGACCCTGCACGCTACCAGGTTACACAGGTTGGGATCGACCACGATGGCGCCTGGTTGTACAGCCCGGGTCCCGTCAGCACCCTCGAAGTGATGGAAAAAGGCGACCGCTCCAGGCTGCTGCACGTGATCGTTTCACCGGCGCCTGATTCCGGGAGGTTGTATTTCCTGAGACCCGTCAGCGCTAAAGCAGGACCTTCGTTGCAGTTAGAATTCCTGGCTGAGGTGGACGTGGTCTTGCCGGTACTGCACGGCACCTTTGGCGAGGACGGCACGCTCCAGGGATTCCTCGAACTGGCCGACCTGGCTTACGTGGGTGCTGGGGTCCTGGGTTCCAGCGTGGGCATGGATAAGGCCCTCTTCAAGGATGTCATGAAAGCGCACGGCATACCTGTAGTGGAATCGCTCCTGGTACTGCGCAGCGAGGTCGAAAATGCCCTTGAGTCGGTTATAGAACGGGCTGAGCTGTTATCAGCTTATCCATTATTTGTAAAACCTGCCAACCTGGGCTCGTCTGTAGGAATAACCAGGTGCGCAAATCGTTCCGATTTACTCGAAGGCCTGCTGGAGGCGGGGCGGTTTGACCGGCGCGTGTTGATCGAACGTGGTGTGAATGCTCGAGAGATCGAAGTCAGCGTTTTAGGAAATGCGCAGCCTCAGGCGTCGATCCCGGGCGAGGTCGTTCCCAGCCGGGAGTTCTATTCTTACGAATCGAAATACCTGGATGGTACATCGGGTTTGCTGATCCCGGCGCCCTTGACGGATGACGACGCCCAGACCATCCGCAGCCTGGCGCTCCAGGCTTATAAGGCAATGGATTGTGCAGGGATGGCGCGGGTTGATTTTCTGCTGGATAAAGATGACGGAAAAATTTACCTCGGTGAGGTAAACACGATCCCAGGTTTCACGGCCATCAGTATGTACCCAAAACTGTGGGAGGCAAGCGGCCTGGCTTACCCGGCCTTGATTGACCGGTTGATTGAGCTGGCGTTCGAACGAAAACACGAACGTGACCGGATTGAACGACGCTACCGGAGGGATCGCGATGTCTGATGTGAAGAAAACCCCAGCGAGTCCGACGCAGCCTGTAAAACGCAGGGTTTCAACCCCATTGCGTGCTCAGCCTTCCAGTGGTAAACGGGCTGCCACGCCGAAAGCCAAATCGAAACAGGGCACCCTGTTGGATTGGTTGTATGTGCCGGTAAAGAGCAGCTCAAAAACCAGCAAGAAGTTCAACCGATATGAAGCCCCGGGAGTGATGATGCGCGGTACTCCCATGGTACGCAAATCCAAACAAGGCGTCCGCCATCAGCAGTCAACGGTTTATCCGCGCCGGGATTACGATTTACCCAATAACCCTGGATCGATTACCCTGCCATCTCTACCGCGTCTGAACTTTAGCTGGAGGTTCCTATCCCTATTTCTGGCAGCAGCCATTGGGGTAGGTCTTTACTTCGCCTGGACATCGACACTGTTCCAGGTGCAGGAAATCGAAGTAACCGGGCTGCAACGAGTGACCGAGTTGGATGTCAAGACTATATTAGATGTGAACAACCAGCCCTCATTTACCCTGGATCCACAGGCAATGCAGGAAAATTTGCTCTTGCAATTTCCGGAATTAATTACCGCCACCATCCAGGTTGGGTTTCCAAACACCCTGGCTATCACGGTCACTGAACGCTTACCTGTGCTGGTATGGCAACAGGGCGGCAGAACGAACCTGGTGGATAAGGATGGGATGGCATTTCCATTGCGCGGCGAAGAGGTGGATGCGGCTCTACCGACCGTGCTTGTTCAGGGTGAGTTAGCTTCCCTGAGTGTCCAGCCTGTAAACGAACCCGTGGATAAAAAAGAAGAGGGCATCCTGGCGCCTGTGACAACCCTTCAAGCCCGGAAAATCCTGGACCCCGAAGTTGTTGCAGCCGTTTTAATCCTGCAGGATCATTCTCCCGAAGGTGCCCCATTAATTTTCAGTGCTGAACATGGGTTTGGTTGGGAGGATGCTGGCGGCTGGCAGGTCTATTTTGGGGATGCCAGCGACATTCAAATGAAACTGCGCGTATACCAGAGTATTTTACGCATGCTGGATGGAAAGGATGTTCTTCCAAGCCTGGTCAGCGTTGAATGGGTGCATGCGCCGTATTATCGTGTGGAGCAATAATGGATAAGCCAACTGTCGTTGCCATTGATATCGGAACCACTAAAATCTGTACCCTGGTGGGTCGAGAGGAGACAGCCGGGAAGATCAACATCCTGGGTGCCGGAATTGAGCCAGCCGAGGGGATGAGAAAAGGCGTGGTAGTGGATTTGACGGCCGCCTCGCAGGCAGTCTCGCGCTCGGTAGACAAAGCTGAGCACACTGCCGGGTTAGAGATCACGTCGGCCCTGGTAAGCCTTGCTGGCGCCAGTGTCTCCTCTATCAATAGCAGGGGTGTGGTAGGCGTCTCGGGCAGGGTGATCGATGAAGGGGATGTGCTGCGCGCCGTTGACGCAGCCCGCGCCGTCGCCATCCCGCACAACCGGGAGATCATCCACGTAATCCAACGTGGGTTTAAGGTGGATGAACATGACGGCATCCACAATCCGGTCGGGATGCACGGTTACAGGTTGGAGGTCGAGACGCATATCATCACTGCAGCCGCAGGGGTGGTCGAAAACCTGCGGGAGTGCGTGGCTGCAGCCAACGTCGACGTCTCGCAATTCGTGCTCAATCCCCTGGCTTCTGCTGAGGTCGCCTTGAATGAGACCGAACGCCAGATTGGCGTGGCTGTCTGTGATATTGGTGGTGGGACGACAGACCTGGCGTTGTATATCGATGGAGACATCTGGCACACCGCAGTCCTGGCTGTTGGCGGAAACCTGGTGACATCGGACATTGCGCATGGTCTACGCCTGCCGTTGAACCAGGCAGAAGAGGTCAAGCTGCTGCACGGACACGCGATTTCCAGCGAGATCGACCGTAAGGAATCGTTTCAGATCCGCCCGTTTGGGGAGGGAGAGCTGGTACAGATCAGCCGCCAGGATCTGGTGCAGATTATTGAAGCCCGGGCTGAGGAAATTTTCACGATGGTGCTTCAAGAGATCAAGCGCTCGGGATATGATGGGCTGCTGCCAGCCGGGATGGTCATCACCGGAGGCGGGAGTTTGCTGCCAGGGATGCGCGAGATGGCTGCACGCGTCCTGGGGGTGCCGGTCAGGGTAGCCAAGCCGCAGAACCTGCTTGGTATGGCTGACCGCCTGGATTCCCCCGCTTTTTCGACCAGCGTCGGCTTACTGCGCTGGGCGCTCAATATGAGTGATTATTCAGCTTATGTTGGCGGTCATATCGCCAGCCCTATGATTGGAGGAGGTGAAACATTGTGGGAGAAAATCAGGCGGTTTTTCAAGCTCCTGACGCCTTAGCAGGAACCTGGCAGCAAGCCAGCCGGTAACCTGGCAGCTTTTGCGGGATCTGCTTTATCTGACGGAAACCAAAATTATTCCATCGTAGCAACTTTTATAGGAGGTTTGTAATGTCAGTAAATAATGTCAACAGCCAGTTAGAACCCATTGCTCGGATCAAGGTGGTTGGCGTGGGTGGTGGCGGCTGCAACGCGATTGACCGGATGATCGATGAGGGTCTGATGGGAGTCGATTTCGTGGCCGTGAACACCGATGCTCAGGCGCTGATGCTTTCCAAAGCTACGACGCGCGTGCGAGTGGGTGAGAAGATCACCCGCGGCCTGGGCTCGGGCGGAAATCCGGAAGTTGGCCGGAAAGCCAGCGAAGAATCGGCAGAAGAGCTGTACGAGGTGCTGAAAGGCTCGGACATGGTTTTCATCACTGCGGGAATGGGTGGTGGGACCGGGACAGGCGGCGCACCGATCGTGGCTCAGATTGCCCGCGAGGTAGGCGCTCTGACGATTGGTGTGGTCACGCGCCCCTTCACCTTTGAGGGCGCTCGCCGTATTCAATCTGCTGAGGCCGGAATCACCAAGCTAAAAGAACAGGCCGATACCTTGATCGTCATCCCCAACGACCGCCTGCTGCAAATCGTTGACAAACGTGCCAACCTGCAGTCCGCGTTCCGCCAGGCCGATGACGTGCTGCGCCAGGGTGTCCAGGGCATTTCGGAATTAATTACCGTGCCCGGTTTGATCAACCTGGACTTTGCGGACGTGCGCACGATCATGTCAGAGGGTGGAGCAGCCCTGATGGCAGTAGGCACCGCCAAGGGTGAGGATGCTGCCAGGATTGCTGCCGACCAGGCGATCTCCAGCCAGCTGCTTGATATCACCATCGACGGCGCTCACGGTATCCTGTTCAACGTCACTGGTGGGCCAGATTTGACCCTCTTCGATGTCAACCAGGCTGCCGCTATCATCAAGGAAACGGCCCATCCGGATGTCAACCTGATCTTCGGTGCAGTCATCGATCCGACGATGAAGGATGCGGTGCGAATCACGGTGATAGCTACCGGATTTGACATCACGGGGATGTCTACCCGCCGCGCTGTCGAACCATCCACTCGTGAGCTGCGAGAGAGGGAGCGGTCAAACCAAAACCCTACCCACGCGGGAAGAATTTCTGAGCAGGCCAGCGAGCCCCGGCAATACGAAACTGTCGATGTAACCCGGCAGCCGGTGCGAGAGACCTCGCGAGGATTTACTCCCCGCAAAGTAGACACTGACGACCTCGACGTACCGACCTTTATTCGCAACCGGATGACAAAGGATTAGGCTACTGCGGGGCTGAGGGTGAGAAAACCACCCACACGCTCGCCCGGTAACGGAACCTGCCCTTCCCCATCCTGCCTTCGCTGGGGGAGGGTAGGTTTCGCGCGCTTCATCTTAATGGCTGGATGTTTTCTGGATTCTGATCTGCGATTGTGAAAGTTTGGACTTTTAAAAATTACTGGGAAGGGAATTTTTTAAGCTATCCGATCGAGAAAATCCCTTGCCAGAGGTTGAATGTTGTGCTAAAATAGCCGAACTTAACGCCACCTGTAGGGGGTTATTGTTTGCTACCCCCAAGGATGGCGATTACAAATGTTCTATGAATAGGATGGGTGCATGCGCTGTCCGTATTGCAAGACTGAGAACTCCAGAGTGATCGATACCTCCCACGATATGCGGGGTGGGGTACGTCGAAGGAGAGAATGTGTCAACTGCGGACAGCGTTTCAGTACTTATGAAAGACCAATTCTGGCCACCCCTCTGATCATAAAACAGGACGGCACTCGCGAAGAATTTGACCGCGATAAACTCGTCAGGGGGATTCGCATCGCCTGTGCCAAACGGCCAGTTTCAGCAGCTGACATTGAACGCCTGGTGGGTGAAATTGAAGCCACCCTACAAACGATGGGACGCTCCGAAGTTTCCTCGCGCGTAGTGGGGGACATGGCGATTGCCGGGTTGAAAAACCTTGATCATATTGCTTACATCCGGTATGCAATCGTCTATTTAGGTCTCGATGACCTTAAAGCAATCCGTGGTGAAATCGATCGTTTGTTAGAAGCCTAATTTCCCTGTAAAGGCAGGATTCAGGCGTTACCGCCCGAGTCGGTTTTACGTCTCTCGATGAATAAAAAGTTTTTCATGGTTGGTAATTACTCGTTGGTTTAGATGTTTGATTAGGAGGCTCCCAATGCTGCAGGCAAAAACCACTCAAGTTGATCAACACGGACTGCTGCCAACCCCGGCAATTCCTGAGAATGTCGACCCGGTGGCTCTTACCGATAATGCTCGTCAGGTGCTTATCCGGCGGTACGTGCGGCGGGGTTCCGATGGCCAACCTGTCGAGACCGTAGAAGAAATGTTCTGGCGTGTGGCTTACCATGTCGCGAATGCAGAGGCTATCTGGGGTGGCGATGTCTTGGGCCGGGCTTCAGAATTCTACCAATTGCTTGCATCGAAAAGCTTCTTTCCCAACTCACCTACTTTTACCGGCGCCGGCACGCCCCTGGGACAGCTTGCAGCCTGTTTTGTCCTGCCGATCAGCGATGATATGGGTCGGGATGCGGCAGGTATTTTCCAGACGCTGCGTGACGCAGCGCTGATCCAGCAAACGGGGGGAGGCAACGGTTTCTCGTTCTCACGATTACGCCCCCAGGGGACGCTGGTTAAATCTTCCGCAGGCCAGGCTACCGGTCCGGTGGGATTCTTAAGGGTCTACGATAAGGCTTTTGGTGAGATTGCGCAAGGTGGGACGCGGCGCGGCGCCAATATGGCCGTATTACGGGTGGACCACCCCGATATTGAGGAGTTCATCACCTGCAAGACGGATGAAAATGAAGTCACCAACTTCAATATCAGCGTGGGTATTGTTTCGGATTTCATGCGGGCCGTCCAGGAGGACGCGGATTGGGAATTGCGTTTTCCGGATGTGACCTCGCCGGAGTATAAAGGCTTTTCCGGCACCCTGGAGCAGGCTGAAAAGGCCGGCATCCCGATCAAAGTTCACAAGGTTGTGCGGGCACGCGATCTTTTCGATCGCATTGTCGAACAGGCACATCATAACGGCGAACCCGGGATGTTGTTCCTGGACACGGCGAACCAGGCTAACCCGGTGCCGCATCTCTACGATTTGGAATCGACCAACCCCTGCGGCGAACAATGGTTAGGTCCTTACGAGAACTGCTGCCTGGGGTCGATCAACCTCGCCCAGCATTTTGGCCCGGACGGCACGGTCAATTGGGAAAAGCTGTGCCAGGACGTGGAGCTGGCGACGATCTTCCTGGATGACGTGGTCGAAGCCAATGCTTACGTACCTGCAGTTCCCCAGCTCAAAGAAGCAGCCAGGCGTGCTCGCCGGATTGGACTGGGAATTATGGGCCTGGGTGACCTGATGTACCATACCGGCATCCGCTATGGCTCGGAAGAAGGCCAGGAGTTTGCGGCTCAGGTCATCGAATTTGTGCGCTACCATTCGATGCTGACCAGCGTGCGTCTTGCCGAACAACGCGGACCGTTCCCGGCGATCCAGGACTCGCTCTACGATCCACAGGCGATGCACTGGACTCCGCCTCAACCCATCTCAGCTTACCAGCGCGACTTTACACGTCCAGCGATCGATTGGACAAAAATTACCGGGGGTATCCAGCAGCATGGGCTGCGCAACGCCGCCCAGACCACAATCGCTCCAACCGGGACGATCGCTACCGTTGCCGGCTGTGAAGGATACGGCTGCGAACCCGTGTTTGCCCTAGCTTATGTCCGGCACGTCAACGATAACGGCAAGGATTTACAGTTAACGTACGCCAGTCCATTATTTGAAGAAGCTTTAAAGAAGGAAGGTACTGATCCAGAGGTTGCCGCTCAAATCATCGACCAGGTGATGTTGCACGGGACTTGCCAGGATATCGAAGCGCTGCCGGAATCGATGCGCCATACTTTTGTTGTCTCCCAGGACATAACAGCTGAGGAGCACGTGCGCATGCAGGCGGCAATGCAGGCTTTTGTGGACAATTCGCTTTCAAAGACGATCAACTTTCCGGAGACGGCGACGGTTGATGAAGTTGCCAGGGCTTATATGCTTGCCTGGGAATTGGGCTGTAAGGGGATCACCGTCTATGTGACGGGTTCCCGGCAAAAAGTTGTCCTGGAAACCAAAGCGACTTCCAGGGCCAAAGATGCATCCCAGGTCAGCCCCCAACCTGCTGAACCGGCTGATGAAGCTGTTGCCCATCCGCCATCTAACACGCAGCTGCCCATCTGGTTGGATAAGAAAAAGCCCAGGCCGCGCTCGCTGCAAGGGATCACATACAGCATCAGCACCCCCCTGGGCGAGGCGTTCGTAACGATTAATGTCAACGGTGGAAACCAACCGTTCGAAGTCTTCATTAATACTGCAAAGGCAGGATCTGACACAGCGGCGGTTTCTGAGGCGATCGGTCGATTGATCTCCTACACGCTGCGACTGGCTTCGCCGGTCGCCCCGCGGGATCGCTTGAAAGAAATCTGGCGACAGCTATCTGGGATTGGCGGTGGGCGCTCGCTGGGTTTTGGCCCGAACCGAGTGCGCTCGCTGCCAGATGGCGTTGCCCAGGTCCTGGCTGAATACCTGGAGGCCACCGATGGATCCAGCTCTCAAGCAGAAAGCGAGACTCCAGGCCATGCTGCCCAGGTGGGCGGGAATGGATTCCACCTGCTGAGTGAAACGACTCTGGGCAGCCACCAACAAGGGGTTGTGCAGCCGCTGTTCCCAATGAAAGTCGGTGACTTATGTCCGGAATGCGGTCAGGCAGCGGTTGTTAATGAAGAAGGCTGCCGGAAGTGCTACGCCTGTGGGTTCAGCGAGTGTTAAAACCGGCCTGGTACGTCATTATTTCCCTGAGCTGAAGGAGCCGTTCCCGTTCATCTGGCAACAAACGGAGTACGTGCAGGCAGCTAAGGATGAGTTGTCTTAAAGGGTAGAAAATGTCATATAATAATGAAAACAGGATCTGAGGAGGATCAGTATGTTCGAGGATCGCACCGGGCAGGCAATTGGCCAATATATTTTGATTCGCAAGGAATCGGAAGCATCACTCGGGACCACGTTCTGGGGACGCAGCCTGGATTTATCCAAGGAAGTAACCGTGCTCCTCGTCAATCCGCAGATCAGCGCGGCAGAAGGATTTGCAGCGCGCTTCCAGGAATATGCCGAGAAAACCGCCAAATTAGATAACCCAGGCCTGGTGCAGGTGCTGGAAACAGGGCACCTGGATGAGACTCCGCCAGTTTATTACATCACGCGCGAAATGCTGCCAGGTAGCTCGTTGTCACAGCTCCTGGATCAGATGAAGAAACAGGGTAGCTGGATCACCCTAAGCGAAGCTGTGTGCCTGGTGCGCCAGTTAGCCCTGACCCTGGAATACGTTTTTACCTCTGGTGCGCAACGCCTCTTTGACCCGCGTAAGGTGCATTTTTGGGCAATGCCGGTCGAACGCCTGCCGTACACACCGGTGATTGACGATCCTGGGATTGAGGATTTCTTCCTGGATCCACAGAGCCGCCGGGATTTGCTGCCGGCGGCCTATATCTCGCCTGAAGAAGCCCTCCAGACCCCTACAGATGCCCGCAGCGCTGTCTATTCGCTGGGCGTCCTCCTTTACGAGCTGGTTACCGGCCAGCTGCCGTTTCCGGTGACCAATCTGGCTGATGCTACCCGGTATCATACCCGGCAGCCCCTGCCGCCGCCCAGCGCCCTGCGCGCGGACCTGCCAAAAGCCGTCGAGGCCGTGATCGTGCGTGCGCTCCAGAAAAGCCCTGACGAGCGCTTTTCCAGCTTAGCTGAAATGGCCGAAGAACTGAATTGGACCATGCCTGTGTTGGAAGGCCTGGTGACCTATCCACCTGCTTTCGAACGAGCAGTGGGTCTGGTCAGCCTGTACATGGCATCCCTGGGTGAATTTCGCTCCTATGCCGAGAAGGCTGCCGGGAAAGTGGGTCGTCCGGATGCTGCCGCGAACCGAGTTCAGGCTGAAACCAAACCTCTTCCAAAAGCACCCCAGGAGAAAGTAGTTCCGACCCAGCCAGGCAGTGACTTATCACTCGCCCTGGACCAGGTAAAACTGTCCATTGAGCCTGGGCGGACAATCACCACTTCGATTGCGGTTTTCAATGGAGGTTCAGCAGCCGGGGTTTTCATCCTGGGATTGGAGGGCGTACCTGCCAGTTGGATCAGCTTTTCCCCTCGCGAGCTACCTCTTGAGCCGGGTGAGCAGCGAACTGCCCAATTGATTTTAAAACCCCCGCGCCTCTCCACAACTCGCGCCGGTCGCTATTCCTTGACTGTGCGAGCCGTGGATTCACAAAAGCCTGCGCGTCTTGCTTCAGAATCGGCGGTGCTGTCGGTCGGGGCATTCAGCCAGTTCAAGCTGGAGCTGCCGAATGTGCGCGTGAGTGGAGAAGAGACAGCGCGCCTGATGGTCACCAACACCGGCAACGTGCCGGACAACTACACGATTGAGCCGGTCGACGCCTCCGGGGAGCTGGTCTTCGAGCCCAGCCAATCCCAGGTGCGCTTGAATCCTGGCCAGGTCGGCCAGGCTGATTACTCCATCGCCCAGCGCAGCTTGCGGATATTCGGAGGTAGCCGCAGCGTCCAATACTCGGCCACCGTGATTTCTAGCGATGGCAGTAAACAAAACCTGCCCGGAGAATTTGTCTCGAAGTCCTTGCTGCCAACCTGGGTGCCGCTGGTGTTCTTGTTGCTGTGTCTTTGCACGATATCAATCGCTCTGATCTACATTACACGCAATACGCTGCAGGGAACCAGTGTCCAGCGTACGACCGTTGCCCAACAGACAGCCACCTTCGAATCCGTCCAGGGGACTATGCTGGCAGCCACGCAGACGTACCAGTATATCCTGGGCGCCAACGATGCGACCCGCCAGTCGATCACCCAGACGGTTCAGAGCGGGATAATCCAGACTGCAACGGCCCAGGTTTTCGGTACGTCCACGGCAATCTTCGGCACGGCAACTGCCCAGGTGGCCACGGCGACGGCCCAGGCGGCGATGGCGACTGCCCAGGGAAATGCTACCGTTGCGGCGCAGATTACCCAGACCGCAGCGGCCCAGGCCACTCAGCTTGCCAGCCAGGTCGGAACGGCGACCGCAATCTCATCCACTGCGACTGCTCAAACGGGGCTGCTCCTGACCGCGACAGCCCAGACGGGATACGCCCAGACGGCTACTGCCCAGTCGTCGCTCATCCGGACAGCAACTGCGGTCGCTGCCATCATCCAGACGGCGACTGCCCAGGTTGGCGGCTGGCAGACCCAGACCGCGGTAGCCGCGCAGGCTACCGCCCAGGCAGCTACGGCAACTGCTCAAGCCAACGTGACGCAACCACCCGCGCCGCGCCGCCTGGTTTACGTGTATCTGACCGCCGCCAATCTTGGTAATGATTATAAAAACTTCTTGAAGAACCGCGGATATACCGTGGACCTGGTGCCATTGGATGCCATCCCCTCCACCAACTTCGCACAATACCAGCTGGTGCTGGTAGGACCTGACACGGGCTCGGACGGCAACTGGGGCGATCAGGGAGGCTCCTGGGCGAACAGGATCGTCTCCAGCAACCTGCCTGTGGTTGGTCTGGGTGAAGGCGGGTTCAATTTCTTCGGCAAATTTAACCTTAACATCGGGTTCCCGAATGGTATCGGCACGACATCCCGGGACGCTTATGCCTTGAACACCCAGGACGATGTCTGGAAAACACCCAACGGGATTGCCATCCCCGGGAATAAAATCGTGAATCTTTACAACAAGGATTCGGACACCTACATATCCAACCTGGCGCAGCCGTTCCCCGGAGGCGTTATCGCCTTTGCACAATGGCCAGAAGGTGTCAACCAGTACCCGATCATCCGGGAGAACCGTTTCCTGCTGTGGGGCTACCGCGAAACACCCAATGAGTTTTCAGCCTCCGGATCGGCGCTGTTTTTGAATATTTTGGACTCATTCCTGGCGCCATAATTTGAGGTACTTATGCCAAAAAGGATCATCGTCGTCGCCGGGAACATTGGAGCGGGGAAAACCAGCCTGACCGAGCGCCTGGGCAGCCGCCTTGGCTGGATCACTGCTTTCGAGTCAGTAGCTGATAATCCGTATATTTCAGATTTTTATTCCGACATGCGCTCCTGGTCATTTCAGTTGCAGGTCTTCTTCCTGGGACACCGCGCTGAACAGTACCTGCAGCTGGCGGCGCTGCCACAATCGGCAATCCTGGACCGCAGTATTTACGAAGATGCCTACATCTTCTCGCGCGCCCTGCATCACATGGGAAACCTGAATGAACGTGATTATGCAGCGTACAGGCGATTGTTCAACCTGGTAGTGCGCAACCTGCCGACCCCCGACCTGTTAATTTACCTGCGCTGCCCGGTGGACGTGCTTATCCAGCGCATCCGCATGCGGGCGCGCTCCATTGAAACCGGGATCAGCCCGGAAT
>Ga0209254_10005045_pt1 | contig 12128 bp, 7 predicted proteins | sample FrelakmetDIP11DI_FD_187148 | JGI IMG/M metagenome (GOLD analysis project Ga0209254, IMG submission 187148) | Freshwater lake sediment microbial communities from the University of Notre Dame, USA, for methane emissions studies - DIP11 DI (SPAdes)... | ecosystem: Environmental > Aquatic >...
CATGCCGTATCTGGATGTGATCCGGCGCGTCAAGGATGCCTATGGCGCGCCGACTTATGCGTATCAGGTCAGTGGTGAGTACGCCATGCTGAAAGCGGCAGCGCAGAATGGCTGGCTGGACGAGCGCGCCTGCGTGCTGGAAGCCCTGGTTGCGTTCAAGCGGGCCGGGGCGGATGGGGTGCTGTCGTATTTCGCGCGCGATGCAGCGCGCTGGCTTAAAACGTAGACTGCTGGCCCATGTGTCAAGTTTTCGTCGGGGGGCGCCGCAATAGTATGTGTCAGCCGCCAACGGACAAAGAGCATGATCAGATTGTATTCATCACGTATAACCCGAAATATGCCGATCACACCTAAGCTGCCATTTGGGATCAAGAGCCGACGTCGAGATCCTGATGAATGGGATAAAACCATTGTGGCATTCCCGTCCCCTTACAAGCTGAAGGATTTATGCATTGATCAGAGTGCGGGGGGTGGCAATGAAGAAACTCGGGGCGGCAAGCAGGAATTCAAGGTGCGCCTCGCCACTACAGATGACCGCCGCAAATCTGCCAGCCTGCTGATTGAAAAAATGTATAGCTGGCGGGGATATGAGGCGAGTACCCTCGGCCAGGATCCCAACAAGATCACGCTGGTTGCGTATCAGGAAGAAAACGTGGTCGGGACGTTAACCCTGGGGCTGGATTCTTCCAAGGGCATGGTGGTGGATGAACTCTACAAGGGTGAAGCTGATTACCTGCGTGCGGAAGGCAGATCCCTATGCGATATTACCCGGCTGGCGGTGGATCAGGACATCAAATCCAAGAGCGTTTTGGCCGCCCTTTTTCATTTGTCTTTCATATACGGCCGTAATATCCATCAGGCGACGGATTTTCTGATCGAGGTCAATCCGCGTCATGTGCTGTTTTATGAACGGATGCTCGGATTCAGGCAGTTTGGGGAAGAAAGGGTCTGTCCCCGTGTCAACGCCCCGGCGGTATTGCTGCGGCTGGATCTGGCCTATGCTGACGAGCAGATCGTGCGCTACGGCGGAATGGGTGCGGAAGTGCCGGGTGTCAAATCCATCTACCCGTATTTCTTCACGCGCGTTGACGAACTGGGCATCACGCAGCGGCTGCTGCGGGGGGAATGAGCGCTTGAATGAGGATCAGTTGCCTCTAGGCATTGCCTATCTGGCGGAGGCTGCTGCCTGCGCGCCTTCAGCGGACAACTCCCAGCCATGGTGCTTCGACTGGGACGGCCACACTCTGACCGCGAGGGTATATCGGCGCGGTGGTTTCCCGGCAGACCATCACGCAACGACGCTGGCTTTGGGGGCGGCGGCCGAGAATCTGAACTGCGCGCTGAAATCGCTCGGCCAGAATGCTGATACATGGCGTTTCGGCCCGCCGGATGCCGCCGGAGTGTTCGCGCGAGGGCCTGCCTCGGCAAATCTTCCAACGCCTGATTTCGATCAGGCACCGCTCTGGAAAAGGCGACACACGAATCGTTTGCCCTATCGTCGAGAGATACAGCCGGAAATCGCGGCCGAACTTGAGCATTGTCGGATAGGCGAGGCTGCGGTCCACGTCATGATGGGACCTGCCATCCGTCAAGCTGCGGATTGGGTCAGGCGGGCATCCGAGGTCCGGTTCCAGACGCGCGAGGTGAATGAGTGGTTCGCTGCCAGCCTGCGTTATGGCCAGTCAGCAGAAGATTTTGCAAGTGGATTGCATGTTGCCACCCTGGCACTGCCCCCCGGAGGCGTGTGTCTGTTGAAGTTAATGTCTGACTGGAACCGGCTACAGTGGTTGAACCGGTTGCGTGCATACAAGTTTTTTGCATCTATTGAGGCAACCAATTTCCAGAAAGCCCCGCTGATTGTGGCAATCACCGGGTCGTCTGGGTCGGATGCGGCATTCGAGTCTGGCCGATGTATGCAGCGCGTGTGGTTGAAAGCTACCGAGCTGGGTTTGTCTGCTCAGCCTTATTACGTGGTGCCTGACTTGCTGAATCGCCTGGAATCAAATGGTGTTCCCCCGCAGTGTATCGAGCAGGCCGCTGCGTTGCGCGGACAAGTCGTGGCCGAATTCGGTGCAGATAAACGTCTGCATTGTATGTTGCGTGTAGGTGACCCTATCGGGCGAATTCCCGTCTCGGGCCGGCTTTCCCTGGATAGGGTCATGTGCGACGAAGAAAGACTGTACTGATGTCATCGAATCGATTTCCAGGATAAGCAGAAATCTAAAGTTTTACGCGGTCAGCTCGTTATTTCGATGCCACTTCAAAAAGCATTGAATGCATAGCGGCTTTTTTGGGAACGACGAAGGCGGACTGTTGGGCGCGAGCTTTCGTTCTGACATTATTATTATTTGATAGGTGAAATCATGAAAGACGATCTGGATTTTGATGGAGTGGTGCAAATTGCTTGCGGCCATACGGCTTCTCAGCTTCTCTGGGCAGGCGTGCAGCTCGGGGTGTTCGACGCGCTGTCCGCGAACCCTAATCAAACACGGGATCAGATTGCCACAAAAATCGGCCTGCAATCGCAGCCGACGCGGATTCTGATGACGGGGCTTGCGGCGCTCAAGCTTGTTCAAAAAGACGGCGACCTGTTCCGCAACAGTGCCTCATCTGAAAAACTGTTGACGCGCGCTAGCCCAGACAACATGATCGACGTCCTCGGGTGGCAGATACACATCGTCTATCCCTCTGCGGTCGATCTGATCGATTCGCTGAAGCAATTCAAAAATGTGGGGTTACGCCACTTCAAGGGCGAGGCCGACAACATTTACCACCGCCTGCCGCATAACCCGTTCATTGAAAAAGTTTTTCACGATGCCATGATGAGCCTGTCCAATTCGGCCAATGCCGAATTGGCAAAACTGCCCATTTTCGACAGCATTAAGCATATGGTGGACGCTGGCGGTGGCGCCGGCCAGAACGCCATGGCCTTGGTCAAGGCGCATCCGACGTTGAAGGTGACGGTCTTCGATGGTGCGTCGGCATGCGGAATCGCCAAGGAGAATGTTGCCAAGGCCAGACTTGCCGAGCAGATCGATACTTGGCCTGGCGATTTCTTCCTTGACGCGTTCCCTCCGAATATCGACGCCGTCTTCTTCGGCCACATGATGACAATCTGGTCGCCGGAGCGAAACACCGGCCTGCTGCGCCGCGCCTATGACGCACTGCCGCCGGGTGGCCGGGTTCTGGTATTCAACATGATGGGTGACGACGATGAAATCGGGCCCATGAGTGCTGCCCTCGGATCGCCTTACTTCCTCACTACGGCAACCGGGCAGGGGATGATGTATTCATGGCGTGAGCACGAGGCTTTCCTTGCGGCAGCGGGTTTCAAACAAACCGAGCGCCATGTTTTGCCCAAGGATCATGGCTTGCTCGTCGGCATTAAGTAATCCCCGATTGCCAGTCAACCTGAATTCAGCGTGAACACCCAGCCATCCTACGATTACGGGTCGGCTTTTTCGCGTAATCTCGGACTGGTCAACCCGGCAGAGCAAGCCGTTTTGCGACGAAGCAAGGTCGCAATAGCCGGCTTGGGTGGTGTGGGGGGGGTGCATATGACCACACTCGCCCGAATGGGCATAGGGCATTTCCGCATCGCCGATTTCGATACTTTCGAACTACACAATATCAATCGCCAAGCCGGTGCGGTGGTTTCGACTCTTGGGCAGACCAAGGTTGACGTCATGGCGGACATGGCGCGCGACATCAACCCCACAGCGCAGGTGGAGCGTTTCCCCGAGGGGATCACGCGGGACAATGTATCCGATTTCCTGGATGGCGTGGATATCGTGATCGACGGCCTGGATTTTTCCGTTGTGGATGTGCGGGATTTTTTCTACGCGGAAGCCAGGCGGAAAGGCATTCCAGTCGTCGCCGTAGGGCCGGTAGGTTGCAGCGCCGCGTCTCTGGTTTTCATGCCGGAGGGGATGTCCTGGCGCGACTATTTTTCGATGGATCTCGCCAAATCCGATTTCGAACGCTATGTCCTGTTCATCATTGGCACCGCGCCGGCTGGACTGCAGATGCCATATATCGACAGGCAATATGTCGATCTGGCAGAAAAGCGGGGGCCATCGCTGGCGCTGGCGGTTCAGCTTTGCGCGGGGGTGGCGGCGGCGGAGACGTTGAAAATCCTGCTCAAGCGGGGACGCGTACTGGCGGCCCCGACATACCAGCAATTCGATGCCTACAGGGGGCGTCTTGCCGTGGGCAAGCTGAGATGGGGCAATCGTGGCCTGGTCCAACGCATCAAGTTCCTGATTGCCAAGAGGTTATTGTCCCGCGGCTGATCTGACCGCCTGATTTTGTCTGCGAGCCAATTATTCGGATTTCTGGCTGTAAGGGCGCTTCATTACCAATAAGATGCTACAACTTTTGTTTCTGATGTTGGGAGTCTCTGTGCTTTCTTGTCCTCGCAAACCATAATCTGCCACGTTGACTTCCGTATCTTCGTCCCGGTACCTTCCCAAATGTTCAGGCGGAGCCCCTAGCTTCGTGGTGTCGATATTTTTGACACATCGGGTAAGTGCCGCCCACCACAAATTAGACATAAATTAATTTAATCGACATGTGGCCGAGTGGCCGCTTCAACTGCTGAATATCCCATTGCAGCGGGTGGATTAGCGATGAGTGCAGCAGTTCCATCGCATGTGCGCGGGTTTGCAGCAATCATTTTTCAGGGGCGACCAAGCGAATGGCTTGTCGGTTTTTTTTACAACTTGATCGTGGCAGCGTGGCTTTGCTGGATGCTCTTCTGATGTTTTATTTTTAAATTGCATATTAAACATGGTGTTATATGTTTTCCTTCCTTCCTGGCATGTCTCCTGCTTTTGAATGGGTGGGCGGCTAGCTGGCCAAGCAAATCTAGTCGACATACAAACATTTTCTTTAAACAGACAGGGGTGTAATTATGAAACTGAACAAACTGACATTCAGCATGGGGTTGGCACTTTCTCTGGCGTGGGCTGCAGCACCTGCGCAAGCAGAACTTCTCTATTCGTTCCAGGACGACGACATCGATTTCGTTCTCGGCGCTAATGGCGCAGTCAAAACATCTGGCCCCATCACGGCTGGCGATGTCTTCGTCAGCGTTTTCGAGATCCCGGTCTTTACCAAAGGTGGTTCCAATGGTATCCCCGCAGGTCAGGAACTGACCGGTGTGGCCGCAGTTGAACTGAAGGCTATTATTGGCGCAGGTGTAGGCGCACAATACATTTTCGGTAGCTCCAGCTATCTTTCCTCGACCCTCGGTCTGGGTGCGGGCGCGGCAATTGCCATGTACTTCAACGGCACCAGCGGTGCGGGCGGCGACATTGATCTCGATGTTGATCGCACATCCAACCCGGCTTCCAACTGCGTAAGCCTCGCTGATTGCGTTGGACAGGCGAGCTTGGGCGATCTGTATCAAGTGGATGGCTTCCTGGGTGATCCCGACGAGTTCTGGGTTGCAACGCAGATTCTTGCTGGTGGTGGCGACTTGGGCACCGTTCTGGGCACAAACAACTCGATACTGATTTCCGCATTCAACATGGGCCTGAGCACCCTGTTCCAGGACGGCGGTACGGTTGGCTTCATCAATCTTGCAGACGGCACCTATTGCGGCACTCCGGGTTATGTCGCCGATGGTTGCGTGCAGGTTACAGGTAGCGGCACGCTGACCGGCGGTCAGGGTCTGGTGAACGGCGCAGTTGCACACAGTGACTTCGACGCACAGAAATATGTGATTCCTGAGCCTGCCAGCCTGGCACTTCTGGGTATCGGTCTGGTTGGTCTGGGTGTGATGCAGCGCCGCCGTGGCTGATTCTTATCGTATCAATAAATAAGAATTCAGGTATGACTGACCCCCTCCTTGCGAGGGGGTTTGTTTTTGGTCTGCCGACCCACACTGTTTATGTTGGGGCGGTGACGCTTGTTGGGTTACGTGTTGCAGAGAGCTCCTGGGGTTATTGGAAACTTTGGCGCATCGAAATTGCCGCTGCGTACTTAGGTGTGCACTGGGATGCAGCAGTGGATATATCCCGGTGAATCGGCCGAAGGTCTGATGATGGTGCCGCCCTTGTTCATCGAGCCTATAGCTGATTGATGCCACGTAGCAAACAAAATGGCTATGGGGGGAAGTTCATGGCCCAGAGGTGTGCGCGCGCCGGTGGGGTAACCTGTTTCAGCGAAGCCGCTGCTCCAGGAGAGCAGCTTGATGCGCCAGTTCCGGACTAAGCCGCATTTCCTGCAAGCGTTTGATTTCCTGCCGCGCCAGTGAGCCTTGTCCCGCCTGGGTCAAGGCGTAGGCGTAATGGAAGCGTACCTCGGGGTTTTGGGAGGAGCCGGCCACGGCTTTCTCCAGTAGTTTGATACCGCGCTCGGTTTGTCCCTGGAGAACCAGAACCCAGCCGAGCGTATCGGCGTAAGAAGGGTTACCCGGGGCGATTTTGTATGTCTTCTCGGCGGTGGCCAGTGCTTTGGGGTTTTTCTGCTGCTGGTACAGGATGGCTAGATTGTTGAGCACCATGGGGTTGTTCGGCACAGTGTTCAGCAGCGTTTCATACTGTTTGATCGCTTCTGCATTGAGCTTGCGACGGATGTAACTTTCCGCCAGATAGGCCCGGGCCACCATGTCTTGGGGATGGGTCTGTAGCCAGCCCAAGAGCATGCTGTCTGCTTTGTCTGCCGCGTTACCGAGGAGCATTGCTTGATGCTGCCTGATGATCAGCTGGCTATCCTTGCTCTTCTCGGGTGCTTTGGCATACGCACTGACCGCCTCGGCAAAACGTTTTTCAGCCAGCAGGGCATCGCCTTCCAGAATGAACCCGCGTGGAGAAACTGCCGCATGCACCTGTACCGCGCGTGCAAGTTTCACCGCTTCCGCATGGTTGCCCTGAGATGCCTCCAGCGAGGAGAGTGCAGCCAGCGAGTCAACATAATCGGGATCAAGGGTCAGCGAAGTGCGCAAGGCTGAGCGAGCGCCTTTCTCGTTTCCTATCGACGCGAGCACCTTGGCTAGGTTGTACTGCGCTTCGGCTGATTTTGGCGCCATGGCGGTAAGTTTGGTGAAAGTCACCACGGCATTGTCATTCTCGCCGGCCGCCAATTGCATACGTCCCAGTAGCGTCAGGGCTTCCGGAAGCCCGGGGTTTGCTGCGGCAGCCTCACGGGCAATCACCAGGGCTTTTTGCGGTTGTTGGGTTTCCTGGTAGTGATTGGCCATCAGTGCACGTGGCACAAATGCCGCTGGACTGGCCTTGGCCGCTTTCTCCAGCCATTTCAGATATTCGCCTTCCCTTTTTTCGATAACGGAGAGTTCGGCGAGTCCGACCATGGCAGGGATGTTTTTTTCATCCTTGCCCAGGATGGACTGATAGCGACTTCGTGCCGCTGCATAGTCCTTTTCGCTGATGTCGATCGCCGCCAGGCGTATGGACGCAGAAACGAGATCGGGCTTAAGTGTCAAGGCACGTTCATAGTTTTTGCGTGCCTGGACGTAATCGCCTTTGCCGGCATAGGCGACACCCATGAGGCTGTAGGTTCCGGGGCTGTTTGGCAGCTTTTTCTCAATATCCGCGAGCACTCCGAGTGCATTATCGAATTGTTTTGTATCGATGTAGTGATAGGCGAGCGCAATATCAGCTCGAGGGTCTTTGTTGCTCATGGCCGCCGAAGTGTCCAGCGCCCGGATCGCCTCGGCATTGTCTCCGGACGCGAGCAGGCTCAAGCCCACTTTGGTTTGAAATGCGACGCTGGTGGGGACCAATTCTGCAGCCTTTTCGAAGAGGCCTTTCGCCGAGGAGGGGTCATCAGATCGCATCCGTGCTTCCCCGGCCAATGCCAGAGTTTGGCCATCGGCCTTGCCCGCAGTTATATAAGGCGCGAGCAGTTCCAGAGAACGGCTTGGCTGATTCAGCTTGAGGTAAGTGGCGGCCAATAGCTTGCGAACCTCCAGATGGCCTGGAATGCGCTGCAGATACTTGCTTAGATTTTTTGCTGCATTTTCATACGATTTTTTGTCGTATTGGACGATGGCGAAAAGCAGTTGCGCCGGCATATAGTTCGGGTTCGCCTTGATCGCACGCTGGACCGAGTCAAGTGCCTGATCGGTTTTCCCTGCGGAGTAGTGCAGCAGGGCTTCCAAGAAATGGACGCCAAAAAACGCCGGCGCCAGTGTGCTCAGACGCTTGAGATCCGCATTGGCCTCGACAGCTTTTCCACTTTCGGCGTAAATCTGGGCGCGCCCAAACAGCGCATCGAGATTACTCGGGTCATGTTTCAGTGCAGCTGAGTAGGCAACTATCGCGGCTTGATTGTTGTTATTCAGGCGTTCGAGGTTTCCGAGTGCTGTCCAGCTTACGGGGTCTGCATCATTGATCTTGATGGCGGTCGTCAGCATGTCCCGGGCCTCGCCGCTGTTGCCGTGGGCGAGCGCGCAATTGGCGAGCCCCCAATAAGCAGATATATGCTCGGGGTCGATCGCGAGCGCATCCTTGTAAAGCTTGCAGCCCTCGTCCAGTTTGCGTAGACCGAGCAGGGCGTCACCCTGCATTTTGAAGAACGCAGCCTTGCTGCGCGGCGAAGTGCTGAGCGAGGGGCTGATTTCCTCGAGTACTCGCTTGTAGTCGCCGGTCAGCAGCCAGGCCTTGCCGAGCTGAAGTTTGATCGTTTCCGGGTTAACGCCGAGTTTTTCAGCGCGTGACAACTCCTTCTCAGCCTCGTTGCCCAGCCCTAGGCGCAGATATATTTCACCCAGCAGGAGTCTGGCCTGCGCGCTGTCCGGGTTTTTCTGGATCGCGTTCTTCAGCTCGATGACGCCTTCCTGGAGCTTGCCCTTGTCTTCGAGATCCTTGGCGCGCTGGATATGCTCTTGCTCGGTGAGGTTGGAGGTGCGATCGCATCCCGATAGCGTGGCGGATGTTGCTAAGGCCAAAGCGATGGCCAGGGCGACAGGGTGATGAGTCATTTATGAATACTCCATTCAGGCAGTGATGGGTGGGTCTGATTAGCGTGTTTTTACTTGAAGCTGCTGAAGCAGGGCACGCGCCACCTGCTCCTGGGGGAAGGCTATGCCACTTGCCAGCAATCGTTTAAGTTCGCGCTGGGCGCGGCCGGGATCGCCGGATTGGACAAAGGCTGAAGCCAGGTGGAACTGGATTTCCGCGGCATCGGGTGCATTGGACAAGGCCTGCTGCAACAGCTTGATGCCGCGTTCAGTTTGTCCCTGCCGAACCAGGATCCAGCCCAGTGTATCCATTATGGCGGGATTGTCGGGTTTAAGTTTGTGGGCTTGTTCGGCAATCGCAAGTGCGCGGCTGTCCCCGGATTCAAATAGTGCCCAGGCCAGATTGTTCAATACCAGCAGGTTATCGGGGTTGCTCTTGTTCAACAGTAAATACTGTTCGGCAGCGGCTTTGTGCTGGCCTCGGCTGATCAGGCTTTCGGCCAGCGCGGCCCGAATACGGGTGTCCTGCGGATGGGCGACCAACCAGGCAAGCAGACGCTTTTCACCTTCTTCAATGCGCTGAGTGGCCTTGAGAGTTTGCATCTGGTGGATGAGGAGTACGCCAGAGGGTTTCAGCTTGTGCGCATATTCGAAGGCGGCGAGTGCAGCGGGATAATCCTTGCGCGCGAACGCGGCATTGCCGTCCAGGATGAATCCGGCCGGACTGCCCGGATTTTTCTGCTGAACTTGCCTGGCAATCTTGTGCGCCTCATCATAGCGACTGCTATGAATCTCGACACCACCGAGCATCAGTTGAGCACCGAGGAAATCCGGCTGGATGCGCAGGGCATCCAGCAGCGTCTTGCGCGCGCCGGAAAGGTCTTTGGCAACAATCTGTGCATTGGCGAGCTTGGCCAGGGGTGAGGCTAGCCCTGGTTGGCGCTCGACCAGTTTGCGATAGCTGCCCAGTGCATTGTCCGAATCGCCCAATGCCAGCTGGATGGTGCCGAGCAGGTCAAGCGCAACCGGGTCGTCGGGCTGGGCGTTAACGGCTTCACGTGCGACGGCGAGCGCCTGGTTCTTGTCGCCTTTGGCAAGCAGGTAGCGCGCCAGCGCCACCCGCGGTTGCAAGGCCTGAGGGTGCGCGGTTGCGGCTTTTTCCAGCCAGGCGACATAGGCTTTCTCATCGCGATTGCGCAAATCCAAATCGGCTAGTGCCAGCATGGCGTTGAGATTTTTCGGATCGGCCTTGAGCACGCTTTCGAAGCGCTGGCGCGCGGCAGCGGGTTGTTTGGCTTGCAGATCGAGTTGCGCGAGATAGGCGGCGGCGGGGAAGAAAGCCGGGTCGAGCTTGAGCGCCTGGCCAAAGCTGTCGCGCGCGCGCGCGATATCGTGCTTGCCCAGATAGGCCGCGCCACGGTAGTTCCAGCTCTTGGGGCTGGCAGGCTGTTTCTTGTCCAGCGCGGCGATGCTCGCCAGGGCAGCGTCGTATTGCTTGCTTCTTAGCTGATTCAAAATGATCAGCGTGTCGGCGCGACTGCCGCTGCCTTTCATCGAAGCCGCGACGTGTAGATCGGCCATGCCGCGGCTGTCGCCCTGCGCCAGACGCGCCAGTCCCAATTCGGTGCGGATGGCAGGGTTGTCAGGATTGCGCTGGGCAGCCTGTCCGAAATATTTTGATGCCAGGGCAAAGTCATTTTTAGCCAGAGCAATTTCGCCGGCCACAACGAGTACCCCGGCATCAGCATTGGCCAACTGGAGTACCGGCGCCAAGGTGCGCGTCGCATCATCGGGGTGCCCCAGACGCAGTTGCGTGGCAGCCAACAGGCGCAGCGCATACGGGTTGATCGGCGTGACCTTGATCACTTTGTTGAGGTGCGCCTCGGCGGTTTGCAGGTTGCCCAAGGCGTATTCGATCGCCCCGCCCAGCACCTGCGCGGGAATGAAGTCGGGGGAGGATGTCAGTACGCCCGCCAGATGATCGCGCGCACTCTCGATTTTCTTTTCGCGAAAATCAAGTAGCGCTTGTGAATAACGCGCCTGCAGGCTATTGGGGCGGGCTTTCATCACGCGCTCGATTTCCTTGCGCGCCTCGGCCAGCCTGTTTTCAGCAATGGCCATGCCTGCCAGTGCCAGCCGGGCATCGGGGTTTTCAGGGTCGATCTTGAGTACGGCGTGATACGCCTCTGCGGCCAGGGCAGGCTGCCGGGTGACGCGCAACAGGTCGCCCTTGAGCAGCCTGCCGTCGAGCTTGTCCGGGTCGATTTGCAAAGCCTGATCGATGGCATGCATCGCTTGTTCGGCGTCCTTGTCTGCCAGAGCCAGACGGGCCAGGGCCAGGTGGACATCGGGGGCGCGGGGCGCCATTTTTTGCGCCTGTTCCAGTCCCTTGCGGGCGGCGTCCTTGTTGCCCAGCCCCAGTTCGGCGCTGGCGCGCAGGGTCAGCATGGTGGCGGTCTCCGGTGAGTCGCCGGCTGGTGCGGGCAGTTCGTCGAGAACACGCTGAAATTCGCCTTGCCTGATCAGGGCGCGGGCGAGCAGCGGATTGATGGTGTCGGCGGCATAGCCCGCCTCGCGTGCGCGCTTCAGCTCTTTTTCTGCGGAGGCGGAATCGCCCGTTTCCAGATAAAGCTGACCGAGCTGGTAACGTGCTTCGGCATTTTTTTCGTCTGCCACCACCGCGTTCTTGAGCTGGATGATGGCGGCTTTGGTGTCGCCCTTGGCGATACTGGCTTTGGCCTGGTCCAGCAGGGTGTCGCTGCTTTCCCCGCTGCAGGCGGCCAGACCGAAGCTCAACAGGCAGGCCAGCAGCAAACGGGTTGGCCGGGTGGCGTGCGGGTGCGAGAATGCGTGCATGTAAGGTAGTGTCTGCTCAAGTCTGGTCGTTGAGGATTCGGCGGCCTTGCGGACAGGCCGACAACATTTTTCCGTAATTTTGCCGATAGTACGGTGAACTATTCATGTATCCAACCCAATTCATCCGATGAATCAGCAAAACTTGAGCCAGGGATGGCGCGCAGCGCTCGTGGGCTTGTGGTGTCTGTTCGGTTGCATGGCTACGCCGGCCGTCCTGGCCGACGAAGCGTCCGATCTGGCACAGCGCGTCTACGACCGCCCCAATGGGCGCGATCTCGTTACCCTCGGGCGCATGGTGCTGACCGAAAAGGGCCACGCGCCGCGCATCCGTGAAATCGCCACCTAC
>Ga0209254_10005046_pt1 | contig 12122 bp, 9 predicted proteins | sample FrelakmetDIP11DI_FD_187148 | JGI IMG/M metagenome (GOLD analysis project Ga0209254, IMG submission 187148) | Freshwater lake sediment microbial communities from the University of Notre Dame, USA, for methane emissions studies - DIP11 DI (SPAdes)... | ecosystem: Environmental > Aquatic >...
CGCGGACTCGATTCTCCCGGGAGGGGGTCGCGCCTGAAGGCGCTCCTACCGGCGCTCCTGCAGGCAATGACTTCGGAAAGGGCTTGAGTCGGGAGAGCATCAGGCCCGCCGCGACCAGCAGCCCCGCATGCACGTACAGTATCTCCGTGTAGTCACCGTAGCGCTCCACCGACTGGGCAGTGATCAGCGGCCCGATGCCGGCGCCGGCGGAGTAGGCGCTATAGAACCAGGCATAGATCCGGCTGAAGTACCTGAGCCCAAAGTAGCGGCTCGCGAGGAAGGCGGTTACGTCCACTTCCGCGCCGGCCGCGAGCCCCGTCAGCATGCCCGCGACGAACGCCGAAGTGCCACTTGCGCCGGAGGCCAGCAGGATGATGCCAATCACCGGTCCCACCAGAAATGCCATCGCCACGCGCGGCGCAAAGAAACGATCCATCAACATGCCCGCGCCGACCCGTCCGACGATCAGGGCCGCTGCAACCAGCGACTGTGCCTGCGCCGCCCGCATTGGCTCGACATTGCGCATCACCAGCATGGGTACCAGGTGCAGGATCAGGCTCTGCACTGCCATGCCGATCAGCAGAAACGCCGCAAGCATCAGCCAGAACTGTCCCTGGCGCAGGGTCTCGGCCAGCGTGAAGCCCGACTGCACCATTGTCACGGCTGATGCGCCTGCAATTTCCCTTGGCTTCTCATCCCCATCCGGAAGCAGTCCCATCGACTCAGGCGATTCGCGCACCACGAGGCCAATGGACAGGATGCCCACCGTTGCCGCTGAAAGCGCCACGATCACGTAGGCCGTGCGCCAGCCGAACTCGGTAATGGCCCACTGGGACAGCAATGGCCAGATGATGCCGCCGACGCCGAGGCCGGCAAGCGCCATGCCGAGGGCCAGGCCGCGTCGCCGGTCGAACCACACGGAGATCACCCGGGCAAAAGCCACATGGGTGGTGCCGAGACCAAGGATCGCGAGGGCTATGTAGCGGGCGTAGAACGTGAGCAGGGATTCTGTCTGGGTCGCAAAGGAAGCGATCACGGCCGCCTGCATCACGAAGCCGACGAGGATCATCCGCTTCGCGCCGAAGCGGTCCACCAGTGAGCCGATGAAAGGGGCGGCGATCGTGACCGCCGCCGTGACCAGCAGCAGGCCTGTGAAGGTTTGCGACGGAGTCCAGCCGAACTCGGCACGCAGCGGGCCCAGGAAAATCGAGAACGTGGCAGTGATGACACTGGCCAGGCCGCAGGCCAGACCGAGCCCGCAGGCCACGGCGACGTACCACCCATAGAATACTTTGCGCACAGGCTCGCGATAATACGGTGGAACTCCCCGGACGTGGTACCCCTAAACTGCTAGGCTTTGCCCTGACAAGAGTCTGGAGATCCCGATGACGCGCCTGTTCCCGGCCCTGCTGGTTCTGCCCTTCCTGTTGATCTTTCCGCAGGCGCTCCGGGCCGAGAGCGAAGTCTATGGCGGCTTCGGCATCGGATATTCGACGTACAGTATCGACTCCATCGATTTCGAGGATGTTTCGTTTGGCAACCCCGATTTCGAGGCTTCTTCGTTCGCCACCCGCCTGTTCCTGGGCTTGCGATACGGGGACTACGTCGGTCTCGAGGCCGGGTACATCGATTTCGGCACCGTGAAGGACCGTATCGGATTCCTGCAGGGACAGGCGAGCATCAACTATGAAGTCGAATCCTCGGGTTATAACGTCTCTCTCGTCGGCCGCTATCCACTCAATGAAGAGCTGGCCGCTTTCGGCAAGCTGGGCATGATCCGGTGGGACAGCGAGGCGACGCTCGAGTCGTTTCCGCTGTCGATCAATGAGGAGGGCACGGACCTGATCTGGGGCCTCGGCCTGGATTTTCGAGGCTCGGGGCGCTTTCACGTGCGCATCGAGGCCGAGTTTGTGGATATCGCGTTTGCCGATTCCTGGTGGGTGCTGACGACGTCCCTGGTCTACGGGGTTCCGTTCGCTCGGTAGGAGCGCCGGTCGGCGCTCCTACAGGGCCGGCCGCAGATTTCCCTGACGGTCCTCGAGGTAGGGCAGCCACCCGATGCCGCAGAACTGGACGGTAATATCGGCTGGCTTCGGGCGCAGGCTGATCTCCTCCAGAACCTCACTCTGGGCATCGAAGCGGGTCTCGAGGCCGGCAATCTCGGCCTGCACTTGCGCCTGGAGCTCGCCGAGCTGGGCCCGCAGGTTCTCCACGGTCTCCGTGGCCCGCTCCACGTCGCCGGCCTGACGTTGCACGTTGCCAGCCTTGCGCATGGCGGTAGACACGCGCCCCGCTGACGCCGCAGAAACAACCTTGCGACCGAACAGGGCACCGAGAACGGCCGTGCCTACCGACATCGCCGCGTCTATCCTGGATCCTGTCGCTTGTTCCTGTTCCCGTGAGACCGCCTGCTCCGAGCGTCGCAGGCGTTCCTCCAGTGCAGTGAACTTCGTGGCGTACTTTTGTCGGAGCAAACCGGTGGCCTTGTCCCGCTGTTCCCGGGACTGTTGCTGGAGGCGGATGCGAAACGCACCCTCGGACTCATCCGGCTGTGACACGGCCTTGAGCGTCGCGCTGCGCCGGAGAACCACGGGCTGTTCCGTGCGTAGCCAGATGCGGAACTGATCCTGGGCCACCTTGATGGCGCGGGAATCGCTGAACTCGGGGGCGAGCTCAGCGAAACCGGCCGTCGGGTCCGGGTCTTTCACGAGCGTCGCCGGATCAAGCGCCAATGGTTCTGCATTGCGCCAGTCGATGGCGCCGCCAGTCGCGTCGACGGCGAGCGCCAGGTCCCGCCGGAGGTCGATGCCGTACTTGGCGCTCACGTAGGCCACGCGCGCCGTACCGAGCAGGCGTGGCTGATAGACGAGGCGTTCGTTCGTGGCAGGCGGGGTCTTCACCGTCGCGAAGAGCACCGGAACCGAAGGAGGCAGCACGGGCCGATGCCCCGATGCCGCGGCGGCCGGCGCCGTGGCGGTGTTTGCAGCAGTCTGCGTCACTGCTGGTGCCTGGGGTCCGGTGAGTCGCCGGATGTCCTCCCGGGTCAGCGGGCCGCGGAGGTAGGCCATCGCCCAGCGGGTTTGCAGCAGTACCGGAGACTTTTCGTGCACGTTATGCAGGAGGAAGGTCCGTTTACCCAGGGATGCCAGTGTGGCGTCGAGACTGGCAGCATCCAGCCCCTCGCTGGGCGCGGCAGCCAGCAGGCCGTCGCGCACCCGGTTGCGGTCCTGCTCGGTCTGGAGCCGGCCAATGAACCAGGTGCCTGCATTGGAGAGCGCCTTGTAGTCCAGGTCGACGGGGTTCTGCGTGGCGAGCACGACGCCGAGGCCGTAGGCCCGGGCCTGTTTCAGCAGAGTCAGCAGCAGGACCTTGGAGGGCGGGGCGGCGACGGGCGGCAGGAAGCCGAACACCTCATCCATATAGAGGATGGCCCGCAGCGATGACGTGCCGGACTGCGTGCGCATCCAGGCCACGATCTCGTTCAGCAGCAGCGTGACGAAAAACATGCGTTCCGCATCGCCGAGATGGGCGATGGAGAGCACGCTGACGCGGGGCCGGCCGTCGGCGGTGAACAGCAGCTTGCCCGCATCCAGCGGTTCGCCCTGGGTCCAGGCCTGGAAGCCGGGCGCCGCCAGCAGGTTGTTCAGGCGCATCGCCAGCGCGAAGCGGTCCTTTGCCGGGTAGAAGCTTTCCAGATCGAGGACGCCGATCCTGCTTACCCCTGGGTTCTGGATGGCGCCGATGAGTCCACCGAGGTCCAGGTTCCGGCCCTGCTGCCACTGACTGTCGAGCACCGCAGACAGCAGGATGTGCTCGCGGCTGGCAACGGGATCCACCTCGATGCCCACGAGCGTCAACAGGCCGGTGACGACGCTCTGCACGTGTTGCCGGTAGAGTTCGGCATCGGCACGCAGGACTTCGCCTGGCGCCGTGAAGGACCCGAGCACGGACAGGGGCAGGCCCGCAGTGCTGCCGGGCGTGTAGATCGCGAAGTCCGCCGCTGCGCGCAGCCGCGCGATGCGGTCCGGACCCTGTCCCCAGTCGGCAAGGCCCTTGCGCCACATCGCAGCCTGGGTGGCGGCAAGTTCCGGCACGGTCTGGCCCGCTGTGGCAGCGGCCTGCGGGTCAACCCAGGGCTCGAAGTCGGCCGGGCGCAGTTCCGGAAACGTCAGCAGCAGATTGCCGAGATCACCCTTCGGGTCGATGGCGATGACCGGCACCTTGTCGATGGCGGCCTCCTCGAGCAGGGCGATGCCGAGCCCGGTCTTGCCGCTGCCGGTCATGCCAATGATCACGGCATGGGTGGTGAGGTCTGGTGAGTCGTAGAGGACGAGATCGTCCTGGAGCTGGCCCGCCTTGGGATCCCAGCGGCGACCGAGGTAGAACGATCCGAGCTTTTCGTAGTCCTGCATTCCTGCCTCCTGTAGGAGTGCCCTGTAGGAGCGCCTTCAGGCGCGACTCCATTATCTATCGGGGTCGCGCCTGAAGGCGCTCCTACATCAAGGTGTGGAGATCGACGCGCATGCCCCGCTCGGCGACGACCGCGCGAGGCGCTCCATCCTTCAGCAGCCGGGCGGCCAGCCCTTCCGCCGCGTCGGACTCACCGTGCACCAGGTAGACGGGTGGCTTCGGCGAGAAACTGCCGTACCAGCGTGCAAGGTCATCCTGGTCGCCGTGGGCGGAGAGCCCGCCGACGGTATGAATCCGGGCCTGCACGCGAATGGTCTCCTGATGAATCCGCACATAGGGGTTGCCGTCCACGAGCCTCCGGCCGAGGGTACCGCTGGCCTGATAGCCCACGATCAGCACGTGGCATTCCGGGCGCCAGAGGTTGTGCTTGAGGTGATGCACGATGCGACCACCCTCGCACATGCCGCTGCCGGCAATGATGATGGCGCCGCTGCTCAATCGGTTGACGCGCTGTGAATCCTCCACGGCCGCGGTCAGCACGAGGTTCTGGAGCCGGGGCATGCCGCCCTCGTCGTACAGTTCCGGTGTGTCCCAGTAAATCTGGGAGGTGCGGATGGCCATCGGGCTGTCGAGGAAAATCCGCCAGCGGCTGAGATTCCATTCGGCAAAGTGGCGGGCGAAGAGGTCCAGAATTTCCTGTGTGCGTCCCACGGCGAAGGCGGGAATGAGAATGTTGCCCCGACGGGCATCCGCCTCCTTGATGATGGTCGCTATTTCCCGGACGGTGGCCTCGCGGTCCCTGTGGAGTCGACTGCCGTAGGTGCTTTCCATGAGCACCAGATCGGCCTCCGTGTTCCGGGCCGGATCCTTCAGGATCGGGGTGTCGTACTGGCCAAGATCGCCGCTGAAGATCAGCTTGCGCTCCACGTCACTGTGCTTCAGCCACAGTTCGACGCTGGCGGAACCCAGGATGTGCCCGGCATCCACGTACCGGAGCGCTATACCCGGGAAAATCTCCTTGCGCTCCAGGTAGGGCAGGGGGACGCACTGCCGCAGGGTCTGCTCCACCTCGGCAGCTGTGTACAGCGGCTCTACCGGTGGGAGGGCTTTGCGCGCCCGCTTGCGGTTCTCACGCTCGGCGTCGCCTTCCGCAAGCCGGGCACTGTCCTCCAGCATGATGGCGCAGAACTGCGCCGTGGTCTTCTGGACATAGATCGGGCCTGTAAACCCGCGCTGGACAAGTACCGGAAGTCGCCCGCAATGATCGATGTGCGCGTGGGAGAGCACGACCGCGTCGATCTCCCCGGCGTCAAAGGGGAAGTCCTCCCGATTGCGCGCATGGCGCTGGCGACCGCCCTGCACGAGACCGCACTCCAGCAGGATCTGCCGGTCGCCGATCCGCAGGATGTGGCAGGAGCCGGTGACCTCGCGGGTGGCGCCGTAAAACTCAAGTTCAAAGGGGTTGGCCATCGGGTTGTTCTTGCGGTCCTTTAACCCGGAGCTTAACCTAAAGCCGCACCGTTCAAGGAGTCGCCCATGCTTAAGGAATTCAAAGAGTTTGCCATGCGTGGCAACGTGGTCGATCTGGCCGTCGGCGTGATCATTGGTGGCGCCTTCGGCAAGATCGTCACCTCCCTGACCAACGACGTGATAATGCCGCTCGTGGGCCTGTTACTTGGCAAGGTGGATTTCACTAACCTGTTCATTAACCTTGGCGAAGTGGATTACGGCACCCTGAAGGCTGCCACCGACGCCGGCGCACCGGTCCTGAGGTACGGCGTGTTCGCCAACACCGTCCTCGATTTTGTAATTCTCGCATTCATCATCTTCCTGATGGTGCGGGCGATGAACCGTATGAAGGCAGCCGAACCGCCGGCGGCCCCGCCCGGACCCACGCCGGATCAGCAGCTGCTCGCTGAAATCCGTGACGTGTTGAAAAGTCGCTGAACACTGTTACGGTCAGTGCCCGCGGCGCGAGCCGCTGGGCTGCCGGCCATCCCTGGATTTACCGCACCGACGTTCGCCTGCCCCAGGGCCTGGCCAGCGGCGCCATCGCGCCGGTCCAGGATGAGCACGGGCGATTCCTGGGCCAGGCCTGTGTCTCCCTCCAGTCGAAGATCACGCTGCGCCGGATCACCCGGTCGGAGCAGCCGGTTGATGTGAACTTCTTCCGCGAGCGCATCGCCGAAGCCGCCGGTCTTCGTCGCGTGATGTTTCCCGGTGAGAATACCTGGCGGGCCATTCATGGCGACGGCGACGGCCTGCCCGGGCTGGTCGTGGATCGCTACGGGGACTACCTGAGCGTCCAGTTCCTGACTCCCGCCATGGATCAGCGGCGTGACCTGCTGGTGCCGCTGCTCGTGGAGCAGTTCGCCTGCAAGGGCATCATGAATCGCTCAGACGCGGGCGTGCGAGCCCTCGAGGGCCTCGCCCAGGAGAAGGGGCTGCTGTGGGGCGAGGTGCCGGATCCGGTGGTGATTCGCGAGGGTCAGCTCCAGCTGGCCGTCAGTCTGGAGCACGGCCAGAAGACCGGCAGCTTCCTGGACCAGAGGGAGAATCACCTGGTGGCGGGGCGCTATGCGCGCGGACGGGTCCTCGATTGTTTCAGCTATAGCGGCGGCTTCGCACTGCAGATGGCACGGAAGGCGGAGCGGGTGACCGCCGTTGACAGCTCGGAGCCGGCCTGCGAGCTGATTCGCGCCAATGCTGCGCGGAACAGCATCGGCAACATCGACGTGCTTGCCGCGAACGCCTTCGATTTTCTCCGGGCCGAGTTCGACGCGATGCGCCTCTATGAAACGATCGTGCTTGATCCGCCGGCCTTTGCGAAGAACAAGGACGCCACTGCAGCGGGCCTGCGTGGCTACAAGGAGATCAACCTGCGGGCGATGCAGTTACTCAGCCCCGGTGGCTACCTGATTACGTCCAGCTGCAGCCACCACGTCGACGAGGCGGCCTTCGAGACCATGCTGCAGGCCGCTGCCGCGGACGCGCACCGGGAAGTGCAGATCATCGAGAAGCGCGGCGCTGGCCGGGATCACCCCGTGCTGCTGGCGCTGCGGGAGACGCGCTACCTGAAGTGTTACGTGCTGCGAGTAGTGTAGGAGCGCCGACCGGCGCGACTGATATCGATCGCGCCTGAAGGCGCTCCTACAGTCGCTGCTACAGGCGCTCCTACAGGCTATCTTACGAATTGAGAGTAGAGAGAAATACAGGAGACGTGCATGTACACCAACGTCTGGTATGTAGCGGGTTTTAGCAAAGACCTCACCAACGAGCCCATAAAAGTCACGATGCTCGGTGCCGATCTCGTGCTGTTTCGCGAAACGGACGGCACAGCCCGGTGCATCAGCAATGTGTGCCCGCATCGAGGCTCCAGTCTCGCTGAGGGAGTCCTGTACAAGGACGGCACGCTCGCGTGCCCGTTTCACGGCTATCGTTTCAACGGCCACGGCACCTGCACCCTGATTCCGTCCCGCCGCGACCATGACCCGCAGGTGGTGGCGCCCGGTATCCGCACCGATGCCTATGCCACCGTCGAGAAGTACGGGCTGATCTGGGTGTGTCTTGGCGACGACCCGGACGCCGCGTCACCGATTTTCGATATGCTCGAGTGGGGCGACGACAAGTTCCGTTTCACGAGCAATGCGGAAATCTGGAACGCTGACTACCACACCTCCAAGTTCACTAACCTGGACTACGTGCACCTGCCCGTGGTGCACGGCATTTTCTTTCAGGGCAATGAAAACCCGATCCAGGCGCCGGAGCACCACGTCACCGCAACAGAACATGGCTTTCAGTCGGTAATGCGCGTCAATGCTGCCCCCAGCGCCGGGGTGTGGAGCGCGATGCGGGAGAAGGGCGCCAAGGTCGAATCGATCATGAAGTACTTCATTCCCGGCTTCACGCTGCGCGGGCAGGTGGAGATCGGGGGAATTGGTTCTGGTGAGTTCAATATCTTCTACGAGTTCACCACGCCCATCGACGAACACCGGACGATGATGCGCCATTACTTCCTGCGCAATTACCGCATGGAAGCCGAGTTCGATGCCGAACACACACGGCGCAACCTGCAGAACATCCATCAGGACAAGGCGCTGGCCGAAGCGCAGCGACCGCTGGTTGCGCCCACCGGCCCGAACCCGAACGGCATCTACACGCACGACGAAGACAAGATCATGCTCACTTACTGGGGGCTGATGGAAGGCATGCGCAACAAGGGTTGGCAGATCGACCGGGCGAAGCTGGTTGACCCTGCCCATGCGGTCCGCAGCATTCCGTCGCCGGCCCGGAAGGCCCAACCCGATGGCTGGGTTTACCCCGCAATGGCACGGATCCCCGCAGGTAAGGCGACGGAGCCGGCGGTGCGCAACCTGAAGTTCGTGGATATCGACAGCGTCAAGCCGACCCGGCCGAAGGACTACGGCAAGTCGGAGCCGGTCGTGCCCCGGGATGCGAAGTCCAAGGCAACGCTGGAGTGGGAAGCGGCAGCCCTTGCCCGGGTCGAAAAGGCGCCGGGCTTCGTCCAGCCGACGATCATCAAGAACGCCGAGGCAGCAGCCAGGGCGAATGGCAGCAACTTCGTGACCGTCAAGCTCCTGGACGAGCTCCAGGCCAAACAGGGCAAGTGAAATGTCGAACAATACAGAACTAAGCGGCAAAGTCGTGATCGTCACCGGCGGGACGATGGGCATCGGTTTCGGCATGGCGACCCGGCTGGCCAAGCACGGCGCCAGGGTTGTCATTACCAGTCGCAACAGCGACAGCGGTGCAGCAGCCCTGACGCGCCTGCGGGAGGCTGCCGGCTGTGCACCGGGAAGCGTTGCCTACCTGCAGATGGACATCACCAGCGAGGCGGACAACGAACGTCTCGTGGCCTTCGCCGTGAAGAGCTACGGCCGTCTCGACGCCATCATCAACAACGCGGTCTTCCCCGGCGACTTCCAGCTGCTGGCTGACGAGTCCCTGGAGAGTTTCGAGCGGGTCATGCGCACCAACGTCACCGGTACTTACCTTGGTATGCGCTTTGCGATCAAGCAGTTCCTCGCCCAGGGGGCGAAAACCGGCGACAACTACTCAATCATCAATATCAGTTCAGGCGCAACCCGGGACACCGGGTTGCGCATGGCACCCTACATCGCGTCGAAACTGGCAGTAGAAGGCCTTACCCAGGCGGCAGCGCTGGAGTACGGACGCCAGGGAATTCGCGTGAACACCCTGCTGTTCGGCGTCTTTGAGACCGAAAAGGCGAAGCAGATGCACACGGCGATGCCTGCCTTCCTGGAGAAAAACGCCGCCAAGCATCACGTGGGCCGCTTCGGTGACCCGGAGCACGATGCGGGTGAGGCTGCGGCCTACCTGATCTCCGACCGGAGCTCTTTTGTCACGGGCACCACGTTGCGGGTTGACGGTGGCATGTGCCTGTAGCGAGCCGGTGTAGCCCCACCGGGCGTCTTGAGCCTGACGATCACCGCCGCCAGGCATAACACCAGCTGGAACACCCCGAGCATCACGAAGGGCGCGGAGGGCCCGATCGAATCGAAGAGCCGGCCGCCAATAACCGCCGCAACGAGAATGCCGACAGCGCCAAACAACCCGCTCGTCGCCACGATGGTCCCGCGCTCCCTGGCCGGCGCTTCCTGTCCCACCAGGGTGACTGACGCAATGATCGCGCTGCCCTGACCCATGGCGAGGAGAGCGAACAGGGGAAGATTCCTTGCCGCAAGCGGTTCCTCGACGAAGCCCATCGAGGAGTAGCCCAGACCGGCCAGCCCCATGGCAATGGCCAACCCCGTCACCCGATTTACCCGGTCGAGGATCAGCCCGAAGAGGGGTGTCCAGAGCAGGATCACCAGACCCATGATGCCCATGAGCCTGCCGGCGCCCGCCAGAGCATCTGAAGTGGAGAGGCCCGTCAGTGGCGCCACCTGGATTGCCCACAGCGAGACAAAGATGCCCTTGACGGCGTTATCCGAGCGCCCGGTAAAGGCGGCCCCATAGGACAAGGCGATCCGCGGATTGGTTGCGGCGCGGAGACCGCTGGTGAGCAGTGAACTGAGCGGCGGGGGCGACACAGTGGTCACCGGCACACCACCCTTGAGGCCGCGGCTGAAGATAGCTGCCGCCATCACACACAGCCCTGCTGCCGTCAGGAACATGGCAATACCTGCGGTGACGGGCGCTACGCCCCGCGCTGTCAGCGCAGCGGGAATTGCTGCAATCATCACACTCATGAAAATCACCCCGAGGCCATTCATGACGCCGGCAAAACCGAACAGCCGGCCGCGGGACGCATTGTCGGTGTAGTCGTTGCCCACGGTTGCAATCAGTGCTGACACTGCTGCCGCCCCGACGGCAAAGACAATCCGGTACAGGGTCAGTTCACCAATACCGTTGGCAAAGGGAAACAGTGCATAGCCAAGGGCCAGAAACAGGATGCCCACGACCATCACCGGCCGGCGGCCGATACGGTCGGAGAGAATGCCGAAGGGCACGATCAGAAGGATCACGACGATCTCGGTCCAGAACGCGAGATTGCCGGATACGGCGCCCACCTCGGTCGCCGGGATGCGCAGATGCTCCGTCAGCACGTAGCTCTGCAGGAAGTTCATGCCGGCGAGCATGCCAACGCAGATGAACGACGCGTACATGAACGTCCAGAAGTTGAATTTCCGGACGCCGTCGGCCAGCAGGACTGGCCCGACTCGCAGTTGCGCAGGAGATCCGGACGCTTCAGGCACCGCTAGCCCCTGATTCACGACTGGCGAGGGCCCATAGTGGCAGATTGACCGATTCGTCGGGAACGGCGAGGATTCACCCCATGCGATGGGAAGACGGACGGCGAAGCTCCAACGTCGAAGACCGGCGTGGCATGACCAGCCGGCCGGCGTTTGTGGGCGGTGGCCTTGGCACCATCGTGCTGGTGCTGCTGGCGCTTTATTTCGGCGTCGACCCGACTTTCCTGCTGCAGAACGCACCGGTCGGGCAGGTCGGGGAGGAGCAGTCGGCTGCCCCACCCGCCGGCGCCGATGGCACTGCGGGTCAGCCTGATCCCGCCGCAGACTTCATTTCGGTCGTCCTTGCCGACACCGAAGACACCTGGACGGCGCTCTTCGCCGAAAGCGGTCAACGCTATGAGGTGCCGAAGCTGGTGCTGTTCTCCGGCAGCGTTCAGTCTGCCTGCGGTAACGCGCAGGCCGCCATGGGGCCGTTCTACTGTCCCGCAGACCGCAAGGTCTACATCGATCTCAGCTTCTACAGGGACCTGCAGGACCGCTTCCAGGCACCGGGCGACTTTGCCCAGGCCTACGTGATTGCCCATGAGATCGGTCATCACGTGCAGAACCTCATTGGACTCTCCGACCAGGTTCAGCAGGCGCGCCAGAAGGGCAGTGAAGCGGAGGCCAATGCGCTGTCCGTGCGCCTGGAGTTGCAGGCTGATTGCTTTGCCGGCATCTGGGCCCACCGGGCGGACCGCACCCGGCAGATTCTGGAGACGGGTGACGTCGACGAGGCGCTGACTGCCGCAAGCGCCATTGGCGACGATCGTCTCCAGCAGCAGTCCCGCGGCTATGTCACGCCGGATTCATTTACTCACGGCAGCGCGGAACAGCGCGTGCGCTGGTTCAAGCGCGGGCTCGAGAGCGGCCAGCTCGACGCCTGCGACACGTTTGCTACCAAGAAGCTGTAGGAGCGCCTTCAGGCGCGACCCC
>Ga0209254_10005047_pt1 | contig 12121 bp, 12 predicted proteins | sample FrelakmetDIP11DI_FD_187148 | JGI IMG/M metagenome (GOLD analysis project Ga0209254, IMG submission 187148) | Freshwater lake sediment microbial communities from the University of Notre Dame, USA, for methane emissions studies - DIP11 DI (SPAdes)... | ecosystem: Environmental > Aquatic >...
CCTGCCGCTTCAGGTACGGAACCTCTCGACGATCTGGACCGTGTGCTACACCCGGCCAGCGCGTTATAACTGGATGCTGCAGTTCTATCTGCGCGCGCAAGGACTCTCCCTCAGCTGGGTCGGCACGGGCCGATTCATCTTCAGCCTCAATTACACGGACGCGGATTTCGAGGTCGTGGCGGACCGGATCGTGGCAGGCGCGCGAGCAATGGAAAGGGACGGCTGGTGGTGGCAGGGCCCGGGGCTGACCAATCGCGCAATCAGGCGCCGCATCACGCGTGAGATGCTGCGCGCGCGCCTCGGCCGTCCGCCGGTCAGTGCGGTGCCACCGTCCCCGTCGGAGGCTCCGGCCGTTCCCCGCGGATGAGGTACAGCGGCGCCTTGTGGTAGAGCTTCACGTCGTGGAAGGGGTCCGTCAGGATCTTCGTGCACCAGACGAGGCCGGTCTGCACGTCCTTTAGATAGAAGAGGTGCACGGTGCGGAACAGCAGCCCGCCCAGCCCCACGATGAGCCAGACCTCGCCGACGTGAGTCCAGAATTCAGCGGCATCCGTGTGCGCCGTGAAGGCGCCGAACAACGTCGGCTCGAGCATCAGCAGCAGCGGTGATGCGGCCCAGATCGACAGCAGCACGATCTTGCGGCGCAGGTTGTAACCTACCTTGATCGCTTCCTTGTGCTCGTGGGTCGCCTGATTGACCGTGTCGTAGCCTTTGGGTTCGAAAAAGAAGTGGCCGGCCTGGCGTGTCGTCATCGAGACGAGCCACGCGACCAGTGCCGCGAGCGCCGGATTGATGAACATCAGGACGTAGGAACAGAGAAAACTCGTGGCACTCACCAGGTGCAGGGACTGGTTGACCAGGCTGTGGTGGTAGTAGCGGTGGTCATCCCAGCGCTGTGTCTTCAGCGCCTGCCGGAAGCTCGTCATGTGCGTCGATCTCCTGAAAGAACGATCCGGTTAATCGTTTACAGGACATTCTTGACCGTGCGATTACAATCAAACTAGCTCAAGCCCCCGACCGGCACCGCGAATCAGTGGCTGCTTCGCGGGAGCAGCAGATCCTCTTGAGCCGATCCAGGAATGGCGAGTTAGCGCGCGCCGCAAAAGCGTCATCTGAGAATGTGGTCGCAAGTGACTGTACTGCCTACGAAAGGTCCCTGATCACCAATTGACCAGTGCAAGAAATGCTGCGATTTCGAGCGGTGCCATCCAAAAAGCGTATTTTCTGCACAGTGTTATCCACAGGGTTTGTGGATAACTGGGAACGTTCCCAGAGTTCACCGTAATCGATCCCGTCACGTAAGGCGGGACACTGTAATCAGATTGTAAGGATCAGGCGCCTAACCTCTCTGCAACGCGAAGCGAGAGGCTCCCGTCATGATCAATCGTGCATCCGTCCTGGCCTATGCCCTGTCCATTGCCGCGATCATCGTGGCAGCTGTGGCCGCGACGATCTGGTTGGGCCAATGATTGCGGAGAGCGGCGATTTTCTCCGGAGACGAAAGGCGTGACGGATCGCCTGCTGGCTCGTTCGCTGGAATCGCTCCGAATCCTGCGTGCGGATGCCCTCGAGTTCGAGGCTGCACACGCGGAATCGCTGGCGATGGTCGCGCCGTCTTACCGCAATAGTGCAAGCAATCTGCTGCACTATCTGGCGGTGCGACAGCACGACATTCGTCCGCTGCAGCTGGACCTGCACTCGCTGGGCCTTTCTTCCCTGGGCATACTCGAAGGTAACGTACTGGCTGCGATCAACGCGGTCGTATCCAACCTCGAGGTTCTTGCGGGAGAGGAGGCGGAGCCCGCTCCGCAACCACCCGCAACGTTCGTGACCGGCCCAATCCTGCTCCACGATCACACCCGACGCCTGTTCGGCCCTGCACCGGCGTCGCGCGTCGTCAGGATTATGGTCACGATGCCGAGCGAGGCAGCGGACGACCCGCAGCTGATCGAGGATCTGCTCCGCGCCGGCATGGATGTCATGCGGATCAACTGCGCCCATGATGGGGCGGATGCCTGGCGTCGCATGGTGTCTCACCTGCGACGGGCGGAACGGATCGTCGGCAGACCGTGCCGTATTCAAGCCGACCTGGCTGGGCCGAAGCTACGGACGGGGCCACTGCAACGCATCGGACACATGCTTCGTCTCCGGCCTGCGGTCGATACCCTGGGACGGACCGTAAGACCGGCGCGCGCCTGGTTCACGCTGCAGGAAAACTCGGAACCCGGGCCAGGCGATGCGGTTGCCGTGCCCCTTGCCAGCGCGACGGGTGCCTGGCGACGTGGGAAGACGCTCGCCATGGAAGACCTTCGGGGTCGTCGCCGCACCTTCCGCATCCTGGCCACCACCGATCGGTCACTGCTGGCCGAAGTAGATCGCGGCGTCCATCTGGCACCAGGCATCGTGCTGGAAGCGCAGGACGCCGAGGGCGCCACCGGACAACTCGTCATCGGTGATCTGCCGGCGCTTCAAGTCCGTATCAGCTTGAACGTCGGTGACTCATTGATCCTGACCCGGGATCCGATCCCGGGAGCGCCCGCCACGGTTGATCCGCAAAGCGGCGTGATCCACCCAGCGCACATTCATTGCACGTTGCCGGCTGCATTCGAGCACGTGCGGCCGGGACACAGAGTCTGGCTCGATGACGGGAAAATCGGCGGCATCGTGCGCAACAAAGCAGACGACAGACTTGAGGTCAGCGTGACAAACGCACCTCCCGGTGGCGGCAAGCTCCGCGACGAAAAGGGAATCAACTTCCCGGATTCAGATCTGAATCTGGGTGCCTTGACCGAAAAGGACTTCACCGACCTGCGTGACGTCGTTGGCTTCGCCGATCTCGTGGCCCTGTCGTTCCTGCGCACTGCGGATGACGTCGCTCGGCTGCAGCAGGAATTGACCGCCTTGAACGCGGGTCATATCGGCACGGTACTGAAGATCGAAAATGCCATCGCCTTTCGCAACCTGCCGCGGATCCTCCTGGCCTCGCTCATCTCGCCGCCTGTGGGCGTCATGGTCGCGCGAGGCGATCTTGCCGTTGAAGTGGGGTTCGAACGGCTGTCTGAGCTGCAGGAAGAAATTCTCTGGTTATGCGAGGCGGCACATGTGCCCGTGATCTGGGCGACGCAGGTCCTCGAGGGTCTCGCGAAAGGCGGGGCGCCGACCCGGGCAGAAGTGAGCGATGCCGTCATGAGCAGTCGCGCCGAGTGCGTCATGCTCAACAAAGGGCCTAGAGTGGTGGATACCGTCGCCTTTCTCGCGGACATCCTGGAGAGAATGGCGGAGCATCACGACAAGCGGATGGCGCTGCTGCGGCGCCTGTCTGTCTCCGAGTTGTAGCGGCCCGTACTCATTGACCAAGGCGCGTTTTGCGTCGGCCGTGAGGTCCGCGCCTGGCCTGCAGGTGCATTTTTTTCTCAGGTTGATGCACTTCGTGGTACCAAGGCACTCATGACGAAAGCCCTGGCTCTCATCGCGTCGCTACTCGCGTTCCCCGCCGTCGTGCTCGCCGACGCTGTCGACGAGTTCCTGGTGAGCCAGATGCAGCGCCACCAGATTCCAGGGATCTCCCTGGCGATCTGCCGCGATGGCCAGGTCGTGCGTGCGATGGGCTACGGCCTCGCCAACGTCGAACTCGACGTGCCCGCGAAGCCCGAGACCGTCTTCCAGACTGGGTCCGTAGGCAAGCAGTTCACCGCGATGGCGGTAATGATGCTCGTGGACGAGGGCAAGCTCGGACTCGACGATCCCATCAGCAAGTACTTTCCCGACGCTCCGGCGACGTGGAAGGGCATCACCGTGCGACATCTGCTGACCCACACTTCCGGCATCAAGGACTGGGAAGGCAAGACCGACATCGATTACCGCAAGGACTGCACCGAGGACGAATTCGTCCAGGTGGCGATGAAGCTGCCTCCGGATTTCGCCCCCGGTACGCAGTGGAGTTACAGCAACACGGGCTACGTGCTGCTGGGTATCCTCGTGCACAAGGTCAGCGGCAAGTTCTACGGGGATTTCCTGGCGGAGCGGGTGTTCACTCCGCTCGGCATGGAGTCGACGCGCGTCATCAGCGAGTCGGACATCGTGAAGAACCGGGCAGCCGGGTACACGCTCGAGAAGGGCAAGCTCCAGAACCAGGAGTGGGTTTCCCCGTCGCTGAATACCACCGCCGACGGCTCGCTTTACACCACGACCCTCGACCTGGCGAAGTGGGACGCCGCCCTCTGGTCGCGACGCTTCCTCAAGCCGGAGAGTTACGAGGCGATGTGGTCACCCGTACAGCTGCGGGACGGCACAAGTTTTCCGTACGGGTTCGCGTGGTTCTTCGACGTGCAGCGGCGCGAGCCGGCGATCCAGCACAGCGGCTCGTGGCAGGGTTTCAAGACGGCGATCGTTCGTTACCCTGGGCGGAAGCTTACCGTGATCGTGCTGGCCAACCTCGCCGAGGCCGAGCCGATGCGTCTGGCCACAACGGTGGCGGGCCTCGTGGAATTCGAACTGGCCTGGCCCGACATACAGGCCGACATTGTCGATCCCGATCCGGCGCGTACCGCGCGATTACGCGAGGTATTGCAGGCGTGGGCGAAGGGCGAGCCTTCACCAGGCATGGCGCAGGCACTTCGGAGCACGAACGTGGGCACCGCCCGCGAGAAGGAGGGTCGCGAGGACTTGCAGCAGCAACTCGCGACGGCGAGGGGATTCACGTTCCTGGTCGAAGACGACGTAAAAGGTCGCGGCATCGAGCGCCGCGGGGAGACGATCAGTCGTGTGGTCTTCTACTCCATGCCTGGCGAGCGCGACCGTCGCTATCGCTTCTTCCTCAACGACAAGGGCGAGGTCGCCGACTTCTCGGCCGAGAGGGTCGACTGACCGGATCCTCCAGGAACGTCCGGCCGAGAAGAAGACCAGGCTCACCGAGGAGCAGATCCTGATTGCACTGCACATTCGTCGCGAAGAAAGGACCCCATGCGAAAGCTGCTCATCGTCCTAGTGATTGGAGTGATCGCCTGGCAGGCGTGGAGCGCATATCAAACGCGCAACGCAATGGTGCGGCGACAGGTATTGTCGGCCGCGCTGACCGACTTGGGCGCCGGTTGCTGGTCAAGGTTGGAGGCCCGCCGTCAGTCGTCGTCCGCCCCGGCACAGCTGTCAATGAGCCACTTGCCCGAGAGCTGCATGGTCAGCTTTCCGCCCTCACTATCCGCGGTCATCGATCCCTTGATGCGGTCGCGGCCCAGGGCTTCGATTTTCATTGCGGTGTGACGAGCCTCAGCACCGCTACACACCGTCGAGCCTTCCTGTAGCGTGCGCGTCTGGGTCTTCACAGTAAACTTGCAGTCGGGATCGTCCTGATCGTCGGACGCGCGAAACGCGCCTGCCTTAAGGTCTTTCGCCGTGACGCAGGTCTTCTCCTTCCAGGTCCGTGGGCCCTGGGCAGCCTGCTTCTTCGCCGCGGCGGCCAGCTGCGCCTTTTGCGCCGGTGTCATCTTGTCGAGTGTCGCCTGTGGCAGGAACGACCCCTGGATATCGCTCGTGTAGGTCATTTCCCACAGGCCCGTTTTCACGTCCAGGCCCTCAGCGGAGAGTGCAACTGTAGATACAGTCATCAGTGTCACCAACAGCAATCGTCGATTGTTCATACGTGCGCTCCGGTGGAGAGTTACCACACTGTGTCCATGGATACCGTTTTCGATCCTGAGTGGACCGAAAGGGTCAGCGTCTGCATTCAGGGCGCCGCCTGTCCTGACCTGGAGTCAACGTACGCCCGTTGTGCGACGCAGAACAAGCTGCGGCGCAGCACGACGCAAAGCGAACGCCTGCTGAATCAAGATACGGTTGCGAAGTAGCCGGTACTCGCGAGCACGCCAGCCACGCGAGCGGCCTTGAGTCTTTGGACGAGATCATGCAGTTCGTCGGTCTCCACGCCAAGGTGATGCACGGTCGCCGGCCCCTGATGTCGAGGGGGCTGCGCATACAAGTGCAGCCGGCCCTGTCCAAGCCTCATGAAGACATTACGTGCTCCGGCAAATTCGTCGTCGAAGACGACCTCGGCACCGAAGAGGTCGCGCCAGAACGCGATCGTCGCGTCGATCTCAGATGCCATGAGATGAGTGTGATGAAGGCTGATCATGGATTCCCCAGGATTAGACTCGCGGCATTGCATCTGCCCGACAATAGTGCCGCTTCCGACGGCCACCCGCGGCCGCCGTCAGTCGCTACAAATAGCCGGCGGCGCGTGCAACTTCCAAGGCTCGATCGAGTTCCCGCCTGACCTCTGCGGGGTCGCTGCCGCTGTCGGCTGCGGCAATCCGACGCAGCTGCGCCTCCACGTCCTCGCGCTGGCGGGAACGCGGCGGTTTCAGCATTGCAGCAGCCGCCTCGGTCGCGCCCGACAAGTTGCCATCGACCGTGTCCATGGCCAATTTTACCCAGAGGAGTAGCCACTGGAACGGGAACCGCGAGACATGCTCGCGCAACATCGGCAGGGATTCGTCCAGCTTTGCGCGCGCGCCGGGACGGTCCCCGCGGCACCATGCGAGCCAGGCGTCCTGCGCCTGCAATACCGGCAGGTATTCGTCGGAGCCCAGCTGCCGCATCAGTTCCCGAACGTCTTCGTTCAATCGTTCGACGCGCGCGACGTTGCCGAGTCTGCGCTGGACGACGGACTGGTACACGAGGCTTCGCAGTTGGTGAGCCAGGTCGCCGACCCGTCGGGAGATCCTGAGGCTGCGCTCGAGTGACTCGCCAGCCTCGGTGAACCGGTCGGCCCACAGTTGCGTAAACCCCAGCAGGAATACGGTCTCTGCGAGAAGGAACTCGTCGGGGTGCTCGTCCACTGTTGCGACCGCACGCTCCGCGCTCGCGATGGTCGCATCGTCAGGCCGGTAACCGGTCTGCCTGAGACCGCTTCGTGCGCGAGCGGCGTGGACCTGGCTGCACTGGATGGGCGTGCCCCAAGCCTCGAACACAGGGTCGAGGCGGGCGTCAACGGTGGTCATCCCGGGCAGGTCGCCTTGCCAGTAATGGACGAACGACAGCGCGATCTGAATGTCGATCCACTCATGCCACCACGCTGACGGTGCATCCGAGTCCGGTTCCCGCAGCGCGGCCTCGGCTGACTGGAGGTGTTTCGCCGCCTCCACATAGCGCGACTGCCGTTCCTCCACCCGAGCGAGTTTGCGCAGCAGGCGGGCGGGCGCAACGCGGTCCTCCGCGACCAGGTCGAGGCTCGCACGGAAGCTGGCTTCCGCGGCCGCCCAGCGACGCAGCATCAGCAATTCGTCGCCGAGGCTCTCCTGGACCGTGGCGATTTCCATGACCGCGCCAACAAATCTGCGATGAGTCGCCTCAAGGACGACCGCCTGCTCGAAATGCTCCACTGCCTGGTCGTGCGCGAATGTCCGCGCGGCGGATTCAGCCGCAAGCAACCGATAACGGATGGCCCGCGCCCAGTCGCCGGCTGCGGTGAAATGCAACGCAAGGGATACCGCCACAGTCGCGGGATCCGCAGCGTGGATCCTCTCGAGCGCCATGCCGGTCGCGCCGTGCAGTTCGGCGCGTTCGATCTCGTCCAGTTGCCGGTAAAGATAGTCCTGCACGAGATTATGCCGGAACTGATACCGCGCGAGCCGGCCTCCCGGCACGTCCTGCAGGCCGACTGCTGTCACCAATCGCAGTTCTTTCTGCATGGGACCGCTGAGTTCGTGGATCACCACACGACGGTCGATCCGGAGCGCCTCCGCGACCGCATCCGCAACGAATTCCTCCCCCTGCACCGACGCGGCGCCCAGGACGTCTTTCTGGGCAGCGGTCAGGCGCATGACCCGGCTTTCGATCACGCCCGCCACGCGGGACGGCAATGACTGCCATTCGACGGCCGCGACCTGCTCGACGCGCCCCTCGAACGACTCGACAAGTGCGCCGGATGCCTCGAGGCTCCTCAGCAGTTCGACCGCAAACAGCGGGTTGCCCGCCGTGTGGCGTGCGAGGGAGTCGCGGAATCGCTCGTCGAGACCGTTCGGCCGGGCATCCACGAGCGCATCGATGAACGTCCGTGCCCGCAGCTTGTCGAGGTCGAGGAGCACATCTCCGTGGAGGCGAGTCAATTCGGCGACGACACCCTGCAGCGGATGCTGCTTGCCATCCAGCGGCCGCACGACCTCCTCGCTGCGGTAGGTCCCGAGGATCATCAATGGCGACTTTACAAGCCGCCGCGACAAGTGAAAGAGCAGGCCAATCGAGGCCCCATCGGCCCAGTGCAGATCGTCCAGCAGGAGCAGCAGCGGGCGCTCGAGCGACATGGCCTGCAGGACCTGCGTGTACTGCTCGAAGACATTTTCCTGCTGCAGCATCCGAGGAGAGGGTTGCTCGGCTGCGCCGTACAGTCGCTGTTGCAGTTTCTGTGCCCATGGAAGGTTCTTCGCCGCCTTGCCACCGAGCCGCGTCAGGAGTGCGCCACCCGGGACGAACAGCTCCAGGAGATCCGGGCCGTTGTCCACCAGCGCACGTCCCGCGAATCGCGTGAATCCCTCGAGCCGGGACGCTGCTTCGCGGGTCGTCCGGCCCGCGGCGAGGCTCCTCTCCACGTCGCCCGTCAGTTGCAGGAGTACCTCGCGGAACGGGAGGTAAGCGTCACCGACGCCCGTGTACGCGTCGCAGATTCCGGACGCGACCAGCAACTGCGGCGTCTGCGCCTGGGCCCGCCGGGCGAACTCCATGGCTAGGCTGGACTTGCCGGCGCCGGGCTCGCCGGTGATGAAGCAGGTCACGGCTTGCCCATGCAGCGCGCGCTCGAGCTGCCGATCGAGTTGATCGACTTGCGTGTCGCGGCCTACGAGAAGAGTGGCGGACATCGGTGGCGACGGCTTGCCCTTGCCGGTCAACGCAACACTGGAGCGAGGCGGGCTGAGAATAGCGCAAGGGCCGCCCAGGCGAGCATTCCACCGATGATTGCGGTTGCGCGCTGGTCGAAGGCGAGGCCGACCAACAGCAGCACCGTGCCCGTGTGTGCCAGCCCCTGTTGTACCCACGAGACGCGTCCCCCGCGGATGGGAGCGCCGGTGAATCGAGGCAGCATGTGTTCACCGAGCCCGAAGAGGATGAACGCCAGGAATCCCAACCCGAATGCGTGCAGGGCGGCTGCACGCCACGGTGCATCGCCCGCGATTCCGCCGCCGAAAACCAACGCGGATCCGGCAAGCGCAAGATAAAGTGCTGCCGCTGCGATCGCCCAGCTGCTGGTCGGCGCGAGCGTCAGCCCCACGTAGCGGGCCATGCCGGCCGCCTTGTCGGGTGCGGCTGCGACGAATCCCATCGCTTCCCTGGAGGTCGGCACCCCGACGTGCTTGAGGACGCCGTCGATCACCGTCGCCGGCACGGTCTTTACGCCCAGATGCGCCACGATGGCACGCCCTTCGCGTTGGCCGACGTCGAGCACTTCGAAGGCGATCGCCTTCTTCTGCGCGATCTGCTGCCAGACCTCCTCGGCACCGCGGCACGGCGCGCACCACTCCGAAACCAGCAGCTGAACCTTGAGGGTCATTGCGTGCAGCGCATGCACTGCAGTTCGTATTTGTCGATCCAGGCCTTGAGCGCCTCGATGGCTTCCGGACCGCGCCTCATGCGCGCGCAGGCAGCCTGCATGTCGTCCGGGCGCAGTTCCATCAGCCATGCCTCGGCGTAGGGCGCGACGTTGACGAGGCCGGGGTCGTTCACGACTGCCGGATTGACTCGCTCGATCGTGCCATCAAAGGGCGCCGGAATCCCGCCCACCCATTTGCCCGACTCGAGTGTGCCCAGGTGGCGGCCCGCGCGACGGTGAATGCCCGGCTTACGGAATGTCGCGGCCACGACGCGCCCCGCCATGGTCTGAGCCGGATCGGTCAGGCCGATCGTGAATGTGCCGTTGTCATTCGGTCGCGCCCACAGGTAGTCGAGGTCGTACCAGAGATCCTCGGGAAGTTCGCAGCCGTGGTATTCGCTCATCGGCCGTCACCTCCGCGCCCAGGGACGCACCGTCGCCACGACGTTGAGCGCAAAGAACAGGAGCCCGATCCAGAGGATTACTCCGCCGGCAGTAGTCGCAATGCGGGCACCGGCGAGCCAGCCGGTCACCATGGCCACCAGACCGATGTTCACCAGGGCGAACTGCGCGTCGGCGAGTCGTTCGGAGAACAGCGGCCGCCCGGTGAATCTGGGCAGCACGTGCAGGCCGATGCCGAAGATCATCATGCCGACGAAGCCGAGCAGCATGAGGTGCGCATGGGCGCGCAGGGCATAAGCAGGCAGCGCGGCGGGAAATGCGAGCCACGTGAGTCCGAGGAGACCGCCGAGCAGGGCGTAGGCGAGCGCAGCGGCGATGAACCAGCGATTGCGCGGGAGCACGGGTGGATCGTAGCGGCTGGAGCGCCAGCTGCCATGACCTGGGTCAATCGGCCCGGGCTATTATCCCCGCGGCGCATGGTCATGGGCACGGAAACGCTACAATTGCCGTCCCATGCCGATGGATAACCTGCTGCTGACCACGATCGGCCTGTTGCTTGTACTGCTGAACGGGTTTTTCGTCGCGGCCGAGTTCGCGATCGTCAAGCTGCGGCGTACCCAGGCCGAAGAACTCGCCAGGACCCATGGCCTGCGTGGGCGCGTGCTGCGAACTGTGCGCACCCACCTGGATGCCTATCTCTCCGCCTGCCAGCTCGGCATTACGCTTGCTTCCCTTGGACTTGGCTGGATCGGCGAGCCCGCCTTCGCAAGACTCATCGAGCCGGTACTGGCATTTGCCAACATCACCGACCCGAAAGTCGTTCACAGCATCGCGTTCGCCTTTGCGTTCGCGCTCATCTCGTTCCTGCACATCGTGGTTGGCGAACTTGCGCCGAAGTCGCTCGCCATCCGACGTGCCGAGACCGTGTCCCTGAACACCGCGCTGCCTTTGTACGTCTTCTACTGGGTGATGTACCCCTTCATCCACCTGCTGAATGGGGCGGCGAATATCCTCCTGCGCGGGCTGGGCGTTGAACTGGCATCGGAGGGTGATGACGCACATTCGATCGACGAATTGCGAACCGTGCTGCGCGCGAGCCATCGCCACGGCGAGCTGGGTGCGATCGAAACCCAGATTCTCACGCGCGGCCTCGATCTCGGCGACCTTGTCGTCGGCGACGTGATGCGTCCTCTCGCGGAACTGGTCTGGATCGGGCTTGACACGTCGATCGACGACGTGCTCACCGAGGTCCGCACGTCGCGCTATACCCGTTACCCGGTTCGCGACCCGGAGACACATCGATTCGTCGGACTGCTGCACATCAAGGAACTGTTGACCGGATCCGAGCGCCTGCGGGACATTCACGACCTGCGCCCGTACCTGCGTACGCTGCCCCATGTCGATGAGCATCAGCAGCTCGAGTCGGCACTGGCTGCGTTCCGGCGCGGCGATCCTCACTTCGCCATCGTCACCGACCCGCTCGGAACGGAAATCGGCTTCCTCACGTTCGAGCACATCGTCGAGGCGCTGTTCGGGCCGGTGGAAGATGAGTTCTCGAAGACGAGCCCCGTCTGGCAGCGCGCGGAGGATGGCCGCCTGACCGGCGCCGGCAGCATGTCGCTGCTGAGCCTGGAGGAGGCGCTCGGGGTTCTGGCGCCGGAAGTAGATGCAAACAGTGTCGGCGGCCTGGTCACCGAGACACTCGGACGCATCCCCGTTGCCGGCGAGCGGATCACATTCCCCGACTTCGAGATCGAAGTGCTGGCCATGGACGGTCCCCGCATCGACACGGTACGGGTTTCGCCGCGCGCGTCGGGCGATTACGGCGAATTCTGACGACCGCGCCTCAGCTGTACAGCTCCTCGATCTCGGACGCGTACTTCTGCTGGATCGGCTTGCGCTTCAGCTTCATGGTCGGTGTGAGCTCGTCGCCGCCGGGCAGCCAGTCGGCATCGACGATCGCGATGCGCTTGACCTGTTCGACGCGTGACAGCTCAGCGTTGGCAGCCGCCACTGCGGTTTCAATGGCCGAGCGCAGCTCGGCCGGCGCACGGCCGGCACACATCTCGCGGTCGAGGGCAATCAGCGCGACGTTGTACGGCCGCCGGTCGCCGATGCACACCGCGTGCGCGATCAGCCGGC
>Ga0209254_10005048_pt1 | contig 12121 bp, 12 predicted proteins | sample FrelakmetDIP11DI_FD_187148 | JGI IMG/M metagenome (GOLD analysis project Ga0209254, IMG submission 187148) | Freshwater lake sediment microbial communities from the University of Notre Dame, USA, for methane emissions studies - DIP11 DI (SPAdes)... | ecosystem: Environmental > Aquatic >...
GGCAATTCTAGCTCAGCCAGTCCTTTTTCGATGGCTTCATTGATTGTTGGGGCGATAATTTCAAGGGTCGCACGTTGTAAGCTCATAGTTCTCTTCCAATACTAGCTAATTCTTGCTTGATAATTTTTTCTTGCTGGCCGTTTTCTGCGGGAGTAGATTACTCCAATTAATTTGTCCCATAACTGCATATTGAGCGATAGCCAGTAAATTACTCACCAGAAAATAAAGGGCCAAGCCTGAAGCCAAAGAATAAGCAATAAAACCCATCATAATGGGCATCATTAAGGTCATCTGTTTCGACATCTGGGCACCCTGATCACCTGGGTTGGATGCTGGGGTCATCAATTTGGATTGTAAGAAGGTGGTGAGGACCACGAGAATGGTCATAATTGGAATTGCTATTCCCCCGATATATAAGGCATCCGGACTGGCAATCTCTGGCAGTCCCAAGTTCATCCATAGGAATGTACTATTTAATGGAATTAGCACAGAAGCTGGGATGAAGGCGTATAAGTCACGGCTTAGGGTTAATAATTGGAGAGGGGCTGAAGCCATGGCAAGAGAGATGGATTGGTACAAACCGATCATTATGGGGAATTGGATTACTAACGGCAGACAGGAACCAAGCGGATTGATCCCCATCTCCTTATAGAGCTTCATCTGCTCCTGGGCAAACTTTTCTTTATCATCTTTATATTTCTTCTGGATTTCCTTATATTTTGGAGAGGTCTGTAAGCCCTGCATCTTCTGTTGGCCTCTCACTTGCTGGGCAGTGAGCGGGTATGTGATCAGCTTGATGAGGATGGTAAAAATAATGATCGCTATTCCAAAATTATGCAAAATCAAGTCATATACATAAATTAGGACATTGACCATTGGTGAAAGTATAAAAGTATTCCACATAAGTAATTATCTCCGTAAATGTATATTGTAACTTTATCTCACTTTTTGGCTGGGGTGAATGTCCATTTCTGGTTGGCATCCAGATTCAGGGCAACGAGCAGTGAATCAAAGTTGGTTGGAGCAACGAGGATTGTATCCCCAGTGATAAGTGGGGAAGCGTAAATCAGACCGCCTATTACCCTACTGTTAACGATGGTCCCATCTGTGGAAATAATAAACAATGTATCTCCTTCAGTAGTAAGATAAATCTTATCTTCTAAAAGCACTGGTTTATCGACAATCGAGTTCTGTGGTTGGATGCGCCAAAGCGAAGTGCCATCCTGTGCATTCAGGGCATAGAAATATCCAGATAAATCACCAAAATAGAGGACCTTATTTGCAAGGACCGGCCCTGCCCAGACCCAATCCTGGGTACTAAAACGCCATAGGATCCTTCCATTGGTCGCATTCAAGGCAATTATCTCATTGCCAAAGGTCCCAACGTACAAGACACCATCGCTACTAACCGCTGGTGTACCAACCAGAGAGCCACTGAGCTCAGGGCTTTGCCAAAGCAAGGTACCATTTAAGGCATCAAATGAATACACTGTATGATCCATGGAGGCAACGTAAATACACCCGCAATCTGGGGAACTGGTGGGCTGCGCCCAGAGTGGACCCTTGGTTTCTTTTTTCCAGACTAACTTTCCAGACATATCGAATACATATAAAAATCCGTCCGATGACGGTTGGTAGATCATATCGTTAGTTACATACGGGCTACCGACCAGGTGGTTACCTAAGGTTTCGGAGTTCCAATTTAGAGAACCTGTTGTGGGGTCAAGGCTATAAAGTATTTTGTCATAACCGGGTACAAGAAGCTGCCCATCCGGAGTGAGCACCGGATTAGCATAAAATCCCTTGGGATTAGGTTTAGGGGGATATCGCCAATTTTCACTGCCGGATTTCAGGTCCAAGGCGTAGACCTGGGGACCGGCAGAAAGATATACGGTATCAGAATTGGTTGCTAAACCGTGCCAGCTTGTGGATATACCAGCCGAGCTGCCACATCCGCTGATCAAAATGCTTAATAATACGAAAGAGATCAAGAGTAGGATTTTTTTTGAATTCATTGGTTATCTTTTCTAAGGTACAGGGTCAAATCCACCGTGATTGAATGGATTGCATCGTAAAATGCGCCACGCTGCCATTAAACTGCCTTTGATAGCACCATATTTATAGACTGCCTGATAGCCATAATGTGAGCAGGAGGGATAAAAACGGCATGACCCTTCAGGAAGGGTTGGCGAGATTATTTTTTGGTATGCCCGGATCACTGCCAGTAATGGTATACGTGGCAGGTTCCAGATGGTTATGGGCAGGTCACGTAAACGAGGTTCTACAATAGTTTCAGTTTGGTGTGACATTCAACTAACGTCATTGTTGCTAATCAGATTTGCTTTAAGAAATAGCATGATCAGGGTATCCTGAATCTCGGTTAATTCTGCTTTCAGAATGGGTCTACGTGAGATAAGAATGATCTTCCAACCTGGTTTTACAAGGTAGAGGAGTGTTCTTACGGCTTCGCGTAACATTCGTTTCGCACGATTCCTTTGGACAGCATTTCCCACAGATCTACCTGCAACGACTCCGATCTGCGTTTTTTCGTCTGGCACTTGAAGCACGACCAGCAAAACAAGCGGGTGGGCATAAGACTTTCCAAAACGCCTCACCCGCAAGAAATCGGTTGAATTTGTCAGACGGAAATTGCGCTTCACCCACGCCAGTTGATCTTCTTAACATGATTGTTTTTAATGACTGTAAGACGGTATCTCCCTTTGAGACGGCGACTTTTTATTACCTTCCTCCCATCAGCAGTCGACATTCGTTGCCTGAAGCCATGCACACGCAAGCGGCGACGAATTTTTGGTTGATAAGTTCGCTTTGGCATTCTGTGTTACCTAAATCCTTTTAATAAATTTGTGCTTCGATTAAACGATTGTCGATTATACCCGATGGATGGGGTTTGGTCAAACATCAATCTGTTTATTATTCGTAGAATCTGGATTGACCCCTACCTTTTCAAGCATACGTAAAGAGACCATTCCAAATAACAGGGGGAGCCAAAATGTGATTCCCCGGAAACTAAGTGTGATCACCGCGGCATCCTCCAAGGAAATATACATCGAAGTCAAAGCCAGGGTAAGCGCACCCTCAACTACGCCAATCCCAGATGGAGTGGGGGAGATGATCACAAACAAGGAGCTGATGCTAAAACATGCAATGATCGTACCGATTGAAATTGGTATTTTAAAAGCCAGGAAGACGAGAGCCAGAATGATAAGCTGTGCTGTTTTATTCGTGAATGCTAAAAACAGAGGTAGGAGCATACTCCTTGGTTGACTGCGCATTTTTACCAAACCCTCTGCGGCATCATGGGCAAATTCATGTGCCCTAGCCTCTGAAAGGTATTCACGGTGGATGACCGGACGTAGTAAACGGTTGAAAAAGCGCGCAAGTGCTGCCAGGGTATTCCCTAAAGCCACAGCTGATTGCATACCGAGGTTTAACAAATATGCGAACAACATCGCCAAGGCAATCAACACAGCTGATGCGATAATCACAACAATTGTCAGGTCATTTCGACGGATCAGGATGACTAAACCAACCAAGAGGATACAGATCAGTCCCAGGTAATCAAACAACAAAAAAACACCACCAGCAACGGCTGCCCGGGCAGGAGAGTAATTCCTGCGCCGGGCTTCACTCATGAAGATTGCCACACCACTGACCCCGCCTGAGGGTGCGACGACATTTGCGAAATTCGCAGCTGTTACTACGAGCGATAATGTCCCGATCTGCTCGTGGATACCCATAGAACGGTAAATTGCCTTGAATGTTGCTCCACAATTCAGGACCCACAAAACTTCAATAATGAGAGCAAGGCCTATATACCACCAAATCCCCCTTTGTAAAGTCTCTACAATTGATTGCAGTTCGGAGAATCTTCCAACAAGGAAAATAAACCCCAGAAATAATGCAATCGCGATAATGAAATTACGCATGGATTGGATTATACCAACCTTCGAAGGGGAATTTACCCACCTTCCTCTGCGAAGATTATGTATTTATTTAGGACTAGCGTCTACGACCGCTCATTCCTCCGACCAGTGAAACAAAATACAGTAGCTGCATCACTGCGGCGAAAAGACCAGCTACGTAGGTTAATGCTGCAGCATTTAAAACATTGTTAACCCCCCGCCGTTCATCATCGCCAACGATCATTCCTGAATTAGTCAGCAATTGTTTGGCACGGGCAGAGGCATTTAATTCTACTGGGAGGGTCGCCAATGCAAAGATTGCTCCGCCGGAAAAGACAAGCACTCCCAACCAAGACAGGTTCGCAATTCGAAAAATCATTCCAATGAAGATCAGTATCCATCCCAGGTATGAACCAATATTGACAGCGGGCACTAATGCAGCTCTCAATTTTAATGGGAAGTAACCATCTCGGTCTTGCATCGCATGCCCCATCTCATGTGCGGTAATCGCCAGGGCAGCCACAGACGGGCTGTTATAAACACCTTCAGATAAATGAAGGGTTTTTTGGCGAGGGTCATAGTTATCGGTGAGTTTTCCACGGACTCCATCCACATTGATGCTCAATCCACTGGCTGAAATCAGCCGTTGGGCTACCTGTGCACCGGTTAATCGACTAAGCGCCATTACTTGGCTCCATTTTCGATAGGCACCATTTACATAGCCCTGTGCAATCAACATTAATATGAATGCCGGGAGCATAAAAATCAAATATGTCGGATCTAAAAACAACATTTCCTTCCTCCTATATCACAAACCTATAGTATTACCGTAAGCTATTATCAAAGGTTTCGCAAAATGATATCTTATGGCTGGGTGAGTAACTCAATTGCTTTATTCAGCTGAGTGTCAATCCCAGCCTGGGAATCCGCCTCAGAGATGGTTACCTGAACATCGGGTGTGAGACCTGTGCCTGTCACATTGCGTCCATTCGGAGTCAGCCAGCGGGCGATGGTGATCCTTACAGCGCCTTCATTTTCTGAAAGGGGAATCCAATTTTGAACTGTACCCTTACCAAAGGTCGTATCGCCTACCAGCTGGGCACGTCCACGGTCCTGTAAAGCGCCAGCGACCAGTTCAGATGCAGAAGCGGACCATTCGTTCACAAGCACGACTATGGGTATCTCGGTAGCGATTCCATCACCAGTGACATTGAATGTATCACTTTTACCATCCCCATATTCCTCGATTGTTACTATACCATCCGGCAGGAATTCCGAACTGACTTGAATCGCAGCATCAAGAAAACCACCTGAGTTATAACGCAGGTCAAGGATCAAACCCTTAGGATTCTGAGCCAGCAATTCTGTCAGTGCGGAGTTTACTTCATCCCCAGTTGTGTTACTAAAGGCATTCAAGCGCAGATAGGCGATATTGTTATCTAACATCCGGTATTCTGTACTGGGGATGGTTATCTGGGCTCTTGTGACAGAAACATCGAAAGGTTCATCGACCCCCTCCCGCAAGACAGTTAAGATGACCTGCGTTCCTGCTTCACCAAGTACATTTTGGCGGGCAAGCTCTGGAAGAGTACCAGTCATATCCGCACCATCAATGGCAATGATCTGGTCACCAGATTTTAATCCTGCAGCTTCAGCAGGTGAACCCTTCATCGGCTCTGTTATGGTTAGATATTCACCTTCGGTATTCACCCAGGCACCAATCCCTGAATAACCTTCCAATGGAGCCTGGGCATCACTATATTCGACTGGATTCATGTAGGCTGAATGGGGATCCCCAAGCGAGTCCATCATTCCACGTATCGCACCTTGCATCATTTTCTCGTCATCCACAGGCTGGACAAGAAATTGCTCATGAACTAATTGCCAGGCTTCCCAAAATGGTTTAAATAGTTCATCGTTATTATAAACAGGCGTGGTACTGGTAACAATATTGGTGCTATTGGGCTGACTCTCGGTCAAATTTTTTCCATAATAACCGGCAATAAAGCCGAAAGCTAAACACCCGATTAACAATACTGCTATCACACAACCAATGAGGATCTTATTTAGGGGACGATTAGATTCCATGTGAACTCCTGAGTTTGGAAATAGTATATTCCATTAATGTCAAAAGAATATCATATTTGGGTTAGTATATGTTAAATTCGTAGGGACAAATAATTGTTGAATGAATCCTGGTCACTGACCTGTTCGGCATATTCAAGGATCGCTTCAGTATCCAGGGGATATCGAGGGTGGCAGGAAGTTGGGAGTGCTCCTCCAGGTGAAAGCACAACTGCGTGAACACATGGTGCTACCAGGTCGGCTTTAGATAATTCAGGAACGATCTCTTCAGCAGTAATTATGACTGTCTTGGAGGTCATGGATAACTCTATATCAACTCCTTTATTATCCCCGATTAAAGCATTCCCATCCAAATCAGCCATTAAAGCATGGATTACTGATACGTCTGGATGGATAGCTGGAAAGGCGATTAATTCCTCGCCGCTGTATGGATCAACAATCGTGCGAACATCAGGGCGCAGACGAGGAAGGTCTGTCCCAAGCCAGCCCAAGCCTGGCATGAAACCGACGGATGCCATTTGTGCACGTAAACCCATAGAAAGGCTGGTTTCAGTTTCTTCAATAATGGCGATCTTTCCTTTATTGGCTAGGTTGGTGAACATGGGTGCAAAACCAAATATTTCTAATCCAAAGTAGCAAGAGCGCACATGAGACACCATCCCAGCACCAACTAGCAGATCACTCTCATAACCAGCAGTAAAAGCCAATAACGTGAGATCTACGGGATTGCCTGCTTGCCGGTGTTTTTTGATGAGTGCACGCACAAAAGCTACCGGCCGACGGTAAAGGGTCATGCCTCCCAGACCCAGCAGGTTACCAGATTTAACCAACTCAACCGCCTGTTCCATTGATATCCGCTTATCAGGCACGCATTACCTCAATTGTTTTTCTGCCATAATTCAGGCATGCATGCCCGTAGGTCATGCAGGCTTGAGATTGTCCGATCTACCGAAGGATCCTGACTATTTTTACCCACCAGAACGGTAAAAAAGCCCATTTCTCCCGCTGTGGATAGGTTCCGTAACGAATCGTCGAATAGAACGCATTGGGTCGGGTCATTCTCACAGGTCATTAGCAGGGCTCTTTGATAGGCAATTTTATCTGGTTTGCAGGCAAACTGCATTGCCCGAACATCAATGATTCCAGTAAAACAATCATTAATGCCAAGAAATTTTAGTACTCGGATAGCATGATTTGCATCTGCATTGGTGAATATCCAACGTTTCTGCGGCAAACTTTGCAGCAACTTGCGTAACCCTGGGTCCGGCAGGATATAATTTTCAAGTGGAAGGTCATGGACGAAGTCCAGGTAATCATCCGCATCAACATCATAATGGGCTTGCAAGCCACGTAAGGTAGTGCCATATTCTTCGAGGTAACTTTTTCGCAAGCTCACTATCTCCGTAATTGGGAGATCGATTACCCCCTGCATATACTCATTCATACGTTGGCGAATTGCGTCCCATAATCCACTGCTAGCTGGATAAAGCGTATCATCCAGATCAAAAAACAAGCTATTAAAATACATGGGGGTTATTATACGAGATATTGGATGAAAAGGAGAACCCTTTGTTATATAATATCCCCGTGCCTATCCATATATTATCTCCCCAAGTAGCTTCCCAAATTGCTGCAGGTGAAGTAGTAGAAAGACCAGCCTCGGTTGTAAAAGAGCTTCTGGAAAATTCCCTGGATGCAGGAGCAAAAAATATCATCATCCAGGTCAGGGATGCTGGACAAAGGTTGGTGGAGATATCTGATGATGGATGTGGTATTCCGGCAGATGAGATGTCCATATCTGTGGAACGTCATGCCACAAGTAAACTAAACTCTGCGGATGATCTCTTCAAAATTGGTACATTGGGTTTTCGAGGTGAAGCGTTAGCGTCAATTGGATCTGTTTCGCGCCTAACCATCACCTCTCGGGACTTAAATTCGGCAACTGGAGCACAACTCCATGTAGAGGGTGGTAAATCTGATAAGGTTAAGTTAATTGGTACCCCTGTGGGTACAACAGTGCGGGTGGAGGATTTGTTTTTTAATGTCCCTGCCCGATTAAAATTCTTAAAAAATCCAACCACTGAACGCCGCCACATTGATGATCTGGTTACGCGCTACGCGCTGGCATACCCGAATGTTCGTTTCCAACTTTTCCTGGATGATCGACCAGATCTATTAACAAGTGGAAATGGCAACCGGACTGAAATCCTGGCGAGTTTGTATGGCGTAGAGGTTGCGAAGCAGATGTTGCAGGTGTTGGCTGAGGAGGAGGGTTTATCCCTAACAGGGTATATCAGCCCGATCAGTCTGACACGATCAAACAGGCGAGAGATTAATTTCTTTGTCAATGGGCGCCCAGTCCAAGATCCAGCGCTGGGGAGGGCGTTGGTACAGGCATACTACACATTACTCATGGTGGGCAGGTATCCGCTAGCCATTCTTTTCTTGCAGTTGCCAGCTGAAACTGTGGATGTAAATGTCCATCCAACCAAAGCCGAGGTACGTTTTAAGAATGGTGATCTGATATTCCGTGGTGTTCAGCGCGCGGTCCGGCGGGCATTATTGGCTCATTCACCGGTCCCTTCCGCTGGAGGGAACCTATACTGGCAGCCATCACAAGCTACTCAAGGATTTGGTCGCCTGGTGGATCCAGCCTGGAGCATGTCTCGCGATTTCCAAAATTCACCCATTGATCCTGCTTCTGTAGACGTAAACTATAAAAGTCCTTCATCAGGAAGGCAGGTTGTATTAGGAGGTGCAGGTGTCCCATTATTGCGTTTGGTTGGGCAGATCGCTTCAACATATCTGGTTGCAGAAGGTCCAGATGGTTTATATCTGATCGACCAACATGCTGCACACGAGCGGATTTTATTTGAGAACTTTATGGCGATATGGATGGATTCCGATCAGGCAGGTGAAAAAACCAGTTCCAGGCACATCCCAGCGCAGGAACTGCTTCAACCAGAGAGCGTTGACCTACCGCCTGCCAGTGCGCGGCTCATTGAAGAACAATTGCCGATCTTAAACCGCTTGGGATTTCATGTTGAGGTGTTTGGAAAAGGAAGTTTTTTAGTACGAGCGGTACCTTCTCTGTTAATGGGGATGGATCCGACTGCCGCTCTGGGAGTTATTGTGGAAGACTTCGAAGAAGACGAGACTCCATTACAAGCTGAATCTGAAGCCAGGATCATCGCTAGAGTGTGCAAACGAGGGGCAATCAAGGCTGGACAAGCACTTTCCCCAGAAGAACAAAGGGCACTTTTGAATGACCTTGAAGCCTGCCAGTCTCCACGTACCTGCCCGCATGGACGCCCAACGATGATCCACTTATCTGTAGACCTGCTTGAGCGGCAATTTGGTCGTAAAGGACCACGTTGATCATGGAAAATCCAAGCATGAGATCCCTTTGGCTTGAACAACAGATACTCACATATCGAAGCGAAGTACCATCTCCGGTTCCTGAAAATGGTAAGGCATTGATCCGCATCCTTCTGTCGGGGGTTTGCAGTACAGATCTCGAGTTGGTGCGTGGGTATTATCCTTTTTCAGGCATCCCCGGGCATGAGTTTGTTGGGGAAGTGGTGAGCTCACCTGAAGACCCATCTTGGATTGGTAAACGGGTGGTAGGGGAGATCAATATTGCTTGCGGGTATTGCGATACTTGTAAATCGGGACTCACACGGCATTGCGAAAACCGGAAAACACTTGGCATCTATGAATGGAACGGAGTATTTGCGGATTATTTGGTGCTACCTTTGATCAACCTGCATGAGGTTCCGCAACATGTTAACAATGAGATGGCTGTATTTACTGAACCATTGGCGGCAGCTCATGAAATTTTGGAGCAAACCACAATTAATCAAAATGATCGTGTGTTGATCATCGGAGCAGGAAGATTGGGACTCCTTGTGGCAATGGTGATTCAACAAACAGGCTGTGAGCTAGAGGTTATAACACGGCACGAAAAGCAGAGTATTTTTTTGGAAAAACGTAATATTCAAACAATTTCTGAGCAAAATATCAGCTCCAAGAAATATGATATCGTTGTCGAAGCGACAGGATCTGTGGATGGATTCGCACAAGCGTGTAAATCCGTTTGCCCACGTGGCAGGATCATATTAAAAAGTACCTATAAAGGGAATTCTGAAGTAAATTTTTCGGGAATTGTGGTAAATGAAGTAACCCTGATCGGCTCACGCTGTGGGTCATTTGAACCTGCGTTGCGATTGTTAGCTGAGGGAAAGGTAGATCCACTTCCATTAATTGAAGCGATTGTTCCGCTAGAGCAGGGGGTAAACGCCTTTGAACTTGCCGCCAGACCAGGAGTTCTTAAAATACTAATAAAACCAGGTTAGATTACCCATCCTGGGTTATTGGGAGGTGAACAATGAAGGTTGTCCCTTCACCGAGAGTGCTTGTGACCTCAATTTTGCCATTGTGGGCTTCTACAATTTGCTTGCAGATTGTTAGACCCAAACCTGTTCCATTAACACCTCTCTCAGTATTTGGCACCCGGAAAAACCTTTCAAATAATCGGGGAAGGTATTCGGGGGGAATGCCTTGACCATTATCCTTGATATTAAAAATTATATCCGTAGGATTTGAATACGCTGAGATGTTAATTAACCCTCCAGGGCGGGCGTACTTAATGGCGTTACTTAGTAAATTTAGAATTACCTGTTTTATCTTATCCTTATCAGCAGTGATTATCAGTGGTTCAGCAGGTAAGTCGAGAGAAATTGTCATTTCCTTGCCATCCAATTGCATTTTGATGATGTCTACGCTTTCGATGATCAATTGGACCAAATCAAACAGATTGGATTTAAATTTTGCCCTCCCTGATTCGATACGAGCATAGTCCAGGAAGGTGGTAGTTAATTCAGAAAGACGAGCAAATTCATTGTGGATCATCTGGGAGATCTGTTCACGTCTACCGTCCGGTAAATCAGGTCTCTGGAGTAGGTAAAGTGCGGTATTCAGGGATGCCAACGGTGTGTGCAACTCGTGAACAAGCTCGGTCACAAGATCTGATTGGAGAAAGCGATGTGTGTTGTCAATGAGTATAGCTACCTGACTAGCAAAGGAAACAAGGATCTCCTGATCGAGTTGAATAAATTCACCTGAGCGCTTGTTTACCACTTCGAGGACACCGATACATTTGTTTTTGACCACTAAAGGTAAAACAATTAACGATTTAATCACAATACCGGGCAAGTATAAAAAATTACCAAATCGATGATCGTATAAACTCGGATCATTGATCATAAATGGCTGCTGAGTCGAGAATACCCAACCTTCCAGGCTGGTATTTTGTGGAGTAGAAAGTCCCTGGTATTGTGATCCTTTGACGAAGCTACCAGTATTAAAAACAAGAGTTTGGTTGGTGTGATCTGGGAATAGTATCCAAACTGACTCAGCGTCACATAGATTTTCAGCTGCATAAACGATATGTTCCAGGAGCAGTTCTGTATTCAGCATGGATGCTAGCTCCTGCAACACTTTGACTAATTCCTTATACCGTTCCACTACCGAAGACTGTGAATTATTAGGCATGCAAGACCTCATCTGAAATCTGAGGGAATATATCTGCTACATCCGCCCGGATAATTATATCTGCCCGGACATCTATATATGTATCTGTATTGTTGATAATAATCAGCGATGCACCATTATCTAACGCGAGCATGGGGAGTTTGGCCGTTGGCATCACTTCTAATGAAGTACCGGCAACAAGTATTAAATCACAATTTCGGCAAATTTCTTCGGCTTTTATCCAGGTTTTGACCGGTAATTGCTCCCCGTAAAGGATGACATCAGGTTTGAGGATCCCTCCACATATCTGGCAGTGAGGAATTGTGCAATGATCAATATATTCTTGAATAATTGCTTCGGATGGAATATGTTTGAAACACTTAATACAAGTCAATGAATTTAAAGTCCCATGGACCTCTAAAACATTTGTTGCTCCTGCACGTGTATGTAAACCGTCAATATTTTGGGTGATAATCGTGGATATGTATCCTTTGACTTGTAAGTCCGCCAAGGCAAGGTGAGCAGGATTGGGTTTTGCTGAGAGCATATGAACTGCAAGCGGATGAAGCCATTTATAGAAT
>Ga0209254_10005049_pt1 | contig 12119 bp, 9 predicted proteins | sample FrelakmetDIP11DI_FD_187148 | JGI IMG/M metagenome (GOLD analysis project Ga0209254, IMG submission 187148) | Freshwater lake sediment microbial communities from the University of Notre Dame, USA, for methane emissions studies - DIP11 DI (SPAdes)... | ecosystem: Environmental > Aquatic >...
AGTTCATGGAGAATCGGTACCTCCCGCCTGCGCGGCAGAAGCCGCTACGACGCGGCGAAGGCCCGATTCTCCATGAGAGCATTTCTCTCAGTGTGCTCTGTGTCTCGAACGAGTCCCATCTGATGGGGCGAGTGGGTGGTGAAAATCGTTTTGAATGCACTATTTTCTGAGGAAGCAAAAGGCACACCCCTCCGGTGTGCCTTTTTTCTTGTCAGCTTCCTTCCTATTGAGAAGTTGCTTCCGTCCGCATTCTTTTTCGTTCAATGATCTTTACGAGAATCACTCCGACCTCGAATAGGATATAGAGTGGGCCGCCCATGAGCGTCATGTTGAAGAAATCCGGTGTCGGGGTGATGACTGCGGAAAGAATGGCAATGAGCAAAATTGCATATCTTCGATTTCGAGTCAGGAAGGCTGCTTTCACGATTTTGAGGGTGCTCATCAAAGCCAAGATCAAGGGCAGCTCAAAGGTGAGACCGAAACCAAAGATGAAGACGAAGCAGAAGGAGACATATTTTCCCACGGAGATCAAAGGCCGGAGATGAGCCGACTGATATCCCATGAGGAAATTGATTCCGTAAGGCAATGTGACGAAATAACAGAAAAAGGCTCCCAAGTAGAAGAGAAAGACTGCGGTAAAAAAAATGGGAAAGAGTGATGTGACCCCTCTGGCCTTCAAGAAGGACGAAAAGGATCTCAAGAGCTGATAGAAGAAAAGAGGGATGGAAAGAAAAAGGCTTGCATAGAGAGTCAGCTTGAGGAGGGAAAAAAAGGCTTCAGGAATGCCAAAGGCCACGAGGTCCACTCTCAAGTTAGCTTCGTAGATGTGACGGAGTAAGGATTTTGAGAATGGAAAGATGAGAATCCCTAGACCCATAACCATCACCGCCGTCTGAAGAAGGGCTTTTCGTAAATGGGTCAGACCCTGAAAGAGTTCTTGGCGCTCCAGCATCGCTGTCGTAATGTAACACAAAAGAGAATGCTCTGAAAACGTTCGATATGAGTGACCGCATAGCGCATGGCAAATGACCGGAACCCTTGTGCCCTCCCTGCCTACCCGCAGGCAGGTGTGTCTCCGTGCTGAGGATGAATGATCCGTGTCCTCAGTAGTAACTGTCATGTTGTTTTTGGGTTGACAAAGGAAGAAAACAGAGGTATACGAAAGAACATGATCAATCCGTCGAAGAAAAAATTGAGAGTGGGCATCACGTATAACTTGAGAAAAGATTTTCCCGCGCGTGAAAATGATCCCATCGACCAGTGGGAGGAGTTTGATTCAGAAGAGACCGTCGATGCGATCAAAGCCGTCCTGGAGAAAGAGGGGCATGACGTCTTCAAACTGGGCGGCGATCCCCGCCTCATTGATCGCCTGAGAGAGACGCCTGTCGACATGGTCTTCAATATTGCCGAAGGGGTTCATGGCCGGAGCCGAGAGGCTCACATCCCCGCTCTTCTCGAGTTTCTGAGTATTCCCTATACGGGCTCCGACCCTCTGACCCTGGCCGTGACCCTTGACAAGTCCATGGCCAAACGGATCGCGATGAGCGAAGGGGTCCCGACACCCGGATTCCGAAAGGTTGTGACAATGGGGGATCTCGAGGCTCTCGACCTTCGTTATCCTCTCTTCGTCAAGCCCTGCTATGAAGGCTCGAGCAAAGGCGTCCGCCTCGATTCAAAGGTTTCGGACGCCCGCACCCTCGAGAGCAAAACGCGATGGCTGTTAGAAAACTACGGGCCACCGATTCTCATCGAGGAGTTTGTCAGCGGCCCTGAATTCACAGTCGGGATTCTCGGAAATGAAGAACCCACCATCCTCGGCGTCATGCATATCGAGATCAAGGGAACTCCTCCGAGCGAGTCGATTTACTCCATCGAAATCAAACGAGAGTTTGAAGAAAAGGTCCGCTACCACTGTCCTCCCCCCGTTCCTGAGGAACTCCGGAAGAAAATCGATGAGGTGGCTCTTGGAGCCTATCGCGCTCTCGAATGCCGCGATGTGTCGCGGGTGGACCTGCGCGTTGGCGAGGACGGAACTCCCTACTTCTTGGAAGTCAACCCCCTTCCAGGTCTTTCCCCTGCCTATGGAGATCTTCCAATCATGGCGAGGTGCATGGGCTGGGAGTATGACCGGCTAGTGAGAACGATCTTCCATCATGCGCTCAAACGCTATGGAATGCTTGCGTGACTGCAAAGCCTCAGAAGGTGAAACAATGAGTATCTGCTGTCCTTGGCCCTTTCAGGATGGCTCTCTTTGCGTGACTTTGGAACGCCGGGTATCATTCCGGCGGGAGGAAGACAGGATCGTGTGACCGGAATGTCGCCCCACATGGGCGTTTAGGAAAGTACCATAGGCTTTCTCCGTGGGGCTCCATCGGCTGAGCAACATTTCGTCGCAATAGGCACACGATTTTGCCGCAATTGGATCACCCGAGTTTGACTGTAAAAGGTTCGGCCCTGCCTGCGCGAAGCCCCGCCTCCAGAAGCCTTGCGGAGGGCAGGCGCTTCGGCGAAGACAGGTCCAAAGTTCTCCAAGAGAACCATCCTTGCGGGCCTGAACTTATTTTTGTTGAAGTCTTGTTTTTTTACTCTGAGAACAGAGGGGTGGAGGCAGAGTGAATCCAGTCGACCAAAGTCTTTACGAAATTCTCTTACGGAACTGGAAGGAAGCGGTCATTTTCGTCGATGCGGAGCATCGGATCCGAATCTTCAATCAGGTTGCGGAGAAATATTTCGAGCTGCGGGGCAAGGCGGTGGTCGGTCGAAAACTGGAACGGGCCATCCCTCAGAAGAATGTCAGAAAGCATTTCGATGTTGTCTTTGAAAAGAAGGAGATCATCCGGAATATCGAACTGGCGATTCATTTTCCTGCAACGTCTGCCGCGGATCGCGAGGGACGTCTGCTCCAGTGCAGTTTCTATCCCATCTTCGAAAGGGGAGGAGAGTTTCTCGGCGTTTTTACAACCTTCTCCGATGTGACAGAGAAAGGGTTGCTCTCACGGGAGATCAGTAAGAGCCGGGACCTTTCAACCATCAGTGTCCTCTCGCGATGGATGGCCCATGAGATCCGCAACCCCTTAAGCTCCCTGAACATCAACATCGAGCTGCTGAGAGATGAGTTGTTGGCAGAGTCCAGACTCGCGCAGAGAGAGGAAATCCTTTCCCTTCTCAATTTCATCAGCTACGAAACCCTCCGGCTGGAGACGAATCTCAAGGACTTCCTCGATTTCAATCGCCTCCCTCCGCCGGCCTTTGAATCGGTTCAAATCAATGAGGTGGTGGATTCTGTGGTCCGCCTCTTGGGACCGGATGTCCAGATGAGGAATGCAAGGATCGAGACTCATTTCCAGAAGAAAATGCCTCAGGTCAAGATCGACGTGAGTCAATTCAGTCTGGCCTTCTCCAATATTTTGATCAACAGCATCCAGGCGGTTTCCGAGAGGGGTGAAATTCAGGTGAGCACCCGAGCTTCGCAGAAGAACGTCTTTGTCGTCATCAAGGACAACGGGGTCGGAATCTCCAAAGAACACCTACCGAAGATCTTCGATTTCATGTTTAGCACCAAATCCACCGGTTCGGGGCTTGGTCTTTCCACCGCCAAGAAAATCATTTCAGATCACCATGGGGAGATTTCGGTAAAAAGTGAGGTGAACAAGGGGTCCACGTTTCGAATAGAAATCCCGATCCACCCCAAGAGCCCCTAAAAAGAATAGAATACTGGAGTATTGGAGTAGCGGAGTAATGGGTTAAGCAAAATACACAGCCAATTTTCCCTACTCGTCATTCTGTTATTCCATTACTCCAATACTCCATCACTCCATTATTCCAGTGTTTTGATCTTTTGCTCTTATGGACAAAAAACTGATTCTCATCGTCGAGGATGATGCCAGGGTGGGAGAAAGCCTCCGTCTTCTTTTGAAGAAAAAGGGCTATGCGACCCTCTTGGCAAGCGGTGGGAAGGAGGCCCTTCAGCTTTTCCGGCAAAAGCCCGTGGACCTGGTGATCACGGACCTCGTTATGCCCAAGATGGATGGGATCGAGGTGTTGGAGGCCGTCAAAGGGGTGAAGCCGGAAACGGAAGTGATTGTTATCTCTGCCCAAGGAACGATCGAGAAAGCGGTGCAGGCGATGAAACTGGGGGCGTTTGATTTCATTGAGAAACCGATCAACCCCCGGGCGATTTCCTGGGTCGTTGAACGGGCCCTCGAAAAACAGACGCTGGTCTTGCAGAACCGAGACCTGCGGTCCAGACTCGAGGAGAAATTCGACTTCAAGAACATCATCGGTAGAAGTAAGGAGATGATCAAGGTCTTTGAACTCATCCGTCATATCGCACCTTACGATAGTTCGGTTCTGATCGTTGGAGAGAGTGGCACGGGCAAGGAGTTGATTGCCAATGCCATCCATTATCATAGCCCGCGGGCCACGATGTCCATTATCAAGATCAGCTGTGCTTCGCTGAGCGAAGGCATCATTGAGAGTGAACTCTTCGGCCACGAAAAGGGGGCGTTCACAGGGGCCATCCTATCTCGGAAGGGTCGCTTTGAACTGGCCCATAATGGCACCCTGTTTTTGGATGAAGTGGAGGATATCCCACCCGCGACCCAGATCAAACTTCTCCGGGTTCTTCAAGAAGGGGAGTTTGAGAGGGCGGGAGGAAACAAAACGATCCGAGTGAATATTCGAATCATTGCGGCGAGCAACCGGGACCTCCAGGAAGAGGTCAAACGAGGCCTCTTTCGAGAAGACCTCTTCTATCGCCTTAATGTGGTGACGATCAAACTCCCCCCACTCAGGGAAAGACGGGATGACATTCCCTTCCTGGTCAATTTCTTCATTGACAAATACAATCAAAAATACAGCTTGAAGGTCAAAGGGATTTCCCAGAGGGCCATGAACCTCCTTACGGACTACGGGTGGAGCGGGAATGTGCGCGAATTGGAGAACACCTTAGAGTCCATTCTTGTGATCAACAATCCCCACGTGATCGATATCGGGCATCTTCCCCCGGAGATCCGGGAGTTCGGGGAGAAACCTGAGGTGATTTCGATTAGAATCGGAACGCCTCTTGAAGACGTAGAACGAGAGGTCCTGATTCAGACTCTCAAAGCAACGAAGGGTAACAAACGGAAGGCAGCACAACTCCTGGGAATCAATGTTCGAACCATCCACCGAAAGATGGAAGAATTCGGAGGTGACGACTTTACGTCTTAACTCCTCTGATGGTCCAATCGGGTCAAAATGTCGCAGTTCTAGAAAAAAAGCCGTAGCATAAGGGCATTTTGTCGCATATTGAACCTTAAAGACTATGTCATTTTTTCCACCTTTTTGGTCGTTCCCCGAAAATATCACTAAGATCGAAACCCACCGAAAACACGTAACATATTGACAACATTTGCTTTTTCAAATTTGAGTCAAAAGACCTATTGGAAAAAGTTTGGCACGAAATTTGTTAATAGAAAAAGGTATGAAAGAGTCTGTCCGAAAAGCTTTCATCATGGACCATGATGAGTTCGTCCGACTTAGCCTGAATAAGATTCTGAGGAAGTACGGATTCGAAGTGGAAGAGATCGAAGATTTTTCCGAGCTGGAGGGGCGGAAGAAGGAGATCGAGGCAGGGATGATTTTGGCAGATGTAGGCAATCAAGACTTGGAGAGAGGGTCTCTATTTCTAAAAAAATGGAATGACCGTTTCATTTTGATGACTGCCCTCGTTGCGGATGAACTGAACCCTTGTCTTGAGAAAACCGGGATTTGTCATATCCTGAAGAAACCGGTGGAGCCAAAGGCTTTAAGAAAGGTGATCCGCAAGATTTCCTTTCCCAACGGAGGGAAGCCTCTTCCGTCGGAAAAGAAAGGGAAGAGTTAACGTTTTAATCCCGGCAGCAGGATTCCCCCCGGTACTCACCGGGAAGAGGAATGCGCTATCACAGGCCGGCCTGTCCCGGGTTTAGTCGGGAGATGTCGACCCACAGGGGCGGTAGAATGGGACCATGGGCTTGCCCGTGGGGTTCCACCGGAAAGGGGGTGAAAGGGAAGAAGCAGGTTTTTCTTCTACGGGTGATGGCTTGGGTGACCCCCTGAGCCTTCATGACGATGAAATAAGGTGGAGGTAAATTTTGTTAGACTAAAACAAAAAAAGAAAAAAAGGTGTTTGCCTGCCATTGAAGAAGGAGAAAGGTGAGTGTCGTGGGTGAGACTCCCCCCGGCCCTCACATGGTAGGCGGCAGGAAGGAGAGCAGATGGAGTCAGCCTCAGACGTTAATTTATGCGTCCCTCAACGAGGGACAGAGAAAAAGGGTTCTCAGCTTGTATTGTTTCCCATAGGGATCGAACCGGAGGGAGCTGAGGAGATAAAGAGTAGTCTTCCTTCTGTCTGGAAAGGAGTTTCTGAGAGAGAATGGAATGACTGGAGATGGCAACTTCGAAACCGGATCACCACCGTGGACAAGATGAAGGAGGTCATCGAACTGGACCCCGGGGAGGTTGAGGGGATCATGCAATCGAAGGGTAGACTGGCCATGGCGGTCACGCCCTATTTTGCAAGCCTGATGGATCCGGTGAATGCCAACTGTCCCATCCGACGTCAGGTCATTCCCAGAGTCGAGGAGTGTCACCTTTCAAAAAGTGATATGGTGGATCCGCTGGGAGAAGATAAGAACTCTCCGGTTCCGGGCCTCGTCCATCGTTATCCGGACCGAGTCTTGCTGCTTGTGACTGACCAGTGTGCCACCTATTGCCGGTACTGTACCCGAAGGCGCCTGGTGGGGGCTCACGAGCAGTCCATCCCCGAGGGGGCTTTTGACGAGGTGTTAAAGTACCTCAAGACCCATCGAAAGGTTCGGGATGTCCTGCTGTCCGGAGGCGATCCTCTCCTTCTTGAGAATGAGAGAATAGAGGAGTTCCTGAGCCGTTTGAGAATGATCCCCCATATCGAGCTTCTCCGGATTGGAACGAGGGTTCCAGTGACCCTTCCTCAGAGGATCACGCCTGGCCTGGTGAGGATGCTGAAAAAATACCATCCCCTGATGATCTCGATCCACTTCACCCATCCGAAGGAGATCACCGATGCGGTGAAGAAGGCATGCGGCGAGTTGGCTGACGCCGGGATTCCTCTGGGGAGCCAGACGGTGCTTCTGAAGGGCATCAATGATAAACCGACCATCATGAAGAAGCTGGCTCATGAGCTTCTGAAGATTCGGGTCCGTCCCTATTACATCTACCAGTGTGATCTGGTTACAGGCACCGAACACTTCAGAACCTCAGTCGCCACGGGCATTCAGATCATGGAAAAGCTGCGAGGCCACACGACGGGTTACGCGGTTCCCACGTATGTCATTGATGCACCTGGAGGAGGAGGAAAAATTCCTCTGGCCCCGGACTATGTGATGTCCAGAGGAAATGGAAAGGTCGTCCTCAGAAATTATGAAGGCAAGACCTTTGAATACCCAGATTCAAACATCCTTGAGTTTAAAAAAGCTCGTCCCATTCGAGAGGAGAAGGTTGTTGCCAAGAAAGTGACCGCATAAGGGTGAGGGAGCCATGGAGAAAGATCAGCTGAAAGTCGTTATTCTCTACAATCTCCTCGAGCGCCTCCAGAAAGGGGAGCAGAAAGATATCCTGGCCGAGGAAGCGATCATCGAGGAGATTGAAGCTGTGGAGACTTCTGTTCGCTCCTTGGGATACCCGTGTTTTGTGTTGTCCCTCAACGACGAGGTCCTCTCGGTGATCCACTGGCTGAGAGAGATCCGTCCGGATGTGGTGGTCAATCTGTGCGAGAGCGTCTATGGCAACAGCTGCATGGAAATGAACATTCCGGCCCTTTTGGACCTTCTGAACATTTCCTACACGGGTTCTCCTCCTTTGACTATTGGATTGTGCCAAAACAAAGGGAGGGTCAAAGACATCCTCTTGTCCGAGGGGATCCGAACCCCGCGGCATCAGGTCTTCAATCAACCCTCGGGCCTCCCTCGGGACTTCTCTCTTCCCCTGATTGTCAAACCCGTCCACGAAGACGGGAGTCTCGGGATTACAAGGGAGAGCGTGGTCTTTGATGAGAGGGCCCTCACAAGACAGATCGAGTACGTGACCCAGGTGTACGACCAGCCTGCCTTGGTGGAAGAGTTTATTGACGGGAGAGAAATCAATGTCGGCATGATCGAATTTAATGGAAGAGTGGAACCTCTTCCCATATCCGAGATTGATTATTCTGGTTTCCCAGCCGACATTCCGAAGATCTGTGGATATGAGGCCAAATGGGTCACGGAGAGCATCGAGTATCAAGAGTCCAAACCTGTTTGCCCCGCTCCTGTCACGGCCGAGTTGAAGAAGAGACTCGAGACCGTTGCGGTGGACGTCTACAGACTGTTCGAGTGTCGCGATTATGGGAGGGTGGACATCCGGGTTGACCGAGATGAGAATATCTATGTCATCGAGGTCAACCCGAATCCCGACATCTCTCCTCAATCGGGGATGGCCAGAGCGATCCAGGCTCATGGGATGACCTATGCGGATTTCGTGGGAGGCATGATTCAAAAAGCCCTCGAAAGACGACCACGATAACTTCTCCTCCAGACCTTCCGACCGGCCTGCTCTGTTCCGTGACATGACCTTTACGTTTCTTTGCCTAAACAGTTACATTTGAACCAAGTGGATGGGAAGCGATGTCTCACGTTCCAAGGATTACTCTGAAGCAGGGAAAGGAAAAACCTTTGCTCCGCGGACACCCGTGGGTTTTTTCCGGGGCCGTGGCCAAGATCGAAGGAGGCATCTCTCCCGGGGATATGGGAGAAGTCTATTCGAAAGACGGCCAGTTCCTCGGAACAGGATATGTTAATCCCCACTCGCAGATCATTTTCCGCTTGCTCGGTCAAGAAAAACTCGGATCCCTCGATCAACTCGTAAGGAGCCGGATCTCGCGGGCAGCGTCCCTAAGAGAAGCCTGGGTCAGAGACAAAACCAATGCGTATCGCCTTGTAAACGGGGAAGGGGACTTCCTTCCGGGACTGGTGCTGGACTGCTATGGGGAGACCTTGGTTCTGCAGATCTCGACCGCAGGGATGGAGCGATTGAAACCGGTCTTGATCGAAACCTTGGTGAGAGACTTCCATCCGCGGACGATCTTCGAGAGGAGCGATGTCCCGACACGAAAAGAAGAAGGGTTGCCAGAAACAGTCGGCCACCTCTACGGGAAGGAAATGACCGATCGTGTCGACATCGAAGAATACGGTTGTCGGTTTAGAGTTGACGTGAGGAAGGGGCAAAAAACCGGTTTCTACCTTGATCAGCGAGAAAACCGATTCTCCATCAGGGGACAGTGCATGGGGAGAAAGGTTCTCGATTGTTTTTGTTACACCGGAGCGTTTTCTGTCCATGCTGGAATGGGAAAAGCAGGTGAGATCACGCTTGTTGATTCTTCGAAGGAGGCGTTGGAAGCAGCCAGGCAGCATCTTGAACTCAACTCCCTCAGTCCTCTTCGCCATGAGGAGATTCAGGGAGATGCCTTTGAAGTCATGAGAGCTTTGAGCTCAGACTATGATCTCATCATTCTCGATCCTCCACCGTTTGCCAAGAAGAAAAGCCATGTTTTCTCTGCCTCGAGGGGGTACAAGGACCTCAATCTTCAAGCCTTCCGCCTCTTGAAGGAGGATGGACTTCTACTCACTTTTTGCTGCTCTCACCATGTCTCCTCTGACCTCTTCCAAAAGATTGTGTTCTCGGCTGCGGTTGATGCGAGGAAGAACGTCCAAGTGCTGGCCCGGCTGGGGCATCCTTTAGACCATCCCGTCAACCTCTCTCACCCAGAGGGTGAATACCTCAAGGGACTTCTTTGCAAGGTACTGTAAGTCATTGACCCCCCAGGAAGATTCAGTTAATATGGGGCTGAAAGAAAATCTTCGGTGTCAATCGTAGAGAGAGTGAACCTCTCGACTTCCCGGCTTTCAGGCAGGAGGGCTCGACCTGCCTGCCGGTAGGCAGGGGTTCACCCTGATCCGTGCTCCTCTCAGCGCTTTGAAAGGCGGGGCTTCGCACGGTCGAACGGGTGAATGTTATGGAGCTGGAAAGCAGGAAACCAGAACTTCTGGGAGATTTCAAAAGAACAAACTACTGCGGAGATTTGAGGAAAGAAGATATCGGTCGTCAGGTGACCCTCCTGGGATGGGTTCAACGGAGAAGGGACCTGGGAGGCCTTATCTTCGTGGAGCTGAGAGATCGTCAGGGAATCGTCCAGATCGTCTTCAATCCAGAGGTGAATCCAACGGCCCATGAAAAGGCTTCCTCGATTCGGAGTGAATTTGTCATCGGTGTGAGAGGAGAGGTCGTTGCCAGACCTGAAGGGACAGTCAACCCCAAGTTGGATACCGGCGAAGTCGAAGTCGTTGCAGGGGAGGTGAGGATTCTCAATGTGTCAAAGACACCTCCCTTTCCTATTGAAGAGGAAGATGAAACGGCAGAGAACATTCGTCTCAAATATCGCTACCTCGATCTCCGGAGGCCAACTCTTCAGCGGAACCTCATCATGAGGCACCGAGTTGCGAAGGCCGTTCGAGACTACCTCGACCGCTTAGGGTTTCTTGAGATCGAAACCCCGATGCTCACGAAGAGCACTCCGGAGGGAGCTCGCGACTATTTGGTCCCGAGCCGTCTGAACCCAGGCCGTTTCTATGCCCTTCCTCAATCCCCTCAGCTTTTCAAACAGATTCTGATGATCTCGGGCTTTGACCGTTATTTCCAGATTGTTCGGTGTTTTCGAGATGAAGATCTTCGCTCGGACCGTCAGCCGGAGTTCACTCAGATCGATGTGGAGATGTCGTTCGTCACTGTGGAGGACGTCCAGAGAATCATGGAAGGGCTGATGGTCCATATCTTTAAAGAGATTTTAGGGATGGAATTAAAGACTCCTTTCCCTTCGATGGCTTACGAGGAAGCGATGAATCGGTATGGAACAGACAAACCTGATCTCCGGTTTGCCATGGAGCTAGTCGATGTCTCTTCACTCATGAGGGAATCCTCCTTTAAGGTGTTCAAGGAAGTCTTGGAAAAAGGAGGGATGATCAAGGGCTTCAATGTGAAAGGAGGAGGGGTTTTTTCCAGGAAGGACATTGACAATCTCACTCCGGTCGTGGAGGCCTATGGCGCAAAAGGACTGAGTTGGGCCAAAGTCACCGCCTCAGGATGGCAGTCACCCATCCAAAAATTCTTCAATCCAGAGGTGATGAAAGCCGTAGGTCAAGCCATGGGGACTGCTGAGAATGACCTGCTTCTTTTCGTCGCCGGTCCGCCCAAAATGGTCAATCAGTCCCTGGCGAACCTCCGTCTCCATCTCGGAGAGAAGCTAGGTCTCATTGATCCGAATGTCTACCAATTCCTGTGGATTCTCGATTTCCCGCTCCTTGAGTATGACGAGACAGAAAAACGGTTTACGGCTGTTCACCATCCTTTCACCGCTCCCAAAGATGAGGATCTTCCAAGACTGAACGATACCCCGGAACAAGCGAAAGCCAAAGCGTACGATCTCGTGTTGAATGGATCAGAGATTGGGGGAGGCAGCATCCGGAACCACCTGCGCGAGGTCCAATCCCTGACCTTTGAAAAATTGGGGATGGGCGAAGAGGAGGCCAGAGAAAGGTTTGGGTTCCTCCTGGAGGCTCTGGAATACGGAACACCCCCTCATGGCGGAATTGCCTTCGGCTTCGATCGCCTCAATATGATTCTCAGCCACTCGTCGTCGATCCGGGATGTGATCGCCTTTCCAAAGACTCAAAAGGCGGTCTGCCTGATGACCGATGCGCCCTCACAGGTTGATTCCAAGCAGCTGGAAGAACTGTCCATTCGAGTCAAAGTCTAGGGTGGCTGGCAGTATGCTCCGTGCTGCCTTGGCAAGATAGGAAGGTACTGGGGGACGTCCGTCAATCCCGAACCAAGAGGACCACGGGTTCTATCCGTGGGTGAATTGGTCCTCTGGTACGGGATGTTCGCCCCTTGTGGGCGTGCCGTGAGAACTACGGGCTTTGCCGGTGGGGCTCCATTATTGCTTAAAATTGGATAAAATCCGCCACAGTGGCCCAGAAATTGCATATAACTTTACCAGTAACGGCATAAAATCATTAAGTTCTTTGCCC
>Ga0209254_10005050_pt1 | contig 12117 bp, 10 predicted proteins | sample FrelakmetDIP11DI_FD_187148 | JGI IMG/M metagenome (GOLD analysis project Ga0209254, IMG submission 187148) | Freshwater lake sediment microbial communities from the University of Notre Dame, USA, for methane emissions studies - DIP11 DI (SPAdes)... | ecosystem: Environmental > Aquatic >...
GCCCCGTTCGATCGCCGGTCCTGCGTCCGCCGCGGTGTTCCCGGAGCAAGCGGTGTCGCCCGCTCGGCCTACGATGTCACCTCGACGCCCTTCCAGAACGCGACGCGCCCCTTGATCTGCTTCGCGGCGGGCTTCGGGTCCGGGTAGTACCACACCGCGTTCGGGTTCTCCTTGCCGTCCACGCGCAGCGAGTAGTAGCGCGCCTCGCCCTTCCAGGAGCAGTGCGTGCCGTGACCGCTCGCGGTCACGTACTCCCGCTTGAGCGCGCTCTCCGGGAAGTAGTGGTTGCCCTCGACCACCACGGTGTCGTCGCTCTCGGCGATCACCACGCCGTTCCACTTCGCCTTCATCCGGCCTCCATGTGCACAAAGTCGCACCGGACCTCATGATGCCATCGTCGTTCGCGAAAATGCCGCATCGGTTTGATCCGGGTGAAGCCGGGCCCGCACGCCCATGTCATAAGGCCCGCAAGACACTCTGGCGTTCCCGGCAATGCCCCGATTGCAGAGACAACCGCACCTGCGCGGCGACGTGCCGGCCTTCCCGGAAGCCGCCTCGTCCGCGTGAGCGCAGCCGTGCCCGCCACCCGACTTCCGCGTCTGCGCGACGCGTTGCACGCTGCGCGCATCTGGCGGGCGCTTGCCCGCCGGCTGGCCGCGATCGGCCTCGCCGCGCTCGTACTCGCCTGCGGGCTGGTTATCGCGCCGAGTGTACGTGCGCAGGACGGCGCCCCGGCGTCCGCGCAGCGCATCGAGGCCTTCGTCCGCGAGGGCTGCCCGCACTGCGCGGCAGCGGAGACCTTCCTCGAACAGCTCGGCAAGGAGAAGCCGGGCCTCGAGATCGTGGTGCGCGACGTGCAGAAGGAGCCGGCGGCGATGGAGCGGCTCAAGGAGCTCGCGCGCGAGACCGGCGCCGGCGTGCCCCGCGTCCCCGCGATCTACGTCGGCGGCCAGCTCATCATCGGCTACTCCCGGGAGGCGAGCACCGACAGGCTGATCCGCAGCGCGCTCGCCGGCGCACGGGTGAAGACGCCCGCCGGCGCGCATGGCAATACCTGCGCCGCCGAGGTCGAGTGCAAGCCGGGCGAGGACGACGCCGAGGCCGAGCCGGAGCAGTTCTCGGTCTCCCTGTTCGGCCGCACGATCACGCTCGACGACGTCGGGCTTCCCGCCTTCACGATCGCCATGGGCCTGCTCGACGGCTTCAACCCATGCTCGATGTGGGTGCTGCTGCTGATGATCTCGCTCCTGGCGCCGCTCAACGACCGCAAGCGAATGGTCGCCATTGCGGGCACCTTCGTGCTCGTCGAGGGCATCGCCTACTTCCTCTTCATGGCGGCGTGGCTGAACCTGTTCCTGCTCATCGGGCTCTCGCGCGCCTCGCAGCTCATCATCGCCGCCATCGCCATCGCCGCCGGCCTGATCAACGTCAAGGACTTCTTCGCCTTCGGTCGCGGCATCACGCTCGGCATCCCGGAGCGCGCGAAGCCGGGCATCTACCGACGCATGCGCGGGCTGCTGCACGCACCGACGATGACCGCCGCCATCGTCGGCGCTGCAGTGCTCGCGATCCTCGTCCAGATCGTCGAGTTCCTCTGCACCTCGGGCTTCCCGGCGCTCTTCACGCGCATTCTGACGCTGCGCCAGCTCGACACCTGGAGCTACTACGGCTACCTGCTGCTCTACAACCTCGCCTACATGCTCGACGACGTCATCGTGCTCACGATCGGTGTCGTCATGCTGAGCCGGCATCGGCTGCAGGAGAAGGAGGGGCGCGTGCTCAAGCTCGTCAGCGGTGTGGTGATGATCGGGCTCGGGCTGTACCTCGTCTTCGCGGCGTAGGACGCGAACGCAACCACGGAGCGGCGACCGGCTGGCGGGGGAGGGTCGGCGTCCGGCAAGCGGATCATCAACAAGCGACTCGTGGACGCAGCACGCAAGCATGCCGTCGTCGTGCGGCTGAAGGGCGTCGATCCCGTGCTCTTCGGTCGCGCGCAGGAGGAGATCGACGCGCTCGCAGCGGCGGGGATCGCGTACGAGGTCGTCCCGGGCGTCACCGCGGCCCCGCAGCGAGCGCGCAGCTCGGCGTGTCGCTGACGCGCCGCGGCGTGAGCCGAAACGTCGCGTTCGTCACGCCGCGCATCGGTTCCGTGGAGCAGGAGAGCGACCGGGCGTCGGCCGTACGCCACGCCGATTCGGCTGCGGTCTACATGGGCGCCGGCCGGGCGGGGCGGCGGCTTGCGGAAGGTCGAGCGGGTATCGAGCGGCGGCGCTCAGCGCGCGCGTGAAGCGCTGACGCGCGCGAAGATGGCTTCCATTCGCGCGAGCATGGTCTCGAAGCCGAACTGGGCGATACAGTGCGCGCGCGCCGCGGCGCCAAGTCGCGCGCGCAGCGCGGCGTCGTCTGCGAGCCGGGCGAGCGCCTGTGCGAGTGCGTCCACGTCCTTCGCGGGCACGACGAGCGCAGTCTCGCCGTCGCGCGCAACCTCGGAAATGGCGCCCGCTTCCGTGGTGACGCAGGCGAGCCCGGACATCATCGCCTGCACGAGGGCCTGCGGCACGCCTTCGTTGGCGTACGAGGGCAGCGCGAACACGTCGAAAGCGCGCAGCCAAGGGGCTACGTGACGCTGGTCGCCGACCAGATGGACGTGTTCCCCGAGGCGCGCGCCGAACACCTGGCGCTCCAGCCCTTCGCGCTGCGGGCCGGTTCCGACGATGATCAGCCGGGCGTTCGGCCGGGCGAGGCGCGCGAACGCGTCGACCAGATAACGATGTCCCTTCCAGCTGCGCAGGGTAGCGACGATGCCGATCAGGAGGCCGTCTTCCGGCAGGCCGAGCGTACGGCGCGCTTCGCCCGGATCGCCCGGGAAGAACAGCTCCGGGCGGATGCCGGTGGGGACGGACGTGACGTGGCTCGGAGCGATGCCGTTGTCGCGAATCAGCTGTTCGCGCAGCATCTCGCCTGTGGTGACGACGTGCGCGGCGGCCGTGCCGTAAAGCCAGCGGTTGCTCAAGGTCCGGGCGACGGGCGCCGAGATGTGGCGCGTCCGCACGAGGGCGGGCGGGCTCGCGAGCGTCGCGCACGCTAGCGACGTCAGCCAGCTGTCGGTGGAGCTGTGCGTGTTCACGACGTCGGGACGATGCGCGGAGAGCCAGCGCCGCAGCGCGATCAAGCCGGGGGCCCGCTTGCGGGCGAGCGGCAGGTCCGCGACTGCGAGGCCACGCGCCTCCGCCTCCTGATGGATGCGGTGGGTCGCCGGGGCGCCGATGACCAGCTCGTGTCCCCGCGCCTGCATGCCCTGAGCCTCTTCGAGGATGCGGATTTCCTGCCCGCCCCAGCCTTGCGAGCTCTCGGTATGGAGGATCTTCATGGGCGCAGGGTAGCCGCAGAGCGCACGCGATGGTCTCACCGTGACCGACGAGCGCGTGTTTCACGGTACGAAGGCCAGCTTGATCGCGAGATCGGTCTCAGGAATGCCCGCCAGGGTGGACTGCAGTGCCATTGCGGACGCCGCTCTTGGAACCCGGTCGGTTTCCCGGGCGAACGGTGCGAGCGGCGAGCGCTCGTGTGGGCGGAGTCCTCAACTGCAGCAATGAAACCCGTCGACTAGGCCCCGACGTTAACGCAAGGATAACGCGGCTAGATCAGACCTAGGGCAGACCTAGAGGTGACCTAGCCCCGACCTAGAACAGTTCGAGCCAGTTCGTCGCGATGATGTTCTGCCAGTTGGGTCGTGCGCACTCGCTTCGCGGGATCAGCGGCGGTCTGAAGAGTTTCGAGGGCAAGCTCGTGCACCTGGGGATTGAGGCGCAGGCGCGCTCGTCGTTGTCCTGCGCCAACAGCCATCGGCCGTGGCAGTCGATGAGCGGGTCTTCAGTTGTGCGGGCGCATCCGCGACGGTCTCCCTGGCACGAAGCGCTAGCTTCGCTGCACGAACAGCCTGGTGAGTGCGGGAGAATGACGCCACGCGAGTTGCCCTCCGCCCGTTCCCCATGCCCATCGTCCGTCTCGCCCAGGCCTCGCTCGCCTACGGCCATGTGCCGCTCCTCGACCGCGTCGATCTCGTCATCGAAGCGGGGCAGCGCATCGGGCTCATCGGCCGCAACGGCACCGGCAAGTCGAGCTTGCTGAAGGTCATCGCCGGCGATGCGGCGCCGGACGACGGCGAGGTGTGGCGCGCGCCGGGCCTGCGTATCGCGCGCGTCGGTCAGGAGCCCGAGTTCGCACCGGGACAGTCGGTCTACGCGGCCGTCGCCGACGGCCTCGGGCCGCTGACGCGGCTCCTCGTCGACTACCACGACGCCGCGCACGCGCTGACCGAGCGGCCGGATGACACCGTCGCGCTCGACCGCCTGCACGAGGCCCAGGCCGTGCTCGACGCAGCGGACGGCTGGACGGTGCAGCATCGCATCGATGCGACGCTGGCGCGATTCGATCTCGATCCCGAGCAGGTCGTCGACCGGCTCTCCGGAGGGACGCGCAAGCGCGTTGCGCTCGCCCGCGCGCTCGTGAGCGAGCCCGATCTGCTGCTTCTCGACGAGCCGACGAACCATCTCGACCTCGCCGCAATCGAGAGCCTGGAGGAACGCTTGGTGGCGTTCCCGGGCAGCCTGCTCTTCGTCACTCACGACCGCAGCTTCCTCGACCGAGTGGCGACCGACATCGTCGAGCTGGACCGAGGGCGGCTCACGACCTACGGTGCCGGGTTCGCCGCGTACCAGGCGCGCAAGGTGGAGGCGCTCGACGTCGAAGCGGAGCAGCAGAGGCGCTTCGACAAGCTGCTCGCGCAGGAGGAAGTCTGGATCCGCAAGGGCATCGAGGCGCGCCGCACGCGCAACGAGGGCCGCGTGCGACGGCTCGAACGCCTGCGCGTCGAGCGCGCCGCGCGCCGCGAGCGCCTCGGTCGGGTCGAGCTCGCCGCCTTCGCGGGCGACCGGTCCGGCAAGCTCGTCGCCGAGCTGGAGCACGTGACCAAGCGCTTCGGCGACCGCGTGGTGGTGAACGACTTCTCCTGCCGCCTGCAGCGGGGCGACAAGGTCGGCGTGATCGGGCCGAACGGCAGCGGCAAGACGACCCTGCTCCGGCTCATCCTCGGCGAGGAAACCCCCGACAGCGGCACGGTGCGCCGCGGCACGAAGCGCGCGGTCGCGTACTTCGACCAGCTGCGCGCGGCGCTGGACGAGGAGGCGACGCTTGCCGAAACGATCAGCCCGGGCGCCGAGTTCTTCGAGGTCGACGGCGTGCGCAAGCACGTCGTCGGCTACCTCGGTGAGTTCCTGTTCCCGCCGGAGCGGGTGCGTGCGCCCGTGAAGTCGCTCTCCGGCGGCGAGCGGAATCGCCTGCTGCTCGCACGCCTCTTCAGCCGCCCGGCGAACGTGCTCGTCCTCGACGAACCGACGAACGACCTCGACATCGAGACGCTCGAGCTGCTCGAGCAGCTCCTGCAGGACTACGGGGGCACGCTGCTGCTGGTGAGCCACGACCGCATGTTCCTCGACAACGTGGTGACGCAGACCATCGCGGCCGAGGGGGACGGGCGGTGGAAGGAGTACGTCGGCGGCTATGCAGACTGGCAGCGCGCGCGCCGGGCCGCGTCGGCGGTCGCGTCACCTGCCGCACGGCCCACTGCGGAGGCGCCGAAAGCGGCGGCAGTACGCGCCGAACCCGGCGCGGCGTCGAAGACGAAGCTGAGCTACAAGGAGAGCCGCGATCTCGCCGAGCTGCCCGACCGGATCGAGGCGATGGAGCGTGAGCAGCGCGAGATCACCGCGAAGCTCGGGGATCCCGACCTGTATCGCGACGACGCCGGCGCGGTGAAGGTGCTGCAGGCGCGATTCACGGCGATCGAGACCGAGCTCGAAGCGGCGTTCGCACGTTGGGAAGCACTGGAAGCGAAGCGCGCCGCGGGCTGACCACGCGTTTCGCGCGGGCCGGCGAACGCTGTGCAGAGCGTTTCCTGCGAAGCGGTTACTATCCGCGCGCGAGAGCGCCGCGATGCGAAACTGGAGCGCCGACATTACCCGCAACGTCCTGGCCGTCCTCACCATGGGACTGTTGATCGGCGCGTCGTTCTGGGTCCTCCGGCCGTTCCTGCCGGCGATCATCTGGGCGACGATGATCGTCGTCGCGACATGGCCGGCGATGATCGCACTGCAGCGCCGGCTCTGGAACCGCCGCGCGCTCGCAGTAACGGTGATGACGCTCGCGCTGCTGCTCGCCTTCGTGGTGCCGTTCTCGCTCGCCATCGGCACCATCGTCGACAACATCGACCGGATCGTCGACTTCGGGCGCAAGGCGTTCGAGTTCCGGCTGCCGGGGGCGCCGGACTGGGTGCGTGACCTGCCGGTCTTCGGCACGAGCGTTGCCGACGCCTGGGACCGCATCGCCGGCGAGCGTCTCGCCGAGTTCGGCAACCACCTGAAGCCGTACGCGGGCACGTTCGCGACCTGGTTCGTCGCCGAGGTCGGCGGCGTCGGCGCGCTGGTCGTGCAGTTCCTGCTCACCGTGCTGGTGGCGGCGGTGCTCTACGCGTACGGCGAGGGCGCCGCCGGCAAGGCGCTCGCCTTCGGCCGGCGCCTCGGGGGCGCGCGCGGCGAGGAGGCGATGGTGCTTGCCGGCAAGGCGATCCGCAGCGTGGCGCTCGGCGTGGTGGGCACCGCGCTGATCCAGTCGGTGCTCGGCGGCCTCGGCTTCGCCGCCGCCGGCGTTCCCTATGCCGGCGTTCTGACCGCGGTGATGTTCATGCTCGCGCTCGCGCAAATCGGCGCGGTGCCGGTCCTGCTCGGGGGCATCGCCTGGCTCTATTACCAGGGCGAGCTCGGCTGGATGGCAGCGTTGATCGGGTGGACGATGGTCGTCGGTACCATGGACAACTTCGTCCGGCCGCTCCTCATCAAGCGCGGCGTCGACCTGCCGCTGCTGCTCATCCTGGTGGGCGTGATCGGCGGTCTGGTGGCGTTCGGCCTGGTCGGCATCTTCGTCGGGCCGGTGGTCCTCGCCGTGACCTACACGCTGCTCGACCATTGGATCGCCGAGGAGGCGCAGCAGCCCGCGGCCCTCGAGCACCCTGGCCATCAGGCCTAGACCGTCCGGATCATCCGCGCGCGCGACCCGGTCGTATGTTGCTTCGACGAGCTGCGTGCGGATAGCCGCCTCCCGCGCCGAGCGCGTGCGCGTCGAAGTTATGACATTGGCGTGCGAGTGGAACAACATTTGACGCAGGAGCGCGGTACAGGGCGTGTCGTGTCGGCCCTACAATTCATCGCGCCTGCAGCGAGGGCGTTCACGTAAGAGGTGCTAGCACCATGTTCGCGGATCTCGAGCGCAAGTCCTTCGAGCTTGGCCAGCGGATGGCCGAGAAAGGCTTCGGCTATGGCGACAACCCGTACAACAGCGTCCAGCCGCGTCTTGCCACGAAGTGGGACCAGGGGTACGCCGCGGCGTGCGCGATGCAATCGCTGGCGGAGAACCTGAACGCAATGGCGCCGGTCGCCACGCAGCCGGTCGAGTCGCAACCGACCGCCGCGGAGGTTCAGCGCGCCGCGCTGCGGCTGGTCAACGCCGGCTGAGGCCGGCACCTTCGCCGGCCCATCGGCGGCGCACTGCGAAATCGCGATCCCGACGGCGGCTGCTGCCGTTCTGAATCGGGACGACGCGGTCCTCTCAGAGCGCCCTCAGCCGAGCTCGAACGCCGCAACCACCGGCGCATGGTCGGAGGGGCGCTCGAGTCGCCGCGGCCCGAGATCGATCCAGCAGCCGCGGCACCGCGCCGCCAGCGCGGGCGAAACCAGGATGTGGTCGATGCGCAGGCCCATGTCCTTCTGGAAGGCGTTCAGCCGGTAGTCCCACCACGTGAACGACCGCTCCTTCTGCGGGAAGAGGCGGAAGGCGTCCTGTAGCCCCAAGCCGAGCAGCCGCCTGAACGCCGCGCGCTCCGGCTCGCTGAAGAGCACCTGACCCGCCCAGCGCTTGGGGTTGTGCACGTCGATCTCCTCGGGTGCGATGTTGTAGTCGCCGAGCACCGTGAGTTTCTCGTGCGCACCGAGCTCCTCGCCGAGCCAGCGCGCGAACTCGGCGAGCCACTGCAGCTTGTACTCGTACTTGTTGGTGCCGACCGCCTGCCCGTTCGGCACGTAGGCGCACACCACGCGCACGCCGCGCACCGTGGCGGCAAGGACGCGCCTGTGGTCGTCCGCGTACCCGCCGATGCCCGGCTGCACGTCCTCGAGCCCGAGTCGCGAAAGGATCGCGACACCATTGTAGGTCTTCTGCCCGTGGAAGCAGGCCGCATAGCCGGCTTTCTCGATCTCGGCGCGGGGAAAGCTCGCGTCCTCGAGCTTGGTCTCCTGCAGGCAGACGACGTCCGGCTTCGCGGTGGCGAGCCAGTCGACGAGGTGCGGCAGACGCACCTTCAGGGAGTTCACGTTCCAGGTGGCGAGCTTCATGACGCGTTCGGTCGATCCATTGCGGGTCGGAGCGGGGGTCGCTGCAGGCGTCGTATCATGCCGAGTCGCGGGTCGCCACGCGACCATTCGTGGCGCGACGCGCCCGCCCGGCCCAAGCCCGGCAGCCCGGGCACCTCGATTCCGTGCCGCGGACGTTGCCCCTGATCGCCCTTTCGCAAGCCGCTTCCCGCTCGACGCATCGCGCGAGTGCGATGCGCTGGATCGCGGCGTTCGTCGCGATCGGCGCTCTCGCGGCGTTCGTCGTGTTCGCGTCGCTCAAGGTGCAGGCGAAGGGCGTCTGCTGCGCAGACGACGCGTTCATCGCGCACGTCGCGAAGAATCTCGCGCTGGGCGAAGGCTACATCTCGACCCTTCGCGACGACACGCCCACCTACACGCGACGGGCGTTCGACCCGATGATCTCGACCGGGCCGACACTGGTGCTGCCGGCCGCCGCGCTCACGGCGGTCTTTGGCAACGCGAGCTGGGTGCCGGGCGCGACCGTCGTGCTCGTGACCTTGGCGCTTCTGCTGGCGGTGCGTTTCGCGCTCGGCACGGCGGTGGACCCGGTGCGCCTCGACTTGGCGGTGCCGGTGTTCCTTGCGCTCTGCCTCGCGTTCACCGCCTTCCATCTCGAGCACTGGTACGCGCTGCTCGGAGAGGTTCCCGCGGCGCTGCTCGCTATTCTCGCGTGCCTCCTGCCCGCGACGCGCGGCCTGCACTGGCGCACCGGCGCATGGAGCGGCGTACTGCTCGGTCTCGCGTTCCTCGCCAAGACGCTGGCAGCCTTGTACGTGGTGGCGTTCGTCGTCGTAGTCGCGGCGGCATGCTCTCCTTTCGCGCCCGGCGCCCGCGGTCGGAGCTTGCGCGCGTTCCTCGCCGCAGTCGCGGCCAGCTTCGCGCTGCCGGTCCTCGCGTTCGAGTCGTGGAAACTGGTCGCGCTCGGCGCGCACGACTATGTGCGGACCTGGGCCCGCTTCCTCGGCGTCGCGAGCCCGCTCGCCGCGAGCGGCGCAGCGCACGGCGTTGCGAGCCGCATTGCCGACGGATCGGCGGCCTTCTACGCGCGCTTCGGCATCTCCCTCCTCGAGCTCAATGCGGTCAACTGGGCCGCGGTGCTCATCGCGCGGCGGTGCGCCCGGCCGCTCGCGCTCTTCCTCGCCGCGCTCGCGGCAGGCGTGACGCTGCAGACGGCGTGGTGGCTGCTCTCCTCGAACGGCTGGCCGCGGTACATGGTGATCGGGCTGGTCGTGAGCGCCTTTCTCGCCACGGCGCCGCTCTTCTGCCTGCCGCGACCGCGCCACGCGGCGATCTATCTCTCGATCCTCGCGATCTGGTGCATCGGACTCTGGCCGCGCACGGTGGCACAGGTCAACGATCTCGACGCGACCTCGAGGGCCGGCCTCGACCGGACCGTCGCACTCCTGCAGAACCGGCCCGAAGCGAGACCGTACGTCGGCCAGTGGTGGGCGACGGTGGCCGATCTCGAGTACCGGCTGCCGGGATCGCTGCACTTCCGTGCCTATCAGGCGGTGACGGCGGACGACTGGCAGCGCGGCTTCCTCGTCGTCGTGAACGAGACCTTCGTTCTCCAGGACGACGATGCGTTCCGGCAGCTGCTTGCGCGCTGCGGCGCGCCCGTACACGACGCGCCGCCCTACCGCGTCTACCGCTGCGGCGGCGAAAGCTGATGCCGCCGACAGGGTGGCGAATCCGGGCGGCCTGCGTCGCAGACCCGATCGCGACCGGCGTCCGTCATGGCGGAAGAGACCCGCAGCGTCACGGTGTCCGCGCGATGCACTCCGCGTCCGGGACAGAGGCGCGAAAGGTGGCGGGCACCCCCCGACGCGGCTCGTCGGCGTGCGCAGCGCAGCGCGAGCGCGCGAGAGAACGCGCCTCGCTGCGTTTTCCTGAGCTCGGGGTGCGCAAGGGGGCTGCCCCCTCGCGGCGCGGACGACTTGCTAGACTCCCGCCATCCAGGACATGGAGTCCGCCATGAACGCCGGCGGCGTGAGCGAACCCCTCGGCGCGGCGAGGCCGACGCGTAGTGCGCGCGATGACGTTCGCGTGGTCGAGGTGAATGTGCTGCAGGTAAGGCGGATCGAGGTCTCGATCGTCGTGCCTGTCTACCGGAGCGCGCGCATCCTGCCGCACCTCGTCACGCGGGTGCACGAGCTGATGCGGGCGAACGGGCTCGGCGAGCGCTTCGAGCTGATCCTCGTGAGCGATGCGAGCCCCGACGACAGCTGGGAAGTCATCCGCTCGCTCGCTCCGGGCCGCCCCTTCCTGCGCGGCATCTGCCTGCGCAAGAACGCCGGCCAGCACAACGCGACAATGGCCGGGTTGCGGGCCGCGCAGGGTGACGTGGTTGTCATCATGGACGACGACCTGCAGCATCCGCCGGAAGCGATTCCGGCGCTCGTTGCCGCTGTCAAGGGCGGCCGCGACGTCTGCTACGCGCGCTACGCCGAGCGGCGGCACGAGGCGTGGAAGCGCGCCGGCAGCTGGTTCAACGACCGCGTCGCGACGCTGCTGCTCGGCAAGCCTGCGGACCTGTACCTCTCGTCGTTCAAAGCGATGCGCCGCGAGGTGGTGCAGGCGATCATCGGCTACGACGGGCCCTACGCCTACGTCGACGGGCTGCTCCTCGACGTGACGCGCAACATCGGCGTGGTCGACGTCGCGCACCAGGCGCGGCTCGAGGGCGCCGGGAACTACAACCTGCGCCGCTCGGTCTCGCTCTGGCTGAAGATGGCGACGAGCTTCTCGGTGCTGCCGCTGCGCGTGGTCTCGATCGCAGGCGCACTCGTCGCGGCGGCAAGCGCGCTCTTCATCGTCGCGGTCATCATCGAGAAGCTCATGCATCCGGAGCTTCCCGCGGGGTGGGCATCCCTTGCCGCGCTGGTGCTCTTCATGGGCGGGGTGCAGATGCTGTCGCTCGGCATCATCGGCGAGTACGTCGGCCGGGGATATCTCAAGCTGAACGGCAAGCCGCAATACGTCGTCGCGGGGACGGTCGAGGGTTCGGGCGAGCAGCGTTGAGTCACACGCACGTGCGGCGCGCACGCTGCTGCTCCGCTCACCTCGGGGATCCTCGGCTGCCGGCGCGGCTTCTCGCGGCGCCTCGAGCGCGGCGCAACGGTGACGCCGCCTCATGAACTTGCCTTCGTCCCTGCCGTGTCGAGACTGAAGCAAGAGATCGGCCTCGCCGGGAAGTACGGGCTCGCAGGCGTCGCGAACACGATCGTCGGCCTGAGCGTCATCCTCGCGCTCACCGCTGCCGGCATGGCCCCGATGCTCGCCAACGCCATCGGCTTCGCGGTGGGCCTCCTGCTCGCGTTCACGCTCTCGCGTCGGTTCGTGTTCCGGAGCGACGGACACGTGCGCACCGAGGTGGCCCGTTTCCTCTTCTTCTTCGCGATCAGCTACGTCATCAACCTGGCGGTGCTGAATCTCGCCATCGGCGTCCTGGGGATGCAGAAGCTCCTCGCGCAGGTCGTCGCCAACGCGAGCTACACCGTGTCCATGTTCCTCTTCTCGCGCTTGTTCGTGTTCCGCCCGCGACGCGGTTAGTCCGAAGTTCCTCGATCGCGAGATCGACAGCCGGCCTGTAATGGGCCGTGAGTCAAGGAGATAGAGCGATACGGGCAGTTCCATCGGGTGCAATATGTAG
>Ga0209254_10005051_pt1 | contig 12116 bp, 9 predicted proteins | sample FrelakmetDIP11DI_FD_187148 | JGI IMG/M metagenome (GOLD analysis project Ga0209254, IMG submission 187148) | Freshwater lake sediment microbial communities from the University of Notre Dame, USA, for methane emissions studies - DIP11 DI (SPAdes)... | ecosystem: Environmental > Aquatic >...
CAGAGCGCTAATAATCGCCGGACTGGCAATCGACCGAACCGGATCATCCTTACCCCACAGGTTCAACACACGCGTGTTTAGCCCAGCGAGATCAGCTGTCAGGTCGTAGCTCTCATTCGCTGCCCAGGTCAGGTCATTGACTTGTGTTGTCCGCTCGTCGATCTGTGGTGCCCGGCTTGAATCATCCGCTGAGAACCAGAAGTTGGGATCTGAGAAATAAGCCGGTAGGATGTTTTTCTCTGCTTCAATGCTGCCCGGTTCCGGGTGATAGGGAATGATCCCTGATTGCACCAATTCCATCACGCGCTGATAGATGGCATCCTGGCAATTCCTAATCTTACCCCAGGCGGGTGGTCCACTACCCATCAGAATCATCGAACGCACATGATTGGGATAGAGGGTGGCGTAACGCTGGGCTACGATTCCACCCCAGGAATGCCCGAAGATGTAAACCTTCTCGACCTCGACGGTCTGACGTACAGCTTCCAGGTCCTCAGCGTACTTTACCAGTGTGTAATTACCAGGCTCCGCCGTCGGGCTAGAGGATCGACCAACTCCGCGCTGGTCATAGGTCACCACAGCCAAGTCAGGACCGGCTAGTTTTTCAAGGTTCAGCAAATAATCACTGGTCATGCCTGGACCACCATGGATGGCAATGAGCACATTTCCAGAGGATGGATCACCCGCCACCCGGACATATAACCTGATATCCTCGTTAGTTGCTGTCGTCTCCCGTATCATCGGAGGTGGAGCTGATCGTTGCTGCGTACATGCCACGGTCATTAGTAAAATGAGGCATATTATTTGGATGAGTTTATAGCATCGCATGGGAATATCTCCTTTCCACTGCAGTTCTCGTTCACTTCAGCTGGTATTTGTTAGAGATAGGATAATCTACCCTGCCTTTAATCGCACGAGTCTTAAGCGGGGTCCTTAGGTTGCTGAGGGCGCATTTGTGACCTGTCCGTAGAATCCCCAATCCCCCTCCACAGTACCCTGCCGTCATCCTCTTTAGATATATTCTGGAATTAAAAGAAAGCGGGGATGTCAGCTCCGCAGGCTGTGCTGACAACCCCGTTACAACCCTTATCTGTTTACACCTACCTATTCGCGCCGGACAATCCCTTCTTGCCAGGCATAGGCTGCCGCCTGGGTGCGGTCGACCAGGTGTAATTTGCTCAGGATATTGCTCACGTGTCCCTTAACTGTCCCCACGCTGATGACCAGTTCCTCAGCGATCTTGTCATTCGAATAGCCTTTGGCGATCAGCTTGAGCACCTCCATCTCACGTTCCGTCAGCATCATGAAGGGGGTTGACTCTTCAGGGTCCAGGCTGCGGAATGTCTTGATCACGCGCATGGCGATCTTCGGGTGTAGGGTGGCTTCCCCTCGGGCGGCACGCCGGATCGCTTCTAGCAGATCTGCAGCTTTCACGTCTTTGAGCAGAAAGGAGATCGCGCCGGCTTGCAAGGCGGGAAAGATATATTCGTCTTGATGAAAGGAGGTCAGGATAATGATCTGGGTACGCGGGCTGACGTTCTTAACCCTGCGCGTGGCTTCCACGCCGTCCATTCCAGGCATGACCAGGTCCATTAATACCACATCGGGGATGAATTCCTGGGCTAACTTCACCGCCTCTTCACCCGTACCTGCTTGTGCAACCACAGATATATCAGGTTGGGCCTCCAGGTAGCTGCAGGCACCCCGTCGAACCATTTCATGGTCATCGACGATCATAACAGTGATAGCATCCGGTGAAGTCGTCATAACGCCTCCTCATTCAACTACGCGTGGTAATGTAACCACGATTTGTGTACCTTGTTCCGCAGAGCTTTCAATAACAAAGCTCCCGCCCAAAACTTCGGCGCGTTCTCTCATCGAATAAAGACCTAAACCGCCATGTTGAACATTCTTATCAAAACCATGACCATCATCCTTGATGACCATTTTAATCACATCTGCCCCATATTCCAGGGATATGCTTGCATGATGGGCAGAACTATGCCGGGCGGTGTTCGCCAGGGCTTCTTGGGCAATACGGAACAAGGCCTCCTTGAGCTCTAACGACAATTCGTCTTCCCCATCAATAAATAGATCCAACCCGATCCCATTTCTATGTGACCAATCGGCAGCATAATCTTTTAAAGTTTCTGAAAAATCCTGCCCATCTACTGACTGGGGCCTCAGCTCATGGACCAAATTCGTCAGCTCATTTTTAACCGCATCAAGTAGGGCATCAGCTTCCACCAGATGATTTTTTGCAGTTTGTGGATCGCGGTCGTACAACGTGAGGGCTGTTCCCAGTTGGAAGGAGGCCGCCAGAGCCTGCTGCTTGGCACTGTCATGCAGGTCACGTGCCAAACGGTTACGTTCTTCAGAGACGGCCATATCCTGACGCCTGTGAAGCAGCTCCTGCAGTTGTTTGGCCATGTTGTTCAAACGCTGGGCTAATTCTGAAATTTCATCGCCAATCTTATCATCAATGAACTTTGAAAAATCACCTTCACTCCATGCATCAATCGTCGTGGATATTCGCTTGAAGCGCGTGGATAATCCGTGTGCGAAAAAGGCTCCAAATATGGCTCCCATGATACCGATGCTAAAAAGAAATATCAATAGGCTTCTTCCAGTGATATTTAATATCTGGTTGGGAACATCTGTTTGTGTCGGAAGTGCATCGAGGAGTAAAACGACAACTCCCACAACCTGGGCACTACTACTGTTGGGGTTATTAATAATCGGGAGGGCCATCAAAAATCTCTCATTTGGCTCAGCAATATTATACAAGCGACTTAAATCTTTTTCACCCGCCAACGCGGCCTGATAGGGTGCTTCTAATCCTTGTACCAGGTTGGGGTCGAATGGCTGCCCGACAGCAAATATTGTGGGATATTCATATTTTGTCTTTCCTAACAATATTCCATCTTTCCCAATAATATAAGCACGCCAATCCGCCATGGTTTTTATTGTGAACTGTATAGATCCAACACGAAAAAGGTCAAAACTGGTAATTTGTGCGTTAGATTTTTTTAAGAGCATATCAATTAATTCTGTATCTACAGGTGATTGCGAAAGGACATGACTCCACAACGGGTTCGAGTCTTTTTGAATGATTTCCATGAGTAATTCAGGAGTTACGATATTATTGGGTACATAAATGCGGGGTAAAATAAACCCTGCCAAGACCAGCAACACCACTAGAAATGCACTCACGGTCACGATAGTGTAGTTGAGGGTCAATTTCCAGCGCAGTTTACGAAAGATGTTCATATTTTTATCCACTCGTGTTATTGACAAGATATCGAAGGCATCTCAATATCGGTATTTATTCAATCAAACACATCCTACCCATAATCCATGAGTTCCTACACACACTAGAACTGTACCATTAGCATAGCACAATTTGGAAACCAGGAAACCCATCTTGCGTAGGGTTTTTTGCCTTACTATGGACAGGTATTCATTAAATAGCACTTCGAACGCCTGATTCATCTGCGGACGATGAGTGTTCTTTCCACAATCTGAGGAAGATTATTAAATCCGAGCTCAAATCCACGTCGTTCTATTAGTCCGTTTCTTAAGTAATCGATGAAGCGATTTACACCTGGGACAAAAATATAACCTGGAAAATTATTAGAGAGGTCTACCGAAGAGAATATTTGAAGTGTATACTTGTCAGATAGAACCAGATGATCGACCAAAACACCCTGGAGGGATGATGAAAGATGATCTTGATATCACCATCGGTTCGCTGGCCCCCGAATTCAGCCTCCCTACCAGCACCGGGACCCAGATTGCACTGGCTGATTTCCGCTCCAAGAATAACGTTTACTTGTTCTTTGTGCGCGAATTTAATTGAATGCAATGTCGGAGCCATTCCGCCCAGTTGGGGCGGTTGTACAAAGATTTTCAGACTGCAAATTGCGAAATCCTCGTGATCCTGGGTGAACCAGTCGAAAAAGCCAGACGCTATGCTGAGACCCTGCATTTACCATTCCCAGTCCTGGCAGACCCTGATCGTAGCGTATATCACCGATATGGCCTGGAGAAAGCAATGATTTTCATCCAGCGCACCGCCTCTGTGGTCATTGATCAAAGCGGGACGATCCGCTATTTGAAAACCACCACCAGCCCTATGGTCTGGCTGCAGGAAAGCCAGGAATTGCTGAATTTCGTCAAATCTATGGCGAATGCTGGCTGATTTGATTTCTCTCGTATAGGGTTTGACCGCATCCGCCCTTGCATGCCAAGAACCCTTTCCTCAATATACCGGTCGGCGTAGGCTGACCTTGTGTTTTTCACAGGAGCGGTTTCAACCGCTCCTCTCCGCCACGTTCTTCTCAGAGTTGGCGCGCAAATTTATTCTCTCCTGAGCATCACCGTATACTAGATCAGTAATTAATTTAAGCGCATTCGCTGGGTTGATTTGAATCCTTAGCGATGGTTGTATGAAAATAATTCCCCAGAGAGTAAATATATGCGACGATAATTTAATGCGTAACTTTTAGAATGTGGTATAATAAAATGAACGATTGAATTATTGTTCAATCGTTGACATAAAGGGAAATCATGGAACATTCATATCTTGATGAACACACAGCTGCCCATATCGCTGAGCTCTTCCGCTCCTTCAGCGACACAAGTCGCGTGCGCATTCTTTCTGCCATCATCGGTCAGGAACTGAATACTTCCAAACTGGCAGAATTGTTCGGATTAACCGAATCAGCGGTCTCCCATCATTTAAGAAGCCTGCGTCAGCAACGCCTGGTGGATTCGCGCCGCGTGGGAAAGGAAGTGTTCTACCAGGTCATTGATGAGCACATAATTTCGTTATTTCAGCAGGGTGTCAAACACATACAGGATGAGTAAGCTACAGCGGGTTTTGCCACGGCTGAATACTTTGTTATTACTTGGTTTATGCTTTTGCAGTTTCCTGCTGCATAATTACTTAAACGATCTTGGTTTTTCTTCAGAGCAAACTGCATCACATTCCATTTCTGAATCCAGAGTAGCGCCGATCCATATAGATTATGATAATCACGAAGATGACCTTGCTTCACCAGACGAGATCATTCCTCACGTGCAGGCAGATTTAGCTTCTTTACTCCGGGTTTCCAGACTATCCCGCCTATCGCATATACCAAATCCATTAATCCCCCCTCCTAAAACCATATAACCCAGCTTGTTATGGATAATTGCCCATCAATCTATCAATGGGCAATGACCAGAGTATCTTGCGCGTTAAGCTGATCTGCAAGATATCCCCCTAAGGGAATCATTTTAATCGTGATTTTTGGTTATGAAATGGTAGATACAGTGATCTCTGCAATACCGATGATCCATAACTTGTCTTAGGAGCACTGGTTTGAGATCACCGCCGGATGCACAGAACAGAAATACTGAGGCGCAATTCTAATAACAAAATCATGTTTTTATATTTGGATGTGTAAATGAATGCATTACATGAAGAAACAATCATTCAAGGTTTGACTGAACAGGAGGCACTGGAACGTTTGGCAGTGGATGGCTATAATGAGCTACCATCTGCCAAAAAGCGTACTTTCCTGCACATATTGTGGGAAGTGCTTCGCGAGCCGATGTTCCTGATGTTGATCGTGTGTGGTGGGTTGTACTTTGCCTTGGGCGATCCCAAAGAAGCCATGATGCTGATGGGTTTTGTGGTTGTGATTATTAGTATCACGTTTTTCCAGGAGCAGAAAACTGAACGGGCATTGGAGGCCTTGCGTGATCTTTCCAGCCCACGCGCCCTGGTCATCCGGGATGGCAAACAGCAGCGAATCGCCGGACGCGAGGTGGTGAACGATGATATTGTCCTGCTCTCGGAAGGTGATCGCGTACCCGCGGACGCACGCCTACTTACAGCCACCAACCTGAGCGTCGACGAATCACTGCTCACGGGTGAATCTGTCCCGGTAGGCAAGATCTCCTGGCACGCTGGCACTTATTCAGAACAAGAGCCAGTTCGTCCTGGCGGCGACGACCTACCATTCATCTACTCCGGCACTTTGCTAGTCAAAGGGCAGGGTGTAGCCTGCGTAGTTGCCACCGGGGCCCGTACGGAGATCGGTAAGATCGGCAAGGCATTGCAAATCCTGGAGCCTGAAGATACCAATCTGCAGCGCCAAACAGGCAAAATTGTTCGCACATTTGCCCTGATCGGGATCGCTTTGTGCGCCTTGATCGTGATTATCTATGGACTGACCCACTCTAATTGGCTGGAGGGTTTCCTGGCCGGCATCACCCTGGCAATGGCCATGCTACCGGAAGAGTTCCCCGTGGTGCTGACCATTTTCCTGGCTCTGGGTGCCTGGCGCATTTCCTTACACAAGGTTCTCACCCGGCGCGTTCACGCTGTGGAAATGTTGGGCTCAGCCACGGTCTTATGTGTCGACAAGACTGGCACCCTCACCCTCAACCATATGACTGCTACAAAAATCGCAGTCGATGGCCATGTTTACGATGTGGAAAACATCCCCGCCTCACTGCCTGAGCATCTGCATGAGGTGGTGGAATTCAGTATCCTGGCAAGTCCGGCCGATCCCTTCGACCCGATGGAAAAGGCTATGAAAGAGCTGGGTGGGCGGACTTTATCCGGCACAGAGCACATCCATAAAGATTGGATCCTGCTGCGCGAATATCCCCTCTCACCGGAATTGCTGGCTATGACTCGCGTCTGGCAGTCACCCGATGGGCAGGAATTCATCATCGCCGCCAAAGGCGCGCCGGAAGCCATTGCTGACCTGTGTCATTTCAACGAAGAGCAGCACCAGTCCCTGGTCAAGCAGATCGACCTTATGGCCAACCACGGCTTGCGTGTGATCGCTGTCGCCCAGTCGTCCTTCCGTAAGGATGAACTACCCGAAAACCAACACGATTTCGCCTTCGAATATCTTGGATTGATCGGCTTGGCTGATCCAGTCCGCCCGGGTGTCCCGGAGGCAGTGCAAGACTGTTACACCGCAGGCATTCGGGTGATCATGATCACCGGTGATTATCCGGGTACAGCCCGTAATATCGCCTCGAAAATCGGTTTACAGCCTGCCGACCAGATTATCACCGGTTCCGAGCTTGACGCGATGAGCGATGAAACGCTCCAAGAGCGCATCCGCACCACCTGTATCTTTGCCCGCGCCGTGCCAGAGCAGAAGTTACGCCTCGTCCAAGCCTTAAAAGCTAATGGTGAGGTGGTTGCCATGACCGGCGATGGCGTGAACGATGCCCCGGCCCTCAAAGCGGCTCACATCGGTATCGCCATGGGCGGACGCGGCACTGATGTGGCACGCGAAGCTGCTGCATTGGTGCTGTTGGACGACAACTTCGCCTCGATCGTCGCAGCAGTGCGTATGGGTCGCCGCATATTCGATAACCTGAAGAAAGCCATGGCATTTATCTTCGCGGTCCATATCCCCATCGCCGGCATGTCGCTGCTTCCTGTTCTATTCGATTGGCCATTGGCACTGCTGCCTGTGCATATCCTTTTCCTTGAGCTGATTATTGACCCTGCCTGTACAGTGGTCTTTGAGATGGAAGAAGATGAGCCAGGCATCATGGATCGCCCACCCCGAAAATTAAATTCCCCGCTATTCGGTCGTTCGATGGTGCTTTCCGGGCTGATCCAGGGATTGGGCATTCTGGCAGTTGTGGCAGGGGTCTACACCTTCGCTCTCAGTCAGAAACTTCCTGAAGGGGAAGCGCGCATGTTTGCCTTTGTCTCCCTGGTCATCGGAAATCTCAGCCTGATTTTTGCCAATCGCTCACACTCTCTGTCCATTCTCCAATCGGTCCGTGTGCCCAATAAAGCCCTATGGTGGGTCAGCGGTGGTGCGTTATTCTTCCTGGCCATCGTGTTGAGCTTTCCCGTTTTGCGCGAAATGTTCCAATTCTCACCGTTGCATCTTAGAGAATTAGTGCTGCTGGCGATTTGTGCCGTGTGCAGCGTTCTTCTCGTTGAGGTCATTAAAATCAAACCCATCAAACGGTTTATCTTTATGGACAAAGCGGAATAAAGGCTATCTGTTAATTGTTCGTCAAATTGAATAGATCAAATCTATGTTCAGGAAGTATTCCTACTGGACTGTCCTGGGTTGGTCATTCGGAGGGTATAACCCCGTTTCCCTTAAACCCCTTGTGGAAATAGAACATTTGTGCTATAATGTATCTATGAAATTTATATCTCCTACCAGTCCTACCTCTTTTCGATCCACTCCTTTAACAGCATAGTATTCGTTTCGATTCGTTTTTTTGAGGAACCAATATTTCTATCCTGATGATTGCCTTGATAAACCCATACTCGTTGGTTACTATATCGGAGAGGGCACACCGTTTAGCACTTATCTGCATATGGAATAAATAATTGAATGCAATTGTTAATTTTGAAACAATTAACCCGCTCAGCGGGCTTTGGCAAGCGCAGTGACTGCACCGAGAATCACGAGGTGCAACAAGCGGCTTTTGTGCGTTTCAGAGCCGTGGAATAAAATCCACGGCGGCAATCGCAGTCGGTCTTGTTGTTTGGAGGATGAATTGAATGCAATTGAATTTAAGAAGCAAATTTTGCGACGCAGTATCGCGACCATTTTTTGAGGAGCGATAACAAGGTGCATAATTTACGTCCGTGGGCAGACGTTCTTTGTCTTTAGAAGCCTCGCGAACGATCTATGTGAGCGATGCACGAACGAATTTTTGAGCGAGAAAGGGATGATAGTCAATCCCTACAGGTGTTAATAGTCCACGTAGGTGGACTTTGTGCTCTTCGCAGGTGCGACCTCGGTCGCAGGTTATTGAAATAAAATTAATTGAATGCATTTGTTTTCAAGCGCTGTTTTTGCCCGTAGCAACGCGAATGCACTTTGTGAGCGTTGTATATTTACCATAATTAAAAATAGAAATACTTAAGGGAAATAATAATTGAATGGTATTGAATTCTTCGAAACAATTCAACCTCAGATATTAGGATACTTTAAAGCTCTGCTCTTACCTCCTATTTCATGATTCACTACCATCTTTCCTTCTTCATAATCATTTCCCGCATCCCATATTCTTATCTCTTCGCTATGCCTCCCTCCCATTCTCATTTAAAATAATAGCGTAGCAAATTGCCTGTTACTTTTTCGGTAGGTGCAACGACATATGATTACAATCACAGCGCAACGGTTCATATGCAGGATTCGTATGCTCAATCACACCACACTATCTCAGATCTTGACCCTATTTAGCTCACCTCCAAACGGCAAAGCTGCCGGCAGCCCCACCGCAGATGATGTTGAGTTAGCCAGACGTGCCGCGCACAACCCCGATGCCTTCACCGAGCTCTACCATCGATACCTGCCAGGCATCTATCGTTATCACCTGGCGCGTACGGGTCATGTTCAGGAAGCCGAAGACTTGACCGCCCAGACCTTCCTCACCGCCCTCGAATCCATTTCCAGCTTCCGTGGGCAGGGCAGCTTCTCTTCCTGGTTGTTTGGCATTGCCAGTCACAAGCTGGCAGACCTCTACCGCCGCAGTCGGATTGAGCTACCCCTCGAAGAAGCCGAGAACCTTCACAGCACGGTACCTCTGCCAGAGGAAGCTGCCATGCAGCACCTGGAGTTAGCCCGGGTTGCCCGTGTTCTACGCCTGATCAGCCCCGAGCGGGCTGAAGCACTGGTGCTCTGCCTGTTTGGTGGATTGAGCCTGGCTGAGGCAGCTCACACAGTGGGTAAGAGCAAAGCCGCAGTGAAGATGCTCGTCCACCGCGGCTTATGCGACCTGCAAGAACGCTTGGCCATTCCCCAGGAGGTGCCATGATGGATCAAAAACAAAACCATCCTACTGCTGAAGAGCTGGCTGATCTCACCGCATACCTGACCGATCGGGAGCAAAAGACTCAACCTGCTTCCGCTGAGCCTGGTTTCCCCAGCGGTCTGGCTGGTGAGCTTCTCCGGCTGGCTGATGACACTCTTCCCGATCCTGCTTTTGCTGCCCGGTTGGAGCTGCAGCTCCGCCAGGCGGCGGTGGCAGGTGCAAAAGTGTCCCGCCTGGGTTGGCCGTCTGCGCTGTGGCAATCATTCAACCATCCGGAAAGGAAAAATACCATGAAACGTCTCGTTGCATTTGCCCTAATTGGAATCCTCCTGTTTGCCATTGCGTGGATCTCCATCCCATCCATCTTCCCTTCGCCCACCCAAACCCAAATGGTGCTCGCCACTCCGCCGGCCAATACACCCATACCTACACCCTTATCAGCTCTCACTCCTACCGTTGTACCACCTACCTCCCAGTCTCCGGTGGCGATTAACTTCACCCCCCAACCCATCCCCGCCCAACCGCCTACATTGCCATCACTGGTGGATGCCCTTGGGACGGGCTATGGTGGTTCCGGTGCAGGTAACCTGCCTCAAGGGTTGCCACTCACACTGGCCACTGAGTTGCCCGCCAACCCAGCACAAGTGACTGCCTATTATCGCCAGGAGAATACCCCTCTGACCCAAGACGAGGCTAGCCAGATAGCTGCCCAGTGGGGGTTAAATGCCCAGCTCTACATGCCAGCCTGGATGCAATCCGTTACACCCGACCAGCTTGAACGATTTTACATTGCTGTGGATGGGATGCAAAACCTATCCATGTGGAATAGCGAGTTGTCTTACACCGACCTGGGAATATTCCCCATCTATGGCGGGCACCAATACCCCCAATCGGGATTACCACCCTCCGAGCAGGCAGTCTCAACTGCCACTCAATACTTGACCGAGCGCGGCTACCTGGATTTCCCATATCAGGTTGACTTGAGCCAATATGATTATGGTCTGGTGGTTTTCAATCGTCTCTTGGATAATCTAACCATCAATCATCTGGCGGCCTCGGTCAAGATCGACCCACAGGGTCAAGTCGGTACAGCCTGGATCAATCGGGAAGAGTACCAGGGTATTGGGTCCTATCCGGTCTCAAGCGCGGAACAAGCCTGGAATTTACTTGTCTCTGGACCGCCCAGTGACCAGATATCCATCTCATATTACCCGACCCAGGATGGCAACCCCCAATACTGGGGGCGGGTCTACCCAACCGGTCAGGCTGCTAATCTTTTCGGTGCTCCCACCTATCTGCTGCCGACTGAAACTGGGGCAGCACCTTACGTGCTGCTGAACAACCTGGTGTTGTCAGGGGATGGTTCCGGTCTGATGGAGTACCTCCAGACCAACCAGGGTTACATCCATGCCTGGGGTGAGGTACAGGAAGTGGATGGCACACGCCAACTACAATTAGCCGGTTGGGAGCCATTCGATGAATTCAGCGGTTACTTTGATGGCATTGTTCGTCGCACGGCTGATGGGAACTTCCTCGAGCTTAGCGATGGACGGCTACTGAGTCTACCCGACCTACCCACCGATGTCCCGACAGATATCCCCCTCTACGCGCAGGGTGGTCTGGTAGGTGACACCCTGGAGTGGTTCATCCTGCAGGTGCACCCTGCTGATGAAGGACAGATGCCCCCCGATCTCAGTCTGGCGCAGGCAGTCATTGATAAGGTCGAGTTGGTCTACCTCGCTCCAGGCTTGAGCAACCCCTCACCAGAAATGGTAACGGACCCTGCCTCCCGCATGCTCGTACCAGCCTGGTCCTTCTCGGGTCATATCACCAATGCGGTTGACGCAGACCTGATCTACCGGGCATACGTCCAGGCGGTCACCAATCCATAATATAACTTAAAGCTGGGTGGGGTTATGACCCCACCCAGCCTGCGGTAAATAATTGATGTCTGTTTTAATATATAAATGGTAAAATGATGTATCGTGAAATTTAGCGCATAGTTGTTTTAGGGAGAGACTTATGCAAAAATTCCATTTCATCTCACAAATCAAGAATTATATTGGCCATAAAGCGGTCTGGGTCGGGATCCTTTTGGTCATGATATTGGTTCTCTCCACTTACACCGATATTAACGGTCTAGCTGCTGTTACCAACCAAAGCTATCTCCCTTTGGTCGAAAGGATGTCACCGCAAAACTACGTGTTATTGGGATGGAATAACCTGGGTATGCATTGTTACAATCGCAGTTTCCAGGATCTGGCTGTCCTCCCCCCATACAACACGATCTGGGCTCAGGTAGTCAAACG
>Ga0209254_10005052_pt1 | contig 12116 bp, 10 predicted proteins | sample FrelakmetDIP11DI_FD_187148 | JGI IMG/M metagenome (GOLD analysis project Ga0209254, IMG submission 187148) | Freshwater lake sediment microbial communities from the University of Notre Dame, USA, for methane emissions studies - DIP11 DI (SPAdes)... | ecosystem: Environmental > Aquatic >...
CAACGGCCGAACCTGCCGCCGCCCGGACCGAGCAGGCTGCCGCCGTTTCCGGCGCCGTGCCGCCGCAACTCGAAAAGAGCGCGCCGGACGGCCAGTCCGGCATGTTCGGCATGAGCGGGCGCTCGCGTGACAACATTGGCTCGCGTGAGCGGGGAGGCCGTTGATGATTCGCCACCTACCCATTATCGGCTCGGCCTTTATGGCCGCACTGGTCGTTGCCGCGATGACGCTGTTCACGGTCGACCAGCGCCAGTACGCCATCATCTTCCAGCTCGGCGAAGTCAAGGAAGTCATCCGCGAACCGGGTCTCGCCTTCAAGTGGCCGCTGATCCAGAACGTGCGTGTTTTCGACAAGCGCATCCTGACGCTCGACACCGCCGAACCCGAGCGCTTCCTCACCGCCGAGAAAAAGCCGGTGCTGGTCGATTCCTACGTCAAGTGGCGCATCCACGACGTCAAGCAGTACTACATCTCCGTCGGCGGCGACGAAACGCTGGCCAAGACGCGGCTGGCGCAGACGGTGAATTCCGGCCTGCGCGAGGAGTTCGGCAAGCGCACCGTGCATGACGTCGTTTCCGGCGCGCGTGACCAGATCATGGCCGACGTGAAGAAAAAGGCCGATGCCGACATGCGCGCCATCGGCGTCGAAATCGTCGACGTACGCCTCAAGCGCGTCGATTACCCGACCGACGTGTCGGAATCGGTCTACCGGCGCATGGAAACCGAGCGCAAGCGAGTCGCCAACGAGCTGCGTTCGCAGGGCGCGGCCGAGGCCGAGAAGATCCGCGCCGACGCCGACCGCCAGCGCGAGGTCATCGTCGCCGAGGCCTATCGCGATGCGCAGAAGACCAAGGGCGAAGGCGATGCGAAGGCAGCCTCGACCTACGGCCAGGCCTTCGGCCAGAACGCCGAGTTCTATTCCTTCTACCGCAGCCTCGAAGCCTATCGCGGCAGCTTCAAGAACAAGAGCGACGTGCTGGTGGTCGAGCCGAATTCCGATTTCTTCAAGTACCTGAAGAACCCGAAGGGCGCCAAGTAATTCTTCATGGTCACGACGTTCCTGCTGGCGTTCGCGCTGATGCTGGTGATCGAAGGCCTGATGCCCTTCATCGCGCCGCGGGTATGGCGTGAGACCTTTCGCCGCGTCACCGAGCTGGCCGACGGCCAGTTGCGTTTTCTCGGCCTGACGTCGATCATCGTCGGCCTGATTCTCATGGTTGTTGTCAAATGAGTGCGCTCACTACCCCGCGCTGGCTGCTGCCCGAGGCGATAGAGGACCTGCTGCCGGCCGAGGCGGCCCACGTCGAGCGCCTGCGCCGCCGCCTGCTCGACGAGTATTCGCGTCATGGCTTCGATCTGGTGGCGCCGCCGTTGCTCGAGTATGTCGAGTCGCTGCTGACCGGCAGCGGCCGCGACATGGACCTGCGCACCTTCAAGCTGGTGGATCAGCTCTCGGGCCGCACCGTCGGCGTCCGTGCCGACATCACGCCGCAGGTCGCGCGCATCGACGCCCACCTGCTGAACCGCAAGGGCGTGGCGCGGCTGTGCTACTGCGGCAGCGTGCTCCATACGGTACCCTCGGGCCTGCTCGCCTCGCGCGAGCCGCTGCAGATCGGCGCCGAGCTCTACGGCCACGCCGGGCTCGAAGCCGACATCGAGATCGTCCGCCTGCTGGCGCGCTCGCTCGAGTTGTGCGCCGTGCCGGCGGTCCGCATCGATCTCGGCCATGTCGCCATCTTCCGAGCGCTGGCCGCCGCGGCGCAATTGTCGCCCGACGGCGAGCTGGCGATTTTCGCAGCGCTCCAGGCCAAGGACGCGCCGGCGCTGAGGGAGCTGGTCGCTGCCGTGGCCGAGCCCGTCCGCGGCGGACTACTGGCGCTGCCCGAACTCTACGGCGGGCGCGAAGTGCTCGAACGTGCCGTGGCGCTACTGCCGACTTTTCCTGAAATCAACCAGGCCCTGGCCGAGCTGCGCCGCCTCGCCGACGCGTTGGCCGGGCTGCCGCTGAGTTTCGATCTGGCCGAGCTGCGCGGCTACCACTACCACAGCGGCGTGGTCTTCGCCGCCTATGCCGGCGGCAATCCCGGCGCGGTGGCGCTGGGCGGGCGCTACGACAAGGTCGGCCAGGCCTTCGGCCGCGGCCGCGCCGCCACCGGTTTTTCGATGGACCTGCGCGAGGTGGCGCGACTGGCCCCGCCGGAGGCGCCGCGCGGTGCGATACTGGCGCCCTGGCCCGAGGACGATTCGAACCCGGGGCTGCATGCCGAGACCGAACGGCTGCGCGCCCAGGGCGAGACTGTCGTCGCCGCCCTGCCCGGGCATGAGGCGACATGGCATGAAACCGGCTGCGACCGCATCCTGATGCGGCGCGGCGAGCAATGGATTATCGAAGCATTCAAGGAAAACTGATCATGGCAAAGAACGTAGTCGTTATCGGCACCCAGTGGGGGGATGAAGGCAAGGGCAAGATTGTCGACTGGCTGACCGATCACGCCCAGGGCGTGGTGCGTTACCAGGGCGGCCACAATGCCGGCCACACGCTGGTCATCGGCGGCAAGAAGACCGTGCTGCACCTGGTGCCATCGGGCATCCTGCGTGAAGGCGTCACCTGCTACATCGGCAACGGCGTGGTTCTGTCGCCCGAAGCGCTGGTCAAAGAGCTCGACGAACTCAAGACTGCGGGTGTCGATGCCGACGCGCGATTGAAGATTTCCGAAGCCTGCCCGCTGATCCTGCCTTACCACCAGGCACTCGACATCGCGCGCGAAGTGGCCAAGGGCGCCAACAAGATCGGCACCACCGGCCGCGGTATCGGCCCTGCCTATGAAGACAAGGTCGCCCGGCGCGGGCTGCGCGTGCAGGACCTGTTGCGGCCCAAGCGTTTCGCCGAGAAACTGGCCGAGGTGCTCGACTATCACAACTTCGTGCTCAAGAATTACCTCGGCGCCGCGCCCGTCGACTTCCAGACCGTGCTCGACGGTGCCATGACGCTGGCACCGCGGCTGACGAAGATGATCGCCGATGTGCCGCGTTCGCTCTACGAAGCGCACAAGGGCGGCGCCAACCTTCTGTTCGAGGGCGCGCAGGGCACGCTGCTCGACATCGACCATGGCACCTATCCGTATGTGACCTCGTCGAACTGCGTCGCCGGGGGTGCCTCCACCGGAGCCGGCGTCGGCCCGAGCATGCTGCATTACGTCCTCGGCATCACCAAGGCCTACACCACACGCGTCGGCAGCGGCCCCTTCCCGACGGAACTCTACGATGCCCTCGACAAGCAGGACCCGGCCGGCAAGCACATGGCCACCAAGGGTCACGAGTTTGGCGCCACCACCGGTCGCGCCCGCCGCTGCGGCTGGTTCGATGCCGCGGCGCTCAAGCGCGCGATCCAGATCAACGGTGTCTCCGGACTGTGCGTGATGAAGCTCGACGTGCTCGACGGCATCGAGGAAATGAAGATCTGCACCGGCTACAAGCTCGATGGCCAGTTCACCGACATCCTGCCCGTCGGTGCCGACGACCTCGAGCGCTGCGAGCCGGTGTATGAATCCATGCCGGGCTGGTCGGACAACACGGTGGGCGTGAAGAACCACGATGAACTGCCGGCAGCGGCGCGCGCCTACATCAAGCGCATGGAAGAGCTTTGCGGGGTGCCCGTCGACATGATCTCGACCGGCCCCGACCGCGAAGAAACCATCGTCCTGCGCCACCCCTTCAAGTAATCGCCGTTTTCCCTGCGTGCCCGCCGGCGCCCCCCGCGCTGCCGGCACGCACCGAGCGCTTCGACGCTCCAAACCCGGCAAACGCCGGGTTGCCGGCACCTGACCGAATCCGCCTTCGGGGAATGCATCCGGCGGCGCCGTGTCGATGCGCGCCCTTTTTTGTAATACCGCTCCTTTCAGAACTCCAGGCACCGGCTTCGCGCCGTTATTGCGCGCGAGCAGGGCTTGTTGGTCTGCGGCTATGACTTTTGTCATGTATTCGATATTAACGATTAAATCGATATAATGACCGTGGTTATAGGAATCGGGCCGGGTGGCCGGAAACATGCAGCCCTATCGCATTCTTGTGGTCGACGACGACGCTGTGCAGCGCCAGCTTGAGCGCGACATTCTCGAGTCCTCCGATATCGCGTGCGAAGTGGAGGAAGCACGCAATGGCGGCGAGGCTCTCGAGCGGCTGCGTGCGATGCCCTTCGACGCAGTGCTGCTCGACAAGCGCATGCCGGCCATGGATGGCGACGAGGTGTGCCGCCGTGTCCGCCAGGATCCGCGGCTGAGTTTGCTGCCGCTGATCATGGTGACCGGCACCAACAGCCAGGAGGATCTCGCCATCAGCCTGCAGGCGGGCGCCACCGATTTCATTTCCAAGCCCTACACGCCGCTCGAGCTGATATCCCGCATTCGCGCTGCGGTGCGCACCAAGCGCCTGACCGACCAGCTCGACAGCGCCGAATCGCTGCTATTCACCCTGGCGCGCATGGTCGAGGCCAAGGACAAGACCACCGGCGACCACTGCTCGCGCCTCAGCCACATGACGGTGGTGTTCGGCTCGGCCCTCGGTCTCGGCCCGCAGCAATTGGGGGCCTTGCGCCGCGGCGGCGTTCTCCATGACATCGGCAAACTGGGTATTCCGGACAGCATCCTGCTCAAGCCTGGTGCGCTGACCGATGACGAATGGGTCATCATGCGCCAGCACACTCATATCGGCGCTCATCTGTGCGAGAGTCTGACGACCATGCGCGAGGTGGTACCCATCATTTGCTACCACCACGAGCGCTGGGACGGTAGCGGCTATCCTGAGGGGTTGAGCGGCGAAGCCATTCCGCTGCTGGCCCGTGTCTTCCAGATCGTCGACATCTACGATGCGCTGGTATCGGCTCGCCCCTACAAGCGCGCTCTCACCCGACAGGAAATCGTCGACATCATGCGCGAGGAGACGGCCAGGGGCTGGCGCGATCCCGCCTTGATGGAAGTTTTCATCGCCATCGTCGAGCAGCGGCCTGACGACCTGCATCTGCCCGAGCAGCGCCCGCCGACGGCCGACGAGCTGGCATTCGATGCGATCATGGCGACCGGCGCCATCGAGTGGGTCGGGCACACGCCATGAACGGCAGCGCGATCTCCCGTCTCTCCCCGATACCGGCGACCGCGCTGCTGCATGCGGTCAGCGTCCTCCTGGTGGCGACGGCGCTGTTGTGGGGCATGGGCGCTGCTGCCGGCAGCTACCTCGTGCTGTTCGGGGTGGTTGCTGTCATGGTCCTGGGTAAGTCCCGCAGTCCGCCCGTCAATGACAATGGCGAAACCGTGGCCGCCGCGCAGAGGAGCGACAGGGAATTCGCGGCCCGTTGTGCCACCGCGGCGGCGGCCGCGCCGGTGGCGGCGGCCTGCGAGCGTATGGCCGCGGCGGCGGCCGGCGATCTCGAGCAGCAGCGCAAACTGCTGGCCGAGGCCATAGGCGGACTCGTCAGCAGCTTCGACGGCATCCGCAATTCCGCCCTGGAACAGGAAAGCCAGGTACACGAGCTGATCGCCGCCCTGGCCAGGCTCAACGGCAACGACGCCGGCGACAGGGGTTTCGTTGCCGAAGTGCTGGCGATAGTGCATCGCATGGCCGGCAATATCCGCTCGACGGGTGAGGCTTCCGTGCGCCTTGTCGGCGGCCTCAATCTCATGCAGACGCAGCTCCGTGCCGTCGCGCAATTGCTTGGGGAAATCGAGAGCATCAGCCGCCAGACCAACCTGCTGGCGCTCAATGCCGCCATCGAGGCCGCCCGTGCAGGCGAGCAGGGGCGTGGCTTCGCCGTGGTCGCGGACGAGGTGCGGGTACTTTCCGATCGCAGTCGCCAGTTCGCCAAGCAGATCGGCGAGCAGCAGGAGCAGATGCAGCAGACCATGGTAGAACTCGGCATGGTCATCGGCGGCATCGCCTCGCAGGATCTGGACATGACCCTGGGCACGGAAGGTCGCATCAACGAAATCATGCAGGGCGTGGGTGAATTCAACCTGCTAGTCGAACAGCGCCTCGACCAGGTTTCCGTCATCGCCGACCGCATCGCCGCCGATGTCGGCACCGCGATCCGCTCGCTGCAGTTCGAGGACATGTTGCGCCAGATCAACGACCGTCTGCACCTGCGGATCGCCGGTCAGGCCGCCGCCGTGGCGGTTCTGCATGACGGCATCGCGCGCCTGGCAGCGGCCAACGACTCCGCCGGCGCGGAGGTCGAGCAGCGGATGCTCGCGGTATGCGAGGAGATGGACGCCGTCGTCGCCGGCGCGACATCGGTCCGGCAGTCGAGCATGAGTTCCGGCAGCGTCGATTTGTTCTAGGGAGGCCGCAGCGATGCAGCGTGTGTTGATCGTGGATGACGAGGCGCAGATGCGGGGCCTGCTCGAAGACCTGCTGGAAGACGATTATGAGATATCGACTGCCAGCAACGGGGCCGAGGCGCTGCAGCGGCTGCAGCAGGACGGGGCCGAGCTGATCATCACCGACCTCGTCATGCCCACAATGAACGGCATCGACCTCGTGATGGCCGTTCGCAAGCAGTTCCCGACCCTGAAAATCATCGCCATTTCCGGCGGTGGCGGCATTACCGGCCGCTTCGACTACCTGCCTGTCGCCAATCTGGTCGGTGCATCGCGGGTCATCCGCAAGCCGTTCACACTGGCCGACATTCGCACCGCGGTGCGCGAAGTCCTGGCCGCGTGAGCGGTGTCTACCCGGGTTGGCACGAGGAAAATATCATGAGCAAAGTGATCGCAACTCTGGGATTGGCGATGCTTGCCCTCATGGCCGGGCACGTCCGCGCCGAGGGGCCGGTGTTCAATTTCAGCGTCCTCAATCAGCGCAGTGCGGCGCTGACGGCGGAGTACTGGAATCCGATCCTCAGCTATGTCTCGCGCAGGAGCGGGGTGGAACTGCGCCTCAAGCTGGGCAGGACGGCGCCGGAAACCACCGAGCTCACGGTCCGCGGCGAAGCGCAGTTCGCCTATACCAACCACCTCTTCACCCCGGAGCGCATGCGCCTTGGCTGGAAGGTCATCGCCGCCAGCGACGAGCCGGCCATGCGTGGCATCATCGCCGTACCCGCGGACAGCGATCTGCGCCACCTCAAGGAACTGGCGGGGAAAAAAGTGGCGTTTCCCTCGGCGGAAGCTTTCCTCGGTTACAAGGTACCTCTGGATGTGCTGACCAAACAGGGCGTGACGGTGGAGGAGGTCTTCGCCGGAAACCAGGAAGGGGCGATGGGTCAGCTCAAGCTGGGCCGGGTTGTCGCTGCCGGCGTCAATGCGAGTGTCATGGAGTCTTATGCTCATCGCGAAGGCATGGCTTACCGTGTGCTGTGGCAGTCGGTGGCCTTTCCCGGGCTGGCCGTGATGGTGGCGCCGGGGGTGCCCGCCGCCGCCGCCAGGGCGGTCGGCGACGCGCTTGTCGGCATGAGCGGAGATCCGGAAGGCAGGGAAGTCCTGGCGCGAGGAGCGGCCTTGCTCAAGCTGGAACGCCCGGTCGGCTTCATAGCGGCCACGGAGGCGGACTACCGCAGCTACCTTAACTTCTATCGCAATGCAAAGACGAGTCCCTAGGTGAAACTGCTCAATGTCCTTCTGCGGCTGAATCTGGCGGGCCGCCTTTTCATCGCCATTCTCGCGATATTGTCGCTCTCGTTCACCGGCGTTTTGCTGATCTATCTGCAGCAAAGCGTGGCCATGCATCGTGCCATCGTCGCGGACCAGACCCGCCTGGCCCTCAACATGCTCGAGCCGCGCGTCGCCGAGCAGCTGGTGGTGGGAGATTACGCCGCGCTGGAGGATATTCTCGAGAATGCCGTCAGCCTGGGACACTTCTCGGCGATTTCCTTCATCGACGCGGAAAGCCGCAAGGGGCTCGAGTCTCGCTCGCACAATCCGCCCGCCGACTATCCCGCCTGGTACGGCCGCTGGCTGGTACCCGATGCGGCCCCGGCCACCCGCCAGGTCGTAGTCGGCAAACGGGACTACGGTTCGCTGATTCTGCAGCCGTCCTATGAACTTTTCATCGGCCGCCTGTGGCAGAACACCATGCTGTTTTTCCAGGTCGGGCTGCTGGCCATGCTGCTGATCGGTGCCACCAGCGGATGGGTGCTGAAGAAGGGTCTGCAACCCTTGCGGGCCCTGCACGAGGCGGCCCAGCGCCTGTTCGCCACGGGTAGTGCGGTAACGCTGCCGGTGTCGCGCTACGATGCCCCGGAAATTCGCAGTACCGTCGTTGCCTTCAACGGCGTGTCGGAACGCGAGGCCCGTGCGCGGGCGATTCTCGAAGGCACCACGGATGCCTATATCGAGGTGGACCAGGGCTGGCGGCTGACCTACATCAACCGGCCCTCGGTCACGCTGTTCGGCCTCGACACCGTCCAGGATCTGGGCACCACCTTGTGGGAGCGCCTGCCGCATCTGGCCCCGGCCTTTTTCGAGACCCTGTCCGATGCGTTTGTCCGGCACCGCAGCCGGGTGGCGGAAGCCTATGTGACCGTGCCGGGAAGATGGCTCGAGGTCCACACCTATCCGACGGCGGAGGGGTTGTCGATCTATTTTCGTGATGTCAGTGATCGGCGGGCCGCACAGCAGGCGATCCGGCTCAACGAGGAACGGCTCAGCGCCGTCCTTGGCAACGTGGCCGAAGGCATCATCATGTTTGATGCGCGCGGCACCATCCAGACCTGCAACCGTGCGGCGGAACAGCTGTTCGGACATGAGGCCGCCGACGTCATCGGCCGGCATGTCAGCCTGCTGATGCCTCTGGCCTTCGCCGTGGGGCACGACCCTGGCCAGCAGCCGATTGCAGTCGGACCGCACGAGCAGGTCGGACGGCAGCGCGACGGTCGCCGTTTCCCGATCGAGGCGACCATCACCGAGACCACCTTTCTGCAGGATCGGGTTTTCGTCGCGGCGATACGCGACATCAGCGAACGCAAATGGATGCAGGAGATGGACCAGGCCCGGGTCGAGATCCTCGAGCACATGGCCCAGGGCGAAGCCCTGCCGGCCTTGCTTGACCACATCGTGCGCATCCTCGAACGCAGCATGCCCGGAGCGATTGCCGCCGTGCTGCTGGCCAATGACAGCACGCGTCAATTGCGCTTCCACGCAGCGCCAAGTCTGAGCCCGGCGCTGCGCGAGCGCTTCGAGGAATACGCGCTGGGCAGCGAACAATGCAGCTGCACGGCCGCGCTTGCAACCGGCAAGCGCGTGACCGTCGACAACGTGCTGACCCATCCCTCCTGGGCCGGTATTCTCGATGTCGCCCTGCAGCTGCACATCGGCGCCTGCTGGGCGGAGCCGATTCTCGCCAGTAGCGGCGTCGCCCGCGGCGCCTTCGTCGTGTTCCGACCCGAGACGCGGCCGCCAAGCGCGCAGGAGATGCAGCTGAGCCAGTTGGCGGCGAGCTTCGCCGGTCTTGCCATCGAACGCGCGCAGGCCGCCGAGGCCTTCGCCCGCGAAAGTCGTCGCGCCCAGAGCTATCTGAATCTTTCGCCGGCCATCATCCTGGCCGTCGACCGCGACGCCAACATCACGCTGATCAACGAGCGCGGCTGTCTCATTCTCGAATGCCCTCGCGAAGGGGTGCTGGGCAAGAACTTCTTCGACACATTCGTTCCCGAGTCCTCGCGCGACGTGATGCGCCAGGCGTTCCAGCGCATGCTCGACGGCAACGCCGACACTTTTGGCGAAGTCGATGACACTGTGCTGACGGTCAGTGGCCACAGCAAGTTCATCCGCTGGCGGCATACCATCATCCGCGACGAAACGGGCGCCATCACGGGGGTGCTCAGCTCGGGACAGGACCTGAGCGACCGCAAGCAGGCGGAAGATGCGCTGCTGGCCAGCGAGGAACGGCTGACCCTTGCCCTCGAAGCCACCCATACCGGTCTGTGGGAGTGGAACATCGGTCACAACCGCGTCTTCTACAACGACCAGTGGTGGCGACTGCAAGGCTATAGCGCGGAAACGCCCGTCGCGGGTCGCCCCACCTGGGCGTCGATGATCCACCCGGACGATCTCGATGGCGTGCTGGATCGCATCAACAATCACCTCGATGGCCTGGCGGACAGCTATACCAGCGAGCATCGCAAGCTGGACGCCAGCGGAGGGTGGAACTGGGTGATCGAGTCGGGTCGCGTAGTGGAACGCGACGAGCAGGGTCACGCCCTGCGCCTGATCGGCACCCTGCAGGTGATCAACGACCGCAAGGCGGCCGAGGTGCGCGAAGCGGAATTGCACCGCCAATTGCTGCAGTCCTCCAAGATGGAGGCGATCGGCCACCTGACCGCCGGCATCGCCCACGACTTCAACAACATTCTCGGCGCCGTGATGGGCTATGCCGAACTGACCAAGGGCCAGATCGGGCCTGACATGCCGAGGGCGCCGAAAATGCAGCGCTATCTCGAGGAAGTGCTGACGGGCAGCCGGCGGGCCCGTGACCTGATCGCGCAGATGCTCATTTTCAGCCGCCTGACCCCGGACAAGGATGGCCCGGAGACCCCGCCGGCGATTCTGCTCCAGCCGGTTATCAAGGAGGTGGTACAACTGGTACGTTCCTCGATTCCGACGACTATCGAACTCGGTTATCACTTCGATGCGCCGGATTTGCAGGCAGCCATCCATCCCGTGCAGTTCCACCAGATCCTCATGAACTTGTGCATCAATGCCCGCGACGCGATTCACGATTACGGCTCGATCCAGGTGACGCTGCGGCGCCATATGGGAGCGGGGACCTGCACCTCGTGCAAGCAGCAGGTTGCAGGGGGGCTGATCGAGGTGGTTGTATCGGATACCGGTCACGGCATCCCGGCCCAGTATCTGAGCAAGGTCTTCGATCCCTTCTTCACCACCAAGGAGGTGGGCAAGGGCTCGGGCATGGGCCTGTCGGTGGTCCATGGCCTCGTGCATGGACTGGGGGGGCATATTCTGATCGAGTCGCAGGAGGGACTGGGAACCACCATCGCCATTCTGCTGCCGCAGGCGAGTCAGCCCGCCGAGGAACGGGATCGCGACGCCGTTAATGTGGTGCACCAGCTGCCGCTGTCGGGCTGCCGCATCATGGTGGTCGACGACGAACAATCCGTCGCCTCCATGTTGCAGGAACTGCTGACGCTCAAGGGGGCGTCGGTAGTCGCCTTCGGCAACGGCCAGGCGGCGCTGACGGCGTTCACGAGCCAACCGGACAGTGTCGACATCATCATTACCGACGAAACGATGCCGGGGCTGCGCGGCTTCGACATGGCGCGACAGATGCTCGCGCTGCGGCCGCAGCTGCCGGTCATCCTGTGCACCGGTTACAGTGCTCACGTCACCCCGGAAATCGCCCAGCAGGCGGGCATCCGGGCATTCCTGACCAAGCCCATCGAGATCGACAGCCTGGTCCAGACCATACACCATGTCCTTGCGCCGCAGAAATTCACAGCCGCCTGACAGTGGCCCGCCCGAGGGCGGCGAACTGTTGAGTCCCGCCCAGGTGGCGCGGATGATGGGGGTTTCCCCGATCACCGTCCGCTCGTGGGTCAATCGCGGCTGGTTGCCCGCCAACACGACGCCCGGCGGTCACCGCCGCTTCATCCGTCAGGACGTGCTGGATCTCGTCCGCCAGCGCGGCGGCCAGGGGCCGGCCGCGGACCGTCAGCTGCGCCTGCTCGTGGTCGACGACGATGCCCAGTTCCGCAGCTACATGCTGGAGTTGCTAGCCGGGTTGGTGCCGGATGGCGAGATCGAGCAGGCCGCCGACGGCTTCGAAGCCGGCATCAAGGTTGCCGAGTTTCTGCCCGATATCGTCTTGCTCGACCAGAGCATGCCGGGACTCGATGGGGCGAGTGTCTGCCGCCGCATTCGCAGCGCACCGCAGCACGCTGCGGTGCGGGTGATCGGCATCACCGGCCACCTCGATCGTCGCGTCGAACAGGAGATGCTGGCGGCGGGCGCCGAACGCGTGCTGCACAAGCCGCTCGATGTCGTCGCCCTGCGCGAGGCGCTCGCCCTGGCGTGAGGCGAAAAAGGTGCTGCGGATGCCCTGGGAGGGCACCGGCCACGGAGTAGAATGTCGACAGGGCGCTGCGGCGGGGACGCCGCTGCTGGTCATGCCGG
>Ga0209254_10005053_pt1 | contig 12115 bp, 10 predicted proteins | sample FrelakmetDIP11DI_FD_187148 | JGI IMG/M metagenome (GOLD analysis project Ga0209254, IMG submission 187148) | Freshwater lake sediment microbial communities from the University of Notre Dame, USA, for methane emissions studies - DIP11 DI (SPAdes)... | ecosystem: Environmental > Aquatic >...
TGGGTTATGGAATGGGTAATTACCAGGATGCCAAAATGCAGAAGCTGGCCGACAAGGGGAATGGTAATCATGCATATATAGACCAGGAAAGTGAAGCAAGAAAAGTACTGGTGAATGAATTCGGTGGCACTTTATTTACGATTGCCAAAGACGTCAAATTGCAAGTTGAATTCAACCCGACTAGGGTCCAGGGCTATAGGCTTATTGGTTATGAGAACCGGATGCTTGCCAAAGAAGATTTTAATAACGATAAAAAAGATGCCGGCGATTTGGGCAGCGGGCATACCGTTACCGCATTGTATGAAATAATTCCGGCAGGTGTTAAAACCAGGTTACTGGATAAGGTTGATCCCTTGAAATACCAGCAGGTCGTCGCTGCAAAAGGTACCCCCTCCGGCACAGAATTGATGAACATTAAACTGCGTTACAAAAAGCCAGATTCGGATAGCAGTAAAATGCTGGAACATCCCGTTGCTGATTCCCGGAAAAGCTGGCAGGAAGCGTCAGAAGACTTTCGGTTTGCCGCTGCAGTGGCGGGTTATGGCATGATGCTGCGTCACTCTGAATTCAAAGGCAACCTTAATTATCAGACAATACAGCAAATGGCTAAAACATCCCTGGGTATCGATAAAGAAGGTTACCGTAAGGAGTTCCTTGCAATGGTAAAAAATACTGCGAAACTGGATATAAAAGAAGACAATGACGAAGATTTAAGTATTGGGAAATTTCATTAACACCAATATCTCAAGGCGATTATGTTTTGGTAAAGCCAGGATGATATCGTTGCAATGTTTCCCGTAAATACTCCCTGTCCAGGTGGGTGTAGATTTCTGTTGTGGTTATGCTTTCATGCCCCAGCATTTCCTGAACTGCCCGGAGATCTGCTCCACCTTCCACCAGGTGAGTTGCAAAGGAATGGCGGAGTGTATGCGGTGAAATATCTTTTTTGATATCCGCCATCTTAGCAAGATCGCGGATGATGTAGAAGATCATCACCCTGCTCAGTTTACGGCCGCGCCGGTTCAGGAAAAGAATGTCCTCGAAACCCTGTATAACAGGAAGGTGTACCCGAATATCTTTCAGATAAACAAGGATGTATTTTATTGCTTCAGTGCCAATCGGGATAAGCCTTTCTTTATCGCCCTTGCCTACCACCCTTATGAAGCCTATATCAAGGTAAAGCTGCGAGCGGCGTAGATTTACCAATTCACTCACCCGCAGGCCGCAACTATAGAGGGTTTCCAGAATCGCCCTGTTCCTGCCGCCTTCCGGTTTACTCATGTCAATCTGCTCTATCATGGATTCAATTTCTTCAAAACTGAGTACATCTGGGAGTGAACGTCTTAATTTAGGTGCTTCGAGCAGTTCGGTTGGATCAGCTGCAACAATTTTTTCCATTAGGCAGTAAGCGTAAAATGACCTAAGGCCTGATATCAGACGAGACTGGCTGCTGTCGCTCATGCCAAGTTCAGCTACCCATCTGATGAATTGCTGGAGCAAAGAAAGGTTGATATCATTGGGGTTCATCATTTGTCCGCTTTGTTGAATAAACTGTGTGAGTTTGTCCAGATCGCGCTGATAAGCTTCAATTGAATTGCGTGAAAGCGATTTTTCCAGTTGCAGATAAGCCCTGAAGCCTTTTTTATATGAATCCCACATAGTAAAGTAAAAGGGTGAATTATTTTTTCAGCCGGCTGAATTAAAATTTAAACCTCTATTTTCGCAGACCAATATTAACAATAAAACAAACAATCCAACACGTTCATGAAAGCAGTTAACCTCCGTACCTTCAAACAGCAAGTGTTAAAGTCTAAGCGTAAAATGAGGGGTTTTCTTACCCGCCTGGATAAAAATCCGCCCAGAAAACTGGATGCGCTGGCTGAGGAACTGGATAAAGAGGTTTGGCAGGAAGTGGATTGCCTTACCTGTGCCAACTGCTGTAAAAAAATGACACCAACATTTAAAAAAGCAGACATCGTTAGAATTTCCAACCACCTGGGCATGACGCCAGCTGCCTTTAAGGAAAAATGGTTGTACAAAGACAATAATGGCGACTGGCTCAATACCAGCAACCCCTGCCAGTTCCTGGATAAAAAAACCAATATGTGTGGCATTTATGAAGTGCGCCCCTCAGACTGTGCAGGCTTTCCACACCTTACCCGGAAGAAAATGACGGAATATATGCAATGGCATAAGCAGAATGTTGAATACTGTCCCGCCACTTTCAAACTGGTGGAAAAGATGATGGACCGGGTGAATACAGAAAAAAAATAAAATGAATTCTTGCAGTTGTTCTTTTTGCCGAATTGGTTAATGATATACATCTTCAATAAGGTAAAACTCCGGCTCCAGATCCTTAAATAATTTTATAGCAAGGATATCAAAACGAATCTTTTTCCAGCCGGGGTTCTGGTAAATGAATTCCTCCCCTGCATCAATCATCTTGCGCAGTTTCCTTTTATCAACCTGGTCTTCCGGGTTGCCGAACCTTGGTGAAGTCCTTGTTTTGACCTCTATGAAATGTAAAATATTGTCCTTGCTGGCCACAATGTCAATTTCAAACCGGGCATGACGCCAGTTCCGGTGGATAATAAAATAGCCTCTGTCCAGTAGCCAGGTTTCCGCCATATCTTCCCCTTTTTTCCCCTTTTGTTGGTTAGATGCCATATCTAATGCGATTAACTATCTTCGAAGGTAATTTTTTGCCAGTTCATTTGTATTTTGCCATCAAATCCGTAATTCATAATCCGTAATTCATAATCCGTAATTCGTAATTCACTATCTATGTATCTTTTATCTGGTAGCATCAAACATTATGCCTGGGGAGGCACGCACTATATCCCTCATTTATTGTCCTTACATAACCTGGAGTCCAAAACCTATGCGGAATATTGGCTGGGGACCCATTCCGGCGGGCAGTCACGCGTATGGCTAAGCGAAAATGCAACTACGGGCCTCGCCGACCTGATTCGTTCTGAACCACGTCGGTACCTTGGAAAGGAAGTGTTGGAACAATTTGGTGAATTGCCCTTCCTGCTAAAGGTACTGGACGTAAAAGGCATGCTTTCAATCCAGGTCCATCCAAACAAAGAGGAAGCCAAAAAAGGTTTCGACCGTGAAAATGAAGCGGGCATCCCCCTTGATGCACCTCACCGGAATTACAAAGACCCGAATCATAAGCCCGAAGTGATGGTTGCATTGAGCGAATTCTGGTTACTTCATGGTTTCAATTCCAGCCTGCCACAAATCCTTGATCTCCATGATGTTTTCAGGCCCTTACTGCCTTTGTTGGAAGCAAAAGGTTTAAAAGGACTCTATCGTTATGTTATGGATTTACCACAGGATGGTGTTGACGCAATGCTTCGCCCCCTGGCAGAAAAAATCGTACCGCAGTATGAAAATAATTTGCTTTCTAAATTCAATCCTGATTTTTGGGCCGCAAGGGTGATGAAGGATGCCAAACCCGGCTTTCATGACCTGGACAGGGGCATTTTCTCTATTTACTTTTTTAATATCCTTAAGTTAGATCCGGGTGAGGCCATTTTTCAGGATGCCGGAGTGCCCCATGCTTACCTGGAAGGGCAGAATATTGAACTGATGTCAAATTCTGATAATGTGTTACGCGCCGGTTTGACGCCAAAACATCTGGATATCCCGGAACTGTTGGCCCATACCCGTTTTGAATATATCCAGCCGATTGTGATGAAGGGGGAAGCTAGCGGTAAATTGGTGCATTATATTTGCCCTGTTCCAGATTTCCAGGTAGATGCCATTAGTCTGAAAGCCGGGGATTCTCTTTCACTGCATGCAAAGGGACCGGAAATATGGATTATGATGAAGGGGCAGGCCGATTGGTCTGGTTTCAGAACGTTAAAAACCCATCAGGGGGAAGCGGTTTATGTCGTACCCGATGAATATTATACCATCCAGGCTCATGATGATTCTCAACTTTTCAGGGCCATTGTACCCTAATCTGTCTACAGAATGAGGAAAACTGAAGGGCTTATTTCTAAAAAGGGTTGGATATTTACTTATTTTTGCAACTCAAACAGAATTCTATATGAAACTTGATAAGAATATCCTGGTATCCTTTGTTTTACTGATCATTATGGCTGCTTTGTACAGAGCTATGCCAGGAAGGATTTGGGGCTTTGCACCACATATAGCCATGGCCATCTTTGGGGGTTCTGTGATAAAGGATCGTAAACTGGCATTTTTACTGCCGGTACTCTCTCTTTTCTTATCAGACCTTATTTACCATGTTCTTTTTCTGAACGGGTTGACGCCAATAGCCGGTTTTTACGACGGGATGATTGGTAACTATATTCTTTTTGCTCTACTCACCATCATTGGTTTTCGTATCAGGGAAACAAATGTTGCACAAATCCTTGCTGGTGCGGTTGCAGGTCCTGTAATGTATTTCCTTGCTTCAAATTTTATGGTTTGGATTGGTGGCGGTGGATTTGGCAGGCCGAAAACATTTGAAGGATTGATTCAGTGTTATGCAGATGGATTTCCTTTCTTCCAGACTAGTTTATATGGGACATTATTCTTTAGTGGGATGCTTTTTGGCGGCCTGTTTTTTGTAAAGAGATATATTTTCAAATCTTCAGTTCCTGCCGCTTAAGAAACAAGGGTTTTTTAGAAATCCTATTGACTTTCTTCATATCCTTCATCTACTTCGAGGTGATTTCCATCAGCAGCTTCTGTTGCTAAAATATCGCATCGGTTATTAAATGGATTTGAATCGTGGCCTTTAACCCAAATAAATTTAATATGTTGTTTTTGCGCCAATTCATGATACCTGCGCCAAAGATCACTGTTCTTTTTCCCACCTTTAAAATTGGTTCGCATCCAATTATTCAACCAGCCTTCATTTACTGCTTTCACAACATACTGGCTGTCTGAATAGATTACAATATTCAAACCGGTTCTATTAAGTGATTCCAGCGCAGCTATTACCGAAAGCAGCTCCATGCGGTTATTGGTTGTCCGCCTGAAACCCTTGGATAATTCTTTTTTTATCCCCTTCCAGATAAGGATGGCGCCATAGCCTCCATTGCCGGGATTTCCGCGTGATGATCCATCAGTGTATATGGTCAGGCCATTTTCATTTATCATCAGGTGAAGATTTCTCCTTTCAGAAATAGAACTGCATGCCCACTCATCAGTACCCGGTCGTTTTTCAACCGGCATTCGATCCAGCCTTTACGCTGCGACAATTGAATCGCTTTCAAATTATCTTTACCTTTTTTTGCTGCCCAAAAAGGAGTGAGCAGACAGTGTGCGGAACCCGTTACCGGATCTTCGTCTATACCTGATTGTGGGAAAAAGCACCTCGATACAAAGTCAACGTCATTTCCTTCTGCCGTAACGAGGATGCCGCGTGAAGGGATAGTGGAAAGTTTTTTAAAGTCGGGTTTAAGGTTGGCAAGCATTTCCTGGTCACCAACTTCCACCATATAGTCGAATTTACCTTTGTATACTGTTCTTTTTTCAATACCCAGTCCTTCAAATAAACCATCCGGAATGTTGCTGATAGAAATCGGCGGGTCAGCGGGAAAATCAAGCGTGAAGCCTCCGTTTACTTCGGGAGTTACTGTAAGCCAACCACTCAGGGAGTTAAATCGAATATTTTCTCCCTTGTATCCCAACTGATTGTAAAAAACAAATGCAGCTGCAAGTGTTGCATGCCCGCAAAGTGCCACTTCAATGGTTGGCGTGAACCATCGAATGTGGAAATCATTTCCTTCCGGTACAACGAATGCCGTTTCCGCCAGGTTATTTTCAAAAGCGATCATTTGCATTTGTTCATCGGGTATCCATGCGGGTATGGGACAGATAGCTGCCGGGTTGCCTGAGTATAACTGTTTCGTAAAGGCATCAACCTGGTAAACGGGAATGGTCATCGCTTGATTTTTAGATCTGTGTTTTGTCCTAATTTGTCTTAAACTATTAAGTAAACGCTGCTATTTTATTGAAATATTATTTCTTAACTGACTCATATTTTACTTCATCGATTCCGATAGATGTACTACGGCCATTATTTCCTGCATCTTCAACAAAATAGCGAAAGGCGAAACGGCCTTCGACCGGGTTACTGAGGTCTTTGACAACTGCTTCAAATTTTGTCCAGCGATGCGGATAAGCCAGTCGGGCATCCGGATCGCGGTTTACAAAAGGAGTATATAAAAATTCCAGGTAGGTTGGGTTAATGTCCAGCAGCAATACATTAAAGTCTCCGGGTAATGCTCCGCTTCCAGTGTTTATGCCGGTATTCTTTGGGTTCATTCTGACCTGGAGCCGATTGCCGAAATCAGTTGAATCTTTATTGAAATAATAAAGTTCCGAGCGGGTATAGAAAGATATCTTGTCTCCGTTTTGAATGGTAAGTATTGGGGAGACTGCCCAGTTACTGATGATCCCGGCTGCAGACGAAGTGGATTTGTAATCTGCCCAGAGATATCCTGCCGGACCAGTCATAGATGCAAATGCATTGAACGGAGGCAAAGATGGATTACTCCATTGGGTAGCACCGAGGTCAACACTATTGTTGATAAATGACCAACCCTCCTTTTCTGAGGCTTTAGCATCATCAAATGATTCGTAGAAACTATTGTCGGGAATATTTTCATTGTTTCCATTCTCATCTTTGGAACAGGCCAGGGATAATAAACAGATAAAAACCAGAAAGAAATATTTTTTCATGGATTGGATAGGGGTATTAAATAATTCTCGTACTGTTGGTACAATCATAAAATTAAAGAAAAATTGCCCCCTTGCAAATAAGCTTGATACTTATCTTATTTAAACCTGGAATACACCGAGTTTCATTTGACCAGTTACCGGGCTTTGACTGGCTGCTGCAATGCTTTCGGAAATTACCATCCGGGTGTCCATGGGATCAATTATCGCATCAACCCATAGTCTTGCTGCTGCATAATAAGGAGATGTCTGGCTGAGATATTTTTGAGTAATATCTTTCAGTAATTTTTGCTCTTCTTCCGCGGGCACATCCATTCCTTTTGCTTTCATAGCAGATACCTGAATTTGTAACAGGGTTTTGGCTGCCTGTTCCCCACCCATTACTGCAATCCTGGCTGTAGGCCAGGCATAGATGAATCTTGGGTCGTAGGCTTTACCACACATGGCATAATTACCTGCTCCGTAAGAATTGCCCACAATGATAGTGATCTTGGGCACTATCGAATTGGCAACGGCATTCACCATTTTGGCGCCGTCTTTAATAATACCTGAGTGCTCGCTGCGACTTCCCACCATAAATCCGTTAACATCCTGTAAAAAAACAAGTGGAATTTTTTTCTGGTTGCAATTGAGGATAAACCGCGCTGCTTTGTCGGCGCTGTCGTTATAAATAACACCACCCATTTGCATTTCTCCTTTTTTGCTTTTTACTATCTTTCGCTGATTGGCAACGATTCCAACGGCCCAGCCATCAATTCTGGCATAACCGCAAATAATTGTTTTTCCATAGTCTTCCTTAAACGCAGTAAAGGATGCATCGTCAACCATTCGGTCAATGATTTCCTGCATGTCATATGTTTTGGTCTGGTCGGCTGGAAAAATACCGTAGATCTCGGCTGGATTTTTACCCGGGGCTTTGGCTTCAGCCCTGTTAAATCCCGCATCAGCGGGACGGCCCGTTTTGTCCATAATTTTCTTTACCTGGTCGAGGCATTCTTCTTCCGTCTTGAATTTATAATCGGCTATGCCAGATAGTTCGGTATGGGTAACGGCACCGCCCAGGGTCTCCTGGTCCGTGTCTTCACCAATAGCAGCTTTTACCAGGTATGGACCCGCCAGGAAAATTGATCCGTTGCCTTCCACCATCAGGGTTTCATCACTCATAATAGGCAGGTAGGCACCGCCGGCCACACATGGCCCCATGACAGCCGCAACCTGGGTAATACCCATCGCACTCATCCGTGCATTATTGCGGAATATTCGACCGAAATGTTCTTTATCCGGAAAAATCTCATCCTGCATTGGCAGGAAAACGCCGGCACTATCAACGAGGTAAATAATGGGCAGCAGGTTTTCCATTGACATTTCCTGCAGTCTCAGGTTCTTCTTGGCGGTAATGGGAAACCATGCACCAGCTTTTACCGTTTGATCATTGGCTACAATGATACATTGCCTGCCGGAAACATATCCCATGCCAGCAACGGTGCCTCCAGCCGGACAGCCGCCATGCTCTTCATACATGCCTTCGCCAGCAAAAGCAGCCATTTCTACAAAAGGTTTGTTCTTGTCGCGCAAATATTCAATACGCTCCCTTGCAGTGAGTTTATTGCGTTCCCTTTGCTTCTCGATGGCTTTTTTACCGCCTCCCAGCTGAATCTTTTCCAGCCTTCGCTTCATTTCACTGAGCGAGAGCTTGAGCTGGTCTTCATTTTTATTGAACTGTATATCAGTTGCCATATTATATAGAGTATAACTGTAAAGGAACAAAGAATATTACTTCAATACCGGAAGGATAATTTTTGAAGGGCTTCCGGAATTATGGTAAATGCGAATATCTGATTTAATAAAATCCGTTGGGAGAGCTTGTGGAATCCGCAGGAATTTTTGAGGATTGCGATCAACCAAAGGGAACCAGGAACTTTGCACCTGCACCATTATGCGATGTCCTTTAAGGAATGTATGGGCCACATCTGGCAACTCGTATTTTACCGGGGTTGTTTTTCCCGGAACAAAAGCAACGGGCTTTTCAAAACTGTACCTGAACTTTCCGCGGATTACTTCAGCCCTTACAAGGCGTTGCATGCCTCCCATCTGAACGTGATCGTGATTGGGGTAGGGGTTGTTTGTGTGATCGGGCAATACATCAATAAGCTTTACAATAAAATCTGCATCGGTACCTGTTGTACTAACATACAGGTCGGCAATTACAGGCCCGGCAAGGGTTATATCCTCGATTAAAGTATCTGTCAAAAATACCGCTACATCCGGCCTGCGTGAAGTAAAACGCTGGTCCTCGGCCATATACTCATTATTTCGGCCGGGAGAAATAAGATTCGTATAAGGTACAGGACGGGAAGGGTCACTGGTGTATTCAGTGAATCCCTCTGCTCCGGTTTGATTGGTTGTACTTAGTACTCCTTTGGTATGCAGGTAATAATTAACCGGTTTCATATTTGCAGGGGGCCAATGAGTATATTTTTGCCATTCGTATTTACCAGTTTCGAAAATGTATGCTTCAGGCAAATTTGCCTGGCCTTTATCTTTCAGGTAATAATTAAAGAAGGGTGTTTCAATTTCTTCCTGGAAAAACCGGCTGGTATTTTGTTTAAAGTCGTGGGTGGCATATTTACTCCAGTTTTCTGATGCCCATGCGCCATGGGTCCAGGGCCCCATTACAAGCTGGTTATCATTGCCCGGACTTTTCTTTTCAATGGCCTTGTAGGTTTCCAGAGCTCCAAAAAGGTCTTCGGCATCAAACCAACCACCTACAACCAGTACGGCAGGTTTTACTTGTTTCAGGTGGTTACGGATATTACGGGCCTTCCAGTATTCATCATAAGTATCATGAGTAATATATTCGTTCCATATCTTCCCCCGATTATTAAAATAAGCTGATGAATTGGTTTGGCTGATTGTCCCCATATCGAGGAAGAACTTATAGGCATCTTTATGGTTTGTTTTGAAAACTCCTTCGCCATAATCCTCTACGGGTCCATTCCGGGGTTCATCAAAATAATTCATGAATCCGAAGTTATCCAGCAAGTAAAAAGCGCCCTTATGGTTGGCATCATCGCCCATGAATTCATCGGTTACGGGTGCCTGTGGGGAAACAGCTTTGATGGCAGGGTGCGCTGCGGGTAAAGATGCTGTCGCATAAAAACCGGGGTACGAAATACCCCAGATGCCTACGCGTCCATTATGGTTTGTCAGGTTCTTTAGCAGCCATTCAATGGTATCATAAGTGTCAGTGCTTTCATCAGTTTCTTTAGAAGCAATATTTCCACTTTTATGCGGAGTCATTTCTTCAAAATTTCCTTCACTCATATACCTTCCGCGTACATCCTGGTAAACAAATATATATTTTTCCCTCATCAGCTTTGTGTTTGGGCCGATTCTATAAGGATACATGTCAATTCCGTATGGTCCAACCGAATATGGAGTGCGTTCCATTAGGACAGGATATTTTTCATTTGTGCTTTGGCTGGGAATGTATATAGCAGTAAAAAGTTTAACTCCATCCCGCATTGAGATTTGCACCTCTTTTTTTTCATAATTATCCCTTAGAAATGCCGAATCGTCCTTATAACTCTGGGCATGTAAAGCCATCAAGGGAAAGCATAACAAGATAATGATTGCGAAAATGCGATTGATACCTTTATTTTGAAAGAACCGGCAATATGACCGATGAAGCGTTTGTCTTATCATGGTGAATTTTAATGGTGGCTTTTTTGAAATCTTTATCGTCACAGGTATAAATATTAATAAACTGCTGTGGGTTTCTGTCGGCCAGTGGAAACCAGCTGCTCTGGATCTGGATCATCATCCGGTGGCCTTTTTTAAAAGTATGCGCAATATCAGGAAGATCGAATTTTACCCTTTCTGGTATACCAGGTGTAAAAGCAGTTGGTTTCTCCAGACTGTTGCGATAACGGCCACGCATGATTTCCCCGCGCACGAGCATCTGGTATCCACCCATCGGGTATTTTGATGAATTTGAATAGCTGTACCTGAAATCATCCGGGAATACATCAATTACTTTAACCACAAAATCGGCATCTGTGGTACTGATGCTAACCAGGAGGTCAGCTATCACGGTACCCGTAACCGTTATATCCTTATTTAATACAGGCGATTGGAAGACGAGTACATCCGGCCGGCGGGAAGCAAAACGCTGGTCGTCTGTCATATATTCCCGGGTGCGGTCTTCATGAACATCTTCGGTATAGGGAACAGGATGCGCGGGATCACTGGTATATTCGCTGAAACTGTTGGTGGCAGCGGGTTTAACGCCATCAAGACCGCCACCTGGCTGGAAATAAAGTATTTCCTCCTTCCTATCGGCTGGTGGCCACTGATCAAATTTTTTCCATTCATTCTCGCCCGTTATGAAGATGGTTGCTTCCGGCAGATCTTTGACGGTTCCTTTATCTTTGAGAAAATAGTTGAAGAATGGTACTTCTATATTATTCTGATACCATTCCGCGGTCTTCGAATCAAAAGGTATATTGCCCAGTGAACTGCCATCGGAATTACCGCCCCATTGGCCATGGAACCAGGGGCCCATTACCAGTTTGTTAAAGGTTTTTCCGGGGTTATTTTTTTCTACCGCTTCATAAAAACGCCATGCCCCAAAGCAATCCTCCGCATCAAAAAGTCCACCCACAGTAAGAATCGCCGGCTTTATTCCCTGTACATGGTTACGTACCATGCGGGCCTTCCACCAGTCGTCCAAATCGGGATGGCTGTAAAGATCTTTCCAGAATTTGATGGAATCACCCATTAGAGTTGCGAAATTTTTCAACGCGCCGGTCTTCAGGTAGAAATGATAATTATCCTGTGTTTTTATGTTGTATCCGCCAATGTAATTCATCGTTGGCTGAGGCCTGGGTATGCCGAATCGGGTATAAAAAGAGAAAGCATCGAGTATAAAAAATGCTCCATTGTGATGAAAGTCATCTCCCTTGAACCAGTCGGTTACCGGAGCCTGGGGGCTGACGGCTTTCAGTGCGGGATGTCCACTTAGTGAAGCCATACTGGAATAGAAGCCAGGATAGGAAATGCCAAATACTCCTACTTTTTCATTATTAAATGGCACATTTTTTACCAGCCAGTCAATAGCATCATAAGTGTCGCTGGCCTCATCTATGTCCTGGTTGGTTTTTTTGTTGGGGTTAAAGGGACGGATATCTTCGAAAACCCCTTCACTCATAAAGCGACCACGGACATCCTGCATGACCATGATATAATTTTCCCGCAGGTATAAACGGTGGTAGCTGTTCCAGAAAAGGCGGAAATTCTTCTCGCCGTATGGTGCACAGGAATAAGGAGTACGGGTTAGCAGGAATGGATGTTTTTCTGTTGTGTCTTTGGGAATATAGATACTGGTAAACAGCTTTACCCCGTCCCGCAT
>Ga0209254_10005054_pt1 | contig 12114 bp, 9 predicted proteins | sample FrelakmetDIP11DI_FD_187148 | JGI IMG/M metagenome (GOLD analysis project Ga0209254, IMG submission 187148) | Freshwater lake sediment microbial communities from the University of Notre Dame, USA, for methane emissions studies - DIP11 DI (SPAdes)... | ecosystem: Environmental > Aquatic >...
CGGACTGCAACGTCGTGCTCGGACGCATCCGGCCGGAGCGCTTTCCGGCCGTATTCGGCGCATCGGGCACGGAGCCACTCGACGCCGGGGCGGCGCGCACTCGCCTCGCCGCGATTGCCGCGGACCTGGCGGGGCAGAACGGGTTGACGCTCGGGATCGAAGATCTCGCCGACGCATTCGTCCAGGTGGCCGTGGCACGCATGGCGAACGCGATCCGGGACCTTGCCTTGCGAAAAGGACAGGACCCGGCTCGATTCACGCTGCTGCCCTTTGGTGGCGCGGCGGGCCAGCACGCCTGCGCAGTCGCCGACGCGCTCGGCGTCGAGTCGATTCTGCTCGATCCGCTCGCCGGCGTGCTTTCGGCGTACGGCATCGGGCTCGCGCTCAGGCGTTGCGTGCGGCGGCGCAGCGTCGAGGAACAGTGCTCGGGAGCAGGCGTCGCGCGAGCGAGCGCGTTGCTGGCAGCGCTCGAGGAAGCCGCGCGAGCGCAGTTGCGGCGACAGCGAGTGCCGGCAGACGCCATCGACGTCCGGCGCACGGCCCACCTCAGGTTCGAAGGCCTGGACACCAGCATCGAGGTCGAATGGGACCGATCGGCGACCATGCGCGCGGCCTACGAGACCGCACATGAACGCCTGTACGGATTCACCGACGCCGCGGCGCGGGTCGTGATCGCAGAGGTGTCCGCCGAGGCATTCGAGCGGGATGCCTCGGCGGCGCAGGCCTTCGCAGCAGTCGGGACGTCGGGCGCTGCGCATGGCGATTCGGCGACAGCTGCGGGCCCGAGCTCGACGGTCGAGGTCTGGGCGGCGGGAGCGTGGCGTCGCGTACCGCTGTACCTGCGCGAGGACCTGCGCGAGGGCCAGTCGTTGCCGGGGCCTGCGCTGCTGATCGAGCAGGGGTCGACTGGCTGGATAGCGATGGACTGGGAAGCCAGGGTCGTGTCACAGGGTCGGCTGCTTCTCGCGCGTCGTGCGGCTCGCGGCGGCACGCGAACGGGCGCGGATCCCGGCGCCGACCCGATGCGACTCGAGGTGTTCAACGGTCTCTTCATGCACGTGGCCGAGCAGATGGGCGTGGTGCTGCGCCAGACCGCGCGATCGGTGAACATCAAGGAGCGGCTCGATTTCTCCTGCGCGATATTCGACGGGGATGGTCGCCTCGTTGCCAACGCACCGCACATGCCCGTGCACCTCGGCTCGATGGGAGCCAGCGTTACCGCCGTGCTCACGAGCCATCGAGCTGACATGCGGCCCGGCGACTCGTTCCTGGTGAACTCTCCCTACCATGGCGGCACACACCTTCCGGACATGACGGTGGTGACGCCGGTCTTCGACAGCGCCGGCAGCCGGATCGACTTCATCACGGCGTCGCGCGCGCACCACGCCGACATCGGCGGTGCGACGCCTGGCTCGATGCCGCCCGGCAGCCGTCACATCGGCGAGGAGGGAACCCTGTTCGAACCCGTGCGAATCGTCCGCGACGGACGCCTCGACGAGGACCTGCTCCTGCGGGCCTTCGCAGCCGGCGCATGGCCGGCGCGCAACGCCGCGCAGAATCTCGCGGACCTCAGGGCGCAGCTCGCTGCAAACGCACGCGGCATACACGAACTCGAACGAGCGGCGGGCGAACACGGCACCGCGACGCTTCTCGCCTTCATGGGACACGTGCAGCACAACGCGGAAGCGTGCATGCGTCGCGCGATCCGGCGACTGCGGGATGGCCGGTTCCGCTACGAACTCGACACCGGACAGTGCATCGAGGTGGCCGTGTCCGTGAACCGCGAGGCCGGCTCGGCGCTCGTGGATTTCGCGGGCACGTCGGCGCAGCAGGACAACAACTTCAACGCGCCGCGTGCCGTTACCGTCGCAGCGGTGCTGTACGTGTTCCGTACGCTGATCGACGAACCGATTCCGCTCAACGCCGGCTGCCTGACGCCGATCGAGATCGTCGTGCCATCGGGCTCGATGCTCGACCCGACGTTTCCGCACGCGGTCGTGGCCGGTAACGTGGAGACCTCGCAGTGCATCGTCGACTCGCTTTACGGCGCGCTCGGCCTGCAGGCGGCGTCGCAGGGAACGATGAACAACTTCACGTTCGGCAACGAACGCTATCAGTACTACGAGACCATCGCGGGCGGTGCCGGCGCCGGGCCCGGATTCAATGGCGCAAGCGGCGTGCAGACGCACATGACCAATTCACGACTGACCGACCCCGAGGTGCTCGAGGAGCGCTTCCCCGTGCTGCTGCGCAGGTTCGCGATGCGTACCGGCTCCGGCGGCACCGGTGAGTTCCGCGGCGGCGACGGGCTGGTACGCCGTGTCGAATTCCGCGAGGCGATGACTGCCGCGATACTGTCCAATCACCGACGCATCGCGCCATTCGGCCTCGAGGGGGGCGAACCGGGACAGCCCGGCATCAACCTCGTCGTGCGACGCGACGGAAGCTCAGAAACGCTGGGCTCCACGGCCGAGGTCGCGGTCGAAGCGGGCGACCAGATCGAGATCGCGACGCCCGGAGGGGGCGGTTTTGGCCGACTGTGACGACGGCGGCGCCGAAGGCGCGGGCCGCGTCTCCGTGTAGTAGCCGAACAGGGCCTGTGCAAGAGTGCGCTGCCGCTGTGTGTCGTCGACGCCGACCTCGTCGGCGTGGTCGCCGACGGTCATGCGTGTCCCGGCCGGCAGGCGGTTCGCACGCGCGGGCCGCACACGGCTGCCCGTCCTCGAGTGGCTCACCATGAAGGAAAAGTACTCGCCTGCCCTCCCGGTGCGCAGACCGACCAGCAGGTTCACGCGCCTTTCGCTCACGTCGTGCGCAGTGTTGACCCGGTCGTCGCACACGACGTAATAGGCGTCCGAAGCTTCGCCTTTGCCGAGGACCCCCGCCTCCGCCAGCGGCCGCAGGAAGTCCTGAACCTGGCGGGTGATCTTGTGCCAGGCCCCGCGGTCGCCGGCTTCGAACACCGCCCAGCGAGTACCTCGCTCGATGCTTCCCATGATGAGCAGCGCACGACGCCGCGAAGTCAGCAGAGAGCTGTCGGCGCTGCGGCCCGTGCCGCCGGCGAGCGTGCGTAGCGGCAGTCGCCGTTCGCCGGCCGTGCGCAGCGACTGCAGCGGGTTGATGCCGTGGGCCGCAAGACGGGAGCGCTCGGCATCCGTGAGTACCAGAGCGGCCCGGGTCCCTGGCCGCAGCAGCAGTTCGTCGTCCGGGCCGGGATGCCACGGCGAGCGCTGCTCGTCCAGTCTCGCGAGCACGCCGGCGACGGCGCCGCCGTTGGCGAAAGTCTCATAACGACCGCGCAGCCTGTCGTAGGCGAGGACGCGCGGAAAGCACATCAGCGCGTGATCGCTCTGGAGATCGAGTTCCCGCAGGCCCCTGAGCGCATCGTCGCAGCCGGCCCAGGCTGCGGGAGGATCGACGACGAGCATCGCGCGCAGGTCCCGGCACACGCGCGCAGCGACCACGAGCACGCTCGCTCCGACGTCGCGATCACGCGCCGGCGGCGGGATGCACAGGAAGTGCACGTCGTCACTCGGGCGCAGCGCGAACAGAGCGGTACCGTGCTGCTCGGAGCCAATGAGGTCGTAGTCGGTGAGCTGGTCACCGTCGTCGCCATCCGGGTTCGAACCGACGTAACCGATCGGATGACGCGCGCCTGCGCGATACGTCCGGTCAGGACGGATCGCCGGCACCGCGCCGCGCACGCGCACCAGCGTCGATTCCTGCAACGCGTTCGACACGAAGCGCGTCGTGCCGGGGACGATCGACAGCCTGCGGAAGATCTCCTGGTCCTCGATGTGCTCCGAACCTGCGAAGCGGACCCGCTGCATGACGAGGTTGAAGCGATCCTCCTCATTCGCACCGACGTTGTCGTAGTCCACGGACGCGCGCAGCGCCTCCCGGGAGCCCGGGCTGCGCGCCTCGAGGGTCAGGGTTTCCGCGCCGCACGGCAGCGTGATGGTCGCCGGAGCGCCGCCATTGCAGACCCGGACGACGACGGCCCGGCGTCCGCCATTCTCGAAGAACTGTTCGACGGCATAGGGCATCGGGCTCGGCTGCCAAAGCCCGCCGAATACCTGCTGGAACTCCGAGAAGCTGCGTACGGCGACGGGCTGATTGACCGGGCCGCGCAGCGTGCGACCCAGGAAAGCGCAGGTCGAAGCCGGCAGACGCGCGATGGCGTGGTCCGCGCCCGGCGCCTCCGCCACGACCATGCCGCTCATATCCGACTGCTGCAAACTCACGTCCCCCGCCCGCGCGCCGGACGTACGTTAGCACAAGTCCTTGTGTCGCAGGCTGCTGCCGGACCCAACCCATTGATGCCGGCGCCCCCGGAGGCCGGATGCACAGCCGCTCGCCTGCCGGCCGTGTCAGCGCCGGCCGCGAACCCCGGTGTCTGCGACCGGCTTGACTGCGCCTTTGGCCGGAGGCCCGTCGTTGCCGTCCCAGTTCGATCCTTCCGGCAACACGTTCTCGACGCGGCGCGCCGAGGCGACGTAGGAATCGAACGTGAGTCCGCGCTTCGTGACGGGCACTGCGATTCCCTGCGCCTGCTCGACGACCCGCTCGACGAGGTCCCAGTTCACGGCGCCGGAACGCGTCTTCGACTGCTGCCAGATGGCGTTCGACACGCGGTCGTCGTAGACGACGGCCGGCGGCGCCACGCTGTCGTCCATGCCTTCGACGACGGGCGGATATGACTGCACGTAGAGGCTGTTGCCCTGCCAGCGGTAAAGCAGCGGCTGGTTCACGACGGTGACCTGCATGCCGACCGGGATCATCGCGAACAGTGACTCGATGTCCTCGGGATAGAGCCTGATGCAACCGTGGCTCGCACGCATGCCGACGCCCGGCGGCTTGTTGGTGCCGTGCATCAGGTAACTCGGCCAGCCGAGGTTCATCGCATAGGCCCCGAGCGGATTGTCCGGACCCGCCGGCACCTTTGCGGGCAGCGGATCGCCCTTCTCGGCGTGCTCCTTGCGTACGGACGGCGGTGGCGACCACACGGGGTTCTTCCGCTTCGAGACGATCTTCGTCGTGCCGATCGGCGTTTCCCAGCCGACCTTGCCCACACCGATCGGGTAGGTGATCACGACCCGCTGCTTGTTCTTTGCGGGCTTCGGGAAATAAAAGAGCCGCATCGCCGCGACGTTCACGACGATGCCTTCGGGCGCGGCGTCTGGCAGCACCCACTGGGTCGGCAGCACGATCCTGGTCCCCTCGCCCGGCAACCACGGGTCCACGCCCGGGTTCGCGCGCGTCAGTTCGTCATAGCCCACGTTGAAGCGACGGGCGATGTCCGCCAGCGTGTCCTCGTGGCGGGCCTGCGTGACCTGTAGTTCACCGAGCACTCCAGTCGACTTCGGGTCGAAGGGGAACTGGTGAGTGGCGACCGGCGCCACGACCGGCGGGGGCTCCGGAGCAGCAGGCGCGGGCGGGGGCGGGGGCGGCGCTTCCCGTTCGAACGTAGCGCATGCACCGAGCGCGAGAGCAAGGCCCACGACCACGATGCGCAGCGGTTGTACGGCGACCTGGAACACATGAGACGAATTCAATTCATGCACCTCTTGCGGCCACGACGCTGCATCAAAGCAGCGTCGGCCGGTTCGGCAGTTCGTTCGGGTTGCGGCCGCCCGGCTGCACCGGGAAATGCCGCGCGACGATCTCACCGACGCGGCGGACGCACTCGATCGCTCCCGATTCGTAGTCACCGCCCTGGAAGCGGGCGTCCATCGCATCGCAGATGGTTCGCCATTCATCGGGGCCGACCCGGGCGTTGTAACCGCGATCCGCGACAATTTCAACGTCGTGATCGGCCAGCAGCACATAGATCAGCACGCCGTTGTTCGCTTCGGTGTCCCAGACGCCGAGGGCCGCAAACACTTCGAGCGCGCGCTCCCTGGGCGTGTGCCCGCGCCATACCCGCGCCGGCTCGAGCGCGGCCTCGATGGCGAACCGCACCTCGCCTGAGTGCAACCGTTCCGTCTCGGTCACGGCCGCTTCGATCGCCGAGAGCGTCGAATCGGGAAACGCGCGAAGCAGGCTGCGCCGAGTCGAGAACACGTGCCGGAACCAGCGTTTCCAGTCCATGGATTACCAGCTCCCCGACGCGCCGCCGCCGCCGAATCCACCGCCGCCGCCGCTCCAGCCGCCGCCGCCGAATCCACCGCCGCCGAATCCGCCGCCGCCAAACCCGCCGGGGTAACCCCAGCCGCTGCCGTGACGCCGGCTGTACCAGCCGTTGCTGCCTGCGCCCGGGCCTCCGCCCGACCCGCCGATCAGGGCGAAGACGAACGCGAGGAATGCCGCGACGACCGAGACGCCCAGGATTCCGACCAGCAGCCAAGTCAGGAAGCCGACGAGGCCACCGGTCGCGAGCGCACCGCCGACCCGGCCGAACGTGCGCCGGAAGATCGAGCCGCCGACCAGCGCGAAGATGAACAGGAAAGGTAGCAGGTTGAAGAGACCTGGCACCGCGTCCGCGGGCCGGCCCCTCTCGGGCTCGGGCAGAGGCTCGCCTTCGACCACGCGCAGCATGCGATCCACGCCGGCCGTGATGCCTCCGTAGTAGTCCCCGTTGCGCAACTGCGGAACGATCACCTCGTCGATGATCCGGTTGGCCGTCGCGTCGGGCAGCGCGCCCTCGAGTCCGCGGCCCACCTCGATGCGCAGCTTGCGGTCGTCGCGCGCGACGATGAGGATCGCCCCGTCATCCACGCCCTTGCGCCCGAGCCGCCATGCGTCGGCGACCCGGATTGCGTACTGCTCGATTTCTTCGGGCTGGGTCGTCGGAACGATCAGCACCGCGACCTGGCTTCCCTTGGCCTGCTCGAACGCGCGCAGCTTCGCGTCGAGCGCGGCTACCTGGTCTGGCTGCAGCGTTCCGGTCAGGTCGGTGACCGGCGAGCTGAGCGCCGGGACCGCGACCAGCCCCTGCTGCGCGCCGGTGGCGGTCGCAAGCAGCAGGAAGGCCGCGGCTGCGGCCGCTGCCACCGTGCGACGCAGCCAGGTAACGGGAAATTCGCTCATCAGGGCACCCGCGCCGCGCTGGTCGCGGCGCGGCTGTCGCTCAGTTCGTCGCGGGCGCCGGGCTGCCGAAGTCCACGGTCGGCGGCTTCGCGATCGCCGCCTCGTTCTCGACGGTGAAATTGGGCTTGACCTTGTAGCCGAACAGCATCGCCGTGAGGTTGGTCGGGAACCTGCGCACGGTCACGTTGAAGTCCTGCACCGCCTGGATGTAGCGATTACGCGCAACCGTGATGCGGTTCTCGGTGCCCTCGAGCTGTGCCTGCAGGTCGCGGAAATTCTGGTCCGACTTGAGCTCCGGGTACTTCTCGACCACCACCATCAGGCGCGACAGCGCGCTCGAGACTTCGCTCTGGGCCGCCTGGAACTGCTGCAGCGAGGCGGGATCGTTCGCGTCCACCTTGATCTGCGTCGCCTTGGCGCGGGCTTCGGTCACGCCGATCAGCACGGCCTGCTCCTGCGCAGCGAAGCCCTTCACGGTGTTGACCAGGTTCGGGATAAGGTCCGCCCGACGCTGGTACTGGTTCACGACTTCGGACCACGCCGATTTCACCTGCTCGTCCTGTACCTGCAGCGTGTTGTAGCCGCAGGCCGACAGGAAAAGGCTCGCGACGACCAGCGAGATGACCTTCAATGCACGCATGTGACCTACTCCTTGCTCATTCCCGGATGCCGACAATGTAATGCATTATGGGGCGATTACGTCAAATCACCAGATCTCCACGCTCAGGTCCGGCGCCAGCGCGGCCGGGCCGGACTGCTGCGCCGCGGCTTCGATATCGGGACCGCCGCGAGGGCGCGGAGTGTAGATGATTCAGGCGTGACCCAACCGAAGGTGGATCGGCCAGCGCAGTGTCCGCGGCTCGCCGTGAGGCCAGGGCCCGAGCAGCCTGGCGCGCAGTTCCGGCAGCGGATCGCGACCGAGGCTGTCCTTGAAACGTTGCACCGACGACCAGGTCGCGAGGTAACCCATGACCTGGCCCAGGTCCCAACGGGTCTGGAAGGAGAACAGCGGCTGTGCAGCCTCGTGCCACGGAAACGGCAGCGTCCGGTACCCCTCCTCCACGTAGCGGCGCTCGGGCGGCCAGAAGATCCCCACCACTTCGGAATAGAAATGGTCGATCACCGCATCCACGGCAGCGTCCACGCGGAACTTCTCGTAGGTCCATGCGGCCACGACCCCCCCCGGGCACGAGCACCCGGCGGCACTCGGCATGGAATCGCTCGAAGTCGAACCAGTGGAATGCCTGGGCCGCCGCGACCAGCGACACGGCCCGGTCCGCCACCGGCAGCCGCTCGGCGGTGGCGGCAACGTAGGTCACTCGCGGAGCGGCAGCCGCATTGCGCAACTGGTCCAGGCTGCCGTCGAGCGCCAGCACGCTTTCAAAGTGATCGGCCAGCGCGATCGCCGCCTGCCCGTTGCCCGTGGCGCAGTCGACCGCGAGTCGTCGGTTGGGTGCCTGGGCGGCCACCCACGCGATCAATTCGGGCGGATAGCCCGGCCGGTAGCGGCTGTAAGCCCGCGACTGCCGCGAGAAGTGATCCTTGAACGGCATGCTCTGCGCTCCGGTAGAGCGATGGTGCTTGCGCGCCCGCCGCCGTGCAACGACAGTCGCGGCCTTGGACTAGAATCCGCGGCCATGAACGCCATCCAGGTGGTCGATATCGCCCACGCGATTCAGCTCGCGCTCGCGCCGGTATTCCTGTTTTCCGGCGTCGGCGTGCTGCTGGGCGTGCTCACGAACCGCCTCGCGCGCATCGTCGATCGCGCCCGCAAGGTCGAGGAAAGCATCAGGCAGGCCGCAGCGACCGATCTCGACGCAGCCCGCGAACAGCTCGTGGTCGCTTCGCGCCGTGCGCGCTTCATCAACACGTCGATCACACTGTCGACGATCGCGGCACTGCTGATCGCGCTGGTCGTCGCACTGATCTTCGCCAGCACTTTCGTGCCGATGAACCTCGCCGCCTACATCGCAGTGCTGTTCGTGCTCGCCATGGCCGCGCTCGTCTGCGCGCTGCTCAGCTTCCTGGTCGAAGTCCGCATCGCCATTGCAGCCCTGAAGATCGGCGCCCGGTGAAACCGCCAAAAAAAAAAGACCCCGGGCTTGCGACCCGGGGTCGAGAAGCGGACTTTGGTCGAAGGGAAGGGAAAAGTCCGCTAGGGGATCGATTCAGTCGTTCAGTGCAGACGCGACCACTGCAGCACCTTCACCTCGCGCGTGGGGCGTCCCATGTTGCGCGCGATGATCAGCGCCGCTTCCTTGATCTCCCGGCCGCGCCGCGGCTGGTCGTCGAGCTCGACGACGCCGCGGTACTCCTGCAGTCCGCGCGGATCCGGCTCGTCCACCAGGAAGTGAGCGTAGTACTTGATGCTCATGGCGCGCCAAGCTACTGATGAGCGCCACGACGATCCGTGACGCTGCGCACACATCCCGCCAGGCCACCGGAGCACCCCGGAAAACATGACGCGTTACCGCAAATCCGAGGCTCCCGGTTCGAAGTTCGCCACGGCCGAGGGCGCCCGCAGGTTGCGCGAGGAACTCGATCACCTGTGGCGCGTGCATCGTCCGCAGGTTACGCGCGCCGTCGCCGAGGCGGCGGCACAGGGCGACCGCTCGGAGAATGCCGAATACATCTACGGCAAGAAGCAGCTGCGCGAGATCGATCGACGGGTGCGGTTCCTGCGCCAGCGTCTGGAGGGCCTCGTGGTGGTGAGCCGGCCGCCCGACGACAGGACGCGCGTGTTCTTCGGCGCATGGGTGCGGATCGAGGACGAGGAAGGCCACGAGACGGAGTTGCGGATCGTAGGCCCCGACGAGATCGATCCCGCGCGACGTTACGTGAGCATGGACTCCCCGCTGGCCCGCGCGCTGATGCGCCGGCAATCCGGCGACGAGTTCACCGTCGAGGTACCGGGCGGCACCCGGTCCTACGTCGTCACGGAGGTCCGCTATGAGCCGGATGCCTAGCCCGACGGCGTATCGACTCCCGGCGTCGGATACCGCAGGCTGCCTGCGCGACCCGCTTCAGCGTCGCAGCCGGGCGCGCGTCCGCTTCATCAGCGTCACGTGCGAGCCTTCGCGCGCGACCTCGGAGGCGCCTTCTCCCGCCTCGAGTCGCAGGTAGCTGCCGTCCGGCTGCATCTCCCAGGCATTGCGCCGGTCCTCGAGCTGTACCTGCAGCACCTCCCACAGCCGCTCGCGAAGCGAGCGCGACGTCACCGGCGTGACGGCCTCGACGCGACGCGAGAGATTGCGGTCCATCCAGTCCGCCGAGCCGATCAGGAACTCGCCCGCGAGCGGATCTTCCTGGCCGTTCGCGAAATGGAACAGGCGGCCGTGCTCGAGGAACCGTCCGATGACGGAGCGCACGCGGACGTTGTCGGTCCATCCTTCGACTGCGGGCCGCAGGCAGCAGAACCCGCGCACGATCAGGTCGACCGGCACGCCTGCCTGCGACGCCGCGGCGAGTGCCTCGCAGACCAGCAGGTCCTCGAGCTGGTTGATCTTCACGACGATCCGTGCCGGCCGCCCCGCCCGCCGATGCGCGGCCTCCCTCTCGATCAGTTCGATGAAGCGCTCGCGCATGTTCAGCGGCGCCACCAGCAGATGGTCGAACTCCGGCTCGCTCGAATAGCCGGTGAGGTGGTGGAACAGGGTCACCACGTCGCGCGTGATCGACGGGTCGCAGGTAAAAAGTCCGAAGTCCGTGTACATGCGCGCGGTCTTGACGTGGTAGTTGCCGGTGCCGATGTGCGCGTATGCCCTCAGGCCGTTCCCCTCCCGACGCACGACCAGTGCGAGCTTCGTGTGCGTCTTGAGCCCGCGCATGCCGTAGATCACGTGGTCACCGGCCTTCTGCAGCTCGTTGGCCCAGTGCAGGTTGCGTTCCTCGTCGAACCGCGCCTTGAGCTCGACGAGGCACGCCACCTGCTTGCCGTTCTCGGCCGCGCGGATCAGCGAGCGCACGAATGGAGTGTCGTCGCCGAGGCGATACACGGTCATCTTGATGGTCGTCGTGGCCGGGTCTTCCGCGGCGTCACGGATGAAGCGCTCGACGCTCGCATCGAAACTCTCGTACGGGTGGTGGACGAGCAGGTCGCCGGCACGGATCACTGCGAAGAGGTCCGCCTCCGGATCGAGGCCCAGCGGAATCATCGGCGTCCATGGCGGGTCCCGCAGCTGCGCCTCCGGCAGTGAAGCGATACCGAACAGCGTCGTGTAGTCGAGCAGGCCCGGCAGCTCGTAGACGTCGCTGTCGCGCAACTCGAACTGGTCCATCAGGCTGCGGCGGATCTCGGCGTGCGGCGACTCGTCGAACTCCAGGCGCACGACCGGCTGGAAGCGCCGCTGCCGAACCTGCTCCTCGACGAGTTCGCGGATGCTGTTGTCGCGGTCCTCCTCGATGGCGATGTCGGCGTTCCGGGACAGGCGAAACAGCATCGCATGCTCGATGGTGACGCCGGGGAACAGCTTGTACGCGTTGTGGCGCACGACCTCGTGCAGGGAGATGAAGCAGAGCTCGCCCGCGGGGACGCCGCTGCGCAGCGGCAGCCACTGGTGAATCGTCGTCGGAACCTTCACGCGCACGTTCACGGCTTCCGCCGTCGCGTCGTCCCGCAGCACGAACCCCCACGAAGTCGAAAGGTTGGACATGAACGGGAACGGATGCGACGGATCGAGGCTGAGCGGTGTAAGCGCAGGGGATACGTGGTCGTCGAAGTACTCCGACGCTTCCGCCCGCTGCGCATCGTCGAGCTGGTCCCAGGAGGCGAGCCGGATGCCGTGAGCCGCGAGCTCGGGGCGCACACTGGCGAAGCAATCGGCCTGGGCGAGCAGCATCGGCAGAAGGGCCGCACGCAGGCGGGCCATGTGGGAATTGAACTCAACGACGGCAGCGGGGTTCTCGCTCGCGTACGCACGGGTGCGCATCGCACCGACGCGCTTCATGAAGAACTCGTCGAGGTTCGACGCGAAGATCGCCAGGAACTTGAGCCGCTCGAGCAGCGGCGTGCGGTCGTCCAGCGCCTCGGCCAGTACCCGCCGGTTGAACTCGAGCCAGCTCAGGTCCCGGTCGAACCAGGCCTCG
>Ga0209254_10005055_pt1 | contig 12114 bp, 12 predicted proteins | sample FrelakmetDIP11DI_FD_187148 | JGI IMG/M metagenome (GOLD analysis project Ga0209254, IMG submission 187148) | Freshwater lake sediment microbial communities from the University of Notre Dame, USA, for methane emissions studies - DIP11 DI (SPAdes)... | ecosystem: Environmental > Aquatic >...
GCATTGGCATCTGTATTGGCCGGGCTCAATGCTGGCGCATCATCTGTTCTGTTCATAATATCCTTGGAGCAGGATAGTCCCGCACCCATAATAAAAAACAAAAGCAGGATAGAAAAATCTTTAACTCTTTTCATATAATTATTTTGTACTTTTTTGAATATTACTTTTTATCTCCTTTACTAAAATAAAAAGCGTAGAACACCCCTGCACTATAGGTATTTGCCTGGCCCATATTTCTGCCAGCAACAGTAAAATTCGCACTTCCCAATATGGACAAATTGGTATGTTGCTTTATTGTATATTTCACGAATGCGCCAATGGTAGTATTATTCATTTTGTTGGAAGGGAATGGCATATTGTTGCGCGAAATATCAAATCCTCCCAGGGTTGTCCAGTTTAAAAGTACGCCTTCGGCAAGCAGGTATTTCCCCCGGTAGCCTGCACGCAATTGATAAAGTGCTGCATCAGGCATATTTATTTCATTGGTGAGGCGAAGCTCGGTGTCGTAATAAGCATTCCTATCAAGTTCCGTATTACTTCTCCTGATATATGAAGCAGATCCGGTAATATTGATTTTCCCAACCAGGTAATCCACCATAGCCCTTGCAGTAAGATTTGTTGTACCTAAGCCGATAGAGAATGGAAGGAAATCGATAACATAATCTGAGACAGGAGTTGATATGCCACCAATAGCGAACAACGATAATTTACCCTTACCAATTTTCTGCTGGTATGCTCTCCACTTAACAAATGCAGAAATATCCTGGATTCCATTCATGCCGCTCATATTGCCTGCCGAAGGCTTTGTCCAGATATATGGTGCCCCAACCATTACATTCAGGTTATCGGTAATCCCATAATTCGCCATATACATGACCGATTGGGTGGTTACTGTACCCAAATTAGGATTGTCCCTTTTCAGTTCACCTTCCCAATAATTTTTCCAGGATGAATGTGTATACTGAAGTCCGTTACAAAATTGATTCTTATTCATCATGATAGCATCCAGCTCAGTTTGAGACTGACAAATAGCTATCATGAAAAAAGTAAATGATAGTGCTAATTTTATTTTTAACCGCATAAATTAAATTTTAAAGTGTAGAAATGAGCCTGACTCTTAGAAGCGAATTGCCATGCCAATATTTACTGCATAATCAGCAAATGCAGCATCTCCCTGCGCATACCCGCCTGTTTTTTCAGTCCTGATCTTATCCGGAACACTTTGTGTAGGGTTAATATTCTTAGCCGGGAACAGATCCATAGTATACCTATGATTGATAAGCTCCGTTCCGTTTTCAATTCTTTCGTGTTGTTCAGCTGTTCCTACAAAATGTCTGTATGACTTAATATAACGGCTATTGATATTCAGCAACATGCCGGAGAAATCGCCGCTCTCAATAGGCCTCATACAAGTTGCTTCCCCTGTACCCCTGAAGTCAGCACATCCCTGCGAAAACGAATGCTCCGTCATTGCCACTAATAAAGCAATGCACATAATTATGCTATATGATAACTTTTTCATTTAGTAATGGTCTTAGTGTGTGAATGAATGCTCTGCCTGGCTACAAAAAGCAGAGATGTAAAACTTACTTTTTCATCTTCAGCTTGCCAACGATATGTTCGCCCAACTTCTGACCGGACTTATTTCCCTCATCCAGGTCAAAACGATAATGAATGCCCCCGTAAAGACGTGATATGCTGGCTTCCTGCGCTGCATCCCGGAATGATTTTATCTCCCGGTTGGCAATCCCGAATTCCAGCAGGGAAGTATCCGTGAATGTGAGTTTATCACCAAAATATTCAGTCATCACTTCGGCTGCAGCGGCTGATATGGTTGAATGGCCGCTGGTATATGATGGAAAGGGCGGTGTTTGGATATAAGGCCGCCATTCCTGGTCGATGGTTGAATTGATCACTGTTTCCGGCCGGATATAATTGCTGCGGTATTTCTCATCCCAGCAGCTGATAAATGCGTCAAAAAGCGCTATGGCTGTTTTCGCATATGCGGCAACGGTAGTGTTGAAATCTGCATTGGCCTTCTTAGCGCCAATTCCGGTGATATTCATCCAGTGACCTGCAGGGGAAAACTTCTTGGTGGCAAACATTACATGCCCGGTGACATTCATCTTAAACGGGTTATCGTCCCAGAAGTCTGCGATATGCTTCTGCTCGTCGGTGAGGCTGTCTCCTAAATTTTTCACTTCCATTAACGCCTTATAAAACACGCTGTTCTTATCCTGCATATTAAAAGCAGGCGGTACAACAGGTTTGAACTGCGATGCTGAATCCATTACCATCGGACGGATCTCCATCCAGTGTGGTTCAAGTGCAGTTGCATACATTGGCGGCGTGGGTACCCACCTGCCCGCAGAATCGCTTATACTATACCGTGAAGCACCTCTGGTAGCGCTGTAATTGTCACCTTTGCTCCATTCGAGGATAGCCGCAGCTATTGAATCTGAAAAGACTTTTGTATTCTTCAATACCGCTGAAGGCATTCCTGCACTGTCGGCCATATGATTGAGCTCTTCATAATAGCTCATCATACTGCCTTCCGGGAAGGTTACGGCATTGCCTACTTTGATAAAAGCCAGCATCGCTGCCATCTGAAAGTCAATACCTGCCTCATGCGGTTTGGGCATTTGCGGCATATGCTTTATCTGGCCGGCAAGGGTTTCCAGCACCGGGTCCCCGGCAGCAATGCATTCATATGCTGCAATGGTAGCATAGGCATAATTGCGTGCTGCAACCATGGGCGGAAAATTATTTTCCAGTACTATATTATTTAGGCTTTTAACGGTCTTGCTGAATACTAAAGGATCATTGGTCAATTTGGTATAGGACTTATCCTGATCATTGCTGCAGGCAGCAAGAACAGTTGCCAGGCAAATGAATGCCACAACTTTATACATGGGGGCGATAATAAAAAGTGAAAAATAAGATAGAGAAAAAATTACTGATCAGGCGATCAGTTCCGGAGGTTGAGCAGCGGTAGGATGATATACAGAAAGAATATCCGGGCTATTAAAATGGTTATACTCGAAAACGGGTATCTGCGGACCGGCAAAGGAAAAATCATTATGATCCGACACATATTCTGCCATGAAAATTTTGACCGGCTTAACAGGGAGCGGAAGATTTTTACCGCTTTCTGTTTGCTGCATATCATTTACCAGGGAAAAGAATGTTTCCCGTGCATTGAACAACTTCATTTTATCCGTATTGGGGATACACATCAATATGAGGGTGTCATTCTGCAGTTTGCGTTTTACATAACTATAATGTACCCCGGCAATCTGGATCTCGCCATCATATCGCTCAAAATCCTGCCAGTTGGTATGATAAGGAAGATTTACCGGCACTTTTACTTCTATGAGGTCTTTATCGTCGTATTCCGACCGGTCAATTCTGGCAACCATCTGATTACCCATTTTACTCTCTAAATTGCTGAATACCAATCTGTAACCACCAAGGTTAAAGAGATGGACTCCCAGTAATAATATGGCCAGAATTTTTCTCACGCAGTTATGGAGACAATAAAGATAAGGGTTTCGCTGCAAAAAAGTCAGCAGTCGCCAGTCAGCAGTCGCCAATAACAGCCTCAAGCTAAAAAGTGGCGGAGGCGGGAGTCTTGAGTCAACAGCAAAATACAAGTAGCCAGTCGGCAGTCGCCAGTCAACAGCCGAAAGTCAGGATCAATTTACATATTGATAGCTTCCAAACATGGGAATGCAATAATAGAATTTGCTTAAGACTTTATTACAACAGATGATTGGGTAATTCAGGGATTATATTTTTACACTTTTTTGTTTTATAGCTTTTGTTTTAAAATCATTTTGCTATTAATCAGGGCTGTTTTTGGCTACTGGTGACTGCCGATTGGCGACTGCCGACTATTTTACCACATAAGTCTTCCGCTCGGGACCAACTCCTTTCAGCGTCAGGCTTTTCCATTTGGGCGGTAATTTAGACTTGAGCTGAATGATACCCGTGGGTGTTATATCCAGCCCTCCGAAACCCATCAGCATACTCTGGATGATACCACCGGCACCTGTTGCAAAATACGGATTGGTCCCGCCCTTGGTTTCAGCAATTACCCGGAAGGGTGGATTCAGGTTAGGTATATAAGAGTCCTGGAACCAATGCCATGCTTTTTCTCCATCACCCAATCGGGCATATAAAGTGGTGAAAGTAGCCTGGGTCATTGCAGGGGTACCTTCATCAGGCACACGCGCAGAATAATATTCAAGGTCTTTTCGGATACGCGCCGGATCCGTTACCTCTTTTAATGGATAAGAAAGCAGATTTACATCTGCCTGCTTGATGCCTTCGCCATTATATGTTGCATGCTCGCGTGTGATGCCATCCGGAAATTGCAGTATGGGAATATTGGATGCAACCAGCTGCCAGTCGGCATCGGGTGAAATGCCCAATATCTTTGCTGCAGCAATGGCATACTGAAGGTTGGCCCGTGCAGCAGCATTAGTGAATGCGTTATTGTCAACATTCTCGGCCCACTCATCTGCAGCCACCACATTCTTAATATCATATTTACCCGGACCATTCCGCTCAACCCTGCTGGCCCAGAATTCTGCCGTTGCCGAAAGGATCGGCCAGCCTTTTTCACGCAACCAGGTTTTATCCTGTGTAACGCAGTAATAATTCCAGGCTGCAATGGCCACACATCCGGTGATATGATGTTCAAAAGGTCCGCTCAAAGCCCAAACAGGCGTTTCTTCCACACCGGTCTCAGCACTCTCCCAGGGAAACATGGCGCCTTTAAATCCTTTTGAAAAAGCATTTCTTTTAGCCGCATCCAGACGCTGGAAACGATACTCCATCATACTTTTTGCCAGCGACTGATTCATCAACAAAACCGCCGGGTACATCCATAGTTCTGTGTCCCAGAAAACGTGGCCGTTGTAACCAAGGCCGCTCAACCCCATGGGCGATGGGGATAATGCAGTGCCTGCGCGACTGAAAGAGTATAAATGATAAAGCATACTACGCACATCTTTCTGGCTCACATCATCACCTTCAATTTCAATATCTCCTTTCCATAATTCAGCCCATGCCTGTTCGTGAAACTGCAATAAACGATCACGCCCTTCAAGTTTCGCATAGATGGTAAGCCTTTCTGCTTCATTGAGCGGGTCATCGTGATGGGCTGAAGTAATGGAAGACCCTGCAATGGAGAACCTGTATGTTTCTCCTGCTTTGAGTGTCCGTGCAAATTTCATCAGGTGCATATTATTGTCCCACATTTCGTGGATCACCCTGGGTTCTTTTCCATGAACATCCGGGAATAGAAAAGTGTTTGAGGCACACATGAGTAATTTACCGGTGGGGCTTTTCGCAGAAGAGGTCAGCAGGCTGATAACCACGTGCGGCCTGTCGATCTCATTATAATAGTTCTGTACATCCCTTAATGCATCCGTTGCTTCCATCACACTGGCAGCATCTATCCGTATGTCTTTCTTTGCCTTAACACTAACGTCCATCAATACCGTAAAAGGAAGCTGGCGGAGGGAATAGTAAGAATAAGTAACCTCAGCTTTATCGCCATAGGAGAATGTTGCTGTAAACCGGGCCTTCTTCATATCCAGTTCCTGGGTAAAACCAGTAACCGACTTTGCATCCATTCGCTTTCCGTCGATATCAAGGTACATGTTAAGGAGGTTGAAACTCCTTAAGAAGTTACTTACCCTTCCGCGTCCGTAATTATCGTAAGCCCCGGCAAGCACCACATCCTTTATTTTAAATGGATCAGGTGCCGAAACAATACCGATCATCCCATTGGCCACGGTAATGCCATAGTAATCAGATGGATTGATCTGTGTGGCCCTGATCACCCAGGGATCGGTCTGAGCCTGCACACTTATCGCAGATACGCTAATAGCCAGGCGGAGAAATACTGCATAAATGCGATTCATATTAACTTATTTAAAGGATCATAATAAAGCCTGTGAATACAATGATTTGCTCAATCTCAATAGTATATAAAACAAGAACATAAGCGGCAACAAACACCTTTACGTAACCGGCAACCACAGCCCATTCAGGATAGGGCGGATAGTTAATAAAACACACTGTAGCTGAAAGAAGACTACTCCACAGCGATCATACTGATCTCCACATTCACGTTTTTAGGAAGCCCTTTAACTGCAACGGTTTCACGTGCCGGAAAATCTCCACTCAGGTATTTTGCATAGATCTCGTTAACCGTTGAAAACAAATTCATATCACTCAGGAAAATGGTGGTCTTTACTACCTTGCTGAAGTCCATTCCTGCTTCATGCAAAATCGATTTTAGGTTCTGCATTACCTGGTGTGCCTCACCGATGACATCGGTTGCTTCTACATTTCCACTCGCCGGATTGATGGCAATTTGCCCTGAGATAAATAACATGTTTCCTGCTTTAATAGCTTGATTATAGGGTCCGATAGGTGCAGGGGCATTAGGTGTATTGATGATTGACTTCAACATATTGATATTCCATTTTTTGGGAACTACTAAAATTGCGAAGTTTATTGCAATCAACCAACCTATTTTTGTGATATGTTGGAAAAGAAACTTGTTATTTGGGCAGATGAGGCCAGAAAGCAGGATATATTAACCCGAAACCTTCCTTCGGATTTTATATTTGAATTTATTGATGGTATCATTCATCCAAATTTCATTTCCTCAGCTTCCGCATATTTCATCCTGGACGATTCTTTAATTAGTTCTTTCCAATTTGATCAGTTGGAAGTAGGAATACCGGTTTTTGTAAACGAGATTTCGGGTACATTGGCAGATCTGCCATCAGACAAATGCATGATCAGGATCAACGCCTGGCCCGGATTTTTAAGATACCCGGTGCTTGAATTAGCTGCCCGGGAAGCTGATAAAAAAGCAGTAGAAAAAATACTGGATGCCATTGGATGGCCATACAAATGGGTAGCCGATATTCCTGGTTTAGTGACACCACGGGTTATTTCGATGATCATTAATGAAGCCTGCTTCGCAGTAAATGAAAATGTAAGTACAGCGCAGGAAATTGACATTGCCCTGAAACTGGGCACTTCTTACCCACTGGGGCCCTTTGAGTGGAACAAACAAATTGGCTCAAAACGCATCATACAATTACTTGATATATTATCAGTACATGACGACAGGTATCGGCCAGCACCTGATCTGAAGAAAATTCTTCAATTTTTATCATGAGTTATATCCTGCACATCAATACCGCTCTGGATAATGCATCAGTAAGCCTGGCCGATAATGAGCATGTTATTGCAGAACGTTTAAGTAACAGCCAGAAGGAACATGCTTCTTTTTTACAGGTTGCCATTGCCGAAATAACTTCAATAGCCGGCATCTCCCTTAAAAACCTCTCTGCAGTAGCTGTGATAAACGGCCCGGGTTCATATACCGGGTTAAGGGTAGGCATGTCGGGGGCAAAGGGTATTTGCTTTGCATTATCGATTCCGCTGATTACTGTCAATACCCTTGAGTGGATGGCTGCCGCCTGTAAGGAAGAAGCTGATTTTTTTTGCCCCATGATAGATGCCCGTAGAATGGAGGTTTTTACCGCCATGTATAACCACGAAAAAATCGAAGTTGCACCACCAACCGCAATGATTTTGGACCCCGACAGCTTTAAAACAGATCTCCAGGCTAAAAAAGTACTTTTTTTCGGAAACGGGGCTGAAAAATTTTCAATTTTAACAAACCACCCCAATGCCCGCTTCATGCCTGTTTTTCCGGGCACAAAAGAACTTGCCGAAATAGCCTGGAACCGATACCAGGAAAGCACTTTCGCCGATCTGGCCTATGCCGAACCACTGTATGTCAAAGAGTTTTTTACCCCTGTAAAGCCATCCTAACAGGCTATCTGCATTAGACTTTTCCATAACCGAAAAATATAATATGTGCTTGTCATGTAAATGGGTAAAATATATTTGCATTGTAATATGAAGTAATTGTTAACTTACTTAATCTATGATAATCACTAATCATTTTTAAAATGGATCTAAGTACAACAAAAGAGAGAATCTCTATGAATATGCAAACCCAAACAATACAAATGCCGGTTAAAATCGATTACCTGAATGTAAAGAAAGCAGCCCTGGTGCTTCGTGCATTAAACCACAAGCTCAGGCAGCAAATGATTAAAATGCTTGAGGAAAACAATAAAATGACGGTAACAGACCTATATATCCAACTCCGTCTTGAACAATCTGTGGCCTCCCAACACCTGGCAATTCTCAGAAGGGCCGGCATTGTGAAAACAGAGAGGGATGGTAAATATATTTATTACCGGGTGAATGAGGACCGTGTTACTCAGATCAACCAGATAGTTGACAGCTTGTTAAAATAACAATACGATTGCTTATCCATGATTTACCATAGCCCGAAGTTCCGGGCTATTTTTTTTATTTAATTTTGCAACCGTTTATCAGACTTAAAGCATGCAAATTAGTAAAGCTTTTTCCATGCCTTTCCGGAGATGGAAGTTCCGGTAAATTTAATTTCCTGACAAAAGAAACAATTTAATGACATCCATATCAGCCTCACAGGCAAAACAAACAATAGCGGATACAGAAGAACTTGTAGTATTGGATACAAGAGATGCGGAAAATTTTATTGATGGTTTTATCGCAGGTTCAATGTTCATTCCATTAAATGACCGATTTGAAGATATGGCAATGAACCTTTTACCCAAAGGGTCATTATGCATGCTGGTAACAGAGCCGGGTAAAGAAAAGGTAACAGCGGAACGATTGAAAAAAGCAGGGATCAATAATATTGCCGGCTACCTGGAAGGTGGATTTGAGTCCTGGAAAAAGGCGGGTGAACCAATTGATCTGGTCATCCAGGTTGAAGCAGATGAACTGGCCATGGACATTCCATTTGATGATAACCTGATTGTGATTGATGTGCGCAATGAAGCAGCTTATGCAGAGGGCCATGTAAAAGATGCACTGAATATCCCGCTAAAAACAATGACCGATCCGGGTGTACTGGCCATACTGGAAGACAATGACAACCTCTATATTCATTGTCAATCTGGCGACCACAGCCTCATTGCCGTATCGCTCATAAAACGGCAGGGTTTACATAACCTTCGCCACCTTGCCGGTGGATGGGATGCAATCGTTCAGGAAAAAAGGATTGAAACCGAAAAAGAAAAAAACGCATTAAATTAAATTAACTCAGGTATTCAGTTTCTCCAGCGCCAGTGAGGTATATTCAGGTTTGTAGTCATGTTTCCACCGGCGATGGCTCCAGAGATAATTATCCGGCCGTTCACGGATGCATCTTTCCACATATTTCACATACGCCAGTGTAAGTTCTCCTTCTTTGGTGGCTGCAGCATTTTCTGTAAACACTTCCACATCAAATGTGTAGAGCCCTCTTTTTATTTTATAAAAATTGGCAAATACAACCGGCAGTGAACGCTGGCGGGCGGCTTTTTCCGGACCGGTTACAAAAGGGGCCGGCTTATTAAAAAAGTTTACCCACCAGGCATGTTGTGGTGAACCGGGATTTTGATCTGCCACCAGTGCAATGGAATAGTTTTCTTTGATGTTCTCTTTCTCAAATTTCAGGAAATTCTTTTTAAAAGCAGTGGCAGGAACAAGTATGGTTCCGTAACGGCTGCGCATTTTCCGGAAAATTTTTTCCAGGTGCTTATTTGAAATAGGCATGTATACGCCAAGAAAAGGAATGCCAATGGCTTTGGAAACACCCAGGTTCACAATCTCCCAATTAAAATTATGCATGGCATGGATCTGGACATTTCTTCCCATTCTGACAAATGCCCGCATCTTCTCCAGCATCTCTTCTTTTGGTAAAAATCTTTTACTTAATTCTTCATCACTTGCCGTAATCATTTTAATTGTTTCCGCCAGGGTATCAGAGAAATTCCGGTAAAACTGTTTGGCTATTTCTTTTCTTTCAGATACTGTTTTATCTGGGAAAGCATTGGCCAGGTTGCTTAGTACTACCTTTTTACGATAGCCGAAAACATAATATGTGAGGAATGCCAGCAGGTCGCTGATGCCATACAGTACAAACCAGGGCAATTTTGAAAATAAATAAATCAAACCGTAAATGATATAATACATCAGGCAAATGTCTGTTTAATACTGGCGATTTAATATACCAATTCTTATAATACGATATTCTGAACCAGTCGCTCTTTGAACGGATAATCGGTATTATAATGCAAGCCGCGGCTTTCTTTTCGGAATTGTGCGCCTTTTACTACCAGGTAAGAAACGGTAATCATATTCCGAAGTTCACAGAGCTGCGGTGAAACTACCGTTTTCTGGTAAAGGTATTCTGTTTCTTCATGCAACAGGTCAAGTCTGCGGCTGGCACGCTGCAAACGCATGTCTGTGCGTACGATACCTACATAATCTGTCATTAGTAATTGCAATTCTTTCAGGCTCTGCGTGATCAGGATCATTTCCTTTGGCGCTGTTGTACCTGCAGCATTCCAGTCGGGTATATTCGCATTGATCTTTATACCATCCGTTTTACTGATCACATCGAGATAACTGCGATGGGAGAACACCATGGCTTCAAGTAAAGAATTGCTTGCAAGGCGATTGGCGCCATGCAAACCGGAAGAAGCGCACTCACCGGTTGCATACAGGTTACGTATAGAAGTCCTTCCCCATTCATCCGTTTTTATGCCACCGCAACTGTAATGCGCTGCCGGTGCTATAGGAATCATATCTTTCATCACATCAATACCGATGCTTTTACATTTCTCGTAAATATTGGGGAAATGATGTACAAATTTTTCAAGTCCCATATGCCTGCAATCAAGCCATACATGCTCCGTTCCGTTGATCTTCATTTCACTGTCAATGGCCCTTGCAACGATATCACGCGGAGCGAGGTCTTTTCTTTCATCATACCGCTCCATGAACGCTTCACCTGAATGATTGCGCAGGATCCCGCCATCACCCCTCACCGCTTCAGTGATCAGAAATGAGTATCCTTTTACGCCGGGTTCATAAAGTGCTGTAGGATGGAACTGAATAAATTCCATATTCTCGATTCGTCCTTTGGCGCGGTACACCATGGCTACACCATCGCCGGTAGCAATGGATGGATTGGTGGTTGTGCGGTATACCTGACCGTTACCGCCTGTTGCCAGAAGCGTTATTCCCGCCAGGATCTTCTCCATTTTTTTTGTTTCGAGGTTCAGTGCATAAACACCATAACACTCAACATCCGGAGTTGATTTCATTACCAGGTATCCAAGGTGGTGCTGGGTGATAAGGTCAACCACAAAACAATGATTCAGTATCTCAATATTGGGCTTCTTTTTCACGGCTTCCAGCAATGCCCTTTCAATTTCTTTGCCGGTAACATCTTTATAATGCAGTATGCGTGATTCGCTATGGCCACCTTCCTTACCAAGAGAATAATCACCATCCGGGTCTTTATCAAATCGCGCACCCCATTCTATAATTTCCCTCACCCGCTGCGGGCCTTCCTTTACAACGATTTCAACAATCATTTCGTTACACAAACCATCCCCTGCTATCAGGGTATCTTCTATGTGTTTGTTATAGTCATCCTGATCGTCATCCCATACAGCCGCAACCCCACCCTGTGCATACTTGGTATTGGTTTCATCCGAAATGGTTTTGGTGATCACCATAATCTTTTTATCAGGGCGCTCCTGCGCAACCTTAAGGGCAAATGTAAGGCCCGCAATACCCGAACCGATAACTAAAAAATCAGTTTGCATATTTTTAGCAATAAATGAAAATGCAAGATAAGTGTAAGTCGCCAGTCTCCAGTAGCAAAAAAAAGTAGCCAGTCACCAGTCACCAGTCGGCAAAAACAGCCCTGATTAATAGCTAAATGATTTTCAAACAAAATGTATATAACAATACCTCACGAAAATATTCTAATAAGTCTTCGTTTAACCCCATCATATCTTGTAATCAAGTCGACACCCATTTTTTTTGATGCCCTTGTTTGGAAACTATCCTGAGAAAAGTGATCCTGACTTTCGGCTGTTGACTGGCTACTGCCGACTGGCTACTTGTATTTTGCTGTTGACTCAAGACTGCCTTCGGCTGGAGACTGCCGACTGGAGACTG
>Ga0209254_10005056_pt1 | contig 12111 bp, 7 predicted proteins | sample FrelakmetDIP11DI_FD_187148 | JGI IMG/M metagenome (GOLD analysis project Ga0209254, IMG submission 187148) | Freshwater lake sediment microbial communities from the University of Notre Dame, USA, for methane emissions studies - DIP11 DI (SPAdes)... | ecosystem: Environmental > Aquatic >...
CTGATCAAAAGCGACGGGCCGATGTCGCGGAAATCCTCCAGTACGGTTTCCTGGGTCTCCGGAAAATTCATTGTCATGCCTCCGACAAGCGCGACGCCCACGCCCCACATCTGGTCGACAATCCAGGCCGGCGGAGACATGGAAATCCAGTTTTCACCGGGCTTGATCTTCATGGCCTCGACCCAGCCGGCTGCGATGGCCGTCAGGTTGCGATGAGACAGCATGGCCAGTTTCGGCATCCCGGTCGTCCCCGAAGTCAAAATCATAAGTGCGCAGTCATCCCGGTTTCCCCTGTAAAGTTCAGCGGTAAAGCGGTCCGGATATTCCCGGTCAAAGACCTCTCCCATGCGGACCAGTTCCTGGAAACTCAGAAGCCAGGGATTGTTTGCGTAGGTTCTCATGCAGGTGGGGTCGATATAAATGACGCGGCGGACATGGGGCAATTTATGCCTGGAGTCGAGAAGCTTATCGACCTGCTCCTGGTCCTGTACCACGACAAAGGCGGCCTGAACCCTGTTCAGAGCCAGACAGAGCTCGTCACTGACGGAAGAGGTAAACAGATTCAGGCTCACCGCGCCGACAGCCTGGGCGCCCAGCTCGGCAAACAGCCATTCGGGATGATTGTTCGCAATGATTCCGACCGCGTCGCCGCGCTTGAGGCCCAGCGCAAGCAATCCGGCGCCGACTTGCCGCATGTATCGAAAATAGTCCGGCCAGGAGTAGGTTTGCCAGATGCCCAGGGCCTTTTCACGGATGGCGATCGCGCCGGAACCGAGATGTTCGGCTTGAAAGGCCACAATCTGGGGCAGTGTCTTTTCGGTGATCGCTGCTGTCATATACGACTTTTCTAAAGGGTTTCTGAATCGCCCAGATAGGCCTTGATGACCTCCGGGTGGTTGCGAACATACTCCGGGCCGCCCTCTGCGAGCTTTTCCCCGAAATTCAGGACCATAATGCGCTTTGAGATGCTCATGACGATCGACATGTCGTGTTCCACGAGGATCATGGTCTGTCCCCAGGATTCGTTCAATTCGACAAGGAAGCGGACCATGTCTTCCTTCTCTTCAAGGTTCATTCCGGCAAATGGCTCGTCGAGCACCAGCAGTTTCGGCTCCAGCGCCAAGGCGCGGCCGAGCTCCACGCGCTTCATAAGACCATAGGGAAGAGATCCCACGTTTTTTTTCCGGATGGCCTGCATTTCGAGAAAATCGATCACCTCCTCGAGAATCTCGCGATGGCGGATTTCCTCCTTACGGACGGACGGCGAAAAGAACGCCGCCCATCCCAGGCGGTAACGGCAGTGGAGATGGCGCGCCAGCAGCATATTGGATAAAACGGTCATTCCGGGGAATAATTCAATATTCTGAAATGTCCGCCCGATGCCGAGCCCGACGAGATCATGCGGCGGCAGATGCGTAATATCCCGGCCGTTGAAACGGATACGACCCGCCTGCGGCCGGTAAAACCCGGTCAGGCAGTTCAGCAGGCTGGTCTTGCCGGCGCCGTTCGGCCCGATGATGGCAAACAGCTCGCCGGTATTTACCGTCAGATCGACCTGATTGAGGGCCTTGACGCCGCCGAAATGCAGGGACAGGTCCGTCACCTCCAGACCGGCGACGGCATCCTCACTGCTCCGGTTACGAAAAATCCCTGGTTGGCCGCGTAATGATTTCATATCCCTTACTTACTGAGCTTGATTTTTTCCTTGCCGGGCGCATAGAAGTTCGTCAGGGGAACATACGTCCCGTCCTCCCGGACCTGTACCATCCGGGCCTTGAAAGAGGCGCCATGATCCGTTTGTGTGTAAGTGATGTCCGGAACAAGACCATCAAATTTCTCGCCGCGGAAGGATTCCATCGCCTTGTTGATGGTTTCCGGGTTGATCAGCTTTGAAGCTTCATTGGCTCGGATGAACGCCCGCTCCATGATCACGCCGACCACGACGCCCTCCCAGTAGGCGGCGTCAAAGCGGTCAACACTCTTGTAGCGCCTGATGAGTTCATCCATGAGCTTCATGCCGGCTGTCTTGTCCGACGGCAGTCCGCCCGGAAACTGCATTTTGAGGCGGTCACGGATGAGCCCTTTCCCCATCTTGAAGAAGTCCGGATCCGTGGAGGTCCAGGTTCCGAGAAACTGCGGATTGTAGTTGATCCGGTCGGCGCTCTTGAAAGCCGTGATGATGGCTGACGGCAGCATCTGCATGAAGATATACTCGGCGCCCTTCTGTTTGAGGCGCAGCAGCTCCGTCGACAGGTCCACGGTTTTTGGCGGAAATTCTTCGATGGCGACGATATCGACCTGCTTGCCGGCGGCGTACTCCCGCGTCGGCTGATGGATGGACCGTCCATAGGCGTTGTTGTAGGTCAGAAGACCGATTTTCGGCCGCTCTTTTCCCTTGTGAATCGTGAGGATATAGTCGATGACCGCATAGCAGTCCATGCGGTAGCTGCCGAACGGCAGGTACATGTAGTCAATGGGCGCCTCGAGAATCTCCCAGCTCGTCGAATAATTGATGGTCGGAATCTTGTACTGCTGGATGATGGGCTTGGCCGCAAGGCCCTCTCCGGCGCTCCAGGTGGCGATCATGTCCACCTTGTCCAGAACGGCAAATTTCCGGACCGCGGCGACCGCATCTGGAACCTTATAGCCCGTGTCCACAAGGAGCATCTCGATGGGCCGGCCGGCGACGCCGCCCTTGACCTCATTGACATAGCGGAAATAATCCTGCTGTCCCCTGGCGTGATACTGCCCCCAAGTGGACGCCGGACCGGTCAGGTTGATCGCCGCGCCCACCTTGATCGCTGCGGCCTCCGCGCGGGTGGCCTGCCCCGGCAGGGCAACGCCTGCGACAACCGTCAAAACAACCAGCCATTTGAGAATTCGCTTCATTTTTCCTTCCTCCTTACTATCAACAAAAAAAGGCCATGGAATCTTTTCCACGGCCTAAAGATAAAAAAAGCCGCGGGCAGTCAAGAGGTCTGCCCACGGCCTATGTCTCATGCACAATCATGAGCGCGGCAGGCAGACCCCGCTAAAAAAGCTGAAAAAAGCAAAAAACTGAAATGCCCTGCGACCCATGCTGCTTATATTTCCCATATCCTGCACCTGTTCTTAAGCATGATCCTATAAAGGCGAGAAACAATAATGTCAAGAAATTATTTTCCCGGTTGCTCTTCAAGTCCGAGCTTTTCAATCCGGTAGCGCAACGAATCGAACGTAATATGAAGAAGTTCCGCTGCCTTCGTTTTTGAGCCCCCGGATTTTTCCATAGCCCTTGCGATTAACTGTCTTTCATAGTCGGCCAGAAGGCTGTTCAATTGAAGGCCCTGCTCGGGGATGTAAAAATCCTGAAGGATGAGGTTCTCCGGCAGAATGATATTGGATGTTTCCAGCGCGACGCTGCGTTCAATAATGTTTTCCAGTTCCCGGATATTGCCGGGGAACTGATATTCCATCAGCAGCTCCAGGGCATACAGGGAAATATTTCTTATTTCCTTGTTGAATTCTCTGGAATATTTTTCAATGAAATGTTTTGCCAGAACGGGAATATCGTCCTTTCGCTCCCGCAGAGGCGGCAGATGGATGGGGATGACGTTGAGGCGATAGTAAAGATCTTCCCGGAAGGATCCGTCCTTGACTTTTTCTGCCAGATTCTGGTTTGTGGCAGAAATGATCCGGACATCGACTTTGATATCCTCCGAGCCCCCGATTCGCCGGAAGGTTTTTTCCTGAACGACTCTTAAAAGCTTTACTTGAAGAACAGGCGGCAACTCACCTATTTCATCGAGAAATATTGTTCCATTATTGGCCATCTCAAAGAGACCTTGCTTGTTGGCGTGGGCGCCTGTAAAGGAACCTTTCATATAGCCGAACAATTCGGACTCCAGCAGGGTTTCCGGGATGCCGCCACAGTTAATCGTAATGAAAGGCATCTCTGCCCTAGGGCTGTTTTCATGAATGGCCCTTGCCACCAACTCCTTGCCTGTACCGCTTTCCCCCAGGATCAATATGTTGGCGGATGTTATGGCAACCTTGTTGATCAGCGCGTAGACCTTGAGTATTTCCTTGCTGCTGCCGATCATGCGGCCAAAGCTCACGGCGCCTTCGACTTCCCGAATGAACTGGGCATCTTCCTTCATAACGCCCTTCTTGGTTAACGCCTGCTGAATCAAAACCTTCAGATCATCGATATCGAAATTCTTTTCGATGTAATCGTAGGCGCCTTCTTTCATGGCGGATACGGCGGTTTCCCCGGATGCGAAAGCCGTCATAAGAATTACCAGTGATTCCGGGCAGATATCGCGACTACGTTTGAGAAACTCGATGCCGTCGATTTTGGGCATCTTGAGATCTGTGAGAATCAGATCGAATTTCTTTTTTTTACAAAGGTGCAGGGCTTTTTCCGCATTTTCCGCACAGGTTACCTTGTAGCCCTCGCGATTGAGCATGATCTCAAGAAACTCTCTCATTCCCTTGTCGTCGTCGAGGACAAGAATGCTTGCCATTTTCACCTCCTTTTAGATATTGCAGGGCAATCTGACGATAAATGTCGTGCCTCGACCCGGAACGCTGTCAACCGTGATGGTCCCCTTATAACCATCGACAATCCGGTTGACAATCGCCAGACCAAGCCCCGTTCCCTTTTCCTTGGTCGTAAAGAACGGTTCAAATATCTTGCTTAAATCGGTTTCAGCGATCCCTGGTCCATTGTCGGTGATCTCGAATTCCAGGGCCGGAATCGATTCTTTCAGCAACGCCGGACGTGCGGCGATGGTCACACTGCCGCCGTTGGGCATGGCCTGGATCGCATTCATCACAAAATTCCAGACCAACTGCCTGATCTCGGCTTTACTGGCGAAGATTTCCAGGCGACTTGTCGGGGATTTCACAATTTCGATCTGATCCCGCCAGTCCGGGACATACCTGGCAGCGTCAAGAACGTCATCAATAATCTCATCGACTTGAAATGCTTCATGCATTCCGGGCGTCGGCCTGGACAGGAGCAGAAAATCCTTCATGAAGTTTTCCAGCTGATCTTTACCTCGCAGGATGATCTGCATCAGGCGCTCATCCGACAGGCTCACGTGAAGCCCCTGGCGCAGCATCTGAATGGAGCCGCTGATGGATGCCAGCGGATTTCTCATTTCATGAGCAAGACCGGCAGCCATTTCGCCGATAAAGGCAAGCCGCCTGCTCATTTCGAGATGGCGTTCCATTTCCTTGATCTCGGTCAAGTCCTGAAAAACCAGAATGTCGCCAATCCTCGCTCCCTGGCTTTCTTTCAGGAAGGAGACGGAACAACCCAGCACAATAGGCGCCCCGGATTTGCTTCGCAGCGTCATTTCAACACGGTTTTTCCGGGAGTCCGAAGCGGAGGCGCGGTTTAATTTTTCACGCAGTTCTCCATATTTCGGAAAATAATCTACAATATTAAGATCTTCGACGTCTGAGGACGCATAACCCGTGATTTCTTCAGCTGCCCGGTTAAAAGACTTGATGCGGCCTATAAGATCGACGGTCACAATGCCGGTATCGATGGATTCGATAATACTGCGATGCAGCAGATCGAGCTGATCGAAAGCGGTGACCTTTTCCTCCAGCAACGTCCTCGTTTTTCTTTCCCGTTCAACGACAAAACTCGCGAGGATCGCCACCAGGTAAAATGAAAGGATGTAGATAATGATTTTCGAAAAGACATAGCCCGCGGTAAAAGATGCACTCTGTAGCGTCGCATAGTGTGGAATCATGACCTTATAATATTCAAGGTCCAGCAGCCCCCCGTAAAAAATGCCACACACCGAGGCGATAATCAATCCGCCCCGGCGGCCCAAAAAAATAACAGAGTAGATGATGACGATGGTGTAGAAAACCGCGTAAATGCTCTGGATCCCCCCGGTGGCGTATACCAGACCCGTAATCAGGAGCACATCGCAGGTCGCCTGAAGATAGAGATTGATTTTCAGGTTTTGTGTGAAATGTAAAAAAATATAATAAATGGCTGAAAGAATGTAAGCGGCAATAACGATAACGTAGAACGAATACAGCGATATTTCCGGTAAGAACTCTTCGCCCTTGAATTCCACAAACGTGGCAATGCCAAGCAGAAGCGTGACAATCGCGACTCTGGATAACATCAATTGACGAATGCGAATATTCGTATTTTCATCCTGAATCATGTGAAGTCCTAAAATGTTATTCCCATCCTGAAACCTTCGAAAGTCCCTTTTGCAACGCTTTCGTTCTTTTTGTAAGGGCATCTTCTCCCTGGCTATGCTATATAATAGTTTATAAAAATATTTCAACAAATTAAGACGACATCGCCGATGCAAAGACCGTTACTTCCCCTCTTGATTGCCGTCATGGCAGGGATTTCTTCAGGGTATCTTTTTGAAATGCCTCGTTTCTGGTTGCTGGCCATGCTGGCCTTGGGCCTGGTCTCTCTCCTTCTATGCATCTGGAGGAGGTTCACATATCTGATCTTGCCGGCGGCCATGATCGTCACCTTTGCGTTGTCCGTCCTGAACATGCATCTGTATCTCTATGAAAAGCCCGATCCGGCTCACATCGTACACCATGCGGGCCCCGATATATTGACCGTTGAGGGTTTGATAACGGCTTCCCCCAAGCAATTTCCGGATAAAACCCAGTTGATCGTTTCCGCTCAACGACTTCGGAAGAGCGGCGCCGTCATCCCCGTTCACGGCAAGATCTTGTTGAATTGCGTCATGGACACTTCATTTCGGTACGGGCAGATCATCCGCTTCAAAACCAAACTCAAGATTCCCCGCAATTTTCACAATCCCGGCGGGTTCGATTATGAAAATTATCTTCGTTTCAAAGGCATTCTGGTTCATGGGTTCATCAGCAATCCGACCAATCTCATTATTCTTCGGGAAAACCAGGGTCATCCGCTGCTGACGCAACTCGAAGCGTTTCGGAGCCAGTTGAAAACCATCATTCGGGCCAATGCCGGATCACCGGCCGGCGAAATTATTCAGGCAATGATTCTCGGGGATCAGAAAGAAATCCCGAAGGAAATCCAGGACCAATTCAACCGAACCGGCGTTTCTCACATCATCGCCATTTCCGGATTTAATGTCGGAATTATTGCGTTTTTCTCGATCCTGATCGTCCGCATGATCATGAAAACATCGGAATATCTGCTGCTGAGATTCAACATCACGAAAGTCTCCCTGGCTCTTTCCTTCATTCCCATTGCCATCTTCACCTTGATCGCAGGGATGGGGATTTCGGTCGTCCGAGCTGCCATCATGGCGCTGGCGTTTCTCGTCGCCATTCTTCTGGGAAAGGAGCGGGATCTTTATCATACCCTGGCATTGGCAGCCCTGCTGATTCTCGTGGTCTCCCCCCCTTCCCTCTTCGATATTTCTTTTCAGTTGTCCTTTTCCGCCGTGGCCGCTATCCTTTTCATGACGCCAAAACTGACCACTTTGCTTCCCAAACCGCCTGTAGAGGGAAAGCCCCGGATACAGCTATTTATTTACCGGCGACTATACGACATCGCACTGTTCATGGTTGTATCCATCAGCGCCACGCTTGGCACGCTGCCGCTGGTTGTTTTTTACTTCAACAGGATGTCTCTGATCACGCTGCCGGCAAACCTTGTCGTTGTTCCGATTATGGGGATCATGGCCCTTCCGGTCTCCATGACCATCATTCTGGCGGCACCCTTTTCGGCGAGTTTGACGGCCTGGCTGATCAAACTGTCCGCCCTCCTGATCGAAATTTCCCTGTTCATGGTCGAGTATTTTGCCTCCCTGTCCTGGGCCGCATACTATGTTGCCACCCCGAATGCGCTTGAAATCATCGTCTATTGCCTGCTGTTGTTGATTCTGTTCAGCCTGATCGACAACCGGACAAAAAGACGCCATGCGCTGCCGTCCGAAATTGAGTCTTTATCGAGGCGTGGCGGTGTGCTCACAGGGGTGTTGGTCGGATTAATGTTTTTCTTTTTTGCCTATCTGCTGTACGGCAATTTCACCGAAACGCAAAATCGTGACCTGCGTATGACGGCGATTGATGTGGGCCATGGCAATTCAACGCTGATCCGCTTTCCCGGCGGCAAGAACATGCTCATTGACGGCGGCGGTTTTTTTAACGATGAATTTGATACCGGCAGATATGTTGTGGCGCCCTTCATGTGGCATCAAAAAATCCGCAAAATTGATATTGTTGTGTTGACGCATGTCCATCCGGATCATCTCAATGGATTGAAGTTTATCGTGGAAAATTTCAATATCGGGGAAGTCTGGTCAAACGGTCACGAAGACGATACGGAATCCTTCCAGGAATTTAAAAGAATTATAACGGATAGGAACATTCCCTTCCACCGGGTTTCGGCGGCAACGCCTCCGATTCAAATCGACGCGGTTCATGTCCGGATCCTCAATCCCGCTGTTTCCGCGCATCTTGCCGACGACTGGAACACATACAACGGGATCAACAATTATTCCCTCGTCGCGAAACTGACATACGGCGCCGTCGGCGTCCTGTTTCCGGCGGATATCACCGAACAGACGGAAGCACGTCTTGTCCGTCAGAACGTCAAGATCAAGAGCGATGTCCTGTTCATCCCCCATCACGGCAGCCTCACATCCAGTACGGAACCATTCCTCGATGCCGTTGCTCCCCGCATCGCTATCGTCAGCTGTGGAAAGGATAACATCTTTCGCCTCCCTCATCCCGATGTGCTGGACAGGTGTAATGTCCGGAAGATCAGGCTGCTTAGAACAGACCGGAACGGTGCGGTAACCGTCTCGACAGACGGCAGTGATCTGCGCGTCCATTCCGCCAGGGAAAGGCGATCCGGCGTCATCATGGGACCCACGTCCCCGAGCGGCGATTAATTCGTCATTACAGACGCTCTTTTCGAAAACCACGTATGGTCAGGGACGCATCGTCGTCAATATTTAATTGCCTTTCAGGGCCTTATGTGCTATCCAGCACGCCGTCAAAAGAGAGGTTGGACCTTTGCCGGTCATCTTTGCCGCCGCGGAGGCCATTTATTGAAAGCATCTTTAAGGTTTTTTATGCAACCCATCACTGCGGTAAGAGGGTTCAAGGATATCCTGCCTGAAGAAACGGGCAGGTGGCAGTTTATTGAACGCCGGGCACGCGAGGTTTTTGCCGCTTTCGGTTTCCGGGAAATCAGAGTCCCGATTCTCGAAAAGACAGACCTGTTCACGCGCGGAATCGGCGATACCACCGATATCGTTGAGAAAGAAATGTATACGTTTCTCGACCGGGGCGAGGAATCCCTGACGCTGCGGCCGGAGGCGACGGCCTCCGTCATCCGCGCTTATCTGGAGCACAGCCTGCATGCAGTGGATCCCGTCGCCAAGCTTTATACGATGGGTCCCATGTTCCGGCGGGAACGACCGCAGAAAGGCCGATTCCGGCAGTTTCATCAGATCAATGCGGAGCTGCTGGGACTTGACGATCCGAGGACGGATGCGGAAGTCATGCTCATGCTGATTCATTTCCTGAAATGCGTCGGCTTGTCGGAACCGGCCCTGGAAATCAACACGCTGGGCTGCTTTGACTGCCGCCCCGCCTTCCGGGAAGCCATCACGGGCTTTCTGAAAGGAAAAGAAGGTCAGCTCTGCGATGACTGCCGGCGGCGTATCCATACCAACCCGCTGCGTGTTTTCGACTGTAAAAATGAGGGTTGCGCCGATGTGATCCACGAGGCCCCCCGTCTTATCGCGTACATCTGCGATGCCTGCCGGGATCATTTTGAGCAGGTCCAGTCCAGCCTGAATCTTTTCAACCTGTCATTTGTGATCAATTCGCTGATGGTGCGCGGGCTTGATTACTATACGAGAACGGCATTTGAAGTGACGACTCAGTCTCTGGGGGCGCAGAATGCCATCGCGGGGGGCGGACGTTATGACGGGCTGGTCGGGGATCTCGGCGGACCGGATATCCCCGGCATTGGATTCGCGGTCGGCTTTGAGCGGCTGGTCGCCCTGCTCCCTGCGGATGCCGCATCGTTCCATCAGAATCCTGATCTTTTTATTGCCGCCCTGGGCCCGGATGCCCAGAAGTATGCATTCGAGCTCTGCAACAGGCTCCGCATGAAGGGAATATACACGGAAATGGATTATCTCGGCAAAAGCCTGAAGAGCCAGATGAAACGGGCCGACAAGCTCAAGTGCCAGCATGCGCTGATCGTGGGTGACCGCGAGTTGTCAACGGGCCGGCTGGAACTCAGAAATATGGAAACGAGCGCACAGGAAACCATCGATCTGGACGAAATCGAAAACATAATCGAAGCCAATATCAAAGCGAGGTAAACTTTTAAGTGTCAGAATTTATTACCGTAAAGAAAAGAACCCATTACTGTGGCGTTCTTCGGGCGGCCGATGCCGGCAAGACGGTCATCCTGATGGGCTGGGTGCAGCGCCGCCGGGACCACGGCGGCGTCATCTTTGTTGATTTGAGAGACCGAGAAGGCCTGATCCAGGTCGTCTTCAACCCGGAACTCAACCCGGCCGTTCATCAGGAGGCGCATCGCATCCGGAGTGAATATGTCCTGGCCGTCCAGGGCAAGGTTCGCAAAAGACCGGAAGGCATGGAGAATCCGGACCTGTCAACCGGCCAGATCGAGGTGATGATCGATGACCTGGAAATTCTCAATGAATCAAAAACGCCTCCGTTTGTCCTCGATGCGGAGGAAGAGATTTCCGAGAATGTCCGTTTGAAATACCGGTATCTGGACTTGAGACGCCCGGAGATTCAAAAAAAGATCATCCTGCGCAGCCAGGCCGCGACGGCCACGAGGGAATATTTTCATGGCCAGGGATTCATCGAAATCGAAACGCCTTTTCTGACCAAGAGCACGCCGGAAGGGGCGCGGGATTATCTTGTCCCGAGCCGCATCCATCAAGGCATGTTCTACGCGCTGCCGCAATCTCCCCAGCTCTTCAAGCAATTGCTGATGGTGTCGGGATTTGACCGCTATTACCAGATCGTCAAATGCTTCCGCGATGAAGACCTGCGGGCGGATCGTCAGCCCGAATTTACCCAGGTCGATTGCGAAATGTCTTTTATCGATGAGAACGATATCATCACCGTCATGGAGGGGTACATGGCGCACCTGTTCCGGAGCTGCCTTGGTTTGACCCTGAAGACCCCCTTCCCCAGGATGGCCTATCGGGACGCCATGGAGTGTTTCGGAAAGGACAACCCGGATACGCGCTTTGCCATGGAATTGAAGGACCTGACGGACATCGTGAAGGACTCCAAGTTTACGCTCTTTCAGGAAGTTGCCGGCGGCGGCGGCGTCATCAAGGCACTTAAGATTGAAGACGGCAGAAAGCTCTCGCGCAAGGATCTGGATGGTCTCAAGGATTACGTGGCCACTTATGGCGCCAGGGGACTGGCCTGGGCGCGTGTCAATCCGGACGGATGGACCTCGCCGATTTTCAAATATCTCAAGCCGCTCGAAGTCGAGAAGATCAATGCGCGGCTCGAGGTTCAGGAAGGGGACCTGATGGTTTTCGTAGCGGATAAGCCGGGGATTGTACACGATTCTCTCGGCAATCTGAGAATCCACCTGGCCAGACAGCTGAACCTTATTGATCCGGCGGCCTTCGCCTTCACCTGGGTCACGGAATTTCCGCTGATGGAATACAGCGACGCGGATAAACGATTCGTTTCCATGCACCATCCTTTCACTTCTCCCGTGATGGCGGATATTGGGTTTCTCGAAGCAGATCCCGGCCGGGTCAGGGCCAGGGCTTATGATCTTATCCTCAACGGATCGGAAATCGGCGGCGGCAGCATCCGGATTCATTCGCAAAAGGTGCAGGCCATGATCTTCAAGGCTCTCGGACTCGGAGAGGATGAGGCGCGGACAAAGTTCGGTTTTCTGCTGGATGCCCTGGAATATGGTACGCCTCCCCACGGCGGCATTGCCTTCGGTTTCGATCGCCTGATCATGTTGATGGCCGGAGCGGATTCCATCCGGGATGTCATCGCTTTTCCAAAAACACAGAAGGCCGCCTGCCTGCTGACGGACGCCCCCTCAAAGGTCAGCATCGAACAATTACTGGAGCTTTCACTGAAAGTTGTTCAATAATAATGTCA
>Ga0209254_10005057_pt1 | contig 12111 bp, 15 predicted proteins | sample FrelakmetDIP11DI_FD_187148 | JGI IMG/M metagenome (GOLD analysis project Ga0209254, IMG submission 187148) | Freshwater lake sediment microbial communities from the University of Notre Dame, USA, for methane emissions studies - DIP11 DI (SPAdes)... | ecosystem: Environmental > Aquatic >...
TCTGCAGCGATACCCCCTTGAGCACGGGAACGTCGATATCCCCCAGGCGGTAGGTCTTGCAGATGTCCTTGAGCTCGATGAGTTCCATGAAGCGCTTCCGGGAATCCATTTCCCCTTCGGTGGGAGCGGCATCTTGCCGCGATTTTATCGTGGCTGGAAGCCACTCCCACTAAAAACAAATCTTCTTGCCGATAAAGCGGCGATAGGCGCTATCACCTGCTCTACCGCGGCCGGCCGGCGCCGGCCGGGCCTCCGCCGCCGCGCTGAAAGCTCGGTGTGAAGGGGTTGCTGGCCTCCGGCCGGGAACCGGCCTCTATCGGCACGCCGGTTACGATCTCAAGCCCTTCGGCCAACCCCTCGCCGGAGACCTCGGTCATGGTGCCATCGCTCAGGCCGGCCTTCACGGCCAGCGGACGTACGTATTCACCCGCAGGCAGCCACAAGCTGGTTCGGCCCGCCTGCGTGCCGGTGTCGGCGGCCTGGCCCTGTCCCGCCTTGGCTTTGGCCCGGCCCTCCGCTGTGGAGGCATGGGCATCGCGAAACTCCGGCGCGACTTGTTCAGGCGTCGGCCGGAATCGCAGCGCCGCATTGGGGACCTGGAACACGTCCGGTCGACGATCCATCTCGAACTGGATGTTGGCGGTCAGGTAGGGGAGCAGGCGTCCGCCGGCATTGTCGGTGACCACCTCGACCGTGTAGGTGACCACGTTCTGGGTCATCGAGGCGTTGAGCCGGACCTTGCCGACTTCTCCCCGGAAGGTTTCGCCGGGGAAGGCATCGACGGTGAAAACCACCGGCAGGCCGGGACGGATCTTGCCGATGTCGGCCTCGTTGACCGACACCCAGACCTGCATGCGCTTGAGGTCCTTGGCGATCAGGAAGAGGCTGGGAGCGTTCAGGCTGGCGACAACCGTCTGCCCGATGTTCACCCGGCGGTCGATGATGACGCCCTTGACCGGCGACTTGATGGTGGTGTAGCCCAGATTGCGCTGAGCGCGCCGAAAAAGGGCTTCGGACTGGGCCAGGCCGGCCCTGGCCTGCAGGATGGCGGCCTGGCCCACGGCGACGTTGGCTGCGGCCGTCTCATAGGCGGAGCGGTAGGCGTCGAAGGTGGCTTCGGCCAGCGCTTCGGAGGGGCCGAGCTTTTGAGCCCGCTGCCAGTCCCGTTCGGCCTGGTGCAGCTTGGCCCGCAGCTGGCCCAGGTCGGCTTCGGCCCGCTGCAGCGCCGCCTTGCCGGACTGCACCTGGGCCTCGGCCTGGGCCGCATCCGCGGCATAGAGCGAGTCGTCGATCTTGGCCAGCACGGTGCCCTCTTCGATTGCCGAGCCGTAGTCGACGGTCCGGCCGGCGGCGTCCTTGCCGAAGGAGACGATCTGCCCGGCGATCTGGGCGCCCACGTCGATCACTTCCTCCGGGACCACGGTGCCGGTGGCGCTGATCGAAACCAGCAGGTCGCCGCGCTTGACCGTGGCCGTGCGAAAGCCCGGCCCCGCCTCGCCACCGCGCAGCACATACCAGGCGACCCCTCCGCCGATGATCCCCAGCCCGACAATCCCGGCCAGGGCGCCCTTCATCCAACGCGTCATTCCCAGGCCCTCGTTCTCCGCGTCATATGACCTCGCATGGGTCTATTCAAAAACAGCGCTGCGCCGGTCCCCCTCCCCAACCTGCCCCTCTCATGGGAGGGCGTTTGCATTCTAATCTCCCCCCCTTGGCGGGGAAGGCGGGTGGGGGTGGCCGGGTGCATCATTGCGTTATGTAATCAAATACCATAAGCTTTTTGCTTCTGTTCTGCAATGGAGGGATTGGAGGGATTGGCGGCAGCAATTCTCATTGAACAACTATTATGACAACAGAGGGGGGATAGGGAAGCGCTGCGGGTCCAGAAAGCCATGCTGGGGCTTTAGGGTTGCGGGAGCCACGATTTCGATTTTCCAACACGCGCAGGCGGGATTTTGAAACCAATCCGGCCTTCACTGTAAGTGCATCCGATAGAGGCGCAGGCTGTTGGTGACGACCGAGACGCTGCTGAAGGCCATGGCCAGCGCCGCCAGAATCGGGTGGAGCTGGCGCAGTATCGCCGGCAGGGATTCGAAGGGGTATAGAACCCCGGCCGCGATCGGCACCAGCACCAGGTTGTAGCCGAAGGCCCAGCCCAGGTTCTGGGTGATGGTGCGCAGGGTCGCCCGGCTCAAGCGGATGGCGCGCGGTATTCCGCTCAGGCTGCCGCTGGAGAGGATGACGCCGGCGCTCTCGATGGCCACATCGGTGCCCGTGCCGATCGCCATGCCGACATCGGCCTGGGCCAGGGCCGGGGCGTCGTTGATGCCGTCGCCCACCATGCCCACTTTTTCACCGGATGCCTGAAATTCCTTGATTCTGATAGCTTTTTCTTCGGGGCGCACCTCGGCGAAGACGCGGTCGATCGCCACCTGCACGCCGATCGCGCGGGCCGTCTCCATGTTGTCGCCGGTGACCATGACGACCTGCAGGCCCAGCCCGCGCAGCTGCGCGACGGCCTCGGCCGAATCGGGCTTGAGCGCATCGGAGACGGCGATCAGGCCGGCCAGGGCGCTGCCGCAGGCCACCGCCATGACCGTTTTGCCCTCGGCCTGCAGGGCCTGAATGCGCCCGGCCGCGGCCGCGGTGGAAATCCCGAGCTCGCCCTCGATCCAGGCGGGCTTGCCGACGGCGACCGTGGCGTCGCCGACCCGGCCACGCACCCCGCGTCCGCCGGCGGACTGGAATTCGGCCGGGATCTGGAGCGCCAGGCCGAGCTCTTCGGCCGCCCGCACGACGGCCTTGCCCAGGGGGTGCTCCGAGCCCTTCTCAACGGCGGCGGCGAGGTTCAGCAGCCCGCGTTCCGCGCCGGGGCCGGCAGCCATCGGCACCAGGTCCGTGACCGTCGGCCGGCCGCTGGTGATGGTTCCGGTCTTGTCGAGCACCACGGTGGTCAGCGCGCTCGCCAACTCCAGCGCCTCGCTGGTCTTGAAGAGGATGCCGCGCTCGGCACCCTTGCCGGTGCCGGCCATGATGGCCGTAGGCGTGGCCAGCCCCAGGGCGCAGGGGCAGGCGATGACCAGGACTGCGACCAGACGGATCATTGCGGCGACCCAGTCGCCGCCCACAGCCCACCAAATAATGAATACCGCCAGCGCCAGCGCGATGATGGCCGGCACGAACACCGCGGCGACCCGGTCGGCCAGGGCCTGGATCGGCGCCTTGCTGCCCTGGGCCTCCTGAACCAGGCGGATGATCTGGGCCAGGACCGTGTCCCGGCCGACCGCCCCGGCTTCGAAGGTCAGCAGCCCCTCGCCGTTGATGCTGCCGCCGACCAGGGTGTCGCCCGGCCGCTTGTCGATGGGAATGGGTTCGCCGCTCAGCATGGATTCGTCCACCGCGGACTCGCCTTCGCGGACGATGCCGTCCACCGGGATGCGTTCGCCCGGCCGCACGACGACCAGATCCCCCACGCGGACCTGGGCGAGGGGGATCTCGGCTTCGGCTCCGTTCCGGACCACGAAGGCGGTCTTGGGACGCAGGCCGATCAGCTTGCGGATGGCGCCGCCCGTGCGGCCCTTGCTGCGCGATTCGAGCATTTTGCCCAGCTTGATGAGGGTGATGATGACGGCCGAGGTCTCGAAGTAGACGTGGTGGCCCAAGCGTGAGTCGAGGAGGACCGCGCACGAGTAGAGGTAGGCCACCGAGGAGCCCATGGCCACCAGCACGTCCATGTTGGCGCTGCGGTTGCGCAGGCTCTTGAAGCCGCCGGTGTAGTAGTCCCAGCCGGTGTAGAACTGCACCGGCGTCGCCAGAGCCCAGAAGAGCCAGTTCACCCAGGGGGCGTGGCTCCACTCGCCGGTCAGGCCGAAGTCGCGGGCCATGCTCAGCAGAAACAGGGGCAGCGCGCAAAGCAGGCCGACGACGAACTTGCGGGTTTGGTCCGCGATCTCCCGCCGGCGGGCGGCCGCCTCGGCGTCCTCGGCCTCCGGCGAGTCGCCCGGCGCCATCGCACCGAATCCGGCTCCGGCCACGGCGGCGATCAGCTCGTCGACGGAGACCGCGGCGGGCAGATATTCGACGGCGGCGCGCTCCGAGGCGAAGTTGACGGCCGCCTGGACCACGCCGGGGACTTTCTTGTTGAGCGTACGTTCGATGGTGGCGGCGCAGTTGGCGCAACTCATGCCCGTGAGCCCCAGGTCGACCCGGGCGGTCGCAACGGCGAAGCCCGCGCCGCGGATCTGCTCCACGATCTGCGCCAGGCGTGCCTCCGCGGAGTCGAAGGTGACCGCCGCCTGCTCGCTCGCGAAATTCACGCTGGCCGCGGAAACGCCGGGAAGCTTCTTCAGGACGCGCTCGACGGTGGCGGCGCAGTTGGCGCAGGTCATGCCCGTTACGGGAATCTGGAGGGTCTGGGAAGACATTTTTTATCAAGCTGGTAGGCATAGGGCATAGGGCAGAGAGCATAGGGTAAAGCCAAAAACGTCTAAGACGTCTCTATTGCCCTTAGCTCTATGCCCTATGCTCTATGCTCTTTGCGGGTTTCCTCGTTACGACGTGCCAAGGGTTCAGCAGATCTTCCTTGTTGTAGCGCAGCGGCTCTCCGGTGTCGTGGCGCAGGACGCTCGCGCCGGCGGCCTCGGCGATCACCTGGCCGGCGGCCGTGTCCCACTCCATGGTCGGCCCCAGCCGCGGATAGACATCGGCGCGGCCTTCGGCCACCAGGCAGTACTTGAGCGAGCTGCCGGCGGAGATGAAGGTCACCTCGCCCAGCTCGCGGCGCTTCTGGTCGACATAGACGTGCAGCTCGGGCGTCTGGTGCGACCGGCTGCCGACGATCACGAAGGGCGCGTGCGGCTCCACGTCGATGGGCAGCCTGCGGGAGCGTGTGCGCAGCCGGTCGAGGACCGTCCGCAGGTTTTCGTCCCCGGCACCCGCTGCCAGGTCGGCGATGGCGCCGGAATCCTCCAGGCGGAAGGATCCGTCTTCGGTCCGGCCGAAATAGAGCGTGTTCTTCACCGGGACGAATACGGCTCCCAGGGTCGGTCGCAGGTCTTCGACCAGAGCGATGTTGACCGTGAATTCGCCGAGCCGCTTGACGAACTCCTTGGTTCCGTCCAGTGGGTCGACCATCCACAGCCGGCGCCAGGCTCGGCGTTGGGTATGCGGGATGTCGCGGCCTTCTTCGCTCAGGATCGGGATGCCGGTCGGGTTCAAACGCTCGACGATCAGATCGTGGGAACGCCGGTCCGCAAGGGTGAGCGGCGAGTTGTCCGCCTTGAGTTCCACCTCGATCTCGGAGCGGTACACCTCAAGAGTCTCCCGCCCCGCCAGAACCGCCGCGCGGGCCGCCAGCACAAGCAGGTCGTCGCGCTCCATGCTCATGCCGCCGGAAAGTTGATTTCGTTCAGCGCGGCGCGGATCTGCGCCTCGGTGGCCGGAGTGTCCCACTCGACCTCCACCGTCTTGAACTGCGGGTTGCCTTCCACCTTGTGGATGCCCTTGAGCTCTTTCAGCTCCTTGGTGATGGTCATCACGCAGTGGCCGCACGAAATCTTGGGTATGGAGAACGTTTTGCGTTCCATCAGAAAAGCCTCCCTGCCCGTTTCGGGTGGTAATTTATGAATGCCGGTGCCTCGTCGCAACTGGAAAGCCGCTCCCACGATAAACGCCCAACCGTCATGTCAATGACCGCTGCCGCAGAAGCGGCGCGAGAAATCCTCGAAGTCGCCGTCCTGGAAGATGTGGGCGAAGCGTTCGCCGTGCCGGCTGCGCGTCTTGTAGAGGTCCAGGCAGGCCTTTACGATCTCGACCACCTGGTCTTCGCTGAAGATCCCCGGCAGCTCCTGCGCCAGCCGCGGGTGTCGGCCGAGGCGGCCGCCGAGCTGGACCCGGAAGCCTCGCCAGCCTTCGGCGATGGAGCCGGTGGGGCAGACGCGGATGCACTCGCCGCAGTTGATGCACCGTCCGGAATCCATGTGGGGCGGGGCGCCGGACTCGGCCAGCGCGATGACATTTTCGCCGCAGGCATCGATGCAGGCGCCGCATCGGGAACAGGCCTCGTTCGTGGTGTCCGGCACGGCAGCACCGATGATGCCGATATCCTTGATCTGCGGCTGGGAGCAGGCGTTCGGGCAGTCGGCCAGGGTGGCTCTGAACTCATGGTGAAACTTCAGGTCACCCGTTACCCGGGATTTGAGAAATCCGAGAAGATCGGCACCCTTGATGACGGCTTCGATTCGCCCGACCAGCGCATCGCTGATCACCGCCCGGTTCGGACAGCCGCTGGGACCGAAGCAGGTGTCGATCTGGTAGCCCTTGATTTCATCCTGCATGCCGGACAGATAGCGGGACTGGGTGGCCTTGACGTCGGCCAGGTCGACGCGCCGCCTACCGGCATCCCGGGCCTCCTTTTCGACGCGCGACCGGACGCGCTTGCGTACGAAGAAAGGAACCCGCTTCAGGGCGGCTTCGGCCTCGGGGGTCCATTCCATAGCGACCGTTACCTTTCGTCAGCGGCCCCGGCCGGCGCCCATCGCAAAGCCTGCGCCGCCAGTTCGCCCACCGCACAGGCCTCCAGACGCTCGCCGCGATAGACCTGCAGGGATGCGCCGTCGGTTTCCAGTTTTTCCAGCAGCAGTGTCAGGCGGTCATCCGCCAGGGGCCCGCACGCCCACGCGGCGAGTCCCCGCAGGACCGCCTCGGGCGACTCCAGAAAAGGCACCAGCAGCTGCGCGCAATCGGACGCCTGTTCCGGCCGGGCATGGCTCAGGCGTCCGACTCCCCACAGGACGCCCTCCTGCAGGGCAGGATGTTCGATATAATTGCGTTCCGGGTGCAGGTAGGACCACAGGATGCATCCGTACTCGTCGGCCAGCCGGCCGCTGCGCGCCATGCATTCGCCCATGGCCTCCGGGCAGCCCCAGCCGATGCCGCCGGATTCCTCGTTGAGGTTCCACATGAGACGGCGCATGACCACGCGCGCGGATTCCATCTCCTCCTCGGCCAGGCGGGCCACCACCCGCCCCATCGCGGTCACGGCCCGCCAGCGCCGCAGCAGGTCCGCATCGCAGAAGAGCGCGAACAGGGGGTTGACCACCTGCCGGATCGGCAGATGGCGCACGGCGTCCAAAGAGGACGGAAACGAGTCGGCGACCAGAAGGCCGGCAACGATCCGCTTGAGTTCGCGCCCGCCGATGGAACGATTGGACATTTTTCGCTAAACCGTCCCCTCTGACGAAAGGTCCTGAGAGGTTCAACCGATCCGGAAAACGTCAGTTAGATTTGAATATCGAATATCGAAATCCGAAACACATTCGAAATCGCAATTTTCAAACTTTAGAAACCAGGAACCAGCCGATAAATCCGATCTGTCTTAGACAGAACCTTTGAACATATGCGTTTGGACCATTCGGAATTGGATCATTCGAATTTGTTTCGAATTTCGTGCTTCGGATTTCGTATTTAGCTTTGGTTTGTTCTATCTATTCCTCCTCCCACCGGATGCAGTCGGTCGGGCAATTCTTGATGGCCTCGTCGACGTCGGCGACGGGATAGGAGTCCAGGTCGGCGACCTCGATGAAGCCGGCGTCGTTCACCCGGAACACGGCGGGGCACATCGCCACACAGCCCTCGCAGAGGGTGCAATCGCCGAGATCGACCACGGGTTTCTTCATGGGCGCACGGTCTCTCTCAGGCCGCCGGGGATCCTGCGCCGCAAACGGCCCGGGCGACGGCGCGGCCGAACTCGCGGCAGGCATCCAGACCGGACTTCTCCGGAACGAACTGAGCTTTCAGACCGGGTTGGAGCAGGTCGATTTTCATCGCCGTGAGCTCCTCTTCGATCAATTTGACGGCCTCGCCGCTCCAACCGTAAGAACCGAACGCCGCTCCTATCTTGTTCTTGGGCTTGAGGCCCTTCAGGTAGCAAAGGAAATCGGCCACCGTGGGAAACAAACCGTTGTTGAGGGTCGGCGAGCCCACGACCACGGCACGGGCGTCGAAAATCTCGGTCATCACCTCGCTGCGGTGCCAGGACCGCAGGTTCATGGGCTTGGACGGCACGCCGGCCGCCATGATTCCTTCATTGATGGCCTCGGCCATCTTTTCGGTGCTGTGCCACATGGTGTCGTAAATCACGACCGCCTTCTTTTCCGGCTCCTGGCGGCACCACTGCAGGTAGGCGTTCACGATCTTGCCGGGCTCACGGCGCCAGATCACCCCGTGGTCCGGGCAGATCATGCGCAGATCGAGCTTCATTTCCGCCACCTGACGGATCAGTTTCTCGATGTGGCTGGCGTAGAGCAGCAGGATGTTGGCGAAGTATTTCTTGGCATGGATCATGATCCGGTCGCCGACCTCATCGTCAAAGCTCTCGGGGCCGGCGTAGTGCTGGCCGAAGCCGTCGCTAGAGAAGAGGATGCCGTCTTCCTTTATAAAGGAGAACATGCTGTCCGGCCAGTGAATCATGCGGGTTTCCAGAAACGCAATCGTTCGTTTGCCGAGCTTCAGCTCGTCGCCCGAGCCGACCGGCCGGTAGTTCCATTTCTGCGGGAAATGGCGCACCAGGTTCTTGGCCCCCATCTTCGAGCAATAGAGGGGCTTGTCCTCGCCGACGCGGTGCATGATGCGGGCGAGACTGCCGGAGTGGTCGAGTTCAGTGTGATTGCTGATCACCACGTCGATTTTGCGCGGGTCCACCACGCGGGCGATGTTGTCGATCAGCCGGTCGGCGAATTCCTTCTTGACCGAGTCGATCAGCGCGACTTTCTCATCCATTACCAGAAACGCGTTGTAGGTAGTGCCGAGATCGGTGGAGTAGCCGTGGAAGTCTCTGATATTCCAGTCTCTTACCCCAACGCTGTAGATTCCGGGAGCAATTTGAACAGGATCCATTTTCACCTCATGGCAGTTAATGCGTCATTCGCCAGGGAGAATTCTAAGCATCAACACGGAGATGGCAACCGCCGGCAGCGGCGGGTCTGACCGGAAATCATCCGCGCTGGAGTCTGGAAAGAATGCGCCGCTGGCGGGGATCGAAGAGACCCAAAAGGCGATGCCCTCTGCTTTCACCTGCGATGCTGAAAACAAAGGGCACCCACCGGGGTCGGGATCAGAGGGCGGCTTCAGGCTTCCTTGGCGAAATCCGCCTTGGAAGCGCCGCAAACCGGGCATTCCCAGCTATCGGGAACCTTTTCGAAGGGCGTGCCGGGCGCTACTCCGTTATCGGGGTCTCCCTGCGCCGGGTCGTAAACGTAACCGCACACCTGACAAACGTATCTGGCCATGTCCTAATTCCTCCTTTTTGGATGGGTTTGAGTTCCGACCTATCTTGACCTGTGATTCACTGGCACATCCAGTGCTGAAAGGAGCCTTGCGCAGAAATCGGCCCGGCGGCGCGCGCGGGGTTGGAGCCGGACCATGCGCTCACCCCTGTTCTTCCTTTACTGAGCCCGGTCCGGCCAGGGGCTTGAACATCTTTTTGCTGGCCCCGCACACCGGACAAACCCAGTGGTCGGGAAGATCCCTGAACTGGGTCCCCTTGGGGATTTTGCCTTTGCGATCCCCGCGGTCGGGGTCGTAGATGTAGCCGCAGTTGACGGTTTGGCACTGATACATGTCTTCGGGTTTTGCCACGAGCGCACTCCTTGACGTTGTCGGTTTCTATCACCCGCAGAGCAGGGTGATCAACTGTTTTACGCGCGATTCAATCTCGTCCCGTACCTGGCGCATGCGCTCCACCGATTGACCGGAAGGGTCCGGCACGTCCCATTCCTGGTGCAGGGCGCCGGGTACGGCCGGGCATTCGTCGCCGCACCCCATGGTGACAATTGCATCGGGCCGGCCGTTGGCGAGCGCCGCCTCGATCCCCTGAGGCGCACGAAAGGCGAGGTCGATCTTTTTCTCGGCCATCGCGGACACCATGTCCGGATTCAGCTTGTCCGCCGGCTGGCTGCCGCCGGTGGCCACATCCAGCCGGTCCCCGGCCAGGTGCTGGGCAAAAGCGCCCGCCATCTGGCTGCGGCCGGCATTCTGACGGCACAGGAAAAGCACTTTCTTCCGGGAGGCAAAGGGGGTCATGAGGGCCGCGACCGCTTGTTCGATTTCCTCTTGCACGGTCGGAAGCTGAGCGAGGTCCTTGGAGCCTTCGATGCCGCGATAGACCAGGCTGCCTTCATAGCGGGCATCGATGGCATCGAAGAAATACTTGGCGGTCAGCTGCAGGCCCTCGAAGAGATTCTTGCCCTTGGTCGCCCCGACGCTGAGCAGGTATCCGCGGCGCGTGGCCTTGAGGGGGTCGCTCAGCTTCAGCCGGTATTTGCGGGCCCAGAACGTCTGGCAGCGGTCCACCAGCGCCTTGAGCTGGGAAGTCATGTTGTAGAAAAAGATCGGAGAGGCCAGGACCACGACCTCCGCCTGCCGCAGCAGCCCATAGATCTCGCTCGCCATGTCGTCGTCGATGGGGCAGTAGCCCTTTTTCTCGCAGACCACGTATTCCTTGCAGGGCAGAATATTGCGTTCCACAACCTGGACGGCGTTGGTCACGGCGCCCCGGTGCTCGGCCGCTCTCAGAAAGGAGGAAAGCAGGAAATTCGTGTTGCCCTTCTTGCGCGGGCTTCCCTGTAAACCGAGGATCAGCATGGCTGCGGTCCGATCATTGTTTGACGTGGCAGGTGGTGCAGCTGGTGGGGCCGGCTTTCTCTCCGGCCTGCTTCTTTTCCTTGTGGCACTTGGTGCACTGCTCGTTCATGACCTGTTTCTTGGCGAGCTTGCCCTGGGCCTTGAGTTCCTCGATCACGCCCGCCTTCTGCGGAAACGCCGAATGGCAGACGTTGCAATCCGCCAGTTTTTCCTGGTGCCGCTGGTGGGGGAAGGCGACCGGGCCGCTCGTGCCGCCCTCCAAAACAATTTCAGCAGCGCCCTTGTTTTGCGGCGTCTCCGCTGCCAGGCACCAGCTTCCGGCGGCGAGCGCCAAGATCCCCAGCGCCATCAGCATCCTGCGGGTGTTCATTCGTTGGATCCTTGCTTATCCGGAAAACCCTTCGGCTGCAGATTTCCCCGGCACGGGCGCCGTGGGCGTCCTGCAGGCCCGGTCGTTACCGCTGCCGCCCGAATCACCGCGGCGACAGGCTCTTGCCTTCGCCCGCCAGCGTGCACTGCGTGAAGTCGATGGGCTGCCCGCACTTGGCGCATTTGTGGGGCCGTTCGAACTCGTCGGAGAAAATCTCCTTCTCCGTACCGCACTTGGGGCAATTGCAGGTGAAGGATTTCAGGGTCTTAAAGTTGGCGTAGCCGGGACAATGCTGCGGGGTGGTTTCGTTCGGGGCCATGGCGTCTCCTCCCTGGTTGCAGGCAAGCGTTTAGGCGTTCAATTTCTGGCCGATCTGACGGCCGTACTCCTGAGCCATCTGGACGCCGCCGCCGAGCAGACTCGACTTCAGCCGCAGGCAGTCGGCGACCATGTTCATCTGGAAAATATTCTTCATGGTCTGATAAATGCGGTCGTTGGCCTCGCCGCTCCAACCGAAGGAGCCGAACGCAGCTCCGACTTTGCCCTTCAGAGCGGCTTTCTCGGCTAGGAACAGAAAGGTTTTCATCGCCTGAAGCATGTCGCCGTGGTAGGTGGCGGACCCGAAGGCATATCCGTCGTAGCCGGCGAGGTCGGCCTCGCTCTTGACGTTTTTCACGTTGACCACATCGGCCTGATGACCGCCCATGCGGACTCCCTCGCCGATCAGGTCGGCGATGTTCTGGGTCTCGCCCGTCCGCGTGGCGAATAGGATCAGCACTTTTCCCATAAAGACCGTTCTCCCTTAAAAGCGGAAGCGATCCGAAGCGGCGTCAACGACCCGCCGCAAGGCCGGCACCGGTCAGGACCGGGGTTTCGCGATGCGCGGGTCGATCCCTTCGGCGGTGCAGTCCGGCGTGTAGCAGGTGTTGTCCAGAAATTCGCATTTCTCCTTGCAGGACGGGCACTGATGGGGATAAGCGTCCGCCTCGAACGTATAACCGCACTTAGAGCATTTCCAGCTGGGCATGGTGAGGGTCCTCCTATGCCTTCCACAGGCCGTGCAGGTTGCAGTATTCCCGCGCGGTGGCTTTGTCGGCCTT
>Ga0209254_10005058_pt1 | contig 12110 bp, 7 predicted proteins | sample FrelakmetDIP11DI_FD_187148 | JGI IMG/M metagenome (GOLD analysis project Ga0209254, IMG submission 187148) | Freshwater lake sediment microbial communities from the University of Notre Dame, USA, for methane emissions studies - DIP11 DI (SPAdes)... | ecosystem: Environmental > Aquatic >...
GTCGTCGTCGAACACGAACTTCGCCGGCGGCAGCTGCTCCTGCCACGTCCAGATCGGCCAGCTGTCGTCGTAGAGGTTGAGATCGGGCGTCACGCTGGTGAGGTCGAGGTTCGCCTCCCAGAACGCGTCGATCGTGCCGACGTCGCGCCAGTACGGGCGGCCCTCGTTCATGTTCACGCAGCTGTCGGCGAAGTGGTGGGCGCGGACGCGGTAGCCGCGCGCGATCATCCAGGGAATGATGTCCTTGCCGAAGTCGTGCGACGAGGCCGGATCGTCGGCGTCGCGCGTCAGCTGCTCGTAGAGGAGCCTGGCATTGAACACGTAGATGCCCATGCTCGCCAGCGCAACATCGCTGCGGCCCGGCATGGGCTCGGGGGCCTCCGGCTTTTCGGCGAAGCGGACCACACGGCGGTCAGCGTCGATGGACATCACGCCGAAGCCACGCGCCTCGGCGAGCGGCACCGCGATGCAGCCCACGGTCATGTCGGCGCCGCCGGTGACGTGGTCGACCAGCATCCGCGCGTAGTCCATCTTGTACACGTGGTCGCCGGCGAGGATCAGCACGTATTCCGGCGCCTGGGGCCGCAGGATGTCGAGGTTCTGCCGGACGGCATCCGCAGTGCCCTTGTACCAGTGCGTCGACAGGCGCTGCTGCGCGGGCAGCAGCTCGACGAACTCGTTGAAGCGCCCGTCGAGGAACGCCCAGCCGCGCTGCACGTGGCGGATCAGGCTCTGCGCCTTGTACTGCGTGGCGATGCCGATGCGCCGGATGCCGGAGTTGACGCAGTTGGACAGCGAGAAGTCGATGATGCGGAACTTCCCGGCGAACGGCACCGCGGGCTTCGCGCGCCAGTCGGTGAGCGGGCCGAGACGCGAGCCGCGACCGCCGGCGAGGATCATCGCGAACGTGGCGCGCGCGAGGCGCGATCCCGCCGGCCCGGCCGCTTCGCTCGGGTACGGGCATTCCGGGTAGTGCGGGCAGACGTTGACGCTCATCGGGAAGTCCTCGGTTGCGATCGGTCACTGCCGCGGAGGTCGCACCATGGCATGACTATAATGGTCGTGTGATGACAGTGGGGTCGACGAGCGACGCATGGGCCCGCCTGAACGCCGGCCGGTCGCACGAGCCGCACGCGTGGCTCGGCCCGCGCGCCGAGGGCGCCGGCTGGGCCTACTGCGCCTTGCTGCCCGGCGTTGCGCGTGCCTGGCTCGCGGTGGGCGGCGACTGGGCGCCGCTGAAGCGCATCGAAGGAACCGCGCTGTTTCGCTGGCGCGGGCGCAGCGAACCCCGCCGGCCAGGGCGGTTGCGCGTCGAGGAAGGCAACGGCGTCCGCGAGTTCGACGATCCGTACGCGTTCGCGCCGTCGATCACGCCGTTCGACCTGCACCTGTTCAATTCCGGCCGCCTGCTCGAGGCGTGGCGCACGCTGGGCGCGATGCCGATGCAGCGCGACGGCGTGCCGGGCGTGCGCTTCGCCGTGTGGGCCCCGAACGCGGAGCGCGTCTCCGTCGTCGGCGACTTCAACGGCTGGGACGGGCGCTGGCATCCGCTGAGCGTGCACGGCGACAGCGGCGTCTGGGAGCTGTTCGTGCCGGGCGTCGGCGTGGGCGCGCTCTACAAGTTCGAGCTGCGTCACCGCGACAGCGGCGTGGTGTTCGCCAAGACCGATCCCTACGGACGCGCGTTCGAGCTGCGCCCCGGCACCGCCGCGCGCGTCGCGCCGCTGCCCTCGCACCGCTGGACCGACGCGAACTGGCTCGCGCAGCGTTCGGGCACGGCGTGGCTCGAGCGGCCGATGAACGTCTACGAGGTGCATCCGGGCTCGTGGATGCGCCATCACGACGGCCGCTTCTACCACTGGCGCGAGCTTGCGGCGCGGCTGCCGGGCTACGTCGCGGAGCTGGGCTGCACGCACGTCGAGCTGATGCCCGTCACCGAACATCCGCTCGACGAGTCGTGGGGCTACCAGACCACCGGCTACTTCGCCCCGACGTCGCGCTTCGGCAACGCCGACGACCTCGCCGCGTTCGTCGACGCGTGCCACGCGCAGGGGCTGGGCGTGATCCTCGACTGGGTGCCGGGGCACTTCCCGGGCGACGCCTTCGCGCTCGCGCACTTCGACGGCACCGCGCTCTACGAGCACGCCGACCCGCGCAGCGGGCGGCATCCGGACTGGGGCACGCACGTCTTCAACTACGGCCGCCCCGAGGTCCGCGGCTTCCTGCTCGCGAGCGCGCACTTCTGGCTCGACGCGTTCCACCTCGACGGGCTGCGCGTCGACGCGGTGGCCTCGATGCTCTACCTCGACTACTCGCGCGCCGCGGGCGAATGGCTGCCGAACCGCTTCGGCGGCCGCGAGAACCTCGAGGCGATCGAATTCCTGCGCGAGCTCAACGCGATGGTGCACCTGCGCTTCCCCGGCGCCGTCACCATCGCCGAGGAGTCCACGGCGTGGCCGCAGGTCTCGCGCCCGGTCGAGGGCGGCGGGCTCGGCTTCTCGATGAAGTGGAACATGGGCTGGATGCACGACACGCTCGCCTACTTCCGCCGCGATCCCGTGCACCGCCGGCATCATCACCGCGAGCTCACCTTCGGCCAGCTGTATGCCTACACCGAGAACTTCGTGCTGCCGCTCTCGCACGACGAGGTCGTCCACGGCAAGGGCTCGCTGATCGGCAAGATGCCCGGCGACGACTGGCAGAAGTTCGCCAACCTGCGCCTCATGTTCTGCTGGCAGATGACGGCCCCGGGCCGCAAGCTCAACTTCATGGGCAACGAGTTCGCGCACGGCCCGGAGTGGAGCGAGGCGCGCGAACTCGACTGGCATCTCGCGGGCCGCGCGCCGCATGCCGGCGTCGCGCGCCTGTTCCGCGACCTCGCGCGCCTCTACCGCGACACGCCGGCGCTGCACCAGCTCGACTTCGACGCCGCCGGCTTCGCGTGGATCGAGCCCGACGACGCGGCCGCGTCCGTGCTCTCCTTCGTGCGCCGCGCGCGCGACGGCTCCGAGGTCATCGTGGTGCTGAACCTCACGCCGGTGCTGCGCACAGGCTATCGGCTCGGCGTGCCCAGGCCGGGGCCCTACGTCGAACGCATCAACACCGACTCCCGCCACTACGGTGGCAGCGACGCCGGCAACCGCGGCGACGTGATCGCGGTGCCGGTCCCCGTACAGCGCCAGCCAGCGTCGCTCGAACTCGTCCTCCCGCCGCTGGCGGGACTGGTGCTCGTGCACGCTTGACGACCTGAAGTCTGGCATGGCCGGCGACGGCGCGCCGTGGCGCGCGCCGCCACTCGTGTCATCCTCGCCCCTCCGGGCGGCCGGCGGATTGACGCATCTCAAGCACGACGGGCGTCCGCCAGCGCGATGGCGGCCGCGCCGCGCAGTCCCAGCGCCTCGTCGCGCACGAGCCAGACCGGCATCCTGCGCATCAGCGCGGCGTGCACGCCCTTCGCATTGAACGCGACACGAAACGTGCCGTCGGTCAGGCGCCCGGCGAGCTTCGCCGCGATGCCCCCGGCCACGAACACGCCACCGGTCGCAAGGCACGACAGCGCGTGATCGCCCGCGACGGCGCCGAGGATCGCGCAGAACAGGCGCAACGCGCGCTGCGCGGCGGCATCGCCGGCATCGGCGCGTCGCACCACCGCCGCGGCGCCTCCCGCAGCCACCTCCGGCGGAACGGCCACGCCGTCGCGCGCGCAGCAGAAGGCGTGCAGCCGCACGATGCCGCTGCCGGAGACCAGGTGCTCCGCGGTGACGCGCTCGAGTTCCCCCCGGCAATGCGCGAGCAGTGCGGACTGCTCGTCGTCGAGCGGCGCGAACGCGACGTGCCCGCCTTCTCCGGCCACTATGCGCGTGCCGTGCGCGTCGCGGATCACGTACGCAACGCCGAGTCCCGTGCCCGCGCCGATCACCAGGCGCGAGGCGTTCGGGTCGGCCGCCGCCGGTTGCAGCGCGACCAGGTCCTGCGCCGCGACGCGATCGATGCCGGCCGCGGCAGCCTGGAAGTCGTTGACCAGCGCGAGATGCGGCAGGCTGAAGCGTGCTGCCAGCGCGTTCGCGTCCATCGCCCAGGCGCCGTTGGTGAGCCTTGCGCTGCGACCGTCGATCGGTCCCGCCCAGGCGAAGCAGGCATGGGCCGGCGTCGATGTCGGGGCATGCCGCAGGAACTCGGCAAGCGCATCGGCGATGCCGGCGAAATCGCGGACTTTCAGCACGCGCTGCAGGTCGAAGACAATGCGTCCGTCGACCTCGCGCGCGATCGCAAGGCGTGCGTTCGTGCCGCCGATGTCGCCGGCCAGCACGGGATGCGCGATGTTCGGGTCGATGGTCATGGCCGGCCCGGCAGATGATAGCCTGCCGGTACCGGCACCTCCGCCTGGCTGCGCCCCATGTCGCTTCGCGTTCTCGTCGTCGCCTCCGAGTGTGCCCCGCTGGTGAAAGTGGGTGGACTCGGGGACGTCGTCGGCTCACTGCCTGCCGCGCTGCGGCGCGAAGGCGTCGACGCGCGGGTGCTGCTGCCCGGGTATCCGGCCGTGATCGACGCGCTGGGCGCGGACCCGGCCGCGGCGACGGTGCCGCCCTACGCAGGACTGCCGCAGGCGCGCGTGCTCGCGGGCGAGGGTCCCGGGGGCGCGCCGCTGTACGCCATCGATTGCCCCTCGCTCTACGCGCGCCCGGGTACGCCCTACCAGGACGCACGCGGCACGGAGTGGCGGGACAATCCGCTGCGCTTCGCACTGCTTGCGCACGTGGCGGCCCTGTTCGGACGCGACGGCGCCCCGCACGGCTGGACCTGCGACGTCGTGCACGCGAACGACTGGCAGGCGGGGCTCGCGCCGGCCTACCTCGCGCTCGGCCCGGCGCCGCGCGCGGCGACGCTCTTCACGATCCACAATCTCGCATTCCAGGGCCTGTGCGAGCCGAGCTGGATGCCCGCGGTCGGGTTGCCGGAGCAAGCGTGGTCGATGCACGGCGTCGAGTATCACGGCCAGCTGTCGTTCATGAAGGCCGGGCTCTACTACGCGGACGCGATCAGCACGGTGAGCCCGACGTACGCGCGCGAGATCACCTCCGCGCCGCTGGGCATGGGCTTCGAGGGGCTGCTCGCCGCGCGCGCGCCGGACCTCCACGGCATCCTCAACGGCATCGATGACGAGGCCTGGGACCCGCGCACGGATCCCCTGATCGTCGCGCACTACGAGCCCGCCACGCTGCTGCGCAAGGTACGCAACCGCGTTGCGTTGTCGAAGCGCCTGGGCCTGGTACCGCGCGACGACGTGCCGCTGTTCGGGCTGGTGAGCCGCTTCTCGCCGCAGAAGGGCATCGACCTCGTGCTGGCGATCGCGGATGCCCTGGTCGCGCTGCCGGCGCAGCTGGTGCTCGCCGGAACGGGCGATCGCGAGCTCGAAGTGGGCGCGCTCGACTGCGCCGCGAGGCATCCGGGGCAGGTCGGCGCGTTCGTCGGCTTCGACGAAGGAATCGCGCATCTGCTCGAGGCGAGCGCCGATTGCTTCCTGATGCCTTCGCGCTTCGAGCCCTGCGGCATGAACCAGATGTACAGCCAGCGCTACGGCACGCCGCCGATCGTGCACGGCACCGGCGGCCTCGTCGACTCGGTCACCGACGTCGACGACGCGACGCTGGCCAACGGCACCGGGTGGGTCTTCCGGCCGGCGAGCTCGGCCGCCTTGCTGAACAAAGTTCGCCAGGCCGCGCAGCTGTGGCACAACCGCCGCGCCTGGCGGCGCGTCCAGCGCAACGGCATGGCGCGCGACTTCAGCTGGCGGGCGTCGGCGCGGCAGTACGCCAGGCTCTATGCGCGATTGGCGGAGCGTGCATAGCAGCATGATGCAATAGCGTCCAACCGGGCTGCATGCTGCGGCCCGCTCGCGTTGTTGCGTGCCGTTTCCGGCGCGCGCCGCCGGGCCGCCCCAAGGCGCGCGCCCTGGGATGAAACGGCCCCCACGCTCGCTCCGCTCGCTGCCCCCGGTGGGGGCGGGTCACTGGCTCGGGACGGCCCTTCGCCACTGACATGATCCCGATGCCAAAGGCGCAACGCAAACGCCCCGGTTCGGCGTGGGCGTGCGACCGCCTCTTGCATCGGCCCGCTACGCCCAGAGCATGAGCCCCAGCTCGAACGGGTGCGTGAGCGACGGGTGCGACGGATACGCGCGGATGCGGCACTCGAGCTTGCCGCAGTGCTCGGGGGCGAGGTCGAGCGTGTAGCGCTGCCGCCCATCCTCGGCCGCGCCCTGTGCGGCGAAGCGGACGCGCTGCGCGTTCCCCTCCGCCTCGCCGCCTCGCGGCTGCAGCACCAGCTCCACGGCCAGGTCCTCCGGCGCGAGGCCGTTCAGCGCTGCGCGGGCCTCGAAGCGCACGCGCTGGCCGAAGCTGATGCGCGTGGCCGGCTCGCCGGCGTTCTCGATCGCCACGTCCGGCCACGCCGCGCGCACGCGCGCCTTCCACTGCGCGACGTCGTGCGCGGCGCTGCAGTCATTCGCGTGGAACTCGCGGCCGCGCCGGGCCGCCGGCGCGTAGAAGCGTGCGACGTACTCGTTCAGCATGCGCGCCGCGTTGAAACGCGGCAGGATGGTGGCCACCGCGCGCTTCGCCATGGCCACCCAGCGGGGCGAATAGGCGAGCCCGTCGCGGTCGTAGTACATCGGCACCACCTGGTCCTGCAGGATCTCGTAGAGCGTGCGCGCCTCGTCGGCGTCGCGGGCGGCGGCGTCCGCGCGCTGCGACGCGGGCTTGATCGCCCACCCGTTGGTGCCGTCGTAGCCCTCGTCCCACCAGCCGTCGAGCACGGACAGGTTGAGCCCGCCGTTCATCGCGGCCTTCATGCCCGACGTGCCCGAGGCCTCGAGCGGGTAGATCGGGTTGTTGAGCCAGACGTCGACGCCGGCGAGCAGCCGCCGCGCGAGCCGCAGGTCGTAGCCCTCGACGAACAGCAGGTGGCCGGTGAAGTCCCGCTCCTTCGCGACCCGCATGATCTGCCGGATCATGTCCTGCCCGGGCTCGTCGGCGGGGTGCGCCTTGCCGGCGAAGATGAACAGCACCGGACGCTCGGGATTGCAGGCAATCTCGCGCAGCTCGTCAAGGTTGGAGAACAGCAACGTGGAGCGCTTGTAGGTCGCGAACCGCCGGCCGAACCCGATGGTAAGCACATTCGGGTTCTTCGGGTCAGCTAGGCGGAACAGGCGGTCGAGGTGCGACTCGCTGCCCCTGTTGCGCATAAGCTGCGCGGTCACGCGCTGCCGCACGAGCTTCAGCATCTGCGCCTTGAGGTACTCGCGCATGCTCCAGAACATCGCGTCCGGGATGCGCTCGACGCCGGCCCAGTAGTCGCGGTCGCACAGGCGCTGCGACCAGTCCACGCCGAGGAAGCGATCGAAGATGTCGTACCACTCCGGGGCGAGGAACGTGAGCACGTGCACGCCGTTGGTGACGTGGCCGATCGGGTTCTCGTGCGACTGCACCTGCGGCCAGAGGTCGGCCAGCATGCGCTCGGAGACGCCCTCGTGAATGGCCGAGACGGCATTGTGGTGCCGCGAGCCGCGGATCGCGAGGGCCGTCATGTTGAAATCGGGACTTTGCGGCGTGTGCCCGAGCGCGAGCAGAGTGGGCGGCTCGACGCCGGTGGCGGCGCACCATAGCGCGAAGTACTCGGCCACCATGTCCTGCGCAAAGTGGTCGTGCCCGGCCGGGACCGCCGTGTGCGTGGTGAACACCGTGTTCACCGCGACGGCCTCCAGCGCCGTGGCGAAGTCGCGCCCCTGCCGCACCAGCTCGCGCACGCGCTCGAGCACGAGGAAGGCCGCGTGGCCCTCGTTGATGTGCCACGCCGTCGGCGCGTAGCCGAGCGCCGCGAGCGCGCGCACGCCCCCGACGCCCAGGACGATCTCCTGCTCGATGCGCGTGCGGCGGTCGCCGCCGTAGAGCCGGTGCGCGATCGCGCGGTCGGCCTCGCTGTTCGGCGGCACGTCGGTGTCGAGGAGCACCAGCGCGACGTGGCCGACGCGCGCGCGCCACACCTTCACCACGAGCTCGCGGCCGGGCAGCTCGACCTTGAGGTGCACTTCGCCGCCCTGCGCGTCGAGCGCGGGGCGCACCGGCAGCGACTCGAACTCCGAGTCGTGGTAGGTCGCGTGCTGGTTGCCCTCGTGGTCGATCGACTGGTAGAAGTAGCCCTGCCGGTAGAGCAGGCCGACGCCGACGAAAGGCAGCCGCGCGTCGCTCGCCGCCTTGCAGTGGTCGCCGGCGAGGATGCCGAGGCCGCCCGAGTAGATCGGCAGGCTCTCGTGGAAGCCGAACTCCGCGCAGAAGTACGCGACGAGGTCGTCTTGGGCGAGGCCGTCGCCGTTGCTGCGCCGCGTCGCCTGCCCGAGGTAGGTGTCGTAGGCGGACAGCACACGGCTGTAGTTCGTGAGAAACACCGGGTCGTCGGCCGCGGCAACGAGCCGCTGCTCGTCGACCTGGCGCAACAGCGCCTTGGGGGAGTGACCCACCGCGCGCCAGAGATCGAGGTCGAGGCGCGCGAAGAGGTTGCGCGTGGGGCGGTCCCATGCGTACCAGAGGTCGTCGGCGAGGTCCGCGAGGCGCGCGAGGCGCGGCGGCAGCGACGGCGTGACTTCGAGCGTGAAACGGGTTCCTGGCGTCGTCATCGGGCGTTGCGGTCCGGCCACATGATCTCGCGATTATAGGCAAGCCGCGTATACGTACCGGGGCCAGCCGCGCAAGCCGCTGAACTTCCGCATCAATCCGGTGCGCGCATGTGAACGCGCCGCGCTCGCAGCCGAACAGCTTCGCCACGACGAGCGACTCTGAATTTGACGCGGGTCACTTGGGGGCAACGGCTGCGCCACGGTGGGCGCCCTCCAGTGTGGACAAGGTCGGGGGTGGCCGCTAAAATTTCTACTGTTCTCGAAAAATGGAATTGCATGTGAACATCCTCTTCCTGTGCACGGGCAACTCCTGCCGGTCGATCCTGGCCGAGGCGACCTTCAATCACCTTGCGCCCCCGGGGTGGAAGGCGATGAGCGCGGGCAGCCGTCCGACGGGCGCGGTCCACCCCCGTTCGCTTGCGCTTCTCGCCCGCGAGGGCATCGATGTCGGGGGCCTGCACAGCAAGTCCTGGGACAACCTCCCCGTTGCTCCCGACATCGTCGTGACGGTCTGCGCCAGTGCGGCAGGAGAAGCCTGCCCCGCTTATCTCGGATCGGCGATGCGCGCGCACTGGGGTGTCGACGATCCGGCCCATGCCACCGGAACGGATGCGGCGATCGACGCGGCGTTCGCAGGTGCCTACAAGACGCTGCGTACCCGCATCGAAGCTTTCCTGGCATTGCCGCTGGAAACGCTCGGGCGCGACAAGGCTGCGCTCAAGTTGGCGATGGACCGGATCGCCACGCTTGCCGCCTGAAGGAGATTCGCGATGACCACGATCCGGGTATTCGATCCCGCCATGGGCTGCAACGCGGGCGTGCGCGGGCCGGAGGCGTGGAAGCCGTGAACGTCCACGGCGAGGCGGTCACGAGTCGAGAAGCAGCAGTGCCGCTCGGATTCTTCGAGCGCTACCTGACGGCCTGGGTGGCGCTGTGCATCGTCGTAGGCATCGTGCTCGGGCAACTCCTGCCCGGCGTCTTCCAGGCCATCGGCGCGATGGAGATCGCCAGGGTCAACCTGCCGGTGGGCCTGCTGATCTGGGTGATGATCATCCCCATGCTGCTGAAGATCGACTTCGGCGCGCTGCACCAGGTCAAGGGGCACGTCAAGGGCATCGGAGTCACGCTGGCCATCAACTGGCTGGTGAAGCCGTTCTCGATGGCCTTCCTCGCCTGGTTCTTCATCCGCGGGCTGTTCGCACCCCTGCTGCCTGCCGACCAGATCGACAGCTACATCGCCGGCCTCATCCTGCTCGCGGCCGCACCGTGCACCGCGATGGTTTTCGTCTGGAGCCGCCTGACCGACGGCGACCCCTATTTCACGCTGTCGCAAGTGGCGCTGAACGACGTGATCATGATCTTCGCCTTCGCGCCGCTGGTCGGCTTCCTGCTCGGCATCTCGAGCATCACCGTCCCCTGGGCGACGCTCTTCACGTCGGTCGTCCTCTACATCGTCATCCCGGTCATTCTCGCGCAAGCCCTCCGCAGGCGATTGCTGGCGCGCGGACAGTCCGCCTTCGACGCCGCGATGGCGAAGATCCAGCCCTGGTCAGTCGCCGCGCTGTTGCTCACGCTGGTCCTGTTGTTCGCCTTCCAGGGCAATGCCATCCTCGAGCAACCGCTGATCATCGCCTTGCTCGCGGTGCCGATACTGATCCAGGTGCTGTTCAACTCTTCGCTGGCCTACCTGCTGAACCGCGCGGTCGGGGAGAAGCACAGCGTCGCCTGCCCTTCCGCGCTGATCGGCGCATCGAACTTCTTCGAGCTAGCGGTTGCGGCCGCGATCAGCCTGTTCGGCTTCGAGTCGGGAGCCGCGCTGGCCACCGTGGTCGGCGTGCTCATCGAGGTGCCCGTCATGCTGCTCGTCGTACGCGTCGTGAACGCGACGCGTGGCTGGTACGACGCCGGCCGTGCCCGAACCTGAGCGGCCGGCGCCCGAGCTGTTCGGCTTCATCGGACGCTCCGGCGCCGGCAAGACCACGCTGATCATCGACGCGATCGCGCTAGCCCAGCCGCGCGCGTTCGGAGGCGACGAAGCGCTCCGCCGCGTCCGCCAGGACGCGGTAGAAGGACGTCTGCGTGCCGTCTCGAATCGCACCAGCGAACGGGCCGACCCACGCGCCGATGTGCTCCGCGAGGAAGCGCCGCTCGAGGGCCTCCCAACGCGCCAGTGCATCGAGGTCGGCGGATGCAGTCGCCTCCGCGGTGCGGAAGATCGTCAAATACAGGAACTCGAGCTCGGCGGCGGCGTGGTCCGGCAGGTCGAGGAAGTCGTCGGCGACCGCGAAGCCTCCTTCCTCGTAGCAGGAGAGCACCGGCAGCACGGGCGAGGCGCCGTCGCGCCCGAGCCAGCTGCTGCCGTACGGCGGCGCGAGCGCGGCGACGGGCCCGATGAACAAGCGCGTGTAGTCGACGAGGAGCGCTTCGTGGTCCTCGTCCGCAAAGGCCGCGCCGAGCTCGCGCGCGTCCCCCGCGAGCGCCGCATCGAAGCGCGACCCGGCCTCGGCCATCGCCTCGAACATCCGCTCCTCCTCGAACGCGGCGTCGGGCTGGTAGAAGCACGCCGCGAGCATCCTGCAGTAGTCGGCGCGCGCGGCGAGCGCCGCGTCGGTGTCGGTCATCGGGAGGCTCCGGGCAAGAAAAGGGGGCGGCGCGCGCCGCCCCCGCCGATGCTGCACGCGGGCACGGCGTGCCCGCGAGCGTCCTACATCCGTGCGGCGTACTTGCCGACGTAGTGGACGTTGGGCTTCGTCCCCTTGTCCTCCTTGATGCGGAACGACTTCTGGGCCTTCAGCACCTGGGCGATCTTCGCGTTCGCGTCGTCCTGGTCGCCGAAGATGCGCGCCTGCGACGGGCAGACCTCGACGCAGGCCGGCTGCAGGCCCACGCTGGTGCGGTGGTAGCAGAACGTGCACTTCTCGACCTTGTTCGCAGCTCGCACGTTCGGCACGTCGCCCGCAGCGAAGGCGTTGAGCGCCGGCGTTGCCGCGCCCGCGGCCTTCGCGACGTCGGCGCCCGAGGCCGTGCCGCCCGGAATCAACGCCACGGTGTCGGCCCACTTCGGCTGCGTGCTCTTGTCGGCGGGGTTGAAGCTGATGACGCTGTACTCCTGCCCTTCGAGGCTCGCCGCGCCCAGCTCGGTGACGCTGTACGGGCAGGCGTTCTGGCACATGCGGCAGCCGATGCAGCGCTCGTGGTCGTGCATCGTCACGCCATCCGGCGTCTTGTACATCACCTTGGGCTCCATCGGGCAGGCCGCCACGCACGGCGCGTCCGTGCAGTGGTTGCACAGCACCGGCATCACCCAATGCGTGACGTTCGGGAACGTGCCCTCGGTCTTCATCACGAAGTCGGCCCAGTTGAAGCTCTGGCCGTCCGCGCGGTCGCGCGTGTTGTTCTCCGCCTTGCAGGCGAATGCGCAGGCTCCGCAACCGACGCA
>Ga0209254_10005059_pt1 | contig 12110 bp, 11 predicted proteins | sample FrelakmetDIP11DI_FD_187148 | JGI IMG/M metagenome (GOLD analysis project Ga0209254, IMG submission 187148) | Freshwater lake sediment microbial communities from the University of Notre Dame, USA, for methane emissions studies - DIP11 DI (SPAdes)... | ecosystem: Environmental > Aquatic >...
CTCCTGAAGAGCCGCCGTTCGATCCAGCTCGGCGGAGTAATAGATGAACGGCAGCGGCGCGTCAACGGTTCCCGGCGCCGGAGTACGGGACGATGCTGAAATTATTACTTTCTTTTGGTGATTTTCGTTGATTTTTGCGAAGATATGTCTGAAAACGTAGTCCTCGAGATCGCGAGCGGGGTGCTTCGATAAGTAAGTCATCAATTCAGCCTCATCCCACCCACACGGAAGAGCCCCGCGGTGGATTTGGCGATTTCAAAGCCAATCACTCCTCAATTTTCTGGACGTCCGCGCCCGGCGGGATCTCGAAGCTGAACAGCACCGGATCCAGATTGGCATTGAACTGCGGGCTGACGATGTCGATGCGGGTGTCGTCGCCGTAGTCGTTGCGCGTGACGATCCGCGCAATCTGATAGGACTTCGGGATCACATAGAGAAGGATCTCGGAAATGTTCGCGGTTCCCTCGTTCGGCTTCATTCTCAACTCGTAGAGATACTCGCCTTCCGCACGGGCCAGCTGGATCTTGAACTTCTTCCGCACCAGGGAGATGTCCGAGAGAAAGCTGGCGCCCTTGCCGTCGCGGAAGAAAACCGGCGCGCCGCCCACCATCACCAGATTGTCCTGCGGCCGGTAGATCCACAGTTTTTTGCCGTCGGTGATGATCGCCTGCCGTTCGGGCTTTTCGTATTCCCAGCGCATCATCCCGGGGTAGCGCACGTAAAGACGACCGGACGCAAAGTCGGTGATCTCCATCGATTTGATGGTGGATTCCTGGAGGAATTCAGCGGAAAACTGGCTTCCCGTGTAGCGCTTCTCGATTTCCTTGAGAACGGTGTCCAGCGGAGGAAGGCTCTCGGCGGCCCTTGCCGCGGTCGGAGCCAGATAGCCCGTGACGAGCGCCAGCACCAGAAGTGCATGAAAAATACGGTTGAAGTGGTGCATCATAGTTTCAGCCCTCATCAAAATATAGAATATGGCTTGTTGCGACGCGGACAGGCGGTAGACCGTAATTGTTTCCGCAAAGGAAGTCAAACGGAATCGCTGCCGGTTCAGGTCAGGCGCCGCACGAGGTCCGCTATGTCCGGGAGGCCGTCGACATCGACCGCTTCCCGCCATCCGTCCCTATCGACCGGCACGTCGTGGCCGAAGACCGCGACGCAGACCCGGTCGATCCAGCCCATCTGCCGAAGGGCCGCCGCCTCGTCCACCCACGTCAGGCGCTGGCCCTGGCTCAAGAGGGTTTCCACGTTGGACCGGGCCAGCTGTTCGCGCAGCCGCTGGCCGTGAAGCAAGGCCCTGGCGAGCCATTTCTTCCGCGCTGCCAGGGCCGCGTAGAGATCGGAAGAACCACCGAATTCGGCGAGAAGCTCCAGGGCGAACGCCAGACAGGCGTGTTCCCCGTCGCCCGTGGGGTTGAGCTTCGCGATCAGGGCGCATAGAAATTCCTGGCTGGCGGGCGTGAACTCGAAGCGGGCGCTGCGGATCATAACTCGCACCCGCCGAGCCCAGCCGGCGGATTCGTGTTCCGCGACGGCTTCGGCGACGCAGGCCGGCAGACGCCGTTCGATCCCGAGCCCCAGGACCAGCCGGCGGGCCAGGGGCGCGGTCATCGCCACCTGCAGCACGCCCCTGCCGTCCGGGAATCGAAAGCGCACGGCCGGCGCTCCCGCGGTCAAACGGGCGATCACCTCTTCGGCCGATAACGCTCCGGGCGGCTGGAGATCCAGCCGGCCTTCGAGCTCGATCTGCAAGGCTTCATCCGGAGAGAAGAGAAGCTCGAGCAGGCTGTCCCGCTCGGGCACGGCATCGTCCGTCAGCAGCGCGGACAGCTCGGCCGCGGAGGGGTGAGCAAAGGTCGAATCGATGAAACGCACGGTTTCGGCCGAAAGGTCCAGGCCACGTGCCAGAATTTCCTGGAGGTCGGCGGCGATGCGGGCGGCGCAGCGCTTCTCCGTCATAGGTAGTGCGCCATCTTGAGCATGAGCTCGTGCTTCTGGAGCGCACCCGGCAGGCTTTCCTTCAATTCGCCGTTATCGAAGATGAAAAGGAAAGGCACGCTCATGATGCTGAAGCGGCCGGCCACCTGCGGGCTGGCGTCCACATTGACCTTGCCGACGCGTATGCGCCCCAGGGACTCGGAGGCGAACTGATCGATGATCGGCGCCGCCGCGCTGCAGCTCGGGCACCAGGGCGCCCAGGCGAAAAGAAGCACGGGCAGCGGGGATTTCAGCACCTTGGCTTCGAAATTGCCGTCCGTCACCATCAGGGGCTGAGGCGCAAACAGGTCCGCCGTCGGCAGCGGAGCGCCGCACTTGCCGCATTTGGGAGCCCCGTCCAGCCGGGCGCCGGGAACGCGGTTGCGCGCGCCGCACTGGGCGCAGCGCAGCTTATACGCCTCGGCGGCATGATCGGAGCTTTTTTCAGGGAAGAGCGCCGCCTGGCAACGGCCGCATTTCGCACCGGGCATCCCCAGGCGCTCGAAGGCTACCCGGTTGCCGGCATTGCAGCTCGGGCAGCGCACGATCTCGGTGTTCTTAGCGTTCATGGCTGATGCAGACATTAAGTTTCATCCCTTTTTCGGCTTAAATCTAATCCCTATCGGCGCCATGTAAAGAACGACGGTCTCGCAATCAGACCGTTATCAGCGTGTCGATTCATTTCATCACACCGTACGCTTTGAGCTTTTTGTGAAGGGTGCGGCGGGTGATTCCGAGCCGGCGGGCCGTTTCGCTTTTATTGCCGCCGGTCGCCTCCAGCGTGTTCAGGATCGAGGTTTTTTCGATTTCCTCCAGCGACAGCAGGCTCGTACCGCCGGCGCTCGCCGCCGGCAAGGACGGGGGTTCTCCGCCGGGAATCAGCGCAAAGTCGTCCGCGGACAGATAGTCCGCGCGGGCCAGCACCACCGCCCGCTCCACGGCATTCATGAGCTCGCGCACGTTGCCCGGCCAGTCGCAGCGGATGAGCCGGTCCATGGCCTGGGGGGTCACCCCCTTGATCGGCTTGCGGTTGCGCTCCGCGAAGCGTTCGAGAAAAAGCTGGACCAGCAAGGGGATGTCCTCGCGGCGGGCGCGCAGCGGGGGGGCGGCCAGACCGACCACGTTCAGGCGGTAGTAGAGATCCTCCCGGAAGCCGCCGGCGGCGATGAGATCCGGCAGGTGGCGGTTGGTGGCCGCGATCAGTCGGACATCCACCCGCACCGGCGTGTCCCCGCCCACCCGGGTGAACTCGCGCTCCTGCAGCACCCGCAGCAGCTTGACCTGCATGGACACCGGCATTTCGCTGACCTCGTCCAGGAACAGGCTGCCGCCGTCGGCCTGGTGGAAGCGGCCTTCACGCCGGCGCTCGGCCCCGGTGAAGGCTCCTTTTTCATGGCCGAACAGTTCGGATTCCAGCAGGGTCTCGGTGATGGCGGCGCAGTTCAACTGCACGAAAGGGCCGTCGCGGCGGGGGCTGTTGAAATGGATGGCGGCGGCGATCAGCTCTTTGCCGGTCCCGGATTCGCCCGTGATCAGGACGGTGGCCTCCGACGGCGCCACCTGCGACACCGTGTCCAGGAGCTGGACCATGGCCGGGCTCTGGCCGATGATCCGGCTGCGGTCCAAACGCAGCCCCAGGCTTTCGCGCAGCCGACGGTTCTCCTCCTTGAGCCGGGTGTGCTCCATGGCGCGTTCGATCGTGATCTTGAGCTTGTCGAAATCCAGCGGCTTGGTGAGGTAATCGTGAGCCCCCTGCTTGAGGGCGTCCACGGCGGCCTCGACCGAGGAGTAGGCCGTCATGATGACGACCGGGATGGCCGGGTTGAGCTTCCTGATAGCCCCCAGGGCTTCGAGCCCGGACACCTTGAGCATGCGCACGTCCATCAGGACCAGGTCATAGACCTGCTGGCGGACTTTTTCGATGGCCGTACCGCCGTCGTCCGCTTCGTCGATCCGATATCCCCAGCCGCCCACGAGCGTCCGCAGCATGGTGCGGTGGGCGGTGTCGTCGTCCACCACCAGAATGGTGCCGTTCGCGGGCATGCCTCAACCTCCTGTGTGAGCCGGTGAGACGGGGATGCGCAGTGTGAAGGTGCTGCCGGCTCCCGGAGCGCTCTGCACGCCGATCTCCCCGCCCATGGCTTCGGCGATGTTGTGGGCGATCGCCAGGCCCAGTCCCGTGCCGCCGGGTTTGGTGGTGTAGTAGGGCTCGAAGATATGCGGCAGATCCCCGGGCGTGATGCCGCCGCCGGTGTCGGTAACGCGGATTTCGACCCGTCGGCCGTCGGCCGCCTCCTCCGCCCGCACGGTCAGAGTGCCGCCGCGGTCCATCGCCTCGATGCCGTTCAGGAACAGGTTCAGGAGCACCTGGTGCAGACGGTCGGCATCGAGCATCACTGCGGGCGTGTCGATGCGGTTCTCGGTGACGATCGCGACGTCTTTCGCCCGGGCCTGGGTTTCGACCAGTTTGGCGATGTCCGCGATCTGTCGGTCCAGCCGCACGGGACGCGGCTGGATGACCACCGGCCGCGAGAACTCCAGCAGCTGGCCGACCACGCGGTTGAGCCGGTCGACCTCCTGGATCAAAATGGAGGCGGTCCGGGCGTCCTGTTCGTTGTCGCGGTAGCGTTCCCGGAAATAGGTCGCGAATCCCTTGATGGAGCTGAGAGGATTGCGGATCTCGTGCGCCACCCCCGCGGCCAGGCGGCCGACGGTCGCCAGGCGCTGGTTGCGCGCGATTTCGTTGCGCAGGGTGCGGATCTCGCTCAGGTCCTTGAAAAGCAGGATGCTGCCGAGGTCCCGGGCGTCATCGCCGGTGAGCCGGCCGGCGCTGATTTCGAGCGGAACCACGCGGCCGCCGGCAAGTCGGCAGTCCGCCTCCTTTTCCGATTGGGTCGACCGGGGGACCTCGACCGCATCGATCTGAGTCCAGAGCTCCACGGGCAGCACCTGCCTGGCCGGGCGGCCGATGACGCTCGCCGCGCTGGTCTGCAGCACGGATTCGGCCACCTGGTTGAAGACCGCTACATGCTGGCGGTTGTCGGTCGCCACCAGGCCGATCGGCATGTTCGCGACCACGTGGTCCGAGAAGGCTTCGATGCGCGAAAGGCGCGTTCGAGCCGCACGGTGGCTCTGGGCCAGCAGGAGCAAGGCGATGCCGGCGAAGCCGGCCAGCAGCAGGATCGCTCCCATGAGAACGGCATGCCAGACGTCCGACCGCTGGGCCTCGTCGATGGAGGTCATGTCCAGCCCTACGAAGATGGCCCGCGGCGGCTCAGGCGGCAGTTCGAAGCCTTCCGGGGGCCGCCGCATCATCGGCCCGCGGCCCATGCCCATGGGCGGCCCGGCCGGCTCGAACTTCCGATACACCTCAAACACCGGCGCTCCGTCGGCCCCCTGCACGATCCGCCAGTCAAGCTTCTTGGACTGGGTGACCCGCGCAGTGTCCAGTCCCTTTCCATAGGCGGTACCCACCCGCTCGAGGTCGCTGTGGGCGATGACGCTGCCGGCGGCGTCGGTCACGATGAGATGGGCGATATCGGGCAGCTGCGCCGTCTCGGTGAGCAGGCGCTGAAGTTGAAAGCCGCCGCGCTGCATGCCCGTCATTCCGCTCCGTGTGCCGGCTTCGAAGGAGCGGATCAGGGCCCCTCCTTTTTCGACCATAAGGCGCGTGGTGAACTCCTTTTCGCGATGAATGTTCTGAAAGGTCATGAAAGCGAAGATCGGCAGCAGCACGGCAAAAGCGCCCAGCAGCACCCAGGGCGGCACGCCGCCGATCCAGGATTTCGGCTCTACGTTTCCGCCGGACAGGTTGGCGGGTGGATTGTTTGGTTTCATAAGAGCCCAGACCGTTGCAAGAATTGAGGCAATTCGAGTTTCTTCGATTCAAGCAGGCCGGAGCCGGTATCCGGCTCAGGTTGGTGGATATTAGCTGGATACTAAGTATTCAGGGTATTCATGTAAATGCGACCAACCTGGATATATAGTATCCACTCTATCTGCAGGCTTAGCCCGGATTGACTCTGCCACAGCCTTGGATAATTTTATTATGATTATTTTTCAAATAGTTACCATAAGGTAGGGAAATTGTGCAATCTTTGGCATCGGCCTTGCTAAATACCTGAATGAGTACCTGAACACGAATGTATCAATCCAAACACGGAGGCTGTCAAAATGAGATCAAGGCATGTGGGCATGGTTCTGGCGATTCTGGCGGTGTTGGGTCTGGTCGGCTATTCAGCTGATTCCTTCGCCTGGGGGCGAGGGGGCGGCTATGGCATGGGTCAGGGTTCCGGCAATTGCCCGCGGGGCGGGTTCGGCGGGCCGGGCATGGCCGGCAACCTGACGGAGGAGGAAATCGCCACGGTCCAAAAAGAGCGCAACGCCTTCTTCGAAAGCACGCGCGAACTGCGCGAACGGCGTTTCAACAAGGAACAGGAACTGAGGGGGGAACTTGCCAAGCAGACCCCGGACGCCCAGAAGGCGGCCGAGCTGCAGAGTGAGATTTCCGACTTGGAGAGCGAGTTGGATCAAAAGCGCCTGGAGCACCGTTTGAAAATGAAGAAGGATCATCCCGAGATCTACGGCAAGGGATTCGGCGGCGGTTTCGGCCGGGGGATGGGGCCGGGCTGCGGCATGGGTCCCGGCGGGGGCAAGGGCCGCGGCCCGGGCGCCTGTGCCGGTGGAGGTCCCTGCCAGCAATAAAATCAGGAGCAAGAATAAATCTAACCCCAAACGCACTAAAACGAAAGGCGCTGCCATCGGGCAGCGCCTTTCATTTTACACCGGCAGGCATTTGATGGTAGAGTTTTTCAATCTCATGAGCGCATGAACCAGGCCTCGCCCGCGGGGCGATCGCCGCCATGTACCTCCATCCAGCGGTCGCAGAGGGATATTTTGGAAACCCAGGTGTTGATCATCGGCGGAGGGATCACCGGCGTGGGGCTGGCCAGAGATCTGGCTCTGCGCGGCGTTCACTCCGTTCTGGTCGAAAAACGGGATATCGCCGCCGGCGCCTCCGGGGCCAACCACGGGCTGCTGCACTCCGGGGCGCGTTACGTGCGCAGCGACCCGTCGGCGGCGGTGGAGTGCCGCGAGGAGAGCGCCCTGCTCAAACGCCTGGCCGGGCATTGCATCGAGGACACCGGCGGGCTCTTCGTGGCGGTGGAGGGTGACGATGAAGCGTATGTCGCCGATTTCCCGTCTCTTTGCGCCCGCTGCGGGATCGCCTGCAAGCCGCTGAGCGCTCCGGAGGCCCGGGAATTGGAGCCGGTGCTGTCCGAGCGGCTGATCGCCGCCTTCCAGGTGGCGGACGCATCGGTGGACCCTTTTCACCTCTGTCTGGACAACCTCTGCGAGGCGCTGGAACTCGGCAGCGGCGTCAGGCTGCACACGCGCGTGGTCGGGTTCGAGCAGGACCACGGCCGCATCCGCGGCGTCCGGCTGATCAACGACGAGACCGGAGAGGAGAGCACGATCGCGGCTGATCTGGTCGTCAACGCGGCCGGCGCCTGGGCCAGAGAGATCGCCGCGCTCGCCGGAGTCGAGATGGACCTGCTCTATTCGAAGGGCAGCCTGCTCATCACCGACCAGCGCCTGACCCGGCGGGTGATCAACCGGCTGCGGCCGGCTTCGGACGCCGACATCCTAGTCCCGGGAGGCACGGTTTCCATTTTAGGCACGACCGCCATCCGCATCGACCGCCTGGACCAGATCGTGCCCACCGTCGCAGAGAGCGACCATATCGTCGATACGGCCGCCGCCATGGTGCCGTCCCTGAGCACGACCCGCTACATCCGCGCCTATGCCGGCGTAAGGCCATTGATAGGCTCCCGGTCGCTGGAAAACGGCCGTGCGCTCAGCCGCGGGTTCGCCCTGCTGGACCATGCCGTCGACGGAGTCGAGAATTTCATCTCCATTGTCGGCGGCAAGCTGACCACCTATCGGCTGATGGCGGAAAAGACCGCCGACCTGCTCTGCCGGCGGTTGGGCGTCGAGCGGCCCTGTCTCACCTCGGTCAGAGCGCTCAAGTCCTTCCCGGCCAACCGGTGGACTGCAGCCGGCCTCTCGCCCAGGCTGTGGATGCAGGCCAATGCGACCGGCGACCTGCTGCTGTGCGAGTGCGAGATGGTGCCGGCCAGTGTCGTGGATGCGGTCATCCAGAGCATCCACGATCAGGGCGGGCCGCCCAGCCTCTACGCCATCGGCCGACGCAGCCGCGTCGGCAAGGGCACCTGCCAGGGCGCCTTCTGCGGGCTGCGCATCAATGCCTACCTCTACGATCAGGGGCGGCTTGAGGGCCGGCAAGGCCTGACGGATCTGCGGTCTTTTCTTGGCGCCCGCTGGCGGGGGATGCGCCCGATCCTGTGGGGCACCGCCATGCTGCAGGAAGAGCTTCAGGAAGCGGTCCACTGCGGCTACCTGGGGCTGGAACTGGGAGGTCGCCTGTGAGCGACTCTGCCCCCATCGGCTGCGATCTGTGCGTCATCGGCAGCGGCATGGCAGGGATGTGCGCCGCCCTGTTTGCAGCCAACCAAGGGCTCGCTACCGTGCTGGTGGGGCGAACCGGTGAGATCATCTTCGCCACCGGCCTGCTCGACCTGTTGGGCGTTCATCCGCCGGGAGCTGGAACGCTGTGGAATGACCCCTGGGCCGGTATCGATGCCTTGGTAAGGGACTTTCCGCAGCACCCCTATGGAAAGGTTTCCAAGAACGCCATCCGCGCTGCATTCGAAGAGCTCACCGGGTTATTCCAGAGCCAGGGGCTGCCCTACACCGGTTTTCCGGAGCGCAATGCGGCTGTGCTGACCGCCGTGGGAACCGTCAAGCTCACCTACCGGGTCCCGCTCACCATGTGGAGCGGAGTCGCTGTCCGACAACGCCGGGGCGCTTGTCTGATAGTCGACATCCAGGGCCTCAAGGGATTCAGCGCCCGGCAGATCAAGGCCAACGCAGCCGGCGGCTGGTCAGGCCTCAGGACTGTGAAGATCGTCTTTCCCGGTGCGAATCCGGAGGCGGAGGTGTTTCCCGAGCGCCTGGCCCGCGCGCTCGAAACCGAGAGCGTTCGGGCGAGTCTGGCCGAAGTTCTGAAACCGCACATCCAGGATGCGGAGGCGGTCGGCGTTCCCGCGATCCTGGGGGTTTCAAAGCCGACCGAAGTCATGCAGCAGCTCGAAAAACGCCTGGGTTGTGCGCTTTTCGAGATCCCCACCATGCCGCCCGGGGTAACGGGAATGCGCATGAAAGAGGCCTTCGAGCGCGGGCTGGCGGCGCGGCAGGTGGGCCTGCTCTTGGAGCACAAGGCGTTTCGTGCCGTCGTCGATCCGCAGTCCGGTTTCGGCATCGATGTCGGACGCATGGAACCGGAACGCTCCATCCGTGCCGCTGCCGTCGTGTTGGCGACCGGACGGTTCATGGGCGGCGGCTTGGAGGCGGACCGCCACACCGTGCGGGAGCCGCTGTTCGGCCTGCCCGTTACCCAGCCCGAGCAGCGGGAGCACTGGCACCGCGAGGATTTCCTGGACCGCCGGGGCCACCCGGTGAACCGCGCCGGATTGGAAATCGACGAGCGCTTCCGGCCTTTGGGGCCTGCCGGCCAGCCGGCGCACCCGCGGCTTTTCGCCGCCGGCTCGATCCTCGCTCACCAGGATTGGATCCGCACGAAATGCGGGTCGGGGCTGGCGATGGCAACCGCCTATGCAGCGGCCGCAGCTGCGGCATCCGAACTGAAAAAAGGCTGATTTCCCCGACCGCGCAGTTGCCCCGCGTGTTGATCGTTCACCGCAGCCATGATAAGGCGCACCTGTACGTCGTGACCAACGATGTTCCGGTTGCCGGGGCATCAACCACAGGAGGGACAGCGATGGATTCGAAACTGCTGGGACTGATCGACACGGCCATCAAGCGCGAAGAAGATGCATATGCGTTTTATATGAAGATACACGAAAAGATCAACGACCCCGCGGTGCGCGAGACCATCGAATGGATCGCGGGCGAGGAGAAGAAGCACAAAGCGTTTCTGGTGAAATACCGCAACGGCGAATTCGGAGCGGGCGGCCTGCGGCTGAGCGACGTGGTTTACTACAAGATCGCCGAGTACCAGGAAGAGCCCCACGTGGCCGAGGACATGAGCAGCTCCCAGGTCTACCTCGTGGCCGCCCACCGCGAGCTGCGGTCGAACCAGTTCTACAGCGCCCTGGCCAACGAGCATTCGGCCGGGGAAGCGCGCGAGATGCTGCTCAGAATGGCCAACGAGGAGCTCAGGCACAAGGAGAAGATGGAGTATCTTTACTCCAATACGGCCTTTCCCCAGACTTCGGGTGGATGAACCGCGTGTGACCGCCCTCCTGCCGCAGGGGGGCGGCGGCGAATCATTTCGCCGGTTCCACCGGCACCACGGTGACCGGCACGGGCGAACCCTTCAGCACCTTCTCGGTGACGCTGCCGAACCGGAAATTGCCTTTCGCGCCGTGGCTGGCCATCACCACCAGATCGACCTTTTCCTTTTCGATCAGCTTGAGGATTTCCTTGGCGGGATCGCCCACCGCCACATGTTTGACATAAAGGGGGCAGCCCTCCATGTACTTGTCGCAAAGCTGGCTCAGCCGCTTGCTGGCTGTTTTCCCGGCATGCTCCATCAAATCCTTCACGCGTTTTTCTTCGAACGCCCCGTACCAGCCGTCGTGATGGGCCACGTCTTCGATCACGTAGAGCACATGAATCTCGGCGCCGTATTGCGCCGTGAGGGATTTCACATGGGGCAGCGCTTTTTCCGCAATGCTTGAAAAATCCGTCGGCCAGAGAATGCGTTTCACGTCCATGATAGAGCCTCCTCGCAGATAAGGGTGTCCGGCGCTGAATTAGCCGCTAAAATTATCACTTCGGAGAGGGATGTAAAGTAGAAAATCGAGGCTATCGTCCGATGCGGCACTCTCCGCACCCGCATACCGGGCATTCGGACTCGCGGTCCCCGGTCGAAGGAGCGCCGCCCCGGGAGGTCACTCGATCCACGTACACCTTGAAGGCATGGCCGCATTCCGGGCACAGGCCGTCCACTTCGTTTTCTTCCGCGGTCGTATCGTCCATAAGGCTCTCCTTCGCTCCGACGCTAACGCGTTGCGAGCGCAACCTCTCGCCCGGGAGGTAAAAACCCGCCGACGCCTCATGGCATCGGCGGGTTATCAATGCAACCGTCACGGGGAGCAGTTACTTCTTGTCTTCTTTGACTTCCTCGAAGTCGGCGTCGACGACATCGTCTTCGGGCTTCGATGCCTTCGCTCCACCGCTCTGCGCCCCGGCTTTCTGGCTTTCGGCCTGGGAGGCCTGCTGGTACATGGCCTCGGCCAGCTTGTGGGAGGCATTGGTCAACTCTTCGCTGAGGCGCCGGATCTCGTCCTTGTCATCGCCTTCCATCGCCTTGCGCAGCTTACTGACGGCCTCCTCCACCTTGACCTTGGTGTCCTTGTCGACTTTCTCGCCGAGGTCCTTGATGGAGCGTTCGGTCGAATAGATCAAGGCATCCGCATGGTTGCGGGCCTCCACCAGATCACGCTTCTTGCGGTCTTCATCCACGTGCGACTCGGCGTCCTTCACCAGCCGGTCGATCTCTTCCTTGCTCAGCCCGGAGGAGGCCGTGATCTGAATCGACTGCTCCTTGCTGGTGGCTTTGTCCTTGGCCGAGACGTTTACGATGCCGTTGGCGTCGATGTCGAAGGTGACCTCGATCTGGGGCACGCCGCGGGGTGCCGGCGGAATGCCCACCAGCTCGAAGCGTCCCAGGGTCTTGTTGTTGGCCGCCATCTCGCGCTCGCCCTGCAGCACATGGATCGACACCGCCGGTTGACTGTCGGTGGCGGTCGAAAAGATCTGGCTCTTGCGCGTGGGGATGGTGGTGTTCTTCTCGATCAGCCGGGTCATGACGCCGCCCAGGGTTTCGATGCCCAGGGACAGCGGCGTCACGTCGAGCAGCAGCACGTCCTTGACGTCGCCTTTCAACACGGCGCCCTGGATGGCGGCGCCCACCGCCACGACTTCGTCCGGGTTGACGCCCTTGTTGGGTTCCTTGGCGAAGATCCGGCGCACGCGCTCCACCACGGACGGCATGCGGGTCATGCCGCCGACCAGGATGACCTCTT
>Ga0209254_10005060_pt1 | contig 12110 bp, 13 predicted proteins | sample FrelakmetDIP11DI_FD_187148 | JGI IMG/M metagenome (GOLD analysis project Ga0209254, IMG submission 187148) | Freshwater lake sediment microbial communities from the University of Notre Dame, USA, for methane emissions studies - DIP11 DI (SPAdes)... | ecosystem: Environmental > Aquatic >...
ATGCGGCCAGCGACGAGGAACGGCGCGCGCTGATCGCCAGCATCGAGCAGTCCGTCGGGGCGCTGGATTCACTGCTCGACTCGCTGCTCGATATCTCGCGCCTCGATGCCGGCGCCGTGCAGGTGCGGCGTGAGGCGTTTGCCCTCGGTCCGCTGATCGCGCGGCTGGCGGCCGGTTTCGCGCCTTCGGCGCAGGACAAGGGGATCGAGTTACGCGCCCGGCCGGGACGCGCGTGGGTCGACAGCGATCCGCTGCTGCTCGAGCGCATCCTGCTGAACCTGCTCGCCAATGCGATCCGCTACACCGAGAGCGGCCGCGTGCTGATCGGTTGCCGCCGGCGCGGTGCGCAGGTCGAGATCGTCGTCGCCGACACCGGCATCGGCATCGGCGAGGAGCACCTGCCGCTGGTGTTCCGCGAGTTCTACCAGGCCGACGGCGGCGGCGGCGGCGAGAAGGGCCTCGGACTCGGGCTGGCGATCGTCGAGCGGCTGGCGCGGCTGCTCGATCATCCGCTGCGCGTGCGTTCCGAACCCGGCCGCGGCTCCTGCTTCAGCGTGCGGGTTCCGGCCGCGCCGCCGAAGCAGGCGGCGCCGGAGCTCGACGTGACCCGGCCCGATGCGTCGCTGGCCGGCCGGCGCATCCTGGTGATCGATGACGACAACGCCGTGCGTGAGTCGATGCGTGGACTGCTGAGCCAATGGGGCTGCGAGGTATGGCTGGCGCGCGACGGCGGGCAGGCGCTCGACCTCCTGACTGTCCATGGTGACGCCGACCTCGTCGTATCCGACCTGCGCCTCGGCACCGGCGAGAGCGGGCTGGCGGTTGCTTCGAGCATCGCCTCCTCGCGCTCGATTCCGGTGGTGCTGATCACCGGCGAGACAGCGCCCGACGCGCTGCAGGCCGCGCAGGACAGCGGCTTTCCACTGCTGCGCAAGCCGATTCGCCCGGCGCGTCTGCGCGCGCTGCTGGAGGCGATGCTGCGCTGAGGACGCGCCGCGGCAGCGCGCGCCCGCGCCGTCAATGCGATGCCGGCGGCGGGCCGGGCAGGCCGAGCCGTGCCGCGGCGAGCGCCGCCTGCGTGCGGCTGCTCACGCCGAGGGCGCGCAGCACCTCGGTCACGTGCGCCTTGACGGTTCGCTCGGCAAGCCCGAGTTCGTCGCAGATCAGCTTGTTCGGCTTGCCCTGGGCGAGCAGCTTCAGCACTTCGAGCTGACGCGGCGACAGTCCGAGCGCATCGAGCGATGCGGGCGACGGGCTTGTCGATCGCGATGCCGGTTCGGATCGGACCAGCACTTCCGGCGGCAGGTACTTGCCGCCGGCCAGCACCAGGCGGATCGCCGACAGCATCACCTCGTTCGATGACGACTTCGGGACGAAGCCCGCCGCGCCGGCGCCGATCGCGGCGAGCACGGTCGGCCGGTCCTCGGCGCTGGACATCACCAGTACCGGCAATGCCGGGAAGCGGCTGCGCCAGGCCTTGATCGCCGCGACGCCGCCGAGCCCGCGCAGGTTGAAGTCGAGCAGCACGAGGTCGACTTCGGGCTCCGCTTCGGCGAGCGCGAGTCCCTGCTCGCAGTCCGACGACGCCAGCACGTCGACCGCGTCGTCGATCCCGCCGAGCACATGGCGCAACGCTTCGCGGATCAATGCGTGGTCGTCGACGACGAGGAACTTCATGCCTCTTGGTACCAGCCCTTTCGGGCCGGTGCGGTCAGGTCGGGTTCGGCGCAGCGCCAGCACTGGCGCGGCTGCGCACGATTATGGGCGCCTCGAAGCCATCGTGCGCGCAGGCGGCGTGCCGGTCGGCCGGCCCCAAGGTCCGATTCCGCGGGCTGCCGGCGCGGCGTCGAATGCGGTCGTGTTCATCCCACGCCGCATCGACGCCATGACAGCCTCCACCTGCCGCCGCGCCCTCGCCGTCCTGTCCGCAGCGCTGCTTGCTGCCTGCACCGAACTGCCGGCGCGCCAACCTGCCGCAGGCGAGGCGCCATACTTCTCGGCAAATGACGCGCGGCCGCGACTGGCGCTGGTGCTGTCCAGCGGCAGCCTGCGCGGCTTCGCGCACGTCGGCGTGCTCAAGGTGCTCGAAGCCAACGGCATTCGCCCCGACCTCGTCGTCGGCAGCAGCGTCGGCGCCCTGGTCGGCGCCATCGCCGCGTCCGGCCGCCCGGCCGCCGAACTGCAGGCCATCGTCAGCGCCGATGACTTCCGGCTCGGCTCGGGCCTGTCGCGCGTCAGCCTGGGCACGGAACGGCCGAGCGTGCACGACTTCATCGAGCGCAACGTGCGCAGCCAGCGCATCGAGCGCTTCCCGGTCCCGTTCGCCGCGGTAGCGACCGAAATGCAGAAGGGGTGCCTGGCGGTGTTCAACGCCGGCGCGGCGGCGGTCGCCGTGCAGGCCTCGACCGGACTGCCCGGCGTCTTCGCGCCGACGACCATCGACAACCACGAGTACGCCGATGGCGGCATCACGAGCCCGGTGCCGGTTCGCGTGGCGCGTGCACTGGGCGCCGAGCGTGTTATCGCCGTCGACGTCACCTTCCCGCCGGGCGAATGGAAGCCCGACGGCATGGTCGACCGCCTGTTCCAGATGGGGCTGGTGATGCTGCGCACGCTGGCCATGCAGGAGGCGCGCGAGGCCGACGTGCTGATCGAGCCGGTCTTTCCGCCGCCGTCGCAGATCAACCTCGCCAACCGGGCGGCGCTGATCGAGGTCGGCGAGCGGGCGGCGCTGGCGGCGCTGCCCCGGATCAGGCGGATGCTCGACGAACCGATGACGCCGGTTGCGACCCGCGTGAACGATCCGCGCTGGTGCCAGTCATCGCCGCCGCTGACGGCCGCGCTGCGCTGAAGGCTCGGCACCGCGCAATCCCATGTCGATCGAACCCGGCGGTGCGCCGCCTCGCCACGACTTTCGCCGACCGGTGACCGCAACGAGGAGAAACGGGATGAAACGACGTCTGATGATCAGTTTTCCCGTGGCCGCGGCGCTCAGGTCGGCTGTTCTTGCCGGCAATGCGCTTGCCCAATCGGCAACGAAGCAGCAATTGGCCGGAACCTGGAAGTACGTGCTGGCGAGCGACAAAGCAATCGGCCGCGCCGGCGCGCAAGGCGTTGTCGAACTGGCTGTTAAAGGCCACTAGTCAATCAGTTCGTCCGCGCGCGCGCGCAGCGTCGCCGGCAGGTTGATGCCGAGCGCCTTCGCCGTCTTCAGGTTGATCACCAGTTCGAGCTTCGGCGGCAGTTCGACCGGCAGGTCGGCGGCCTTCGCACCGCGCAGGATCTTGTCGACGTAGGTGGCGAGGTAGGCGTACGAGCCCTTGAAGCTCGGGCCGTAGGTCATCAGGTTGCCGACCAGGGCAAACTCCGCCCATCCGGAAATCACCGGGACTCTCCGCCTGCTCGAGAACTCGGCGATGTTCCTTGCCTGGCTCGTCATCAGCGAATCGATCGACGTCATGACCGCGTCGGCGCGTTCGCGGGTGATCGCTTCATAGGCGCCCTCCATGTCGGCGAGCGTGGCGACCGGAACATGCTGCAGGGTCAGACCGAGCCGCGCGGCCGCAGCCCGCGCCTCCTGCAATTCGGTCTGCGCGCCGGGGTGCCGCTTGTTGATCAGGAACGCGACGTGCTGAACGCCCGGCACGGCTTCCTTCAGGAATTCGAGCCGCTTCGCGATCAGTTCGTAGCCGAGCAGCGTGACGCCGGTCCGGTTCGCATCGGGTCGCGCCAGGCTCGCGACCAGCTTCGCGTCCACCGGGTCCCCGGCGATCAGGAAGACCAGCGGCACTGCGCCGGACGCGGCGGCGACGCCGAAGGCCATCCGCCCGTGCGACACGAGCACGTCGACCTTCGCGCGGACGAGTTCGGCGGTCAGCTGCTGCGCGTTGTCGCGCTCGCCCCAGCGCGCTTCGAGCAGCAGGTTGCGGCCCTCGACCCACCCCCTCTCGCGCAGGCCGGCGCGCAGCCAGGCGAGGTGATCGCCGACGGCCGGATTGGCCGAATGCTCGGAGATCCAGCCCACGCGGGCCACCTTCGGCGGCGTCTGGGCGAGCGCCTCCTGCCGCAGGCCGTGCATGCCGAGCAGGCTGGCCGCCGAACCGACAAGAGTTCTTCGCCTCACGCTGCAACTCCCTTGCCGGGCATCACCGCGAGTCGATCGGATCGATGCAGCAAGGCCCGTTTTCCGTCCGCTGCGCAGTCGGCGCCGGACCGCCCGCGCACGATACGCGCCGCCATGCCGGAGTTCAATCCGCGTGCGCGCGCCGCCAGATGCACGCACCGTCGCGATGCACCTCGCGGACGCGGTGAAAGGGCACGTCGTGCACGGTTCCGTCCGCTTCGACGGCGGTGAACGAGAAGTGGTTGCCGGGCTCGACGTGGATCTGCTCCAATGGCACGGTGATGAGCCGGCGCTGCAGGCGATCGTGGTAGCCGATCGTGAACCGGCCCTGGCCGAACTGCGGATCCCAGCGGATCCGCTGCAGCAGCGCTTCGATCGTGATCATCGGCAGGATCGGGGAGCGTCGACTCGATGCGGGCCGCTCGGCAATCTCCGGCGGGTCCGGCAGTTGGCGCCTACGTCGGCACCAGCGGCTGGAACTACCCGGCCTGGCGCGCCGCGTTCTACGGCGACTGCCCGGCGCGGCTGTGGCTGCCGTTCTGCGCCGAGCGCTTCGGCGCGATCGAGGTCAATGCGACCTTCTACCGCCTGCAGCAGCGCGAAACGTTCGCGCGCTGGCGAGCCGCCACGCCGCCGGGTTTCCGCTTCGCGATCAAGGCCAACCGCTACGTAACGCACAACCGCAAGCTCGACGATCCGCTGCCGTCGATCCGACTGGAGCGCGACCGTGCCGCCGGCCTGGGCGAGAAACTCGCCGCCGTGCTGTGGCAGCTGCCGCGCAACTTCCATCGCGACCTCGGCCGGCTCGAGCGCTTTGCCCGGGCGCTGCGCCGCTGGCGCGCGGTGCGCCACACGATCGAATTTCGCCACGAATCGTGGTTCGACGGCCAGGTCGCCGGCTGCCTGCGCGAGCACGGCATCGCCGCGTGCCAGTCCGACGCCGCCGACTGGCCGCTGTGGGATGCGGTGACCACCGACCTCGTCTACGTGCGGCTGCATGGCCACCCGCTCACCTATGCCTCGGGGTATTCGGAGGCCCAGCTTCGCGACTGGGCGGCGCGGGTGCGTCGCTGGCTCGGCGAAGGTCGCGAGGTCCACGTGTACTTCGACAACAACGCGCTCGGCCGCGCGCCAGCCGACGCACTACGGCTGATCGCGCTGCTCGAGACGCCCGCGCCGGGCAGGCGGACACGAGCCGGCTCCCGCCGCCCGCCTGCGGCGTGAAGAGCGCACGCCGGCGGTGACCGATCAGCCGGCGGCCTTGTGCGCCGTCACCCGCTTGGCCTGCAGCCCCTGTGCCGCCGTCTCGCCGAGGAATTCGACGGCCGTGCCGACGACCAGCCGGTTGCCGATGCCGACGACGCCCGCGTCGTCGAAGTAGTACTCGTTGCCCTCGCCGTCCTCGATGAAGCCGTGTCCGTCGTCGAACAGCCGCACGACGCGACCATGCCGCAGCGGCTCGTGCCGCTTGACGTCGCCGCGGGTCCGGCGCACGTAGTCCTCGAGACGGCGCCGCACCGCATCGAAGGCGTCGCGGACCGCCACGTACACGTCCTCGTGCTCGTGGCGGCGGGTCGAGGCGATCTCCTCGCCGGGCACCTTGACGTCGACGTGCACCGCAAACAGCTTGCCCTGGTGCTTGTGCGCTCCCGGCGTCTCCACCGTCACGCGGCAACTCATGATGCGGTCGCAGAACTCCTCCAGCTTCGCGGCGCGCCGACGGATCTCCGCTTCGACCGCATCGGAACGGGGCATGTCGCGAAACGTGACCTGAAGCTCGAGTCTCATGGTCGACAACCTCCTGTGCTGGCCGGGGACCGACCCCGCGCCTCAATCCTTGACCGGCGGCAGTGCCGTCTTCTCGCGCTCGGACTGACGCGGCGCGATCTGCGCCAGGCCGGTCAGTTCCTCGACAAGGAACTCGGTGACGTCGTCGCGGGTGAGCATGCCCACCAGGGCGCGGTCGGCGCCGACCACCGGCAGCCGCCTGACGCCTTCCTCGCGCATGCGTTCGATCGCCTCGTGCACGGACGCCGACTCCGCCGCGGTCACCAGTGCGCGGGTCATCAGGTCGCCTGCGGTCAGCGCCTCGGGGGCAACGCCTTCGGCGAGCACCTTCACGACCAGGTCGCGGTCGGTCACGATGCCCACCGGTTCGAGCCTGCCGTCACGCGTCTCGGCGACGATCAGGTCGCCGACGTGGTGGTTGCGCATCAGTTGCGCCACCTCCAGCACGCCGGCGCCGCGGCTGCAGTAGACCACCTCGCGCGTGCAGATTTCGCCGATCCGCATCCGGCCCTCCCGTTTCGCTCCACGTCATGCACAGTGTCGCCGCTGCCGCGGCAGACGTGCTGACCTGAGTTAAGGAAGTCCGCCTTCGGCCGGCGGCGCGCCGGCCGGTCGCCGCTGTTGGCCCGTGCGCCGCCGAAGCACTCCCGTCAGCGGGCCCGTCGACGACGCCGGCGCACGAGCGACTCGACACGAGTCGGCGCCGACGCCCGGGTCGAAAACAGGAGCGCGCCGACCGCCCGGGGCGACCGGCGCGTCCGAGGCAGGCCCTACTTCAGCGCCTGCAGCTTGTCGTAGGTCGCCTTGTCCCAGGTTGCGTCAGGGCCGTTGTGCAGCTTGACCACGGCCTCGCGGAACGGCGTGCGGTCGACCTTGACCACCGTCTTGCCGCGCTTCTCGAACTCGGCGCCGAGCTTCTTCTCGATCTCGACGATCTCCCCGGTGGCGCGCGCGGCCGCCTCTTTCAGCACCGCCTCGAAGATCTTCTTGTCGGCGTCCGACAGCTTGCTCCAGGTCGGCCCGCCGACGATCGTGATCAGCGCATCGGTGATGTGGCCGGTCAGGACGATGAACTTCTGCACCTCGTAGAACTTCTTCGCGTCGATGGTCGGCAGCGGGTTCTCCTGCGCATCGACGGTGCCGCTCTGCAGGGCGAGGTACACCTCGGCGAAGGCGATCGGCGTCGGGTTGGCGCCGACCGCGCGGGGGAACATCGTGTAAAGAGGCGCATCGGGCACACGGATCTTCAGCCCCTTCATGTCCTCGGGCTTGCTGATCGGCTTGTTCGACGTGACGTGCCGTTCGCCGTAGTAGGTGATCGCGACCATCTTGTTGCCGCCGCTCTTCTTCTGGTAGCCGTCGGCGAGTTCCTGGAACAGGCTGCTGCCGGCATACGCATTCCAGTGGCTGAAGTCGCGGAACATGAACGGCGCGCCGCCGATCGCCACCGGGCCGTACAGCCGCCCGGCGAACAGCTGCCCCGTGTAGATGATGTCGACGGTGCCGAGCGTCAGCCCCTGGTTGATGTCGGACTCCTTGCCCAGCGTCGAGGCCGGGAACACCTCGATCGTGTAGCGGTTGCCGGTGCGCTTGGCGATCTCGGCCGCCGCCCAAAGCGCGGCGGTGTGATACGGCTCCGAGACCTCGTACACGTGCGCGAACTTAAGCTTGGTCTGCGCCTGCGCGCTGCCGACGCTCAGGGCGAGCGCGGCAAGTCCTGCAATCAGCTTGAACTTCATCGGTCGTCTCCTTCGTGATCCTTGTTTGACCTGGTTACCCACCGTCCCGCCCGCCGGCGCGGGAAGCACAGTCTCCGCTACATCACCGCTCCCAGCTGCCACGGCACGAATTCCTGCTGGCCGTAGCCGAACAACTCGCTCTTCGACCTGCGCCCCGACGCCGTGTCCAGGATCAGTTCGAAGATCCTCGCCCCGACCGACTCGATGGTTGCCGTGCCGTCGGCGATCTCGCCGCAGTTGACGTCGATGTCCTCCTCCTGCCGGCGCCACAGTTCCGTGTTGGTCGCCAGCTTCAGTGACGGCGACGGCGCGCAGCCGTAGGCCGAGCCGCGCCCGGTGGTGAACACGATCAGGTTGGCACCGCCGGCCACCTGGCCGGTCGCCGAGACCGGATCGTAGCCCGGCGTATCCATGTAGACGAACCCTTTCCTGTCGACCGGCTGCGCGTACTCGTAGACGTCGACCAGGTTGGTCGTGCCGCCCTTGGCCACCGCGCCGAGCGATTTCTCGAGGATCGTGGTCAGCCCGCCCGCCTTGTTTCCCGGCGACGGGTTGTTGTTCATCTCGCCGTGGTTGCGCGCGGTGTAGTCCTCCCACCACCTGATGCGGGCGATCAGCTTCTCGCCGACCTCGCGCGAGACCGCGCGGCGCGTGAGCAGGTGCTCGGCGCCGTAGATCTCCGGCGTCTCGGACAGGATCGCCGTGCCGCCGTGCGCCACCAGGCGGTCGACCGCGTTGCCGAGCGCCGGGTTGGCGGTGATGCCCGAGTAGCCGTCCGAGCCGCCGCACTGCAGGCCGAGGGTCAGGTGGCTGGCCGGCACCTCGCGGCGCGCGACCCGGTTCACCGCCGGCAGCATCTCGCGCACCAGCGCCACGCCGCGCTCGATCGCCCGGGCCGTGCCGCCGACCTCCTGCATGTTGTAGGTGCGCAGGCGGTCGCCCTCGGCCAGCCCCTCGGCGCCGAGCAGCGCCGCGATCTGGTTCGCCTCGCAGCCCAGGCCGATCACCAGCACCGCGCCGAAGTTGGCGTGCTTCGCATAGCCGCCGAGCGTGCGCCGAAGCACGGTCATGCTCTCGCCCATGTCCATGCCGCAGCCGGTGCCGTGGGTGAGCGCGACGACGCCGTCGACGTTCGGATAGTCGGCCAGCGCCTGCGGGAACACGTCGCGGCGGAACTGGTCGGCGATCGCCCGCACGACGGTCGCCGAGCAGTTGACGCTGGACAGGATGCCGATGTAGTTGCGCGTGGCTACCCGGCCGTCGTCGCGGACGATGCCGCGGAACGTGCGCGGCTGCGGCGCATACGCGGTCGGCTTCGCGTCGGCGCAGAAGGCGTAGTCGCGCGCGAAGGCGCCGTGCTCGGCGCCGATGCCCATGTTGTGCAGGTGCACGTGCTCGCCCGGCCGGAGGTCGCGCGTGGCGAAGCCGATGATCTGGTTGTAGCGGCGCACCGGCGCGCCTTTGACGACGGCGCGCACGGCGAGCTTGTGCCCGGCCGGCACCAGTCCGCTGACGGTGACGTTCTCCGCGGCGATCGACGTTCCGGAGACGAGCTGGCGGCGCGCGATCACCACGTCGTCGTTCTGATGCAACCGCAGCACGGGGCTCACGGCAACTTCGGAAGTCGCTGCAGACATGTCGGTTCTCACATCAAGAGCCGCGGCAGCCAGAGGCTGATCGCCGGGACATAGGTGACCAGCGCCAGGCTCGCCAGCAGCGGCACCAGCCACGGCAGGATCGCCATGGTAGTGCGCTCGAACGACAGCTTCGCCACCCGCGCCAGCACGAACAGCACGAGCCCCATCGGCGGGTGGAGCAGGCCGATCATCAGGTTCAGCACCATGATCAGGCCGAAGTGCACCGGGTCGATGCCGAGTTGCTGCACGATCGGCAGCAGCACCGGCACCAGGATCGTAATCGCCGCGGTCGGCTCGAGGAAGCAGCCGACGAAAAGCATCAGCAGGTTGGCGAGCAGCAGGAACACCCAAGGCTCCTGCGTGAAGCCGAGCACCCAGGCGGCAATGGCCTCGGTGGTCCGGGTGACGGTCAGCATCCAGCCGAAGATCGACGCAGCGGCGACGATCAGCAGCACCGTCGCCGTCGTCTCGATGGTGTCCATCGAGGCCTTGATCAGCATCTTCCAGCTGAGGGTCCGGTACCAGGCGAGGCCGAGGAACAGCGACCAGACGCAGGCGGCGATCGCGCCTTCGGTGGCCGTGAAGACGCCGGAAGTCATGCCGCCGATCAGCAGCACCGGCGTGAGGATCGGCAGCACGGCGTCGAAGCGGAAGAAGCGGTCGGCGACGAGCAGCACGACGAGCGCGCCGGCGACCGCCAGCGTCGGCATCGCGCCGGCCCCGGTGGCGAGCCAGATCGCCACCGGAAAACTGGCAACGATGGCCAGTTCGACGAGCGCCTTGATCAGCCGGCCCCAGTCGAAACGGACGTCGCCGCCCCAGCCGTTCTTGTGCGCGTAGTACGCCACCGTGCCCATCATCAGCAAGGCCATCACCACGCCGGGTATCAGGCCGGCGAGGAACAGCGCGCCGACCGAGACGTTGGCGAACATGCCGTAGATCACGAAGGGCAGCGACGGCGGGATGATCGGCCCGAGCGTCGCCGAGGCGGCGGTCACGCCGACCGCGAACTCGGTGCTGTAGCCGTGGTCCTTCATCGCCTTGATCTCGATCGTGCCCAGCCCCGCCGCGTCGGCGATCGCCGTGCCCGACATGCCGGCGAAGACCATCGAGCCGACCACGTTGACGTGGCCGAGCCCGCCCTTCAGCCAGCCGACCAGCGACAGCGCGAAGTTGTAGATACGGTTGGTGATGCCGGCCGAATTCATCAGGTTGCCGGCCAGGATGAAGAAGGGCACGGCGAGCAGCGGAAACGAGTCGATCCCGCTGACCATGCGGTGGATCACGACGAAGTCGGGCGCCACGCCGCTGGCCATCACATAGATCAGCGAAGCGCCGGCCATGGCCAGCGCCACCGGCACGCCGGAGCCCATCAGGCCGAGGAAGAGCAGCTTGAAGCCGCCCGGACCCATCAGTGCAGCTCCGCGAGTTCGGGACGCTCGAGGACGGAGCCGCCGCGCTTCCAGTTCCCGATCGCCACCTGCACGGCGCGCCAGGTCATCAGCACGAAGCCGAACAGCACCACACCGTAGACCAGGCCGATCGGCCAGTCGACGATCGACATCCGCTGGCCGCCGATCCGGCCGGTCAGCAGCCAGGTCAGCCACGCCGAATAGCCGAGGAAGGCGATGCGGGCGAGGTCGACCAGGGTGGACATCACGCGCATCAAGGGCCGCGGCAGCACGCGGTAGAAGAAGTCGACCTGCACGTGGTTGTTCTTGCGCACACCGATGGCCGCGCCGACGAACACGGTGCAGATCAGCAGGTAGCGGGCGATCTCCTCGGTCCAGGCCGCCGAGTCGTTCAGCGCATAGCGGGTGAAGAACTGGTGGAAGACGACGCCGGCCAGCCCCCAGAAGAAGGCCAGCGCGATCCAGTCCTCGAACCGGTATTTCGAAAGGTCGATCGGCGCGTCGGCGACGTGGAAATGGCCTTCCTCGTCCAGCACCGGGCCGAGCGCATCGACGTCCGACAGCGCCTCGTCCCGCGGTTTCGTGCTGTCCTGGCCCATCGCGCCTGCCCGACCTACTTGCCGAAGCTGCGCTTGAAACGGCTGCCCGCATGCAGCAGGTGCCGCCTCATCGCCGCGCGCGCCGCGGCGGGATCGTGCGCCTCGATCGCGCCGAGCACCGCCTGGTGCTCGTCGATGGCGGCGCTCCACAGCGCCGGCGTGTCGAAGTGGTGCTCGAGCTGCAGGAACAGCGGGCCGGTGCGCTGGGCCCAGAGCGTGCGCACGACCAGCGCCAGCGCGCTGTTGCCGCTCGCCTCGGCGATGCGCAGGTGGAACAGCTGGTCGCCGTCGAGCGGCACCACGCGCCGGCGGAGGTCGCGGTTCATCGACGCCAGGGCCGCCTTCATCTGCCGGATCTGCGCGACGCCGGCGTGGCGGGCCGCCAGCGCCGCGCACTCGGACTCGACCAGCCGGCGCGCGTCGATCAGCTCGAACGGCCCGGAGTCCGGCGGCAGCACCGGCCGCCGCCGCGCCGCCATCGCGCGCGCGTCGGCCACGTACACGCCGGAACCGATCCGCACCTCGACGAACCCCTCGACCTCGAGCGCGATCAGCGCCTCGCGCACCGATGGGCGACTGACGCCGAGCCTGGCCGCCAGGTCGCGCTCCGGCGGCAGCCGCGCGCCCGGCTTGTACTCGCCGCGCCGGATCAGCGCCGCGATCTGGTCGGCGATCTGCCGGTAGAGGCGGCGTGGTTCGACGGCTTGGATCGGCATGCGCAGTCCGGTCGGGCCTCGCTTGCGTGCGGCGTGGCAGCCGGCACGGGCGATGGACAAGGCCGTGGGTGCCACCTAGACTGCGCCACTGGTAAA
>Ga0209254_10005061_pt1 | contig 12109 bp, 14 predicted proteins | sample FrelakmetDIP11DI_FD_187148 | JGI IMG/M metagenome (GOLD analysis project Ga0209254, IMG submission 187148) | Freshwater lake sediment microbial communities from the University of Notre Dame, USA, for methane emissions studies - DIP11 DI (SPAdes)... | ecosystem: Environmental > Aquatic >...
ACTGTCGTGCCGGTGTTGCAGCCCTCGGGTGCGCCTCCTCGCGCCGGCGCGACACCGCGCCACTGGGTGCTGGCCGAGCGTCTGGACCGCTCCCGGACCATCGCGTACTTTGGACGCTGGTGACAGCAGCTGGTTGCGCAGGACGACCCGGTGGGCGGCGGTGCCCGGCGGGCGAGACCGAGGAGAAACGGAGCCATGGAGATCAAACCGTTGCCAAGCGACGACTGGCTGGTTGAACAGCAGGAGTGGCTGGATTTCCGGTGGCTTTTTCGCGACTCGACGACGCTGATGCGCTTCCATCGAGGCTTCTCGTTGAACGCTGAGTTGCCCCGTCGCTTCATGCTGCTGGCGACGCTTGGTCAATCGGTCCCGCCAATAGTCGGTGAACGTCATAACTTTCGCGGCCGCTTCATGAAGCAATCGGCCGGTGCGCTCCGCCAGCCCGATCCAAGAGAAACCAATCGCGGTTTGGGCGCCGGTAAACAGTCCAACGAGAGCCAGAAGTGTCAAGCCAACCCAGTTGAATAGCGGCATTCCTACCTGGACGAACCAACTACCCATCATTCCGCCTGGCCCGGCAGGTAGCCCCAGCGACGATGCAATGTGCAGACGCGCGAGAATTGCTCCACACAGGATTCCGATCATCCAGCCGGCCACCCGCAGCGAAGCGCGCGGCCAGTCCCACTCAACGAGCCGGAGCGTTCGTAGCCCCGCAACGATCAGCGCGACGGGTACCAGGTAGCCCATGATGCCAAAGAGCGCCAGGAGCACATCGGCCACCCATGCGCCGCTGCGGCCGACCAGATTCTCGACGGCCAGACCCGTGCCGCGCAGCGACCAGGCCGGATCCATCGATGAATACGACAAGAGCGCAAGCAGCGTGAACAGGGCCAACGCAAACAGCGCAAGCAGGCCGACTTCCCTGAGGGGCGCGCTGGACGACATAGATCGAGCTGTACTCACAACGTGTACCACAATGACCTGATCCGAAGTGTACAACCAACATTGATCCGGTACAAATTCCTCATTTATTTCAGAACCTTACTCTCACTTCTTCGAACATGTTTGACACACGTGTTGGCATCCATTCTCCGTCGCGTATCATAAGCGCCTTTTCGCTTGGGCAAGGTTATGCGACCAGACAAGAAGATCATCACCGACGAGGTGTGGGACGATGCGCGAGTCCAAAGTTTTTTGTCTGCGCGCACCACCCCGTACGGCGATGATCCCGACTTCGCGTTGCTTCTGAATGCGTATCGAGGCATGCGGTTAGATGACTTCGCGCGATTCATCCGATTCTACTGCGATGCGAACCATGACCTGAATGCGACCAACAAGCGTGGACAATCCTTTATCGAGTTCATCACCAACCATCGTCACGGCAAGCCCTTTGTGGAGCTCATGATCGCTGCGGGCGCCACCACACCCGGAGCACCGCAAACATGAGCGATCGCGTGCATCACCGGCTGATCGTTCTTGGGTCCGGCCCCGCCGGCTATACGTCCGCGCTATATGCTGCTCGCGCCAATCTGAATCCGCTGCTGATCAGCGGCATCGAAATCGGCGGTCAATTGACCACCACGACGGATGTCGACAACTGGCCGGGGGATGCCGAAGGTGTGCAAGGCCCAGAGCTAATGGAACGAATGCGGCGCCACGTCGAACGGTTTCAAGTGAAGATTCTCCACGATCACGTGCACACGGTACGACTCGGTTCGCGCCCGTTCGAACTTGTCGGCGACTCCGGGGAGTTTTCATGCGACGCGTTGATCATCGCGACTGGCGCGACCGCAAAGTATCTTGGGCTGCCATCAGAGCAGGCTTTCATGGGAAAAGGCGTATCCGCATGCGCCACGTGTGACGGCTTCTTCTACCGAGGTCAGGATGTTGCGGTCATCGGCGGCGGCAATACAGCGGTCGAGGAAGCGCTGTACCTTGCGAATATCGCCAAACACGTCGTACTCGTGCACCGACGCGATACGTTGCGAGCCGAGAAGATCATGCAGGATCGACTCCTCGAAAAGTCCGCCGAAGGCAAGATCGAGCTACTGTGGAACCACCAACTCGAGGAAGTACTCGGCAACGACAGCGGTGTTACCGGAGTGCGTCTTGCGAGCACCATCGGTGGCGGTCAACGCAAGATCGATCTGGCTGGCGTATTCATCGCCATCGGCCACACACCGAATACGGGTATCTTCGAACGCCAGCTTGACATGCGCAGCGGATACATTCAGGTCGCGACGGGGCTCGAAGGCGGCGCAACCGCCACCAGCGTTCCCGGCGTATTCGCTGCGGGTGACGTGGCCGATCATGTTTACCGACAGGCCATTACGTCGGCGGGATTCGGTTGCATGGCGGCACTCGACGCCGAGCGCTATCTGGATGCGCTCGGCAAGCAGGGGCCCGCGACAACAGGCTGACCAGGGTGCGCCAGCCTGTAGTCCTGAAGCCTGGTGCCGTGGCGTTTCCACCGCCTGACCAGGCCTTGACAGAACCCAACGGGTTGCTGGCAATCGGCGGCGAACTGACGTCGAACCTGCTCCTCACCGCCTACGCGCAAGGCATTTTTCCGTGGTTCAATGACGAACGCGGCCCGATCCTGTGGTGGTCACCTGATCCGCGTGCAGTCATCGAACCCGACAGACTGAAAATTTCGCGAAGCTTACGACGACGCCTCACGCGCGGTGACCTTCGCGTCACGCTCGACCGCGCGTTCGGCGAAGTGGTTGCCGGGTGCGCGGCACCCCGCGGCATGGGCGGCGGAACCTGGATCACGTCATCAATACGGCAGGCTTACGGCGAACTGCACGGGCTGGGATTTGCACATTCCGCGGAAACCTGGATCGGCGAGCAGCTGGTCGGTGGGCTATATGGGGTGTCGATCGGACGCATGTTTTTTGGCGAGTCCATGTTTTCCCGCGTTGCGGATGCATCAAAAGTGGCGCTCGCCCGCCTCGCCCGCCAACTTTCGAACTGGGAATTCGAGTTGATCGACTGTCAGATCATGAACCCACACTTGCGTTCGCTGGGTGCAGTCGAAATGCCACGTCGAGAATTTCTGGCGCGACTGCGCAATAATCTTACCGCGGCCACGCGCCGCGGCATCTGGCAATTCGATGAATGATGAACTGAGTGACAAACGATTCTTTCTCACGCCGCCGCATCCGTGTAGCTATCTGAAAGATCGTACCGCGCGCACGCTGTTCCTCGACCCGAGGGAAGTCGTCAATGCCAAGACCTACAGCGCTTTGACTCATGCCGGATTTCGGCGCAGCGGCGGCCACCTGTATCGGCCGTATTGCGATGGCTGCAAAGCGTGCGTCCCGGTCAGGGTTCCGGTCGCGGAATTTCGCTGGTCACGCCGTTTCCGACGTATCCGGCGTGCCAACGCGGCGGTGGTTGTCAGCATGCGCGAGGCGGTTTTCGCGGAGCGCTACTTCAACCTCTACGCAAGTTACATCAAGTCGCGTCACGCGGACGGCGACATGCACCCGCCCAACGTCGACCAGTTTCAATCGTTCTTGTTGAGCAGCTGGACGAGTTCGGCATTCCTGCTTCTCGAAGAGCACGGTAAGTTGCTGGGTGTGGCAGTTACGGACCGGGTTCCCGACGGACTTTCCGCAATCTATACGTTTTACGATCCGGCCCTGGCCAAACGAAGCCTCGGTGTCCTCGCGGTGCTCGCGCAGATCGAGCACTGCGTAAACAATGCAATCCCGTATCTGTATCTCGGCTATTGGGTCCGCGACAGTGCCAAGATGCACTACAAGACTGACTACCGCCCCATCGAACTATTGGTCGGGGACCGGTGGGTCCGGCTGAGCTGAGTCCAACTCACCCCTTTTGCCTTTCGCTACCGCTTGCGGCAGAATGCGCGACGATTTTCTGATGCGCGGAGTCTATGGCGAAAGAAGAACAGATCGAAATGGAAGGGACTATCGTAGATACCCTGCCCAATACGATGTTTCGCGTAAAGCTCGACAACGACCACGTTGTTACCGCTCACATCTCCGGCAAGATGCGCAAAAACTATATCCGCCTGATTACCGGCGACCGGGTAAAAGTAGAACTGACCCCATACGACCTGAGCAAAGGTCGTATCACGTTTCGCGCGCGGTAGCCGCGCGAGTCGATTCGATCCGCAGCTCCAGATCACCGTTCTTGACCGTCACATAGGCGGTACCGCCGCCGCCGGAAAGTTCTCCAAAGAGAATATCTTCTGCCAGCTGGCGTTTGATCTTCTCCTGGATCAGCCGTTGCATGGGACGTGCGCCCATTTTTTCGTCATAACCTTCGCGGGCAAGCCATGCGCGCGCTTCCTCGTCGACTTCCAACTGCACGCGCTTTTCATCGAGCTGTGCCTGCAGCTCGGTGAGGAACTTGTCGACCACCGTCTTGATGACTTCGGTATCGAGCGACTTGAACTGCACGATTGCATCGAGTCTGTTCCGGAACTCCGGTGCGAACATGCGACGTATTGTCTCCATCGCATCGCTGGCGTGATTCTGATGGGTAAAACCGATCGATGCGCGGCTCGCTTCCTGCGCGCCAGCGTTGGTCGTCATCACAAGAACAACATTTCGAAAGTCCGCCTTGCGGCCGTTGTTGTCCGTCAGCACTCCGTGATCCATCACTTGCAACAATAGATTAAACACCTCGGGGTGGGCTTTCTCCACTTCGTCGAGCAGTACCACACTGTGTGGGTGCTTCGTCACTGCCTCCGTCAACAGTCCGCCCTGGTCGAAGCCTACATAGCCTGGCGGCGCTCCGATCAATCGCGATACCGTGTGTCGCTCCATATATTCCGACATGTCGAATCGCAACAGTTCGACACCCATGATGATCGCCAGTTGGCGACACACTTCGGTCTTGCCAACGCCAGTCGGACCCGCGAAGAGGAACGAAGCGGTAGGTTTGTCCCCGGACTTCAAGCCCGCTCGGGACAGCTTTATCGACGACGCAAGCAGACTGATGGCCTCATCCTGACCGAACACGACCATCTTGAGTTTTTTGTCGAGATCACGCAGTGCTTCTTTGTCTGAAGAAGTCACCTGAGTCGACGGAATGCGCGCGATCTTCGCGACGACCTGCTCGACGTCACTGGCGCCGATGGTCTTTTTGCGGCGACTGGGCGGCAAAAGTTTCTGCGCCGCCCCCGCCTCGTCGATCACGTCGATAGCTTTGTCCGGCAGGAATCGATCGGTGATGTATCGTTCCGACAGTTCGGCGGCTGCTCGCAGAGCCTTGTCGGTGTAACGAATGTGGTAGTGGTCCTCGTAGCGAGACTTCAACCCCTTGAGGATTTGATACGTGTCATCAACATTGGGTTCAGTGACATCGATCTTCTGGAACCGCCGTGACAACGCCCGATCCTTTTCGAATATCCCGCGGTATTCCTGATACGTGGTGGAACCCATGCAACGTAATTCGCCGGACGTCAGAATCGGCTTGAGCAGATTCGATGCATCCATGACACCGCCCGAGGCCGCCCCCGCGCCAATGATGGTATGAATCTCATCGATAAAAAGGATGGCGTGCGGTTTCTTCTTCAAGTCCGCGAGCAACATTTTGAAGCGTTTCTCGAAGTCGCCGCGGTATTTGGTGCCTGCCAAAAGCGCGCCCAGATCAAGCGCGTAAACGGTCCCGTCGGCGACAACATCGGGAACCTGCTTGTCGACGATGCGTTTTGCGAGCCCTTCGGCGATTGCTGTTTTACCCACACCGGATTCGCCGACCAGCAGTGGATTATTTTTGCGGCGTCGGCACAACACCTGAATCACACGCTCGAGTTCGGCCTCCCGCCCAACCAACGGGTCGATTCGACCTTTTTTGGCCTGTTCATTCAGATTCGTCGCAAACGATTCTAGCGCGCTGGGTTGCCCCGCCTCGCCACCACCAGCGGCTTCCTCGTCCTGTTCGGCAGGTTCAGCGCCTTCTTCTCCGGCAACTTTGGAGATCCCGTGCGCGATGTAGTTCACGATGTCGATACGCGCCACATTCTGTTGCTTGAGGAAGTACACGGCCTGACTTTCTTGTTCGCTGAAGATTGCCACCAGCACGTTGGCGCCGGTCACTTCCTTTCGACCCGACGACTGTACGTGGAACACTGCTCGCTGCAGCACGCGCTGGAATCCCAATGTCGGCTGCGTCTCACGCTCGGAGTCGCCTGCGGGAATCAACGGCGTGGTGGACTCGATGAACTCGTGGAGTTCTTTGCGCAGCCTATCTATCTCGGCGCCGACCGCCTTTAAGACATCTGCCGCGACAGAATTGTCCAGCAACGCCAACAGCAGATGCTCCACAGTCATCCACTCGTGCCGCTTCGATCGGGCTTCCTTGAAGGCAAGGTTCAACGTGACTTCGAGATCTTTGCTCAGCATAAAGTGTTTACCTAATCGGTCATCTCAATCTTGGACATCAACGGATGGTGATTCTCCTGAGAATATTGATTGACCTGTTCAGATTTGGTCTCAGCAATGTCCCGCGGAAATATACCCACCACCGCTCCACCGCTGGTATGAATGGTCAACATGATCTGCGTGGCTTTCTCGCGATTCATACCAAAAAAACGTTCCAACACATGTACCACGAATTCCATCGGCGTGTAGTCATCGTTAAGTATGATGACTTTATACATCGGCGGACGCTTGAGCTTGGGTTTGGCACTCGCGGTGGCGACACCCGAATCCCGATCTCGCTCATGGTCGCCCGATCCAGGGCCGCTCGATAAGCTTAGTTGAAGATCGGGTCGATGAATGACGCTCGCGATCACGAATTCCGAGATCTGAAAATGAGTGTTTATCATAACGTGAAAACAGTTCGGTCGCTGCTCCACTCATGCACGCGCGACGACCGCGCTACGCGATCTTGACTCGATGTGCAATAAAGCGGACAGTCTTTGCGGGAGCGGAGTTTGCGTGTGTGTCAGGTGCGTCGTCAACGCAGCTGGCAAGCTTCGAAGGGGAGGTTCAGTCGCAATGGCGACAGGAAAAGTGAAGTGGTTCAACAACGCCAAGGGATATGGCTTCGTCGTATCTGAGACGAGCGGCGAGGACCTTTTCGCACACTTCTCGTCGATCCAGATGGACGGCTACAAGACACTCAAGGCCGGACAAGACGTTCAGTTCGATATTGAGCAAGGCCCCAAAGGCCTGCATGCGGTGAACATCAGATCAACCGAATCGCAAGCATCGCAGGAAGCACTCGGCGAAGCGCACATCGACAATAAACCGAGCGAGAACGACCGTCTGACGAAAGCCGCCTTCAGCTCGTCCTCGCACAGTGAATACGCCGAGTCCCGCTGAGTCACATGTTCGCGATGATTGCCTGACCGAACTGTGAGCATTTCAACAGCGTCGCCCCTTTCATCAATCGCTCGAAGTCGTACGTAACGGTCTTGTCGGAGATCGCGCCTTCGACGCCCTTGATGATCAGATCGGCCGCTTCACGCCAACCCAGGTGCCGCAACATCATTTCCGCCGACAGAATCAGCGACCCCGGATTGACCTTGTCCTGACCCGCGTACTTCGGCGCGGTTCCGTGAGTCGCTTCAAACAACGCAACCGGATCGCCAATGTTGGCGCCGGGAGCGATTCCGATGCCACCAACCTGCGCCGCCAGCGCATCCGACAGGTAGTCACCGTTGAGATTCATCGTTGCGATCACGCTGTACTCGTCGGGTCGCGTCAGAATCTGCTGCAACATTGCATCCGCGATCATGTCCTTGAAGACGATCTGGCGGCCAGTCTTAGGATTTTTGAGTTCGTGCCAGGGTCCACCGTCGAGCGGCGTAGCACCGAACTCGTCACGCGCTAGCTCGTAGCCCCAATCTTTGAACGCACCCTCGGTGAACTTCATGATGTTGCCCTTGTGGACAAACGTCAGCGAGGGACAATCTTCGTCGATCGTATACTGAATCGCTTTGCGAACCAGGCGCTTGGTCCCTTCTTCGGAAATGGGCTTGATTCCGATACCGCAGTGCTGCGGAAACCGAATCTTGGTCACGCCCATCTCTTCGCGCAGAAACTTCAGTAGTTTTGTGGCCGCCGTACTATCGGCTTCCCACTCAACGCCGGCGTAGATGTCCTCTGTGTTTTCACGAAATATCACCATGTCCGTTTTTTCCGGGTGAACCACCGGGCTCGGAACACCAGCAAACCACCGCACGGGACGCTGACACACGTAAAGATCGAGCTCCTGGCGCAGTGCAACGTTCAAGGAACGGATGCCGCCACCCACCGGGGTCGTCATCGGACCTTTGATCCCGACGATGAACTCTTTCATCGCCGTCAGCGTCTCTTCCGGCAACCATTGATCTTCACCGTAGACTTCAAGTGATTTTTCGCCGGCGTAGATCTCCATCCACTTGATGCTCTTGGATCCACCGTAGGCTTTCGCAACAGCGGCATCGACGACGGACTTCATCACCGGGGTGATGTCGACGCCAATGCCATCGCCTTCGATGAACGGAATGATAGGATTGTTCGGGACCGTCAGTGACCCGTCTGCATGCGCCTTGATCTTGGCTCCGTCTGGAGGAACGCGGATGTGTTGATAGCCCATAAGACACTCCCTGGATTGGCCGAAACTACAAAGCCGCGGATTATAGCACTGCATTTTCGAGACCGACCGTGGCAAAGCTGATCCGTTTTTTTAAACCCTTCCGCGTGTTATCGCAGTTCACAGATCCGAATTCCCGGGACACGCTGGCGCGATTCATCGACGTCGCCGGCGTCTATCCTGCCGGACGATTGGACTTCGATTCGGAAGGCTTGCTGCTCCTCACCGACGACGGAACGCTACAAGCGCGGATCGCAAATCCGAAGTTCAAACTGCAAAAAACCTACTGCGTGCAGGTCGAAGGACAACTGAGTCGAGAAACCATGGCGCAGCTGAGGCGGGGCGTGGCGCTACGAGACGGAATCAGTCACGCCGTCAACGTCGATTGCCTCGATGCGCCACCGATCTTTCCGGCGCGAACCCCGCCCGTTTCGCTGCGCCACGCCGCGCGCAGCACGTGGGTGAAAGTAGTACTCGACACCGGCAAAAATCGCCAGGTGCGCCGCATGCTCGCCGCTGTTGGACATCCGGTCTTTCGACTGATCAGAACTCAAATCGGCCCGTGGCAACTCGACGAACTAGCACCGGGTGAATGGACGCAGGAAACGGTTCATCTTCCGCGTTGAAGAAACAGCGGACGATCAGGAGTTCTGCCAGTCAGCGGCACGTCGGTGATCGCCACTCGTGGACTCGATCCAGCGCGATCCAGACTCGAACACCTCACGCTTCCAGAACACGGCTTCGGTCTTCAGCAGATCGATCACATACGCACAGGCGTCCAATGCCGCCTGACGATGGCGTGAAGCGGCAAGCACCAGGACGATTTGATCTCCCGGCGCCAGTGAGCCCACACGATGGATCACGACCAGCCCATCCAAAGGCCAGCGCGCCGTCGCGCGATCGAGAACCGACTCGATGCTCTGTTCGGTCATACCTGGATAGTGTTCGAGCTCGAGACTGCCGACGGAATCTGATTGGAACTGGTCGCGCACGAGACCGCAAAATGCAGCCATCGCCCCCGCGCTACCCGATAGCGACGCACGCAGTTGTGCCCATTCGCGACCGATGTCGAAATCGAGCGCCTGGATCGCAATCCGTTTAAACATACTCAGCCTCCGGTGATCGGCGGCATGAACGCGATCTCATCGCCGTCTGTTACCACACACTCGCCGACAACGAACTCCCTGTTGAGTGCCACACGGATATCGGGCGCGCACAATGCCTCTACGGCAGCGTTTCCCAGCTTCCGACGGATGTGCTCGAGCAACCCACTCAGGTCGGTGTTCGCTGCCGACGAGATGTCCAGCGAGTCGACCCCGAGGTTTTCACGCAGCGCTGCAAAAAACCGCACTTTGATCGTCATCGGTGCGTTCCAGCAACGTCCCAGGAACCACTCTTGCCGCCGCTCTTGTGAGTCAAACCAATCGATTCGATCGTCATGCCCCGGTCCGTGGATTTGCACATGTCATAGACAGTCAGTGCGGCGATCGACGCCGCCGTAAGTGCCTCCATTTCCACGCCCGTAGGTCCGGTCACCTTACATTCCGTCCGAACTAGCAGGTGGTGGTCATCGGTCTGCGCAAAGTCGACACTGACCTTGGTCAAAAATACCGGGTGACACAACGGAATCAATTCGGCCGTTCGCTTTGCACCCTGAATGCCCGCCACTCGAGCAACCGCCAACACATCGCCCTTCGCCACACCGCCACCAAAAATGGCTGTCAACGTCGCTTGTTCCATCCGAATCAACGCCTCAGCCCGCGCAACTCTTCCGCTCGGAGGTTTGGCCGAAATGTCGACCATGCTTGCTTCGCCAGCGGCGTTCAGGTGAGAAAACTGCGACACATCCATACTCCGGCGAATTTCGATCTTCGGCCGATTAGAGCGAATCATCTGATTCCACGCAACAGACTCGGTAAACTGCCTGCCTTCGTTGAACCTACCGCTTCTGTGATCGATTCCAAACAAGACAACACCATCGTAGCCATGTCCGGCGGCGTCGATTCCTCCGTCGCAGCTCTGCTGCTTCTTGAGCAAGGTATGCCCGTCGAAGGCTTGTTCATGAAAAACTGGGACGAAGACGACGGCACCGATTACTGCACCGCCAAGGCGGACTTTGACGACGCCGCACAGGTGGCACATCGCCTGGGCATCAAGCTGCACACTGCGAACTTTGCGGCCGAATACTGGGACAACGTCTTCGAACACTTTCTCGCCGAGTACCGTTACGGTCGAACGCCGAATCCAGACGTGCTCTGTAACCGCGAGATCAAGTTCAATGTATTCGTCGACTATGCGCGCGCGCTCGGTGCCGGAAGAGTTGCGACTGGGCACTATGCCCGCGGTGTTATTGGCAAAGATGACTACGAACTACATAAGTCGATCGACGCCGAGAAGGATCAAACCTATTTTCTGAATGCAGTTCCATTGCCACAGCTTGCCACCTGTTTGTTCCCGCTTGGAGAGATCACGAAGCAGGAGGTTCGGGCCATCGCCAAACGTGCGGGGCTGCACAACCATCAGCGCAAGGACAGCACCGGAATCTGCTTCATTGGTGAACGACGCTTCAACGACTTTCTCGCCCGATATGTTCCAGCGGCGCCGGGTGCAATTGTTGGGATGGACACCCGTCGATACGGCGACCACATGGGCCTTCATCACTATACGATCGGGCAGCGCCAGGGCCTCGGCATCGGTGGCCAGTCGCGAAAATCGGAGGCGCCCTGGTATGTCGTTGCCAAAGAACTGCACAACAACCAGCTGATCGTGTCGCAAAACCCTGCGGACTTGAACAGCGATTGGTTGACCACCCCGTCCATCAATTGGCTTGCCCCTGAACCACCACTGCCGTTTCGCTGCAGCGCCAAAGTTCGGTATCGGCAGTCCGACCAGACGTGCACCGTGCATCGCCGCGCTGACGGTGGCTACTGGATCGATTTCGCAATGCCGCAGCGCGCGGTGACGACCGGGCAGTATGTATGCCTGTACGCTGACACACGCTGTCTCGGCGGTGGAGTTATCACCAGCAACGGTAGTTTTCCTGCCCGCCTAGGTCGCGACACGTGACGATCGCACTTCGTGATCAGTGCGTTGCGTTTGCCGGGGTGTGCCAAGCGGCGGATCTCGTCAATCGAACCGCCCATGGACTGCCGACGGAGTTTGGCGATGTCGAACCCTTGATAGCCAGCATCTTCGCGACCGATCCGGATACCGTCGACGACGTTTACGGTTCGATAGATCAGCTACGAAGCGGCATTGCCGTGGCACACAAGCTCCTCACCAGGCCCGGCCCCGACATGGTTGCTACGCTCAAGTATGTGATGGCGCTGATCGACATCGAGCGGCGCCTCAGGCGAAACTCCGAACTCACGGGGCTTCTGCGAGACGGCATCGACCGCATTCGTCCGGCGGTAGACGCACACGACGGTTCTGTTATCGCCGCGGTTTCGGCGTTGTACCAACGCACGATCAGCACCCTGGATCGTCGCATCCACGTCACCGGCTTACCCGAACTGCTGCAGCAACCAGATGTTGCAGCAAGGATTCGTAT
>Ga0209254_10005062_pt1 | contig 12109 bp, 8 predicted proteins | sample FrelakmetDIP11DI_FD_187148 | JGI IMG/M metagenome (GOLD analysis project Ga0209254, IMG submission 187148) | Freshwater lake sediment microbial communities from the University of Notre Dame, USA, for methane emissions studies - DIP11 DI (SPAdes)... | ecosystem: Environmental > Aquatic >...
CACCTCAGCGACCGCGTGAAGTCGTATTTCGCCTGAGGCGAAGGCCATCGCACGGGCAGCGTGACTGTCGGAGTCTCACTGCCCGCGCATCGGGAGGAACCATGGGCATCCTGGAAATGATCGAACAATCCGGCGGGCTGAGATCCGTCGCCGGCGAACTCGGCATCAGCGAGTCGCAGGCGAGTACCGCCGCCGCCGCACTGGTCCCGGCCATCATGGGCGGACTCAAACGCCAGACGCAGGCACAGCCCGCAGGGCTAGACGGTCTGCTCGGTGCGCTGGCGGGCTTCGGGGGCGGAAGCCTGCTCGACGAGGTGCTCGCCCCGCAAGCCACCAACGTGCATCGTGGCGATGAAGTGCTCGGCCAGATCTTCGGATCCAGGGACGTCAGCCGGACCGTCGCACAGCACGCCGCCGGCAGCACCGGCCTCGATCCGGCAGTGCTCAAGCGGATGCTGCCGATGCTGGCAATGCTGGTCGCCGGCTTGATGAGCCGGCACGCATCGGCAGGCGCCATGCCGTCCGGGGGTGGTGCGGCTTTTGATCCGGGCGGCAGTCACGCTGGGCTCGGTTCGATGCTCGACCTGAACGGTAATGGCAACCCGCTCGATGACATACTGTCGATGGCGGGAAAGATGCTCCGCTGACAGTAACCGTCGACCGCGTGGCTTGAAGTGGCAGGGCCGCGGGCCGAAACTCGCGGCCCTGTTCTTGTTCCGGCAAGGGTGTTCGCAATTCGGATAGCCGCGTCGGGCACATCCGGGGTACTTATACCAGGTTGTTCTCCACCCTCCCGGGATACCATGCCACTCCACGTTCGCCGCTCCCGAACGAGCGTCCGCGCCGCGGCCCTCGCCGTCGCCCTTCTCGGCGCATGCCTCCACCCGGCTCACGCCGCAGACAGTACGCAGTATCGCGGCTGGATCCAGCAGATGAAGCAGGAGCCACGCGGACCGTTCGACTCGGTCAAGTGGTTCTGCAAGGACGGCACCGTCTTGCCGCCGGCAGCCTACGCCTGCCAGCCGCACGGCGGCGGCCACCAGCACGGCCTGTGGAGCGCGCAGACGAAACAGCTGCGCTCGCAGGGCTTCTACATCGCGAACGTGCTGGCCGGGCTCGAGCCGGCGAAGCTTGTCGCCGCCCCGGACTTCACGCAGCAGTTCCGCCAGCTGCTCATCGAGCGCTACCTGATGGCCGTCGACGACGGCTGGATCATGCGCAAGGCGCTGTTCTACCGCGGCGCGATCCAGGAAGAGGACGAGCGGGCCGGCGCGCGCGCGCTGCTGCTGGAAACGGCCTCGAGGCCCGAGTGGCTCGGGCTGCACTATCCCGAATTGCGCATCGGCGTGCACTCGCTGCCGCACGGCGCAGAGACGGCATCGGTGCAGAAGGTGCGGCAGCTGGCAATGAACATCGCCGAGCGTGATCCGGGATTCCAGCGGCTGCGGGCCAAAATCCACAATTCACCCGATGCGGGCGATGCCGAGCAGGTGCGCGAGTACGCCAAGGGCGTCTCCGACCCCCGGTTGAAAGAGGAGATGCTGGGCCTGGCTGCCGAGATCGACGAAGTGTATCGCGCCGCGCCGATTGCGGATGCGCTGCGCGCGCATGCGGCCGGCAAGTCAATCGACCCTGCGCTGGCGACGGCACTCAAGTCGGCCGCGGACGAACTCGAGCGCGACCGCTCCTCTGTCACGACGCACGCCGTCACCGGCCGGCTCCTGGCCAGCCTGCGCGATGGCCTGCCCGGCACGCGTGGCGCCGCGGCCCGCCTCGAACTGCTGGATCTCAGCCTGCAAGTCGAGGCTGAGCACTTCCGTGCCGGTGCCGACGTGGCGCGGCAGGTTGGCAAACTCAGCCGGCTGCAGCGCATCGACGTGCTGGGCTCGGCCATCGAGGCGGCCTACGGCACTGGTGCGCTGCGCAAGCGCGAGCACGAGGCCTTGCAGCCGGTGCTGGCCAGCCTGCGTCGCCCGTCGCTGCCGCTGCACGATTACCTCGACGCGCTCGCATACCTCGGACGCGCGCCGGGCTGGGCTTCGCAGGGTCTGGGCTTCCACTTCCAACCGGCAATGGCCAAGTTGACCGAGATCGAGCCGCTCGCCGACCTGTTCGTGCAGGACCAGATGCGCAGCAGCCCGCTGCTCGCCTATTCGCGGGTGCTCGACACGCTCGCGCGTGACGGCGACCACCTGGCCGGCCTGCGCCACAAGCTATTCGACAAGGACATGGGTACGGGCTTCCGCGCGCTCAATCCCGGCCTTGCCCGTGGCGTGCTCGTGACTCGGCCCGACATGTCGCGGGTTGGTTCGTTCCGGCGCGACGGCATCTACCTGCTCCCGGAGACGGTGGCCGAGTTGCCGCCGGTGGCCGGCATCCTCACCGCCGGAGAAGGCAACCCGCTTTCGCACGTACAGCTGCTGGCACGCAACCTCGGCGTCCCCAACGTCGCTGTCAGCCCGACTGCGATCGAGAGTGTACGAGCGCACGACGGGCAGCGCGTTGTGCTGGCCGTCAGCCCGGCGGGCGTGGTGGAGATCGTGCCGGACGGCCCGGAGTGGGACAGCTACTTCGAGAACGTCACGGGCGACGTGGTGATCGAGCCGGACCTCGAGAAGCTCGACCTGTCCGTCCGCGAGTTCATCAGGCTCGACCAGCTGCGCGCCAGTGATTCGGGGCGCACGGTCGGGCCCAAGGCCGCCAAGCTCGGCGAGCTGCACCGCGCCTTCCCCGACAAAGTCGCGCCCGGTATTGCCATCCCCTTCGGCCTGTTCCGCAAAGCGGTGCTCGACCGGCCCTATGGCAACACGGGCAAGACCGTCTTCGAGCACATGACCAGCGAGTTCCGCCGCATCGAGGCGCTGCCGCACGGCCCGGCCCAGGAGGCGGAGTACGAGAAGCTGCGTGCGGCGATCTACCAGCGCATCGTCACCACGGATCCGGGGCCGGAGTTCCGCGCTGCACTCTCGCGCAACATGCAGCAGGTGTTCGGCACAGTGGATGGCGTCGGGGTATTCATCCGCTCCGACACCAACGTGGAAGACCTGCCGGGCTTCACCGGTGCCGGCCTGAACCTGACGCTGCCGAACGTGGTCGGCCTCGAGAACATCATCAAGGGCCTGCAGGAAGTCTGGGCGTCGCCCTACACGCAGCGCGCCTTTGCATGGCGCAATGCGCACATGGAAGGACCCGAGCACGTCTACCCGGCCGTGCTGCTCTTGAAGACCGTGCCTTCCGACGTCTCGGGCGTGATGATCACGGCCGACGTCGCTACGGGCGACCGTGAATTCCTCTCGGTCGCGGTCAATGAAGGCGTCGGCGGCGCCGTCGAGGGCCAGGCCGCCGAGTCGCTGCGCATCGACCGCAGGACGGGCGACGCCCGGTTGCTCGCGGTGGCCAGCGCGCCGACGCGCCACGTGCCCAACGCGCGCGGCGGTGTCGACGAATTGCCGGCAAGCGGCCGCGAAGTGCTGCTCGGCTCCGCCGAGATCCGCCAGCTGATCGACGTCTCGGGTGAGATCCCGCGCAAGTTCCCGCCCATCACCGATGACCGGGGCCGCCCCGCTCCGGCGGACGTGGAGTTCGCGTTCGCGGGCGGCAAGCTGCAGTTGCTGCAGATCCGGCCGTTCCTTGAGAGCCGCAAGGCACGAGGCAGCAGCTACCTGCAGTCGATGGACCGCTCGGTTCTGCAGCGCGCAACGTCGACGGTGAACATGAACGAGGCGCCTGCACGATGAGCAATGCATTCTCGTGGCAGCGCGCGTTGCTGGGACTGGCCCTGCTGGTGCCTGCATCGGGTTTTGGATGGCCGCTGGACGGCTACCCGGAAACCGGCATCCGGCGCGTCGAAGGCTCGCGGCTCGCGGACGCCGGCGAGGTCCGCGACGTCAAGCAGCCCCCGGGGGCTCGACTGCCCACCAGCGCGGTGGACCTGCGGATGCTCGGGCATCGAGACCTCGAGTTGCCGCAGCCTGACCCGGAGTTCACCACGCGCGTCGTAGCCATGCTCGGTGCGGAGGCCGATCGTTACGGCATCGCCGTGCTCGACCTGAGCGACCCGCAGCGGCCGCGCTACGCGGAGCATCGCGGTGACTACCAGCAGAACGTCGGCAGCGTGGGCAAGCTGGTGGTCGCCACCGCGCTGTTCCAGGCGCTGGCCGACACTTACCCGGACGATCCTGCTCGTCGCCTGGCAGTACTGAAGAACACGATGGTGACTGCGGACGCCTTCGCGCACTGGGACCACCATACGATCCGCCTGTTCGACCCGGCGACCAAGTCACTGGCGCGCCGGCCCGTGCAGGACGGCGATCGCGGCTCGCTCTACGAGTGGCTGGACTGGATGCTGTCGGTGAGCTCGAATTCCGCGGCATCGATGGTGATGCGCGAGGCGATGCTGCTGCGGCAATTCGGCACGCGCTACCCGCGGCCGGATGCCGAGATCGAGCAGTTCTTCCGCGACACTCCCCAGCGGGAACTGACCGCCCTGTTCGACCGCACCTTCGTCGAGCCGCTGACCCGCAACGGATTCGACGTCGCGATGCTGCGCCAGGGCAGCTTCTTCACGGCCGAGGGCAAGCGGCTGGTCTCCGGCGTCGGCAACAGCTACGGCACGGCGCGCGAACTGATGAAGCTGGTGCTGCGCATGGAGCAGGGGCGGCTGGTGGACGAATGGTCCAGTCGCCAGGTCAAGCGCCTGCTCTACATGACCGAACGTCGGATCCGGTACGCGTCCGCGCCGGCGCTCGCGGATGCGGCCGTGTTCTTCAAGTCGGGGTCACTGTACGACTGCGAACCGGAAGCGGGTTTCAACTGCGGTCCGTATCGCGGCAACGTCCGCAACTACATGAACTCGGTCGCAATCGTCGAGAGCCCCGCGCAGCAGCGCCAGCGGCACTATGCGGTCACGCTGATCTCGAACGTACTGCGCAAGAACTCCGCCGCCACGCACCAGGCGCTCGCGACCGAGATTCACCGACTGGTTGAAGGCATGCATGCCACACCGGCTCCGGCCCGGTGAGGGCAGACGCCGGCGGGCCAGGCTCCTGACCGGCTCAGTGCGCGACGCGACCTGCCACGCGCGCCGCACCGCCAGGCTGCCCGACGACGAGGTCGTGCAGCGGCGCTGCGATGCCGGCGAGCCAGTCGCCGCCGTGGGGGTCTTCCGCAAGGCCCACCAGCACGAGTTTGCGACCGCCCGATTCGACCAGCGCGCCGTCGGCGTGGAACTGCTGCCAGGTTCCCGACTTGCGGTAGACGGTCGCGCCGGGACGCGACGCGAGGCCCTTGACGAACTTGTGATGAATACCGGGGTTGCCGAGCACTTCCTTCATTCGCGCAGTGTTCTCCGGGTCGAGCAGGTACCCGCCCTCGAGCAACTGGAACAGGCGGGCCACCTGCATGGCCGTGGCGCCGTGCGACAGGTTCGCCAGCGGATCCCTGCTGTAGGCCGGGCTGCCCCCATAGTCCTTGCCGACCCACAGTCCGCCGTTGTGGTCGGGGTCGTACAGGCGCAGACGGGGCGACTGCATCAGCGCCAGCAGGCGATCGCGCCCGACCCAGGCGAGCACGCGCGTGGCGGCCGCGTTGCTGGAGTAGCGGATCATCTGCTCGATGTCGCGTTCGATGGCGGCGTCGGGCACGGCGCGGCCGCGCTGGATGGAGTCCATCGCACCCAGCAGAATGGCGATCTTGGGCAGGCTGGCCGCGTACATCATGCGGTCGCCATTCACCTCCGCCACGCGCGGTGCGGCGGGGTCGGTGACGTCCACGACGACGACGGCGAGGCGGTCGGCGGCCGCGGCGCTGGTGAGGCCCTGGGCTCGCAGCAGATCCTCGAGGCCGCGCTGCAGCCCGGCATCGCGGCTGGCCCAGAGATCGGGAGGACGCCGGGCAGCAGATTCGACCGCAGGGCCGAAATCGGCTCGGCTGTCGCCGGAAATCGTGGTAGTTGCGTCGCTTACTGTGCCCGGCGCCGCGCGCTCCGCGAGCCCGCCCAAGGGCGAGGCCGATATCGAGATCGGCACGCACGCGAGAAGACTGAACACGGTTCGGAAGGACGCCTGCTGCACGCGAGTACCTCGGGCGAATCGGTCCGTTAGGATACGCGACCGACTGAGGAATGTCGATGTTAACCTCATGTTTTAGAAGTAGTTTTTTTACGACGAACAGAATGCTGCGTCGCAACAGGAGTAAGGCGCGTCCGTTCCCGGACTTGTTGCGTCGACGCATCACTGCGGAACCTGCCAGGCGACCCCGCTGGGACAGCGGCGCCGACCCCCGGGGCGTGCTGGGTTGCCTGGTGGCCATGCTTCTGTCGCTCCTCCCCCAACTCCCTGCCAATGCCTCTTCGTCGGTGCGTGGCCCGGAGACCGTCTTCAAGTCGCCGTCCGGCGCAGCCGAGAAGTGCCTGGCGCTCAGCCACATGCCGGGCGGCGACTACTCCCCTGACGACGTCGCCATGGAGCGGGCCCTGTGCAGTATCGACTTCTACGGCACGACCCACGCGCTGTGCCCGAAGGTGTTCAGCACCAGCCCCGGTACGCTTGTCTTCGACCTGAGCGGTGGCCCGTTCGCCGGCGACCCCGCGCGCTTCGAGCGTGAGGCTTGCGGCTCAGCGGGCGTGCACAAGCGCGGCGCGTCGGCGCACGTGCCCGTCGCCGTCTTCCGCAGCATCGATCGACGCGAACACAGCCAGCGCGTGAGCGCGGCCGGCGTCCGGTTGTCGACCGGTAAGCCGGGCCTCGCGATGAATCACTCGGCGTGGTTGTCATTCGCTGCGGCCGAGCAGGACCCGGGCAGCTGCAAGCCGACCGAGGAGCTGTTCACGCCCGACGGCCAGCTGTACGGGGTGATGCTGCATCAAGCTTCAGCACCTCCCACTCACCAGGTCACCCAACCTTGAGTTCCCCACACGTCCCGGCTGCGGCGCAGCCCTCGCCCTTCGAGCGGTTGCTCGGGATGTTCACCGTCGTACGGCCGGGCGAGGGCGTCACCGCCACCGCACTGGCATGCAACGTGTTCCTCATCCTCGCGACCTACTACCTGATCAAGCCGGTCCGTGAGGCAATGATCCTGTCCGTGCCCGGCGGCCCGGAACTCAAGAGCTACGCGGCGGCGGGCCAGGCCGTACTGCTGCTGCTGGCGGTGCCGGCGTACGGCTGGCTGGCGAGCCGTATCTCGCGCATGCGTCTCATCGACACCGTCACGTTGATCTTCACGGCGTGCCTGCCGGGCTTCTACCTGCTCGCCGAGTCGAGCCACCACGTCGGCGTGGCGTTCTTCCTGTGGGTCGGCATCTTCAACCTGATGATTCCCGCGCAGTTCTGGGCGTTCGCCAACGACGTTTACACGCCCGAGCAGGGCAAGCGCCTGTTCGTACTGGTGGCGTTCGGGGCGTCGTGCGGGGCGGTGTTCGGCAGCTTCCTGGCGAACCGCCTGATCCCGGTCTTCGGCGTGCACGAGATGCTGCTGGTCGGCGCGGCCGTGCTCGCTTCGACGCTCGGCATCACACACTGGGTCAACGCCCGAGAGCGCGCTGCCGGATCCGCAGGCGGCGCGCGTGCCGCGGCCGCGGAGGAACCGATCGAGGGCGGCAACGCGTTCGCCATGGTGTTCGGCAACCGCTACCTGCTGCTCATCGCCGGCATGCTGCTGCTGAACAACTGGGTGAACTCGAACGGCGAGTACATCCTCGGGCACATCGTAAAGGAGGCAGCGGACGAGCACGCCGCCGGGCGCGGCCAACTCGTCGAGGAGCAGTTCATCGCGTCCTTCTACTCGCAGTACTTCGGCATCGTGAACCTCGCCGGGATGCTGCTGCAGCTGTTCGTGGTCTCGCGCGTCATCAAGTACATCGGCGTACCGATGGCGATCTGCCTGCTGCCGGCGATCACGCTGGGCAGCTACGTGACCATCGTGGCACTGCCGGTCCTCGCCGTCGTGCGCTGGGTGAAGACCGCGGAGAATTCCACCGACTATTCCCTGCAGAGCACCCTCAAGCAGGTGCTCTACCTGCCGACCACGCGGGCCGAGAAGTACAAGGCGAAACAGGCCATCGACACGTTCTTCGTGCGGGCGGGCGACGTCTGCTCGGCGGGGCTGGTCCTGGCCGGCACGCACCTGCTGTCGCTGAGCGTCCGCAGCTTCGCCATCGCCACGATCGTGCTGTGCGGCGCCTGGTTCGCCGTTGCAGTGCTGGTTGGCCGGAAGTTCAAGGAACTCGTGCCATCGAACGAAGGACCGCGGCGTTGAATCACGCAGAAAAAGCCACGCCGGCTGCAGCGACGACGGCGCCGCGCCTGTCGCTGACGGCGCAGATCGTGATCGGCCTCCCCGTGGGCATGGCCCTGGGAGTGTTCTTCGGCGAGCGCATGCGGCTGCTGGCGCGGTACGGGCTGCTCACGCTCGCGATGTTCTGGATGCTCGCGTTGTTGACAGTGGGCCTGCTGCCGCTGGCGTTCCCCAGTTACGAGGCGGCGTTCTTCTTCAGCACCACGCTGCTCGAGCAACGCGAGTCACTGTCGTTCGTCGACCTGTACATCCCCGCCAATCCGTTCCACTCACTCGCCAACAGCGTCGTCCCGGCCGTGACCCTGTTCAGCGCCGCGATCGGCATTGGCCTGATCGGAGTGCCGGGCAAGGAGCGCTTCCTCGCGCCGTTCGACGTCTTCATGCAGGCCATCGGTCGCGTGACGCATTTCGTCGTGCGTCTCACGCCGCTTGGCGTCATCCCCATCGCTGCGGTGGCGGCCGGCACGCTCTCGCCCGAGGAGCTGTCGCGCCTCGAGGTGTACTTCGTCACGTTCATCCTCGGCGCCGTCGTGCTGGGGCTCGTGATCCTGCCGCTGCTGGTCACGGCGCTCACGCCGTTCCGGTACCGCGAGATCATCGGGGCAAGCCGCGACGCGCTGCTCACCGCGTTCGTCACCAACAACGTGTTCATCGTCCTGCCGATGATTTCGGAACGCTGCGAGGAGTTGATGCAGCGGCACGGACTGGCGCGCGGGCAGGGACCCTCGGTCGGCGAGGTCGTGGTCCCGATCGCCTTCAACTTTCCGACCGCGGGCAAGTTGCTCACGCTGCTGTTCGTGCCCTTCGCCGCATGGCTGGCCGGTGACCGACTGGAGGCGACACAGTACCCGGCGCTGATGGCGGCCGGCGTCTTCAGCTACTTCGCCAAGGCGCAGGTCGCGTTGCCGTTCCTGATGGACCTCGTGGAAGTCCCGCAGGACCTTTTCCAGCTCTACATCCCGACCACGCTGCTGAACGGCAAGTTCGACTCGATGGTCGGCGCGATGAGCCTGTTCGCGTTTGCGCTGGTGACGGCAACGGCGCTTTCCGGCGGCCTGCGCTTCGATCCGCGTCGCCTTGCCCGTTTTGCCGCGGTTTCAGCGCTCAGCCTCGGGGCGGCCATCCTCGTCGCACGCCTGCTGCTCGGCTGGCCGGTCGACACGACCGATACCAAGGCCGAGGCCTTGCGCAATATGCACGCCAGCCGTCACGCCACGGCCGCCACCCTGCTGGCGAGCCCGCCGCCGCCCGATGTCGCGAACACACGGGATGCAATGGAGCGGATCCTGCAGCGCCAATCGCTCCGGGTCGGCTACATCGACGGTCGCGTGCCGTTCTCGTTCCGGAACGCGAGCGGCGAGCCGGTCGGCTTCGACGTGGAAATGGCGGCGCAGATGGCCGAGGACCTCGGCGTCCGCCTCGAACTCGTCGCGGTCGGGCTCGATGAGGTGCAACGGCTCTTGTCCGATGGACGGATCGACGTCGTCGCGAGCCTGCCGTACACCTACCAACTGGTGAAGGGACTCAGGCTGTCACGACCGTACATGGACGCGACGATCGGCCTGCTCGTGCGCGACCAGCGGCGCGACGAGTTCCAGTCCATTGACCAGATCCGGTCGCACGACAGGCTCGCTCTGGGAGTCGTCGGCACGCTCGGCGAACACCGGGTTGCCGAAAACCTCGCGCTGGAACTGCTGGGTGACACGCCTCACGAGATCGTCCTGCTGAACTCGCTCGACGACGTGCTGGCTCCTGCGAGCGCATCGCTCGACGCCATCATCACCCTCGCCGAGTCGGGCATGGCGTGGTCCCTGCTTCACCCGCAGTACTCGGTGGTCATGCCGCGGCCGACGCCGATCCGGCGCCCGCTCGCGTTCGGGCTCGCCGCAGACGCCGGGCGGCTGGGGGATTTCGTCGACGCGTGGGTCACGATGCAGCAGGCCCGTGGCAACGTGGCGCGCGCATACGACTACTGGGTGCTGGGCAAGGGCGCGGAGCGGCGCGAGCCACGCTGGTCGGTCGCGCGCGACGTGCTGGGCTGGACTGACTAGCTGAGTCCCCAGCTACGTCGCGGACCGCTGTAGGCGGGGTGAGCGACCGTAGTTGATTCGGCGAGCCACACAGGGCGTTCCACGTGGGTTCGATTCCCATCACCCGCTCATACGGACTTCGCTGGACTCGGTCGGCAACAAAGCCGGGCGCAGGGTTCAGTCCGCGACGAATACCAGCTTGATGGCGCGATCGGTCATTGCTTCCGCAGCGTCCTGAAACCGGACCTGCCGGGTGATCAGCTGGTCGGGATGCGAGTGACCGCCGCGTGCACATTCGAGCGCAGCATCCAGGTCGGCCCGGGCATGGACGCGGCTGACCGTGTACGTGATTCCTTTCATGTACATCGAGCGGAGGGGGATGCTCGATTTGTCGCCGGTGCCGGCGGATACGCCGGTGCAGACGCCGCAGGGCCCGGTCGATCGCAGTGCGAACGTCAACGCATCCGGCAGCCCGCCGGCCTCGACGACAATCGGGAACTGCTCCTGGACCGCGAGGTCGGGCGCATAGACTGTCGGGATCACGTCGGCGCCAAGAGCCTTTGCGGCGTCGAGGCGACGGGCGTCGAAATCCCGGTAGACGACCTGCCCGGCGCCGAGTGCGCGTGCAGCCTGGACTGCGAACAGGCCGACGCTCTGGGCCAGGCCGCCGACCACCAGCACCCTGGCACCCGGATTGCGCCGGAGGGGTTCGGCGACGGTTCGAAAACCGTCCGTGGCATTGTCCGAGATCGCCGCCGCACTCGGCAGCGACAGGCCGGCAGGAATCTTGACCAGCATGGCGTCGGCGTACGGCACGCGGACACAGTCGCTGAGTCCGCCGCCCCATTCGGTGCCCGAGCTCGGGGCGAGTCCGTACGCGGAGTAGGGCGGTACAACGGTGCACGCATTCGTGAAGCCGCGCCGGCACATGTCGCAGCGCCCGCAATTGATCTGGAACGGCACGATGACCTGGTCACCGGGCTGTGCCACCGTGACTCGGTCGCCCACAGCGATGACTTCACCCGCGATCTCGTGCCCGAACGCGAATGGCCCCTGCATTGGAAAAAGCCCGGTGGCGATGTACAGGTCCAGGTCGCAGCGGGTCACGGCAAGCGGCCGGACCAAAGCCTGTTCATCGCCTTCGAGGCGCGGTGCCGCGACGTCCCGCCACTCGAACTTGCCAGGCCTAACAAACGTGAGCTGCCGCATTGTCGTCACGAGAATTAGTCTCCTGGAAGGTGTCGATCTGAAGAACGCGGTGAGGCGACCCACTCGGGATCGACTCCCATCACCCACTCCACTCCTCCTCGGACGTCGCTTGCAGATCGCGCGACGTCCGACCCGCCTCACGTTCAGGGCCGTAGCAGCAATTTCAGCGCGTCCGGCCCCTGGGCGCGTGCGGAGTTGCGTGCCGGTTGCGCCGGCTCCGCCGCTCAGACGGCACCATGCCTGCCCATCGCCCGAATGCACGAGTGAACGAACTGCATTCAGCGTAGCCCAGGACGGATGCGACCAGTGCGCAGCGATCGCGTGGTGTTCCCAACGAGCGTTCCATCGCCGAGTAGGGAGGTATTGAGGAGAACCCTCACTCGCGGGCCCAGACCGTCTTGCCCTCTTTGATCGTTTCGAGGACCTGGATCTGGTTGATCTTCGCCGGGTCCACGGTGAGCGGGTTGTCGGAAAGCACGACGAGGTCGGCGAGCTTGCCCTCCCTGATGGAGCCCTTGGTCGCCTGCTCGCCGAACTGCTCGGCGCCCCAGAGGGTGATCATCTTCATCGCCTCGTAG
>Ga0209254_10005063_pt1 | contig 12107 bp, 5 predicted proteins | sample FrelakmetDIP11DI_FD_187148 | JGI IMG/M metagenome (GOLD analysis project Ga0209254, IMG submission 187148) | Freshwater lake sediment microbial communities from the University of Notre Dame, USA, for methane emissions studies - DIP11 DI (SPAdes)... | ecosystem: Environmental > Aquatic >...
CATACCGCTTCGCCTGCGCGTCCCATGCCGGGAACGACGCCATGAACTCGGCGGTCTCGAACACCACGTCGCGGAAGCGTTCGAGCGTCGCGCGGTCGCGGCGCTCGCGGTACACCAGTTCCGCGTAGAAGATCGGGTGCGGCTGCTGCCAGACGAGAAACGGCCCGACGCTCGACGGTGATTCGTCCCCCGTCGGGCTCGTCATCTTCGGCCAGCGCGCGCCGGTGTATCCCTGGCGGGCGGCCGTGGCCTTCGCCTTCGGCAGGATGGAATCGTAGTACGGCAGGCTGCGCTCGAGTAGCGGCAGGCGGTTCCACAGCGCGAAGTGCGCCGCATGCCACCAGTGCATCTCGAGGTGGAACTTGCCTTCCCAGCTGTTGAACGTCAGGCCCGACTCCTGCGGCGGGGAGCTCCCCGCGCACTGGATGGCCGTGAGGTACTGCGACAGCACGATGCGGCGCTCGAGTTCGCGCCAGCGGGGATCGGCGCTGCCCGCGAGGTCGATGGCGCCGCCGGTGGACCAGAACCGGTTCCAGTGCGCGCGCGCCGCCGACACGGTCGCGTCAAATCCGGGCGGACGCTCCGCGGCCGGCTTCGGCGTGAAGACCGAGGTGAACGCGAACGTCTCCGAACCGCGCGCCGCCGACAACGCGTACGTGTGCGGGCCGGCGTCCGTCATCGTTCCGCCGGCTCCCCAGCGGACGGCGGCGTGGTACGTGTCGGCGTCGAGCGCCCTCGCGAAGCGGGCCTCGTCCGGATACGGCTGCGATCGGGCGGTCCGGTGCGCGTCCGGCTTCGTCCAGTCCGCCGCGGTTGTCTGCCCGGTCCCGTACGGGAAGCGGAACTCGATCGCCACGCGGCCGGTCCCGAGCAGCGGCGACCTGATTCTCACGCCGATACCGTCCATCGCCGGGTGACTCACGGTTTCGACGTCCACGGGCTCGCCATCGAAGCGGAAATGGCTCACGATGACGCCGTTCCAGAGGTCGAGTGTCTGTCGGATCTCGGTGAGGTCGGAGGGCTCGGCCGCCGAGCCGTCCGCGCGCGTCAGCCGGAAGCCGATCTGCCCGAGGTGCAGGCGGTGAGGGTTGGCGCGGAGCCAGTTGATCTCGGGCGTGCGGTCTCCGGGAATATCCGCGTATCCGACCATGCGGCCGTGGCTATCGAACTCCTTGAAGGCGAAGCGGTCGATGCTCCAGCCGTCGGGGTTCGGCGCGGTGTGCCAGCCCCACTGTGACTGCGTGCCTAGAGGGATGGTTTGCTCGTACAGCGCCGGGAACGTCTGCAGGCCGGTCGCGTCGACGGTGAACGCGAACTCGCCGTTGCCGACCGAGAGGGGCGATTCCGGGTCGAGCGCCGTCAGCGTCACGTTGTGGCGGTCGACCAGCGCGTGCCGGTCGATCGCGGGCGGCTGCGCGGCCGGCACCAGTGCGATTGCGACCGCCGCCAGCGCCGCCGGCCACACGCCGCGGATCACCGGTCCATCCATAGCGGCGCCGAGGCGAACCACGCGATGGCCGCCACCAGCATCCACGACTTCGCGGCATCCAGCTCCATGGCGCCCGTGAAATACAGCGCGGGCGGCGCGATGGTCGCGGCCAGGGCGGCGAGGGACACAAGTTGCGCGGCGCGTTTCACGACCGCACCTCCTTCCTCTGCACGAGGCGGCTCAGGACGATGTAGAGAGCGGCCGCCGCGAACCATCCCGGCAGCCCGATGAAGTAGATCTGCATGCCACCCATGTTCACCACCGCGAGGCATCCCGCCAGGGTGAGGAGCCACGCCAGAGCGGCCGCCCAGTTGATGCTGACGCCGCTCGCCTCGGCATAGCGGCTCCGGAAGCCGAATCTTCCGGCCAGCCAGAAGTCCACGAAGACAACGGCTCCCATCGGCATCAGCACGAGGCCGTAGAGGGCGACAAAGTCGAGGAGCTTCATGGCGATGGCCGGGAACAGCCCGGCCAGCGTGGCGATGGCGCCGGTGAGCAGCGTCACGCGGTACCGCGACGACTTCGGCGAGATGGCCTGGAACGCGAGGCCGGCGCGGTAGATCGTCGGGTTCGCCGTGGTCCAGCCGGCCACGATGACGCACAGCACGCCGGCGATCCCCGCCGCGTTGTAGGCGAGCGGCCCCGGCAGCACCGCGGTGTTGTCCGGCGTCACGTGGAGCTGATGCGCGTAGAGGATGGAGGCCGAGAGCCACGCGATGAAGTGGCCGAGGTACATGCCGGCCGCCGTCGAGACGGCGTACCACGACTTGCGCGCGTAGCGGAATACGCTCAAATCGGCCATGCCGATGTGCATCGCCATGTTGCAGAACCACGCGAAGAACATGACGTGCCAGAAGGTGAACTTCACCCGCCCCGCGAGCGGCTCGCCGCCGGTCCAGATGAGCTCCTGCGCCTTCGGCCAGAACTCGCCCACCGAGCCGATGCCCAGCTGGCGAGCGCCGATGATGCCGTAGGCGATGAAGACCAGCACCATCCACGGCGCGGCGATGTTCGCGATGCGCGCCACCACCTTGTAGCCGTACGCCGCGACAACGGTCATGAGCACGCCCATCACGAGGACAGTCACTACCCAGCCCACGCTGTTCGGATAGATGTCGTTCAGGCCCGGCATGGCGATGTCGAACCAAAGGCCCGCCGCCGTCGCGTTCACCGTGACCATGGCCCCGGCCAGGAAGCAGAACATCACGCCGTTAGCCAGGTTGTATGCGGTGACCAGCCGCCGTCCGCAGATCTTCTCGAGCTGGAAGTACAGCGTCAGGCGCGCGCGCACGGCGATGGGGGCCGTCAGGAACACCCAGCTGAGCACGGCGAGCAGGTTGCCGACGAAGAGACCCCCGACCACGTCGATCGCGCTCACGCCGGAGGCGATGAACAGGGGGCCGATCATCAACTCGGTGCCGGCCGTGTGCTCACCGGCGTACTGGCCGACGAAACTGGAGAAGCCGAGCCGGGCGCGCTCGGGCACGGGCTCGCGCTCGAATTCGTCGACCGGTTCGCCGCCGCGCGCCGTGGTGTCGTCAGCCATGTGTGCGTCCTATCGGGCCGGCGTCGCCGTCGGCCGGGCCGCAACGGAGACGAGGCGAATGGGGCCGAAGAGCCCTGCGGGAACCGGCTTCACCTTGCCCATGTCCTGGGGCTCGAAGCGCGTGCCGTACCGCAGGTTCAGCAGTTTGTAGTCGGGCAGCGCGCGCCCGGCCATGTGGTTGATGGCGAGATTCGCCACCTCGATGCGCACAAGGTTTGGGCCCGGCCGAAGCGCCGGCGTCACGTCGACACGGTAGGGCGGGCACCAGGCGGACCCGGCGCGGCGGCCGTTGACATACACGATGGCCGCGTCGCGCACCGGCGCGTCGACCCACGCCCGCGCGCGAGCCTCCGGCCCGCCGGTCTCGATGGGCTTCGGCGAACCCAGATCGAGTGTCACGCCCAGCCCGCGGCCCACCATGGCTGCAGGCACGTCGACCGTTTTCTCGTACACCGCAACACCCGAGAAGTGCCGCGTCGCCTCATCGTCAGTCCACGATCGGAGCGTGCCCCATTCCGCGGGTGTGCCGGAGGGGCCGAACGTCACGCGCCAGCCGGCGCTGATGTCGAGCGGCGGCGGAGCAACCGCCGCGCCCGGGGCAGCCGGCGGCCGTGCGCCGGCCGCCGGGCCCGCGGGGAACACGATCACCGTTGACCCGTACGGGGCGAGATCGAGGGCTACTGTCGCGCCGGTCGCCCCCGGGTTGCGGCGGACCGCCACTGAAGCAGCCGATCCGTCGAGAGGGTTCAACTGCCGGGCGGCGCTGGCGGCCACGCGGAACGTCGCGTCAACGGTCAGGGGCATGTTCGACGTGTTGGCGACGAAGTAGATGTCGGCCTCGTTCGTGCGGCGGTGCACGAACCCGATGTCGGCCGACCCTGCGGACACGGCCACGTCGGGTGTCAGGCGCGATGTGAGCGCGGCGGCGAGTCCGTCATCGCGCGCCACGAACACGCCGGAGGGTGCGGGGCCGCGGAACAGGCGGTCGGCGGCCGCCACGACGTCGGCATGGTCCGCCGGCGTGGCCAGGTAGCCGGGCGCAAGCGCCGGCGTGCGCCGCGTCGCAAACACCTGCACGCCCTGCTTCGCGAGGGCTTCGAGGGCCCGGAGCGTCGCCGCCGGCATCCGCTCGACATCGGGCAGGATGAGGGCGCGATACCGGTTCTGGCCGATGGCGAGCCGGCCGTCTTCGATGCGGCTCCGTTCAGCCAGCACCGTGTCGTCGATGAAGTCGAGGTTGAACCCGGCGTCGAGAATGGCTGGCAGCACATCCGGACCCAGCCGCTGGTTCATCCCCTCGATGAAGCTCCCGACTTTCCCGGGCACGAACCGCGCCCAGGCATCGTCGTTCGGCAGGTAGAACGCGATGTCGTTCGACGGTCGGCCCTGGCGCAGGAGAAAGCTGACGCGCTGCAGGTACCGCGCGACGTCGGGCATGACGATCCACCAGGGGTTCTTCTCGTTGAAGACCCCGGCCGCGTAGAAGCGCCATCCGGGATAGGCGACCCCATCGGCCGTGTAGGGCCACCCGTGGCCGATGAGCTGGTTGATGCCCTGGAGAAAGTGCAGGTCGGCCTCCGCTTTCACGTCGAGGGGCGAGGCCATGAAGACGGGCGAGTTGAGCCACGTCCAGGTCTCCGACGAGATGACGGGCCGGTCGTAGAGGTGCCCGATGGAGGCCGCCCAGCGCGACGCTCGCAGCGTCTTCCACTGCGCGCCCTCGCCTTCGGGCAGGTCGACGCCCGCGTTGCTCGAGATCGTGGCGGGCGGAATGCCGTAGCCCTGGATGCGGAACCGCGTGCCGCGCCTGGCCGCCCATCCCTGCATAGGCGCGAGGAACCGCTCGTCGACGAGGTCGGTGAGCGTCCGGCCCCAGTCGCGGCGGATCGCGGCGGTGGCCGGCCCGGCGTCGAGGACGAGCGCGGGCAGGAGCGGCCGCAGGTCGTAGCCGCGGCGCGCCTTGAACGCGTCGAGGAAGTCGGCGGTCCAGTCGGATTCGTACACCTCGAGGCTGTCGCAGAACACGGCGTACGGCGGCGCCGCGTCAAAGGCCGAGAGGAGGCGGTCGCCGACTGCCGCCAGGTAGTGGTCGACGGCGGCGCGGTCGTAGTGGTTGAGGACGAACCCTTCGGCGCCGACAGCCGGCCGTTTCACCATCATGCCGGTGCGGCTGCTGATGAAGAACAGGACCTCGCGGGCTTGCGGCGCGCGGTCCGGCAGGCGAATCACCCCGTCGGAGACGCCGGATACCTCCCGCAGGTCTTTCGTCGTTGTCGCCGGCGCCGATGGAGCCAGGAATGCCGCCATCAGCGCCTCGCCGGCGCGGATGTCGGGCACTGGAACGCGTTCGCTGCCGGGAGGCACCGGGACACGCTCGATCCTCAGCTTGCCAGCAGCCTGGCTGATGCCGATCTGCGGCCCCCCGAACGGCCAGCCGCTGCCGATCGTCAGGTCGGCGCGAAGTCCCAGCTCCCTGGCCTTCGCGGCGGTGAAACGCACGTGGTCGAGGAAGGCGTCCGACAGAAACGGGTGCGTCTCGAAGCCCGCGGCGGCATCGTCGAGGACCACGGGGTACACAGGCTGGATTTCGAAACCGCCGATGCCGCCTTCCTTCATCAGGCGCATCTCGCGCTCGAGCCCGGCCTTGGTCACCGTCGGGCCGAACCACCACCAGCGCATCATGATTCGCGCATCATCGGGCGGCGACGCGAAACGGCGCTCGAGGTCCGACGTACCTGGCGGCGCGCCCTGGGCGGCTCCAAGGGCCAGAGCGCCGGCCAGGATGAGCGGGCCGATCAGGAGCAGGCGCGCGAGGCGTGTGGCGTTCATGATCGCGAAGTTGTATAACACAAGTCATGGCCATCGACTGGGACGAATACGTCGATCGCGACTGGCGCAGGGCCGCAGTGGCGCTGGGGGACGATTACGACCACCTCGCGCGGCAGTTGGCGCGCCGCGGCATCGACATCGCAGTTATCCAGGCCCGCGCGGCCGAGTTCAAAGTGGCCGTGCCCTCGTGGGGCGTCTCGACGGGCGGCACCCGCTTCGCGCGCTTCCCGGGCCCGGGCGAGCCGCGCAGCGTGTTCGAGAAGCTCGACGACTGCCACGTCATCAACCGCCTCGTCTGCATCACCCCGGAGATCTCGCTGCATATTCCCTGGGACGAACCCGAGGATCCTGTCGCGCTGAGGGCCTGTGCCGCCGACCGCGGGCTCACCCTCGGCACGACGAATTCGAACACGTTCGAGGACCAGCCAGGCCAGGCGCTGTCGTACAAGTTCGGCAGCCTGTCGCACACGGACCCGGCCGTCCGCGAACAGGCCGTCGCCCACAATCTGCACTGCATCGACGTGGGCCTCGCGCTCGGCGCCAGCGCGCACTCGGTCTGGATCGGCGACGGCGGTAACTTCCCTGGCCAGCAGCACGTCCGCCGGGCGCTCGACCGCTATCTCGAGAGCCTCCGCGCGATCTACGCGCGCTTGCCGCAGGACTGGCGCCTCTTCATCGAGCACAAGCTCTACGAGCCCGCCTTCTACTCGACGGTCCTGAACGACTGGGGCGTCAGTTATCACTGCGCCCGCGAACTGGGGGATCGCGCGTTCTCGCTGGTGGATTTCGGCCATCACGCCCCGAACGTGAACGTCGAGATGATCGTCGCCCGCCTCATCCAGTTCGGGAAGCTGGGCGGTTTCCATTTCAACGACAGCCAGTACGGAGACGACGACCTCGATGCGGGCTCAATCAAGCCGTTCCAGCTCTTCCTCGTGTTCAACGAGCTGGTCGCCGCCGAAGCGGAGGGCGTCGCCGGGTTCGACCCGTGCTACATGCTCGACCAGTCGCACAACGTGACCGACCCTGTCGAGTCGCTGATGTCGAGCGCCATGGAGGTGCAGCGCGCCTTCGTGCAGGCATGCCTGGTCGATCGGGCGGCGCTCGCGGAGCACCAGGATCGCAACGACGCCATCATGGCCCTCGCCGCGCTCAAGCAGGCGTTCACGACCGACGTCGCCCCGATCCTCGCGATGGCCAGGCGCGCGCGGGGCGGCGCCGTCGATCCCATCGCCGTGTACCGCGAGAGCGGGTACCGGCAGCAGCTCGCGAAAGAAAGGCCGGCGCCGCCCCGCCGCGGCGCCGGCATCATCTAGGACCGGCTTCAGGAGTCCTGAGACCGCCTTCGCTACAAATCGTCAGAACAGGAACTTCACGCCGAGCTGCGCCCGCCGCGCGTAGTTCTGCTGGTTCGACGCCGTGATCTGTCCGAACGTGGACGTCGTCGGGTTGACGACGATCTGCCCGTCCCCCGTCGCGAGATACGGGTTGTTGAACGCGTTGATGAACTCGGCCCGCAGCTCGAGCCGCATGCCGTTCGAGAACGCGACGCTCTTGATGAGCGACAGGTCCATGTTGTTGATCGAGTCGGCGCGCACGCCATCGAACCGGAACGGAAGCGCCCGCAGGTGGTCGACCGGCGTCGCCAGGGTGGACGATCCCGTCAGGATCGACGTGAAGACGTCGGTGTTGATCCACTTCAACGTGCTCTTCTGGTCGAGCGCGATGTCCGAGCCCTCGACGGGGTCGGTCCCGTTGTAGAAGGCGTCGGTCCCGAACCGGACGGGGAAGCCGCTCTGGAACGTGTAGACGCCCTGGATCTGCCAGCCGCCGACCAGGCCCTCCACGAACCCGCTCGCGTCCGACATGAACCGCTTGCCCTTCCCGAACGGGAGCTCGTAGATCCCGTTGATCGACAGCCTGTGCGGCGTGTCGAGGTCCGAGATCATCCTGGTCGGCGAGGCGTCGGCGGCGTTCAGGTACTCGGTCGCCTGCTCCCAGTGCGACCAGGTGTAGGCCACACCCAGCGTGTAGTTCCTGGTGAAGCGCTTCTGCAGGCTGAACTGGGCCGAGTTGTACCACGTCTTGCCGTCGTTGTTCGTCGTATTGATGTCGCCGAACGCGGGGAACGGGCGCATCAGCTGCCGCCGCGCAATGGTCGCGTTGTTGAAGCCGGTCCCCGGCAGCAGCCCCGCGAAGGGGTTCGCCACCGCGCCAGCCAGGAACGCGTTGTTGGCGACCATCTCGGCCGTGCGCGAGTTGTCCTTGTTCAGGAACTCGTTTGGCAGGGCGTTGATGTTGCGCGTGATCTCGATATCGTAGCCATAGTTGCCGACATAGACGGCTTCCGCGACCCAGTTGCTCGCCAGTTGGCGCTGCACGCCGGCCTGCCAGCGAAGCTGCTTCGACACGGCGGGGTTCGGGTCGAAGAACGAGATCCCCTGCCCGAGGAACGTCTGCCGGCCCTGCGCGTTGCCGACCGGCTCGAGGATGGGCTGCGTGAGCAGCGCGTCCTCCCAGGCCCTCGGGATCGGCGCCCCCAACGCGTTGAACGTCGTGGCGATCGTCGTGGTCTGGCTCCAGCCGCTCGGGATGACGTCGCCGCGCCGTTGGCCGAGGAAGCCGGCGAACAGCCCGATGCCGCCGCGGACGACCGTCACGGGGGTCAACTGGTAGGCGAAGCCGACGCGCGGCAGGAACGTGTTCTTGGGCGTCGTGTAGAGCGTCTCGGTGTCCTTCTCGAGGAACAAGAGCCCGCCCTTGACGCTGATCTGCGGCACGATCGCCTTCAAGGCGGGATCGTTCAGCGTGGCGTAAGCGGCCTGCACGGTCGGTTGAATCGGCTGGACGTAGGCGTAGTCGAAGTTGGACACGCTCCGGTTCTGGGCCTCGACCATCGGGCTCTCGACCTCGTAGCGCAGGCCGAGGTTCAGCGTCAGCCTGTCGGTGACCCGCCAGTCGTCCTGCACGAAGAACCCCGAGGTGACGGAATACTCGTCGTACTCCGCCGCGCGCGTGATCGACGTCGTGGCCGGAAAGCCGAGCAGGAACGAGGCGTAGTTCTGCAGGCCGAGGTAGTCGGTGCCGCTGGCGCTGCTCTGACGCGTGTAGGCGTTGGTGAACTGGTACCGGCCGCTCTGGTCGTTGCCCGTGGAGACGCTGCGCTCGCCGTACACTCGGATTTCGGTGCCGCCCTTCAGCGAGTGCGCGCCCCACGATTTGTTCAACGTGCCGACGAACGAGTGCGACGTGACCGGCCGGAAGTCGTTGCCGAACGCCACGTCGATCATGGTCGTCCCGTCGAAGTCGAGCCGCGGGAAGTACCGGTTGGCCTCCGGCACGAGCGCGTTGTACTGTGACGGGAAGCCCAGGCGCGTCAGGTCGAAGTTCCGGGCCTCTTCCTGCTGCCCCGAGTTGCGATCGAACCGGTTGTAGCCGTACCGGAAGTTCAGCACGGTCGTCGGGTTGAGCATGTGCACGTCGTCGACGACGAACTGCCACGACTGGAACTGGAACCACGTGCCGGAGGACTCGGGCTTGCCGAGGTACTCGTTGTAGATGCTGTCGCGGTTGTACCAGCTGTAGCGGGCGAACAACCGGTTGCGCTCCGAGATCTTCTGATCGATGCGGCCGGTCAGGCTGTTGTAGTTCGCCGTTTCCGGCAGCGTCGAGTCGGTGATGTTGCCGGCCAGGCCCGGGTTCTTCGGCTGGCTGTAATACTCGAGGATCTTCTTCGCCACGGGGCTGATCCGGTTCGCCGGAATCACGTTGCCCGCGAACGGCTGGCCGACAAACGCGCTCCCGACAGGAACGCGCGTCAGCGGGTCATAAATCGAGATATTCGACGAGTAGGCCGAGAAGTCGCCGTTCCGCAGCGCCTCGGTCGGCACCCAGCTGTCGCCGCCGGCGTCGAACCGCGGGCGGATGTCCGTGATGTGCTCGAACCCGAACATGAAGAACGACCTGTCCTTCCCGCTGTACACCCCGGGGATGCTGAGCGGGCCGCCGATCGTGAAGCCGGGCCGGTCCGACGAGCTCTCGACGATGGCCTGGCCGCGGGCCTTCCCGAAGAAGTCGTTCGCCCCCAGCTTGTACGGCTCCGAGAAGTAGTACGCCGTCCCGCGGAAGCGGTTCGTGCCCGACTTGATGCTGATGCTCGTGACGCCGCCCTCGGTGTTGCCGAACTGGGCGTCGAACGTCGCCGTCTGCACCTTGAATTCCTGCACGAGATCCGACGGCGGGACGTAGGTGGCGATCACTTCGTTCGCGTTCGCCGTGGCGGTGCTCGGCGCGCCGTCAATCAGCAGGTCGCTGCGGTTGCTGCGCGTCCCCTGGTAGGCATAGCCGACGATGTGCGTCGGCTCGTAGGGGCGGTCCAGCCGCTGGCTTCCCGTGTGGGCCAGGCCCGGCGCCAGACCCATGATCTTGTACGGGTCGCCGTGGATGAGCGGCAGCGACGCGAGGCGCGCCCGATCCACGACCAGCCCCAGGTTCGCGTTCGCCGTGTTGACCGTCGACACCTCGGCGACGACGCTGACCGATTCCGCGAGCGCGCCCACCTCCAGCACGATCGCGAGATCGCGCGTTTCGGTCATCTCGAGGACGAGGCCTTCCTGGACGTAGGTCTTGAAGCCGGCCAGCTCGACGGTGACCTTGTACGTGCCCGGCAGGAGGAAGTTGGCCTGGAACAGCCCCTGCTCGTTCGTGGTCACGGTCACTGTCGCGTTTCTGGTGGGGTCCGTGATCGTCACGGTCGCCCCCGGTATCGTTCCCTTGGTCGCGTCAGTGACGCGGCCGGTGATTCTTCCGCGTGTCTCCTGCGCGTACAGGGACCCGGGGAGGACGAGGACCACCATCAGGAGGACCACCGCCCAGTACACGAACCTGGCTGGATGACGCTTCCGTTCCACTGCAACCTCCCTTCGCCCGTAGGCGGCTTTCCTGCCCGGCTGCCGACGTTCGGACCGAGCGCCCGCCGGGCGCTCGGCGCCTCGGGCGGGTTGAGCATGCGGCCGTTTCGGGCGGCACCCGTTCTTGTCTGTGCGTTCCTTCGAACTCGTTCGCTGAATCAAGTGGTTAGACCGGATGGAAAACCCACACCCGTACCGCCTGATCCAGCGGTTGCAGTATTCACGAGAGCGGCGCTACAGTCAAGTAGTTGTCATACCACTTGCCTCCGGCCGACTCGTCCGGGCTGACATCCCGGCCAGCCGGCGGTAGGATGGGGGCGCCCGCCGCCCGGCGTCGGGCAGCTTGTTTCACCCTGTCTCCGCGGAGGCCGCACATGAGAGACCTCGTCGCACGCTGGCGCATCGCCGTCCTGATTGTCGTCGCTCTCGCGCTGGCGTGGACCATCACCCCCTCGGCGGGCCGGCAGAACGCCCCGGATCCCGCCCCGGGATGGGGGATCCGCTTCGCCGACACGGTGATCGCACGGTGGCCCGATCCCGCCGCGATCGATCCCGCGAAAAACGGCTGGGAATACAACACCGGCATCGTCCTCTTCGGCATGGCGAAGATGTACGACGCGACAAAAGACCCGCGCTACCTCGACTACATCAAGCGCTGGGTCGACGGGTACGTGAACGAGCAGGGCGTCCTCGGGTGGGACCAGTCGCGCACCCACAACCTCGACTACATCCAGCCCGGCATGCTCGTGCTGTTCCTGCACGAACGCACCGGCGACCCGAGATACAAGGCCGCGGCGAAGACCGTGCGCGAGGCCTTCGACCGCATCCCGAAGAACGCCGACGGCGGCTTCTGGCACAAGAGCCAGTACCCCAACGAGATGTGGATCGACGGCATCTACATGGGCCAGCCGTTCCTCGTGAATTACGGGCGTCTGTTCGACGATGCGGCGTTCGGGAACGACATGGCGGTGTTCCAGTCGACGCTCGCCGCGCGGCACTGCCTCGACCCGAAGACCGGCTTGCTCTATCACGCGTGGGACCAGGACCGGAACGCGACCTGGGCCGACCCCAAGACCGGCCGATCGCCGATCGTCTGGGGGCGGGGCATGGGCTGGTTCGTCATGGCCATGGTGGACATCCTCGAGCAATTGCCTCCGTCCCACCCGGGCTACCCGCGCCTCCACGATCTGCTCAAGGGGAACGTCGCGGGCCTGGCCGCCGCGCAGGATCCGAGGACCGGCCTCTGGTTCCAGGTGCTCGACCGCGGCGCGTCGCTGCCGGGCAACTGGATCGAGACCTCGTCGAGCGGCATGTTCATCTACGCCATCCGCAA
>Ga0209254_10005064_pt1 | contig 12105 bp, 12 predicted proteins | sample FrelakmetDIP11DI_FD_187148 | JGI IMG/M metagenome (GOLD analysis project Ga0209254, IMG submission 187148) | Freshwater lake sediment microbial communities from the University of Notre Dame, USA, for methane emissions studies - DIP11 DI (SPAdes)... | ecosystem: Environmental > Aquatic >...
CGGGACGAGGTATCTTATCGTAAGGAGTTATTATTTCCATATTCGCTCGCTAACCCCGCAGCAAGCTGCGAGGAATGCGCTCGCTATCCGATTCAAAAAAGAACGATCAGGTTTATTCTCCAATTACTGTCATTCCGGCTTGGCCGGAATCCTTCTGAATGCAGTCATATATATCTTAAAAACAAAGAAAGATTCCGGCCAAGCCGGAATGACAGACGCGACTTTCCTGATAGGATTATAAGACTGATCGTGTTCGCCTCGGTCGAATCCGCCAGGGAGGAAAACAAGTTCAGAATGACATTTCCATCAACATTTGATTTTTCTGTCACCAGCTCCAAATACGTATTGACAACCGCCTGTATGGAAATTAAAATACATTTGTAACTGTAATCTTCTGAAAACATTTTCAAGAGGAGTCATCAACGTGAAAACAATATTTCTCCACATGTTATTGATCGTTTCAGGCTTTTTCTTTTTCTTCTCCGGCCCTTCCATACCCCAGACCTATGCTGCACAGGAAAACCCCTGCGTGGGGTGCCATCCTGAATTTAAGCAGAAGTTCAAAAGTGTCCATGCTGCGCTTGGGATGGGTTGTGAAACCTGCCACAAACAGGTGGAGGGTAAAAATCATCCGGCGGAGAAAGGCAGCATCGTTCTCACACAGAGCATGCCCGGCCTCTGTTACAGCTGCCATGATGAATCAAAATTCAAGGGCAAATCAGTTCATCAGGCGGTATCAGGAGGCATGTGCACCGGCTGCCATGATGCCCATCAATCAAATTACCCGAAACTCCTTTCAAAGGACATACCGGGCATCTGCTATGACTGTCACGACCAGAAAAAATTTAAAGGCAAATCAGGCCATACGAATATCGGGCTCTGCATGGGCTGCCATAATCCTCACAGTTCTGATTTGGCTAAACTCGTAAAAACCGCTCAACCAGAACTCTGCTACAGCTGCCACGAGAAGGATAAATTCAAAAAGAAATATGTACACTCGATCATTAATGTGGGAGGGTGCACATCGTGCCACACACCCCACATTTCGAATGATCCCTCACTGCTCCTGAAAAAACCTTATGACCTGTGCGTGAGCTGTCATACGAATAAATCAGACGGCCGCCATGTCGTGAATGTACCGGGAAAAAAGGTTCATCCTTTAAAAGGGGTAAAGGACCCCAGTGTTCCGTGGACAAAGAAGATACCTGATCCAAACAAGCCGGGATATGAGATAGAAGTCCCGGACCCGGATAAACCGGGGAAAGAAATAACATGCATGAGTTGCCATGATCCGCACAGTTCTGATTATAAAAAGCTATTCCCTGTGGCAAACATTTGTGCAAAATGTCATAAATATTTATAGAAGAGGCGATATGATAATTCGAAAAATAGCACTAATTGCAGCAAGATGTTCCATCATCGGCATGCTGATATTACCTTTTCTCTCCTGTGCCCCGCCATCTTCAGTGATTATTCCTGAAAAGCCGGCTGGGGACTATGTCTGGCCTAATCCACCGGCAGCTCCAAAGATCAAGTGGATCACAAACTGGTCCAACCGGTATGATTTCGGGAAGCCAAGCCAGGTCATGGAATTCCTTATTGGGAAGGAACGCGTGGAACAGCTCAGAAGACCCAATAGTGTTGTAACAGATGCTGCCGGAAATCTTTATGTCGCTGACTCAGAATCCCATATTGTATTCGTTTTCGACCAGGAGAAAAAAGTGCTGAGGTTTATCGGTATCAGAAGACTTGGTTTTCCGATCGGGTTAGCAGTCAACAATAAAACTGGCATCGTTTACGTTTCTGACTCGCAGCAGGATAAGGTGTACGGATTTGATAAAAATACAGACGACATCAGGATAACGATCGGCGGCCCCGGTGAATTCAAAAATCCGTCCGGCATGGTTTATGATGAAAAATCCGACAGACTTTATGTTGCTGATACGCAAAACCACGCAGTGAAAGTCTTTGATAAGGACGGAAGACCTCTCTTCACCATCGGAAAACGCGGTACCGAAAATGGTGAGTTCAACTTTCCAAGTTATCTTGCGATGGATAAAAATGGAATACTCTATGTTGTCGATTCATTCAATTTCCGGGTGCAGATGTTCGACTCAAACGGAACTTTTCTGAAAAAGTTTGGCAAACCCGGCGACACATCCGGATATTTCTCCAGACCGGCAGGTATCGGTGTAGACTCAGACGGCAATATTTATGTTGTCGACACCTCATTTAATAATTTCCAGATATTCAATAATGACGGGAAATTATTATTGTGGATAGGAAGTACAGGGAGGAAACCGGGTGAATTTTATCTTCCTTCAGGATTGTATGTCGACAATCAGGACAGAATCTATGTATCTGACACCTTTAATCAAAGGGTCCAGGTATTCCAGTATTTAAAGGACAAACAATAGCGTAACGATAAATCCTTTCTCTGTAGCATTACTTTCACTTGCCGGGCAAATAGCCTGAAAATTCACAGGTTCTTCACAAATTTTCCTTTATTTTCCTTTATTTCCACTATCTATATTTTTATAATATTAATAGGAATTTATAATAATTCTCTGTGGACGGTAACGTATGACTTGATAATAGTGTCGCAAAACACACTGTAATAAAAACAAAAAAAATATTATGGACACAGGGAAGAGGTTGCGCAGCAATCTGATAGTATTGGTTTGCCTGGACAATTTTGGGTTCTCAATCATAATGCTTATTGTCGTGCGATGCATTAAACAACGGAGAATTGAGCGGAGGACTTCTATTTCATGAGGCGTATCAGCCTTACCTGTATGATATCAGTGCTCATCACGGTCGCTTCATTTTTTGCCTTATCAGGAGCAGCCAACGCTCAAATGCGCGAGGAATATCCGAACAGGTTCCGCCTCTTCGGTGTCGTGGAACTGAGCTACCGTAATTATTATGTCGAGACAACTTCAAACCGATACACAATAGACAGGAGCAATCAGACATTCCGCCAGTATTACAAAGCAGGAGTAGAAGGCTTTATTTATCATCCGAGACTTGCAATCTTTTCCGCCTCGATATCCTACAACGATGTCCGTTTCTTCCCGGAAAAGGGACAGGACGTAACGACCAGCGATATCGGATATGATATCCAGACAACCTTTCTTCCCTATCGTCCCGTTGCTTTCGACTTCTATGCCCGGAAGATTGATTATACGTTCAATTATGCAGGCGATCCGGTTGATACATCCTCCCTCCTCTATGGGGCCCGCCTGCGCATGCACAAGAGGAACTGGCCGAGCATACGGCTTGAATATTACCACTGGGAATATGATCTGCTAAGGTTTAAGAGCGAAACAGAGCAGCGTGTAGAAGACAGGTATATCCTCGACGTCCGGGGCAGTTTCAGATTTTGGGCCACAAAATATCAGCTTTATGCGGACTATCTGACCATCACCCGTCCTGAATTCGATGACTCCATCCTGTCAGTCCGTCTCAGCACGAACAGTACCATAAGGCAATCTATTTTCTGGTATAACTGGTTCTCCTATGTGAAGAGCGATTACTACAAGCTGGTCAATTTTTCGAGCAGCCTATATTTCCCGCCGGGTAAACGATTCCATCATAATTATCTCTATGAACACCTGCAGTCTGAAAATGACATTTCGGGGGCTGCAGAGTTCGGCGTAGAGAGCAAAAAAATCGAGTTAAAGACCGAGAGTGTTTCCGGGTCATGGGGGTACCGTTTTTCCGAGAGGTTGACCGGTTCCCTGTCACTCAGATATACAAAGAATGACCTGAACGGAGAAAAGTGGGATACTGATGGTGTTTCCGCAAGTTTAGGCTACTCCCGTCCCATATCATGGGTGCGATTCTCTTCATATTACAGACTCTTTCTGAGGAAGGATGAACGCAGGGGTGATTTGACGGAACATATTCTGGAGGTGAATCTCTCAACGAGCCGTTTTCGGTGGGGCATTCTGTACTCGCGGTATTATTTCTCTTACATTGACGAAACACAGAAGTATCTCCAGAAAACAGGCGGAGATGATTTCTTCGATCAGGAGAATGTTCTGCAGCGGACCTCGCAGACCTATACCAACTCTTTCATCCTGGGGGTGAGGGGCAGGGTACCGGGGAGGGCCATGGGCCGTGCCTACTGGAATATCGAGACAGAATACTTTCAATCGGATACATCCGGAGAGAGGCCAAAAAGGTTTTCTCAAGATGATTTCTTTGAAGACGACATTGCACAATACGAAAAATATGAAAACGATATCCGGCAATTTGAATTCACGGGCAGCCTTTTCTATCCGCTCGCGCAGGGTATCGTGTTTAACTTCAGAACAAGCTATCTGACCGGCACAACAGATGACAGAAGCCGGACGTCATATTATTATGAAGGTACCATAACATATCCGGTATCACGGCGCTTCGGAATCCTGGCACTGTGGAGACAAACCTGGACGCAGGTTGAAAGCTATCCGGACAGGGAAGAAAGACGCCTGGAGCTTAAGGCGGATTACAGACTCGGAAGGACATATATTTCATTCGAGGCATGGTTAAGGAGAATCGAAGATGATGGTGAGAGAATCGACAGAATCATCTATTTACGGGTCCGGAGGACTTTCTGATGGATACCATCAGGACGAAACGTCGTATCTCCTTTCTGCCGCTCATGCTGCTTATCTGGTTAATCAGCTCCTGTGCATCATCTGAATTCATGCAACGGGATTTCTTTGAGGAAGATACCGGAACCACCCTACAGTGGCCCCCTTCCCCTCAGGAACCGAGAATTCTTTACACAGGTTCAATCAAGGACCCGCATGAAAGAGTAACTGACAGCTCATGGGTTAAACAAATAATACGGGGAGTATTCGGATCAGAGAAGGATATTTCCACTATGCTGAGGCCCTATGGTGTCTTTGCCGGCACAGACAAAGTATATGTAACTGATCCGGGATCGGGTAGACTCCATATATATGACATGGGGAAAGAAAGATACTATTCTGTCCAACGGACTGGAGAAGATGACCTCATATCACCAATCGGCATTACTGTTGATGGAAACGGGAACATGTACGTTTCTGATTCCGTGCTGAAACAAGTTTTCATTTTCGACAGGGAGGGAAAATATCTGCGTGCATTCGGCTCCCCAACTATGTTTCAGAGGCCTGCCGGCATCGCGCTGGGCGATAACCGGTTATACGTTGTCGATACCCATGGCCATAAGATATTCGTACTGTCACAAGTAGATGGCAGCGTCTTGTTCAGTTTTGGCAAGCAGGGCACTGAGCCTGGTAATTTCAATTATCCTACTAACATCTTTACAAGCAGGGGAAACCTTATTTATGTTACTGACTCGATGAATTTCAGAGTGCAGATTTTTAAACCTGACGGGAGTTTTGTCACATCATTCGGCAAACTGGGCGACGGTTCCGGAAATTTTTCTAAGCCGAAAGGTATCGCAGTCGATTCCGAAGGGCATATTTATGTTGTAGATTCTCATTTTGACAATATACAGGTTTTCGACACACAGGGGAATCTGTTACTGGTCTTTGGAAGTTCCGGAAATGGCAGGGGGGAATTCACCCTTCCCTCCGGTATATTCATTGATTCATCAGACAGAATCTATGTGGCTGATTCGTATAACAACCGGATTCAGATTTTTCAGTATGTGAAGGAAAATAAAGATTTCAATAAGCAATGATCAATGAGCAATGCGAAATGATCATTGAAAAAAATCTTTTTTGTGGGAAGTCAAAGAAAATAGTTATACTAAATACAGAGATAAATTAGGCCAAAAGCATTCATTGAAGGAGAAGTAATTGTTGAATCTTAAGAGAAAAAGTAAATGGTTCATTGTTTATTGTTCATTGTTAATTGCGCTTGTTCCCCTTGTTGTTTCTGCAGGCGTCTTCAATTCAAAGCACAACCTTTCTGTTTCAGGACCGGGAGAGGCAAAAGCAGTTGCGGAAACCGAGATCTGCATCTTCTGTCACACCCCTCATAATGCTGCGCCCAATAGCCCCCTGTGGAATCATGCGGTCTCATCTGAAAACTACACGAATTACTACAGCGAGACACTGAAGGCATATCCACCGGGAGGAGCCCCGCCAATAGACGGTTTTTCTCGACTCTGTCTCAGTTGCCACGACGGCACCATTGCCCTCGGAGCAACCATTGGCAGCGCACGGGGAAATATCCAGATGCTGAGCGTCCCGGGTATTGTTGAGGGAGGAAGACTGAGTTCCGGAGCCGCCGGATATCTCGGCACGGATTTATCCGGAGGGCATCCTATATCATTCGTCTTTGACGCAAATCTCGCAAGCATCAGGAACGCTGAACCAGACATAATGCATCTGAACTGGCCGATTGTTGACCCGGATGTAAAATTGTATCCCGCTCAGGAAGGATACGGTGTTCAGTGCACATCGTGCCATGATCCTCACGGGGGAAAAGGCGGACCGGACGCACCGCCTTTCTGGTTGAAGCCGACGTACGACGACGTCTGTCTGGTTTGTCATGATATCGTTTCTGACATCGGTCATTAACTTGAGACATAATTGCGGAGGAATATATTTTGAGATCTGTTATATATGAGACAATAAGAAAGAGCACATTATTTATAAAATCCCTCCTAACCTCCCTTTTCCAAAGGGAGGCAGTATTCCCCTCTTTGGAAAAGAGGGGGAAGGGGAGATTTTACAGTCAATGAGGTTCAACTTATGAATTTCTTATTATATATGAGAAAAACTAAAACATCCGCATTACTGACGATTTTTTTCATGATAGTTATTTGTATCGTTCCGGCAACCCTCTACTCAAAATCCTTCCGCGAAACTTCGCACGGTGACAGAACCAATATGCCAAAGGGATGCCAGAGTTGCCACAAAGGGCACGGTGTCTTCAATACTACTATGCTCCCTTCAACAAAGGATGTCTTTTGTTTCAGATGTCACGGTAACAGCCTCAACCGGGAAAAAATGAGGCAGGACGGATTCCTTCCCTCCGATATCTTTTTGCATGATCTCCAGAAAGAATTCGAGAAGACCTACCGTCATCCCATCGAAATAACCGGAATACATCAGTACGGGGAAACCCTCCCGGAAACAGATCCGTCAATGCCGAGGCACGCTGAATGCGTCGACTGTCACCATCATCATTACGTTACAAAAGAGAACAAGCTTCTTGGTCTCAAGGGAACAAACACTGATGGCGCTCGTGTTCCAAGTATCGTCAATGAATATGAGGTCTGCTTCAATTGCCATTCCTATAGCGCCAATCTGCCCTCTGATCAGACGAACAAGGCCTCCCTTTTCAGTATATCGAATGCCTCATTCCACCCTGTTGTCGGTCAGGGGAAGAATACCTTTGTCCCGAGCCTGCAACCGCCTCTCAACACAAGCAGTCTTATCAAATGCACAGACTGCCATGGGAATGACGACCCTTTCGGACCGAAAGGACCGCACGGCTCGAATTATGAGCACCTGTTAAAGAAGAAATTTACCGCAACCGATGGTTCTGAGGGAGCTATTCAATATGAACTCTGCTACACCTGCCATGCAAGAACAAGCATCCTGAGCAATGAAACTTTTCCGCTCCATAATCTGCATGTTGCTATTGTCGGAACTTCCTGCCGGACATGTCATAATCCTCATGGGAGCATGCAGTATTCTCATCTCATCGATTTGAATAATATTTCCATCAGTCCTTCAAGCAGTGGAGCGTTACAATTCAATGATTTGGGAGAGCGGGCGGGCGACTGCTTCCTTTCCTGTCATGGGCGAGACCATAATCCGGGGAGTTATCCTACTGCAACGCAATCGTTGTCAATTCAGAGACGTCTGCTGAAAAAATAGCGCTCTATTCAGAGCAAGAACTATTTTGAATCGGATAGCGAGCTCATTCCTCGCAGCTCTGCTGGGGGTTCTTCATTCCTGTCATTCCGGCTTGTCCGGAATCATTCGGGAGGGCCCGGTCGACTCAGTGAACCCGCCGAGGTGGAGGCACACACCAAGAACAAAATAATTTCTTTAAAGTAACCCCACCCGCCTCCCCTTAACCCAAGGGGAGGAAAGAAATGTGAACCACATCCGTTCTTTCTATTTGCAAGTCGATGGGGTATGCTGTGCTATCTCTTTCATGATTAAATCGATAACCTTGGGGATCTGCTTCTTCACAACAGGGGTTAACTTCTCTCCCAGAGTCCTGGTGTCCTTCGGCACGACACCGATGAAGATAGTTTCCGGGCATTTGCCGCTGATGCTGATCTGTTCAAGCATTTCGATCAGATGAAATTTATCCATATCTGTTTTACCATTAACAGTAATGGGCACCTCCTCTTGTTTAAGACGAACCACTGTACCAGGCTCTGCATGTACCTTAAAAACATCCACGACGATGAACTTGTCCATTCCCTCAACATAAGCCGGTGCCATACAGGCTGACCCGCCAACTTCCATAAATTCAACATTGTCGGGTAATGTCATCTTCTCCAAAACTTTCGATACATGATAGCCAAAAGCCATGTCAGTTGCCCAGGGATACCCGCAGCAAAAGATCAGAATATTCTTTTCCATTTATAATCTTCCTCCAGCACATTTAATAAGTTTTCGTCGATAAAATCCCATTTTGTCATTCCGGCTTGGCCGGAATCTTTCCGCCGAGAACTCTGAAAGATTCCCGACTCCCGAAAGCGTTCGGGATGGCGGGAATGACAGTCTTCTGAGTTTCTATTATTTTATATGGAGAATCTAAGTATTTCTTTCATCTCTCTCACTGCCCGTTCCATGCCTACAAGCACTGCTCTTGATACAATACTGTGGCCGATATAGAGTCCTCTCAGTCCATCAATGGAAGCAATCCATGAGACGTTAAAATAGTTCAGCCCATGCCCTGCATTCACCAGGAGGCCTATATCAACTGCATCTCTAAGCGAGTTCACCACCCGCGTTAATTCTTTCTCTTTTTTCGTTCCGCGGGCATTTGCATACATTCCGGTATGGATCTCGACCATATCAGCACCTATCTGCTTCGCAATATGAATGCCATCAGGTTCCGGGTTTATGAACAGACTAACGGGAATACCCGCTGCATGGATTTTTTTTATTGCTTCTTTGATATGGGTTTTTTGTGCTCCAACATCCAGTCCGCCCTCGGTGGTCAGTTCCTGCCTCTTCTCCGGCACCAGGGTCACCAGATCGGGCTTTGTCTTCACCGCTATGCCGATCATCTCCTTTGTCGCCGCCATCTCGAGGTTGAGCTCAACAGGGACAAAATCCTTGAGCATGCGGAGGTCCCGGTCCTGGATATGTCGCCTGTCCTCCCGCAGATGCACGGTAATGCCGTCAGCCCCGCCAAGTATGGCAAGGGTCGCAGCCATCACAGGATCAGGCTCGATACCCTTCCGGGCCTGTCTTATCGTTGCAACATGGTCGATGTTAACACCGAGTAACATTTAGAATTCCAATTATCAAGCACCAATATCCAGATAATTTCCAATCACCAAATAACTTGGTTCCTGGCTCTTGATCATTATTTGATTATTGGGATTTGGTCATTGGTTATTGCTATTTAGCATATCCTCGGCAGCTGGTCTCCGGAAAGCATCTCTACGATTCTTGTGCCGCCTATGGACGTCTTCAATAAAACCATCCCTGACGGGGAATTTTTCACTTCGCCGATTATCCTGGTATCTTTTGCTATGGGGTCCTTCATCATCGTCTTAACAAGCGCATCTGCAACAGTATGGTCAACGATTGCTATGAGTATCCCTTCGTTTGCCACATAGAGCGGATCGAGCCCGAGGAGCTCACAGGCGCCCTTCACACCCGGCGGGACAGGGATTGCCTCCTCATCAAGAACAATGCAGCATCCTGAATCCACGGCAATCTCCTTAAGGGTTGTTGCAAGACCGCCCCTCGTAGGGTCTCTCATGGCGTGGATCTTTTTGGTTTTTCTCAGCATTTTTTTCACGAGTTCATTCAAGGGTGCCGTGTCACTCACGACAGGCGGGTTGAAACTGAGGCCGTTCCTTTCCGCAATAATTGAAATCCCATGGTTGCCTATCGGCCCGCTCAGAATAACTTTATCAGATGGTTTGACTTTCAGGGGTGAAATATCAATCCCCTTCGGAATCATGCCGATTCCGGAAGTATTGATAAAAATACCGTCCGCCTTACCTTTGTTCACAACTTTTGTGTCGCCGCCAACGATTCTGACGCCGGCCTTCTCTGCAGCAGTCGACATCGAAAGGAGGATTTTTTTAAGATCACCGAGCGGGAATCCTTCCTCAAGAATCATGCCTACTGTCATGTAAAGGGGAGTTGCCCCGACCATGGCAAGATCGTTGACCGTTCCATAGACTGCAAGTTCACCGATATTTCCACCGGGGAAAAATATCGGCGAAACCACATATGAATCTGTTGTAAAAGCGATATTCCCTTTATTCAGGCCCTTGAGAACAGCAGAATCATTGAGTGTTTTCAGTTCAAATTTGGGGACAAAATGCTCCCTGATGAGCTGGTACATCAGTTTTCCGCCGCTGCCATGTCCGAGAAGAATCCGCTCCATAATGATATCCTCCTGAATTAATTGATTATTGTAACATACTTAAAAGGACATACAAAAGGATTCGAGGGTTCCAGTGGCCGAGTGATTATTATTACTTAAATCCTTGAATCCTCGACCCCTTGCACCCTGTTTTTCTCACTTTTCCGGTTCTATCCATATCTCTGACAGGAAGAGTGGCAACTCGGCAGCACATACCGGCCCTACCCTTACATTCCATCCGGTTAACCGTTCAATTTCTCCCTTTAAAGAAGAGGCAAGCCCCGGCATCATGAGTTCCCTGACCGTTACCTTCTCTTCAATGCTGGTTGATTGTATTGATTCAGCCACTCTCTGAGCAGTCAGCGTCTGGTATATCATGGACATGTCAACGGTATTCCCGTCAGTATCAATAAATAGGACAAAGAACGGGCATATCGTAGTCCCCAATACTGTCATAAGAACCTGTTCAGTATATTCGTTATTGCCGGAAACGAGCACCAGTGAATCAGGGCCAGGGCTGTTTAATTCTATAAGTCCGGCAAAGCCAGGCCTGGGATGGGTAAGGAGCGGCACATCAGGCCACAAGGCCTTGATCTTTTCGATTGCCTCGAACGCATATGCCTTGTTTCTGCTGATGAATGAACAGTCAGAGGGTTTCGTACTCCCTGCTTTGATTGCCTCGATAAAGGCCTCACAGGAGGGATACCCGCATTGCAAACAATCTGTCTGACTGAGGTATCTCTGAAAATCTATCTTTTCTACATATAAATCTGCTGACGGCATTAAACAGCGAGGTATGAATTGTCATTGCGAGTGAAACGAAGCAATCTCGTTTTTTTACACAAGATTGCCACGCACCCTTCGGGTGATCGCAATGACATCTTAGAAATTAGTTTCATGTGCTATAGTCCTATCTAATGAACTAACTCTCAGCAAACTCCGATGTAGCAAAGATGTCATTCCGGCTTGGCCGGAATCTTTTTTTGCTATACTGTATTGCTCTCTAAAAAAGAACTACACCCGGAACGATTCCCGACAAGCGGGAATGACAGAATTAGGGGAATATTAACCTCAAATCAAAGCTTGGAGGAATTCTTTGAATAAGATTTAACAAGATAGTCTTACCTGATCACCCCTGAATACTTGTAGTATGCTGCGCAGCTTCCCTCGGTGCTGACCATGCACGCGCCTACAGGGTGCTCAGGTGTGCATGCCTTGCCGAAAAGCCGGCAGTCTGTCGGAATCTTCACACCACGCAGCACAAGGCCGCACTGACATCCCTTCGGCTCAGGAGCGTCAGGGATATCGAGATTGAACACCTGGCTTACATCCCAGCGCTTCATCGAATCTTTTAATTTCAGACCGCTTCCGGGAATGACACCGATGCCTCTCCAGTTTGCATCACAGGGTTCGAAATAAGTATTGATCAGGGACATTGCCTTCAGATTGCCTTCCTTCTTCACAACCCTCGTGTACTGAATTTCGACCTCTGCCCTTCCGGATGCCATCTGTTCGAGGAGCATCATGATTGCCTGCAGGATATCTTCTCCCTCAAAGCCGGTTACGACTGAAGGTATCTTG
>Ga0209254_10005065_pt1 | contig 12103 bp, 11 predicted proteins | sample FrelakmetDIP11DI_FD_187148 | JGI IMG/M metagenome (GOLD analysis project Ga0209254, IMG submission 187148) | Freshwater lake sediment microbial communities from the University of Notre Dame, USA, for methane emissions studies - DIP11 DI (SPAdes)... | ecosystem: Environmental > Aquatic >...
CGCGATCGTTGGCCTCGCGCCCGCCCTCGTCACGTTCTTCCGCTCGGGGTCGTAAATGGAACGAGGACCGACGACCGGGCTACGCTCGGAACCGTTCTTCGCAGGGATGACGCGGCCGGCGATGTTCGCCAAGGTGCCGGCGCGGGCACTCGGCGTGAACGTCTTCTTGCACCTGATGGCGCTGCTCGTCACGCAGCTCGTCTGGCACAACCTGTGGATGGCGCTCGCGACGTTCGCAAGCGGCCTGTTGGTGTACGCGCTGCTCCGCCTCTTCAGCTACTACGAGCCGCGCTTCGCCGAATTCTTTCCCATGTGGGCGAGAACGCGGGGCGCGGACATTCTCAGCGGGGCGTGGCGGTTTTGGCGCGCCGGCAGCTACACACCGCTCGCGAGCGACCTCGTCGATGCGCGCGGTCGACGCCGTAATCGTCCCTGGGTGTGGCTCTGATGCAACGCAATGAAACGCCCGCGATGAAGTGGGTTCCGTACCGCTCGCTGCCGGATCCCGAGGGCTATACGGTCAGCACGACCTACGGCCACTATGTGACGACATTGAAGCTCTCGGGGCGAAGCTTCGCGACGCGCGACTTCGAGGACCTCAACCTTCAGCACGAGCGGCTGAAGCGGTTTCTCCGGCAAATGGCGTCGCCGAACATCGCGTTGTGGACGCACATGGTCCATGATCATGCACCGCCGTTCGCGAGCACGCTGCGCTGCGCGCCGGGCTTCCCCTCCCACTTCGCCCGCAAGTACGACCAGCGCATCGCCAGCCAACAGCTCTGGTCAACCGATCTCTACTTGTCGATCGTGTACCGCCCGGATGTGACCCGGGCCGAGCGCGCGGCGAGCGCGTACATCAAGCGGGCCGACGCCGTAGCCAACCGCGAAGTCATCACCCAGGCCGTAGCGCACTGCGCCAAGAAGCGACGCGAGGCGATCGAAACCCTGATCGACTTCGACCCGGAGCCTCTCGGCCCCTACAGTCACAACGGGCATCTGTTCTCGTCGCAGCTCGAGCTCTACGCGTTCCTGCTGAACGGCGAATGGCAGCGCGTACCGATCCACAACGGGCCCATCTGGCTCACCACCGACCGGGTGAGCTTCGGCACCGAAACGATCGAATACCGCATGGCGACGAAGCGGCGCCTCGGCGCGCTGCTCGGCGTCGACAGCTATCCGGCCGGCAACAACGACGAGGACTCCGAGGGCGGCACGGGGCCTCACATGTTCTGGCCGCTGCTACAGGCCAGGTTCCCGTTCGTCCTCACGCAGTCCTTCAGTTACCTCCATGACGAGAAGGCGAAGGACCTGATGAAAACGCAGCACAACATGCTGCTGCAGTCGGGCGACTCGGAGATCCTGGCCGAGCAGCTCGCCGTCGCGATCGAGCATGTCAAGGCGGGCTTTTCCGCCCTCGGCGACTATCACTTCTGCTTCGAGGTCCGCGGCGCGCCCTTCGCCGGCGAGGCGCTGCGCGAGCACGTCCTCGCGCTCAACGAGAACATCGAGCAGGCGCGGCGGCTCATCGGTGAGGCCGGGATCATGGTCGCGCGTGAAAACTCCGACCCCTGGGTTGGCGTCCTCGCCAAGGCGTTTTATGGTCGGCTCCCGGGCCAGTTCAAGGGCCGCCAACGGCTCGGTCAAGTGCTCACGCCGAACTTCGCGGCGATGTTTCCGCTGCACAACTACCCGAGCGGAAACGCCACGGGCAACCATTGGGGCGACGCCTTGATGCGTTTGAAAACGCCCGCAGGAACGCCGGTCGACTTCTCGCTGCATGCGCGCGATCCGCGCGACCCGGAGAGTCGGAAGGATGTCGGCCACACCCTCTACGTGGGTCGGACGGGCGACGGGAAAACGACCTTCCTCGCCACGGTCATGAATCAGGCCACCAAGTTCGAGCCGACCCAGGTGGTGCTCGATCTGGACCGCGGCCTCGAGGCGAACGTCCTCGCCATGGGCGGCGTGTACCTCGCCTTGGACGCGGGCGTCCCCACGGGCTGGCAGCCGCTGCAGCAGGAGGAGACGCCGGGCAACGTGGAGATGATGTCGCGGCTGCTGCGTGCGCTGGCGAACCGCAAGGAGAGGCCGCTCACGCTCGCCCAGGAGAAGAACCTGGACGAAGCGCTCGAGCAGACGCTGCGCAAGCCGCAGCACATGCGCACGTTCTCGTTCCTGAATCAGTTCACCGACAAGCGCGAATCGGCGCCGGGCGCGGGCGACAGTGTCTTCGCACGCTTGCTGCCGTGGTGCCGCGGCCAGAAGCACGGCTGGGTGTTCGATAACCCGCGCGACCGGGTGGTCCCGGTGCTCGCCACGAGCGCCACGGTCGGGATGGATATCACCGCATTCCTTGCCAGCGACACGCTCGCCGACGCGGCGATGATGTACCTCTTCCACTTGCTCGATTCGGCGACCGACGGGCGCCGGTTCATGGGCTACTTCGAGGAGTGCGCAACCTCGCTCGACAACCCCTGGGTGCGGGAGCGCATCAAGAAGGCCCTCGCGCGCTGGCGGAAAGCGAACGCCGTATTCGTCGGCGTGACGCAGACCGTGGAGTCGCTGCGCACCTCCGGCATCTCCCGCATGCTCATCGAGCAGACGCCGACGCAGATCTTCTCGGGCAATCCGAAAGCCGACGAAGAGGATTACCGCAGGGTGCTAGCGCTCTCGGCGCGCGAGCTCGAAACCGTGAAAACGCGACTCGGCCCGCGCGAGATCCTGGTGAAGCAGAACCACCTCTCGGCGGTCGTCGAGCTCGACCTGCGCGGCTTTACCGCCGAGTTGCACGTGCTCTCCGGCCGCCGCGAGCATCGCGAGCTGATTCAGCGGCTGCGGCAGGAGCACGGCGAGGACTGGCTGGCCCGATTCCTGATCGAGTCCGTAGCACCCAAACAGGAGTTCACTCATGCGTAAAGCCATCGTGAGGTTGACCGTAGCCGCGGCGCTCTTCGCACCGTTTGGCGCGGGCGCACAGATCCCGGTAACCATCACCTCGGACATTCCGCGTTGGATCGAGTTCGCCCAGACGGCGCTCCAGTACGCAACGGTCAACGGCGCCGACGTGCAGAAAATCGCCCAGTTGCAGCAGAGCGTCAATCAGCTCGTGCGGACCTACAACCAAGCGGTGCAGACCTACAACTCGCTCACCGGGACGCGCAGCGTCGCCGGCCTGCTGCCCTACGGGCTGAGCGACCGTCAGTACCTGCCAAGCACTTATGACGGCGTCGTCAGCACCGCGTTGCCCGGGTACACTGGACCTCAGTACGGGTCGGTCGGCACACGCATCGGCACGACGAGCGCCACGAACGCCGTGCTCACTTACGCGGCGATCAGGATGCTGCCGCCGGAGATGCAGAAGATCCTCACCGCGGCGCGGCAGCTCGCCGCGGTGGCGCAAGTGATCGGCGAGGTCAGCGGCGAGCGTTCGGCCGGGCGCAATATCGACTACCAGCAGTTCATGACGGCCGCCGCGGCTTGCCCCGACCTGAAGTGCGCTGCCGACCTCTCGAACCGGATGCAGGCCGAGGAGTTGTTCCTGAAGAACAACGAGCTTCAGATGCGCGCGCTGGAGAACAGCCTGCGCGCCGAGCAGTTTGCGTTGGAGCAGCAGCGTCGTGAAGTGCTCGTGCAGATGAACGGCAGTATCCGCGACCTCGGTCCGGTACCTCATCGCTAAGGAGCTTCGCATGGGAACCATGCTTATCCGCGTAACCATCGCGATCGCCATCATCGGCGCCGTCGCGGGCGGCAGTTACGTGATTCTGCAACGCGATACGACGATTCAAAGCACCGATCCTGCGGCGCCGCCCGCTGTCACCGTGCAAGAGGCGCCGCCGGTCGTCGTAGAGCCCGACGAGGCGCCCCGCGCGCAGACGGCGCAACGCCGGCGCAACGCCAGCATCCTCGACTTGAAGCCCGTCCCGCACGATCAAACGCCGTTGCGATGAACACGTTCGCAGACTTCTTCGCCTATCTGACGGCGAAGCTCGCGGGTTTCATCGGCACCAAGACGGCGCTCGTCGCCTCCTGGCTCGAGCCGTTCATCGTCGCCGGCGGGCTCATCTACCTGTACCTGCTCGCGAAGCGTTACTTCGATGGCTCGCTGCACAGTCCCGCGCAGTCACTGTTCGCCTTCATGCGCGTGATGCTGGTGATGATCCTCGCCACGCGTATCGGCCTCTACGCGGTCGTGCTCACCGACATGTTCATCACGCTCCCGCAGTCGCTCGCCTCGACCCTCGTCCTCGGCGGTGGCGGGACGCCTATGAGCACGATCGACGACCTGTGGACGCAGTCGAATCTCGTTGCCGAGAAGTTGATGGCGAAGGCGAGCTTCTGGACCGGCTTCAATTACTACATCGCCGCCGGCGTCGTTTACGGCTTCGCGCTACTCACCTGCGCCTACACCGCCTTCCTCTTCGCGCTGGCGCAGATCACATCGAGCGCCCTGATCCCGATGGCCTCCGTATTCATTCTGCTGACGCTGTGGGACGCGACCAAGCGGTTTTTCGAGAACTACATTGGCGCCCTGGCGAACTACGGGCTCATCATCATTCTCGCTTCGCTCTTTGCGGCGCTGCTGCTCACCTATGTCAGCGATTTCGCGACCGAGGCCGCCAGCAAGGGATCCGGCATTGAGGTTCCGGAGGCGATCCGACTCTGCCTGGTGTGCTTCGTGATGTTCCTGGTGATGCTCCAGGTGCCGGCGATCGCGGCGTCGCTCGCAAGCGGCATGGCGCTCTCGACGCTCGGTGCGCCGGCCGCTGCCGCCAGCTACGCTGCGGGCAGCGCTGGAGCAGGCGCCCGCAGCGGATATTTGTTCGGACGCGGCTTTGCCGATGGGCGAGGGGGCTACAAGCCGAGCCCGTACCTGCCGATCCGCCGGAACCTCGGGGTCCGGGTTGGCGCAGCCACGGTGCGCAGCGGTGGCTCCGTGGCGCCGCGCTACGTGCTGCCACCGCCGCCGAGGCCCTAGGAGGCCGCCATGTCGCGCTATCCCCTGTTCGAAGGGATTATCGGTGAGGGCCCACCCTACTACGCGCCTCCGGAACCCTACGAGGTCGACGAGTTCGCGTGGTCCAAGCGATCGCTGCGTGACGACCTGCGCCACCAGGGCGTTCTAGCGGCACGGATGACAGGCGGCTCGTGGCATGTGCGCGCGAACGGCGACGGCACCTACTCGGGCGAACTCTTCGGGTGGCGCATGCAACGACCCCCGCCGCCACAGACCGCGTTCTCGAACGGGAGCGAGGACGAAGCGGTTGCGCTTGCCCTCGAATGGGCGCGTCAGTGCACGGCATGAGAGCGTTTCCCTTGCGCCGTTCTGAGGATGTCTCTCCCGCCCTTCGTCCCACTGGTACTGCTCGGGCTCTCGATCTGTTCCGTCTGGGCGCCTGACCTCAAGGCTCGGCGCGTCTCGGTGCCGCCGTGGACGGTCTTGTTCACCGGCGCGGCGGCCAGCGCTCTCTCTGCCGGGGTACTCGCCTGGCCCGGACTGCTCGCCCTGACGGTAATGCTCGCCGTCAGCGCGCTCGCGCGGGGCGTCGAAACACCCGCTTCTCGGGCAGCGCTCACCAGTCTCGCCGCGCTCTTCGCGATCGTCCTCGGGTTGCATGTCGTGCCGGGCTTCCACAACCCGGTTGTCGTCGCCGGCGTACGGCTCGGCGACAACGCCGCGGCCTTCACTCAGTATGCGAACTTCGACAAGGGCGCGGCCGGGCTCCTGCTGCTCGTCTTCTTTTGCAGGCGCGCCCGGACCACCGCGGACTGGCGCCGGCTCATTCGGCCCACGATCACGATCGCGGGCTCTACGGCGCTCGTCGTCACGGCGGTTGCCTTCCTCGCCGGCTACGTGCGGCCCGATCTCAAGCTGCCTCACTTCGCGCTCGCGTTCCTCGCCATCAATCTCCTCTTCACGTGCGTCGCCGAAGAGAGCTTCTTTCGCGGCCTGCTTCAAGAGCGGCTCATGTGCGCAACGGCGCTGCACCCGCGCCTGACGTGGCTCCCCATCGTGGTCTCGAGCACGGCCTTCGGGCTTGTCCATGCCGCCGGCGGCGTGCGCTACGTGATGCTCACCACCCTGGCCGGTGTCGGCTATTCGCTTGCCTACGCGCTCACGCGGCGCATCGAGGCCCCGGTGCTCACGCACTTCACGGTCAACGCCGTGCATTTCGTCGGCTTCACGTATCCGCACCTGGAGAGATGATGCGCTACGCTGCCCGTACTCGCCTTGCCTGGCTACTTGCCGCTGCTTCGATCGGCGCCGGCGAGGCCGAAGCACAGTTGGGGGAGCACGATACCGACCCCGCCCTCGCCACTTATCCCATCGTGATCACGCCCACTCGACTGCGGCAGTCGCTGGCCGACGTGCCGGCGAGCGTGACGGTCATCACGGCCGAAATGATTCGCGAGTTCGGGATTCTGAGCATCCCGGAGGCGCTGCGCCTCGTTCCCGGGATGGCGATCACCCAGGCATCGGGCAACGACATCCGGATGAACTACCATGGAACGAACATCCTGGTCCCGCGCCGGATGAACGTGCTCATCGACGGCCTCTCCGTGTATCGGCCGGCCTTCGCGCGGGTCGACTGGAAGGAGCTCCCCGTCGCGATCGAAGACGTCGAGCGGATCGAAGTGACCCGCAGCCCCAACTCGGCCGCCTACGGACCCAATTCGATGCTCGCCGTCGTGAACATCATTACCAAGCACCCGGACGACGTGGAGCGCGCAATGGTGTCGGCCACGGTGGGCTCGCTCGACACCCGCAACGTCACCGCTCGGCTGGCGACGAAGATCGGCGACACGAGCGCCTACGTGACCTTCAACCATGAGCAGGACAGCGGTTACGACGCGATCGCTCGCAACGACCTTCCGCCGCACGACAGCACGCGGCTTAATCGCGTGAACTTCCGCTCGCACACGGCGCTGAGCGCGGCGTCCTCGCTCGACTTCCAGGCTGCGTTCGTCGACGGAACCAAGGAGGTCCCTTTCCTCGATCCTTTCCAGGTGACCTTCCCGGATCAGAGCTTCCGCGACTACTACGTGGGCGGCCTATGGAGCACCGCTTTTTCACCGACGCATCAGCTTCAGCTACGGGCCAATTACTCCAACCACGACGTAAGCTGGCCGTGGCGCAGCTGTCCTCCGACTGCGCTGATGCTGCCGGAGCTTTTCGCGCTTTGGCGAGCGAATCCAGCCTACGCATCTGCGATCGTGGCGGGCCAAAGGCCGGCCGGCGGCAGCGCTACAGACAACGCCCTCGCCGCTGCCACACTTGCGGCAGTACGGCGGCTTGGGCCCCGCGCGCTCCAGCCGACCTGCGCCACGGCGAATCAGGACTTCGTGGAAAGCCGCGCGGACCTCGAGCTGCAGGACACTTATGTCTTTTCCGAGCAGCTCAGGCTCGTCGCCGGCTTCGGCGCCCGCGAGGACCGCGGTAAGAGCCAGACGTTCCTCGGCGGCACGGTTTCGAATACCAGCTTTCGCGCATTCGCCAATGTCGAGTACAAGCCCAGCCGCTGGTTGAGCCTCAATGCGGGCGGGTACGCCGAACGCGACGAGTTGAGCGGGTCCACCTTCTTCTCGCCCCGCATCGGGGCCAACGTGCACTTTTCCCCGAACCAGACCGTACGGGCAGTGCTATCCACCGGTACACGGAGCCCCGACATCCAGGAGCAACGCGTCAACTGGACCTTCTCCTCGAACGATCTGAACCCGCCCTTGAACGGCTCCACGAGCGGCCGGTTCTATCAAAGCGCCATTGCGCCTGGGGGGCTCGACAGCGAGCGCATCACGTCCTGGGAACTGGGCTACCTGCTCAGGCTTCGGAGCCTCGGGCTGCTCCTGGACGCGCGGGTGTTCAACGACGAATTGAAGGACCTGATCTCGGAGAAGCTGCAGCTCTCGGACTTCCATCCAACCAACAACAACTCCGTCCGCTTGAGCGGCGCCGAGCTCGAGGTGAACTTCATGCCCTCCGAACAATGGACCTTGTTCCTGAACTACGCGTACCTCAGAAACCGGCAAGCCACCACCGAGCTCGAGCGCACGCAGTATTCGGCGCACAGCGGCGCCGTGGGCGTGTCCCAGGCCTTCGGCGACGGCTGGCGATGGTCGCTCGCCTACTACGGCGCCTCGGGCGACGGCGTCGGCGAGAACTATTTCGGGCGCGAGGACCTCACCCTCGCCAAGACGTTCAAGCTGCAAGCCGCGCAGGCGACCGTATCACTCATTGCCCGCCGGCTGGACAACCGCTCAGTCACCTACTTCCGTGACTTCGGGGATACGCTCCGGAGCGAATACGACAACCGGTGGCAGATCTACGGCTACTTCAAAATCGGGCTCTAGGAAAGGGCAGCGTCGCCGGCGAGCCGGACTTTGCGCGGACTCTCGTTCCGGTATCGGTCGAACGGCCCGGTCACCCCCTCGTTGCCTGGCCGCCGCCGCGCGCTTCGCGCGCTGTCGCTGCTCGCGCTGCTCGCGCCGACGTTCGCCCCCGCCCAACGCCTTGCGCCGAGTTACGAGCTTCGCGTGCTCACGGGACCCGAGAGCCCGGTAACGCGCCAGATCGTGCAAGCGCTCGCGCGCAGAGTTCCTCGGCTGCAGAGCAGCTCGGACATCAAGGCGCTCGCTGCCCGCCCGGGCCACGCCATCTACCTGACGATCAGCCCCGCAGCGCTCGAGGCCGCTCTGGCCGCTGAGCTCGACCGCCCGATCGTCTCCGTGTTCGCATCGAGCTCGGCATTCCACGCCCGCTTGTCGCAGGCGCCTCGGAGCCGGCCGCCGGTCACCGCGATCTACGCCGAGGTATCCCCGGCGCATCAGATGGAATTGATCTGGCGCATCTACCAGCGTCGCCTCACGGTGGGGGTGCTGCTTAGCGAAGACACGGCCTTCCTGCGGCCTCTGCTCAGAGAAGCGGCGGCCGCAAATGGCCTCGACCTTCAAGTCGAGGATGTCGGGCCGAGCGTCGATGTCGTTCGCGCGCTCGCCCGCGTCGCTTCCGCCTCGGTTCTCTTGGCCGTGCCCGACCACCGCATCTACACGACCATCAACCTGTTCACCATCCTGGAATCGACGTACCGGCGCGGGCGCGCGCTCGTGGGATTCTCCACCGCCCTCGTCGCCGCCGGAGCGCTCGCGGCGGCGTATGCGAGTATCGAGGACACGATCGCGCACCTCGAGGAAGTAGTGGAGGCGACTGCAGCGGGCCGTCCACCCGACCCGCAATTCCCTCGCTACTGGCGCGTGGCATTCAATGACAACGTGGCGAGCTCGTTGGACATCGTGGTGGACGACGCCGCGCGAAGCCTCGGTAACCGTCCTCCGGCAAAGAGACAATGAAGCTCGGAAGATGGAAAGACTGGGGAATCGCCACGCGGCTCGTGGTGATCGCCCTGCTGCCCGCGCTGATGATGTTCGTCGTGGTGAGCCTTGCGCTCTACTTCTCGAGCCGGGAGGAGGTGCGGGAGGACATCCAGGAACGTGGGCGTCTGATCGCCAAGTCCTTGGCCGAGAGCAGCCGATATGGGGTGGTGTCGAGGAATGCCGTCTACCTCCAGCGCACGATCGATCGGTTCCTCGAGGTCGATCGAAGCATCGCGGCGATCGAGATTCTCGGTCCGGAGCGCGAGCCGCTGGCGGCGAACGAGCGCGAAGCCCCGCCCGACGCCCACCTCTTCGAGAGCGTCATTCAAGTGCACATGCTCGCCGACCTCGAGTGGAACGCGGGCGACCCGCATGTCTCGCAACCCGAAGCGTCCCGCCCTTCCTCCGGTGATCCCAAGACGCTTGGCTACGTGCGGGTCGTCATGTCGCCCGGCCCGATCCTCGAAGCGAAGCGTGAACGCTTCTATGTGGCCGTCTCGCTGGTGCTGCTCGCCACGCTCTTCAGCGGTTTGGCGGGCCTATATCTCGCGAACTTGCTCCGCCGACCCCTGGCGGCGCTCACCGCAGCGCTACGCCAGATTCGCAGCGGCAACTACGCCGTGCGTCTCAAGCCGGGCGGCGCAGGCGAGCTCGGGGAACTGCGCAGCACTGTCGTGGAAATGGCAGCGGCCCTCAACGTTGTGCACACGGAGCTCGAGAACAAGGTGGCGGCGCGCACGGACGAGCTACGGCGCGCCATGGACCAGGTGATGGAGGCGGATGCCGAGAAGCGCCGCCTCATCTCCCAAGGCAATGCGCTGGTCGAGGAAGAGCGACGCCGCATCGCAGTGGAGATCCATGACGACCTCAACGCCGCGCTGATCTTCGTGAGGCTCGAAGCCGAGAGAATCGCAGCGCTTGCTAAGCAGGCCCCTGAAGAAGAGCTCCAAGAGATCGCGCGCACCGCGGAGCGCATCTCCCAAACGACCGCGCAGTTGTACGCTTCGGCGAGAGAGATCGTGAAGCGGCTGCGGCCGGAACTGCTCGACACGCTCGGCTTGCCACGGGCGATCGAGGAGATGGTCCGCAACTACGACGAGGCACACCCGGATTGCCGCTTCGCGCTCCGTGCGTCAGCTAGCTTCCCTGATTTGCGCGGCGATCTGGCAATCGCCGCTTACCGCGTGGTCCAGGAAGCCCTTTCGAACGTCGTGAAGCACGCGGAAGCCACGCATGCGGTTGTGTCCTTGGCGCAGGACGACGCGACGCCAACGGTGCGCATCACCATCACCGATGACGGCAAGGGGTTCGACACGACGACGAAGGCGCAATCCGGCATCGGGTTGATCGGCATGCGCGAGCGCGTTTCCGGCGTCGGCGGGTCCTTGAGCCTGACGTCCGCTCCGGGGCACGGGACGAGCATAACGATAGACCTGCCCTACGCAACCGAGGGCGAGGAATGAGCGGATGGCGGTCGCAGGCGCAGCGGCGTCACTGGGAAGTGTTCTCCGCGAGGCCTGCTCATCTAGTTGCTTCATGAATTGAGGAATTCATGAAAGAAGGCGTAATCTCCGCAAGTGAGTGCGAAGTCCAAGATCCGTCGAGCGTGGCAGGAGGCGAGAAACGCGACGGCATTCGGGTACTTGCGCCCGGACATCGCGCGGCAGGGCGTCGATCTCGTCGAGGCAGCTCGCGGGGCAGTGCCTCGCCGGCGGCGAGGAACGCCTTGCGCTCCTCCGAGGTCCGGTACCTGCGCCGGCAGCGGGCGTCTTAGAGCGACCCCCCCTCGCTGCTGCGGGCAGGCTTTCGCCTCATCGCGCGACATACCCCCGGCGCAGCTTCTGCCGATGCAGGCGCTCGAGCATCCTGGCCGCTGCTTCCGGCGAGGGATAGGGGTTCAGCTGCTGGCGGCCCCGGGTGCCGATGCGGCCCCAGTGGCGCACGACAGAAGCTCCGCCGAAGAGGTCCGGCCAGAGTGCCAGGCGGTAGAAGCGAAAGCAGTTTGCAGCGGGGTCGATCCGCCGTAGATCGACGTCCTGAACCAGAACATCAAACATCTGTTTCACTCCGGGCCTGAGAGAAGCGCCCCGGGGCAGCTTTCTCGCCAATGCTAGTTACCCGAGCAGCGGATTTGGCGTCGCGGCCGATGTACGCGAAGGCTAGTCCGTTGCTGCTTCCTCGATCGGTAGCGCCTGCGTTAGCTCGTGTCCTGTAAAGGCTCGCGTGATCGGCGGAGGCAAGCCACTGGCCTTGAACTTGGCAAGCAACTCTTTCTTGCGAGCGACCATGCGCAGTCCCAACTCGTCCACAGCGACTCCGGCCGAGCGGGCCTGCGCAAACATCCCTTCGGAGCACCTCTCTTCTTCTTTCACATGGTGCTTGATGAGCTCTGAAAGAACTTTCACTTTCGCGTCGTTGAAGCGTTCGTTCGGATCGGCAGCCTGTAGTTCGGCAATGATGACCTTCGCCCCGTCGTGCTCGACGTAGGCCTCATTAAGTGTTTCGTCTTTCGTCCTTGATCTCGCCGGTGCAGGCCGGGTAGGGGGCTTTGTCGGGTCTGTCGTCTCATCGCCGTACTCTTGGATTCGCTTATAGCACTCAAGCCCATCCCGGTACAGCTTCGTCGAGTTACAGAATCCGAGCAAAGGACGCGAAGACCGTGGTCGTCTTGATCGCGCGCACAGAGGTGGCCCCCGAAATCTGGACAGCGGGATAAGTGGACAATCTGCTCCTG